>JAEHJW020001203.1_pt1 | contig 27602 bp, 26 predicted proteins | sample 9271431 | NCBI WGS metagenome assembly JAEHJW02 | reverse complement strand
GGGTATTTGCGGAGCGCACTGCGGTTTCATTGCCATTCGATCCGTTGAGGATACTGAAAGTTGTCAAGCACTCCCCAGGACTGGGAATGCTGTTGGGTTTCATTGCCATTCGATCCGTTGAGGATACTGAAAGACAGAGACGAAAATGCTGCAATGAATATCAAATGGGCGTTTCATTGCCATTCGATCCGTTGAGGATACTGAAAGGCCGGGGCGCGGGTGCAAACGGGTGTCGCGAACACGTTTCATTGCCATTCGATCCGTTGAGGATACTGAAAGGCTCGTGGTAAAAATCGCGCCGCCGGCGGCGCGCGATGTTTCATTGCCATTCGATCCGTTGAGGATACTGAAAGCCTTCCGGCGCAACCCCCCTCCGCGCGAGCACGTCGGTTTCATTGCCATTCGATCCGTTGAGGATACTGAAAGAAATTTTTTTGTGAGATGTATATCTCATATTCATAGGTTTCATTGCCATTCGATCCGTTGAGGATACTGAAAGGACCGGCGCCGGAAAAACCTGGCTCGCGGCGGAAATACGTTTCATTGCCATTCGATCCGTTGAGGATACTGAAAGACCCGGCGCCGGTATCGGGCAAATTTCGCTGCAAAGTTTCATTGCCATTCGATCCGTTGAGGATACTGAAAGGATAAAATCGCGATTCGCGCTCGATAATGAATCGTTTATGTTTCATTGCCATTCGATCCGTTGAGGATACTGAAAGGATTAGTTTGTATTTTCGTGTGCATTTTCTCTGGTTCGTTTCATTGCCATTCGATCCGTTGAGGATACTGAAAGTTCGCGGGGGCAACTATGTGAGACGGCGTGCGCTATTTGTTTCATTGCCATTCGATCCGTTGAGGATACTGAAAGCTCATTGAGGCGCGTGACCCGCAGTTGAAGCGCCCAGGTTTCATTGCCATTCGATCCGTTGAGGATACTGAAAGTTTCTGCGCAGTTGCGCCGGACAGTTTCTCCATGTTGTTTCATTGCCATTCGATCCGTTGAGGATACTGAAAGTCTCTAGCGAGAGAATCAGGATGGTGAGATCATAAGTTTCATTGCCATTCGATCCGTTGAGGATACTGAAAGTCTGCTGATGTGAGATGGATGCGTTCGCGAAATCGTGTTTCATTGCCATTCGATCCGTTGAGGATACTGAAAGCACTAATAGTTCTTCCACTGCGCCGCGTTTCGTTGCAGTTTCATTGCCATTCGATCCGTTGAGGATACTGAAAGATCCGGCATTTTTCATCTGCTGGTGCATGGTTCACGTTTCATTGCCATTCGATCCGTTGAGGATACTGAAAGACTTCGGTGGTGTCCCGTTGCAGGAGCGGATCGAGTGTTTCATTGCCATTCGATCCGTTGAGGATACTGAAAGACACGATCCGCAACAGATTCGCTGCGTCCCGAAGACGTTTCATTGCCATTCGATCCGTTGAGGATACTGAAAGCACATTCACGATCAGCGATGCACTCCAGCAGCGCTAGTTTCATTGCCATTCGATCCGTTGAGGATACTGAAAGATTTCTCGGCGAGGTGATCACCGGCAATCGCGTCAGTTTCATTGCCATTCGATCCGTTGAGGATACTGAAAGCTGCATTACAACGAATTTTAAGGAGTTATATCAATGGTTTCATTGCCATTCGATCCGTTGAGGATACTGAAAGGGCAACTGACGCTATCTTTACTTCTATCAATACGTGTGTTTCATTGCCATTCGATCCGTTGAGGATACTGAAAGTGTGCTGATCTTATCACAACCTGTCAGTGGATTCCAAGTTTCATTGCCATTCGATCCGTTGAGGATACTGAAAGCGTCATTCTTCTAGGCATTTTTAATGCCTCCTCAAAAGTTTCATTGCCATTCGATCCGTTGAGGATACTGAAAGGAATGTGTTCAGCAGGCTCTATCTGTAACGGAGAATGGTTTCATTGCCATTCGATCCGTTGAGGATACTGAAAGCTAGTATCACCCTTCCGGCTGGAAGTGTTGCATTAACCGTTTCATTGCCATTCGATCCGTTGAGGATACTGAAAGGTTCAGCGCGCTACACAAGGAACAGTAACTGCGGGAAGTTTCATTGCCATTCGATCCGTTGAGGATACTGAAAGTCATGCTCCAGCGCAAAATACAGGAGCCGAATCGCTTCGTTTCATTGCCATTCGATCCGTTGAGGATACTGAAAGGCAATTGACGCCGAACATCAGCAACGACCTTGTCAAGTTTCATTGCCATTCGATCCGTTGAGGATACTGAAAGGGTGGCGGGTTTGACGGTGGAGGTGTTCCCATAGCTGTTTCATTGCCATTCGATCCGTTGAGGATACTGAAAGTTTTTAATAGAACAATAAACCCTGCGCGTTCAGCGAGTTTCATTGCCATTCGATCCGTTGAGGATACTGAAAGAGGAACAATTTTCTGGCGATTTAGAAATCGCCAGATGTTTCATTGCCATTCGATCCGTTGAGGATACTGAAAGCTAAGCCTCCAATGATGCCATAGAAAGCGCGTCATTTGGGTTTCATTGCCATTCGATCCGTTGAGGATACTGAAAGGAATGCTGTTCGTCATGTTGAGCAGATTCGTCCCATTGTTTCATTGCCATTCGATCCGTTGAGGATACTGAAAGATGGCAGGTGTATCGGACAGCTCACCCGCAGTATTCGTTTCATTGCCATTCGATCCGTTGAGGATACTGAAAGGATGCGTTTCAGCATCTGCAATCATCCGTCGAATGGGTTTCATTGCCATTCGATCCGTTGAGGATACTGAAAGGCTGAATAAACTTTTCGCGCTACAATGCTACAGTTGCGTTTCATTGCCATTCGATCCGTTGAGGATACTGAAAGCTTCGGTCGCAGCCGTGTTTGCGCATGTAGCATATCGTTTCATTGCCATTCGATCCGTTGAGGATACTGAAAGTTCATACACTTATGCTGGATTGCATAAGTTGTTAGTAGGTTTCATTGCCATTCGATCCGTTGAGGATACTGAAAGCATAACTTGGGCAGTCGATGATTTCAGCTGCGTATACGTTTCATTGCCATTCGATCCGTTGAGGATACTGAAAGGCTGCATTGCAGCAGATTGCATCCTAGTCATTCTAGTTTCATTGCCATTCGATCCGTTGAGGATACTGAAAGGCGTCAGCGGTAAGCGCGTATACAGCTGGCAATCTTGTTTCATTGCCATTCGATCCGTTGAGGATACTGAAAGTTCCGTATGGAGATGTTCTGAACGTGTTTTACGCTTCGGTTTCATTGCCATTCGATCCGTTGAGGATACTGAAAGTCTATGACTGGCTGGCGTTATATCGGAATCGATTCCGGTTTCATTGCCATTCGATCCGTTGAGGATACTGAAAGGAAAATGCCTAGAATGACTAGGATGCAATCTGCTGCAATGTTTCATTGCCATTCGATCCGTTGAGGATACTGAAAGATTCTTCAGCATAAGAAGTAGCTATGCTTGGTGTATGTTTCATTGCCATTCGATCCGTTGAGGATACTGAAAGGATTTTCTAGCCTAGGTGCGTTAGGATAAATGGCGAAGTTTCATTGCCATTCGATCCGTTGAGGATACTGAAAGATCTGGCGTATTTAAATAGTGCTCGACAGGCTGTTCAGTTTCATTGCCATTCGATCCGTTGAGGATACTGAAAGAAATCGTTGGCGCCAGAATGCAAATTTGAGCGATTTTGTTTCATTGCCATTCGATCCGTTGAGGATACTGAAAGATTCAGAAGGTCAAACAGCGTCTCAGTCTGAGGCTGGTTTCATTGCCATTCGATCCGTTGAGGATACTGAAAGTTCTTTAATGTATTGAGCTGTAGGCTGACATCTGGAGTTTCATTGCCATTCGATCCGTTGAGGATACTGAAAGCTACTAACAACTTGTGCAATCCTGCATAAGTGTACGTTTCATTGCCATTCGATCCGTTGAGGATACTGAAAGTTGAGTATCACGATCCCATACTCACCGCAAAAGCTGTTTCATTGCCATTCGATCCGTTGAGGATACTGAAAGATCACACTGGAGGCTAACATGGCAAGCATAACGACACTGTTTCATTGCCATTCGATCCGTTGAGGATACTGAAAGCTAGTAACAACTTATGCAGGATTGCATAAGTGTACGTGTTTCATTGCCATTCGATCCGTTGAGGATACTGAAAGAGCTCATGCGGTGCATGTGGCAGCTGGATAGTGCAAGTTTCATTGCCATTCGATCCGTTGAGGATACTGAAAGTGGTAATGAACGGTGCATTCCGTTCATACCCCATGAAGTTTCATTGCCATTCGATCCGTTGAGGATACTGAAAGATCACACTGGAGGCTAACATGGCAAGCATAACGACACGTTTCATTGCCATTCGATCCGTTGAGGATACTGAAAGGCATAGGTGTACGTAGGGACTAATGCGGGAAAATCTGGTTTCATTGCCATTCGATCCGTTGAGGATACTGAAAGTTTATCCTAACGCACCTTTGTTCTAAAGGTGCTCTACGTTTCATTGCCATTCGATCCGTTGAGGATACTGAAAGACTTCTGCAGGTATTCGTGGTACAGCTGCTCGGCAGGTTTCATTGCCATTCGATCCGTTGAGGATACTGAAAGCTACGTACACCTATGCAGGATTGCACAAGTTGTTACTGTTTCATTGCCATTCGATCCGTTGAGGATACTGAAAGACCGGATTCGTGGGTATCTCGGAAATGGCGCTGGTCAGTTTCATTGCCATTCGATCCGTTGAGGATACTGAAAGGATTGCAGGACTAGTTGTAAATTATCGATATTTGTTGTTTCATTGCCATTCGATCCGTTGAGGATACTGAAAGTTTAGCAATTTTACGTATGCAGCAGATAGTACCGGCGTTTCATTGCCATTCGATCCGTTGAGGATACTGAAAGCTGGATCCATACCGCGGATCGTAGCAGATTCCCGATGTTTCATTGCCATTCGATCCGTTGAGGATACTGAAAGGTCGTGGAATTAACAATCCATGGCGATGAGGTCAGATGAGTTTCATTGCCATTCGATCCGTTGAGGATACTGAAAGTGGCGTCAATATAGCGAATACGTATATGACATCTATGTTTCATTGCCATTCGATCCGTTGAGGATACTGAAAGGTGTGTGAGTTAGTATCCCGCGCGGCTTTCTACGGTGGGTTTCATTGCCATTCGATCCGTTGAGGATACTGAAAGATGATCCCGTCGCGGGACTCGTAACGGTAACAATTTGTTTCATTGCCATTCGATCCGTTGAGGATACTGAAAGGTATTGCGTCAATCAGCCGGTTTACTGGCATTAGTGTTTCATTGCCATTCGATCCGTTGAGGATACTGAAAGATATTCGCAGCAGTGATGGATATGGAGGGATGAATGCTGTTTCATTGCCATTCGATCCGTTGAGGATACTGAAAGGAAAAAAAAAATGACATAGTTACTATTTCCCATGCTGCGTTTCATTGCCATTCGATCCGTTGAGGATACTGAAAGGATCTCTGTTTTTGCGGCATTCGTCAATGACTGGACTAAGTTTCATTGCCATTCGATCCGTTGAGGATACTGAAAGAGCAGCGTGCAACACATCATCAACGGATACATGAAAGTTTCATTGCCATTCGATCCGTTGAGGATACTGAAAGCTCGACGCCTACAGACAGAACGAAATACTGTTGATGTTTCATTGCCATTCGATCCGTTGAGGATACTGAAAGATCGAAGCGTTGAATCAGGCAACGTATTTACTTTCGTTGTTTCATTGCCATTCGATCCGTTGAGGATACTGAAAGCGGCGAGGGGATAGGGATTATTTAGATTACTGATGTAAGTTTCATTGCCATTCGATCCGTTGAGGATACTGAAAGCAAAAATCCGGATGACTACGTAGCCATCTGGTTCGAGGTTTCATTGCCATTCGATCCGTTGAGGATACTGAAAGGGGGGCCGCGCCGCGACCACGTCGTTGGGGTCATATGTTTCATTGCCATTCGATCCGTTGAGGATACTGAAAGGTCGTTCGTTTCTCATTCGCGGGGAGAAACTATATGTTTCATTGCCATTCGATCCGTTGAGGATACTGAAAGAATAATCTGTGATATTTTCAGAGCAGTGGTGTTTCATTGCCATTCGATCCGTTGAGGATACTGAAAGGTTCGTATTTCCCAAATTGCTCATACAAATAGGGTGTTTCATTGCCATTCGATCCGTTGAGGATACTGAAAGCTGTGGATGTTGTCGTAGATTTGAATGTCTCGCGTCGGTTTCATTGCCATTCGATCCGTTGAGGATACTGAAAGTGTAACGCGATGTATCGCGATGTAACGCGCTGTAACGTTTCATTGCCATTCGATCCGTTGAGGATACTGAAAGATTGTGCCGATCACGCCGCGCCGCGCGCAGCGCGTGAGTTTCATTGCCATTCGATCCGTTGAGGATACTGAAAGCATTTGAAAGTTACATCATATTTTGCCATTGTCGTTAGTTTCATTGCCATTCGATCCGTTGAGGATACTGAAAGGCGGTGCAGGAGCAGGACAATTCTGATTCGGAAATGTTTCATTGCCATTCGATCCGTTGAGGATACTGAAAGTTTCAGGGTAGCCGTTTGCGGCAAAGTCTGCCGCAGTTTCATTGCCATTCGATCCGTTGAGGATACTGAAAGGCGCTTGCGCGATTGCGCAGCGTTGTGTCAGACTATGTTTCATTGCCATTCGATCCGTTGAGGATACTGAAAGTGACGGATTAAAAACGTTTCTCCATAATTGCGGAGTGTTTCATTGCCATTCGATCCGTTGAGGATACTGAAAGGCGGATAATTGGTTGTATGGATTATTTGTGACGATGACGTTTCATTGCCATTCGATCCGTTGAGGATACTGAAAGGATCGTCCCGGTATTCCTGCGCTTGCGCAATCGCGCAGTTTCATTGCCATTCGATCCGTTGAGGATACTGAAAGGAGAATTTGCTTGGTAAATTCGGTCAGCGCCAGCAATCGCTGTTTCATTGCCATTCGATCCGTTGAGGATACTGAAAGGTTGCCTGTTGCGGGTTACACAAGGCTAAGCCTTGCGGTTTCATTGCCATTCGATCCGTTGAGGATACTGAAAGGTAGCGCCTGGACTGGTGACTGGTGCTGAAAATAGCCGTTTCATTGCCATTCGATCCGTTGAGGATACTGAAAGGTGACAAAGGGTTGAACTGCAATAAATCGTTGCATATGTTTCATTGCCATTCGATCCGTTGAGGATACTGAAAGGTGGTTGTTTCCATTATAGAAACAACCACCTATTTTATAGCATTTCCCTCACTAGCTCATCTACCAACGCGGGGTTTCGCAGCGCCGCCTGATATTCCCACATCCATATTGTTGTTTGCCCATGCGCCTTTGCCGCTTGTGCAATAGCTATTTGTTGATTTGCCCCAAACTCCTGCGTCAGGTCAATCATCGTTTGTATGCACATATCTTGCGGCAACTCCGCATATTCTCTGCTTTCCAGCCAATCGTTATACGCTTGCGGCAGAAAGCAGTTCAAACAGTTCCGCAAAATGTTCAGCACACCCAGCCAATTTTGCTCTCGCGGATCGGCCCAACTGGTTACAAACAGCAAATCGCGGCCCGGCGCCAATAATTGCGTAAAACACTCCGCGCAATCTAATCTGCCATTCATTTCCACCTCCATATCTGCCATAACCCAGCCAATAGTATCGGGCTGCAGGGCGCCAATTGTGCGCTGCATCTCTATCATCAGCTCTGCCTGCGCCTCTATATACCCCATGCCATAGCATCGCGGCAGCGTGTAAACATAACCAAATGGAATATAGCCCACCCCTTCGGCTGTTACCGCGCGGTATTCTTCTGCTAACTGCGCCGCCTTCTTATACCAACGATCCGCTCCATTGGCGCGCTTTGGGTTGATCGTGTCTATCCCATGCGCCTTTGCCCACCGCGCCGCCGCAACAAATTCTTGTATGCCCCAAAATTCGCATTCATTCCCAATAATCAGCGCCGCGCGGCCTGCCACCTCGCCGCATTTTTCTTTGTTAACGTCATCCATGATGTGTATGTATCCTTTGTGCTATTTTTGAGTCAGCGCCCAGCTTAATAAATACCCTATCACAATCCAAACCACCGTCATCAGCATTTGCGCCCCCGAAATAGACGCCTGAAATAATTGTCCGTTGGTTTGGTTTTGGCGCTGCGCCGCGACGCCATTTAACGAATCGAGCGCTTGGGATATCCGTCGGTTTTCTTCGCGCAAGTTGTCTATATGCGTGGCGTGCGCCGCTGCCGTTGTCGTTAATTTCTCCATAATATCGGTTAACCTACTTACCTGCGCTGTTAACGACGCTATTTGCGACGCATTGGTTTCTAATTGCGATTCTATCGTTTGCAGCCGCGGCGCCGCGTTATACGTTCGGGTTCCCGTCATCTGCTAATTCCCTACCGTGGTATATGTTGCGTAATACGTCATTGCGCCGGCTGCCAACGCCGTAAGCGTTAGAACGAATCCATACGCTGTCATGCTGTTTGCGCTACTTGTGGAAACATTTGCCGTTTGCACCGCGTTCAGCGTAATAGAGGTTGGAACATGCTTCATTATGGTCTTAAAATGCACAACAATACTGGCCGATTGCCCCGCGCCCATGCTCGGCAGCGATAGGCCGCAATACCCAATTTCTGGCGCGCCCGACGTTTGCACTGCGCCGGTTGTTGTTTTACTGCGCGCCAGCGCATCGCTCGCCAATTGCAAGCGCGCTATTTGCATGTTTGCCGTATCAATATAGTTATCGCATTCCAATACCACGTTCATATCCGTTGCGGTTTCGGTATACGTGGTTTGCACAATATAAAACAGATTTGTTCCCGGCGTATAGCTTGCAGAAATTGCAGCGCCGCGCGGCGTTAACTCTGGCACCGCAATATTTTTATCTGCGGCCGCCATCCAAAGCGGTATCGGCGCGCCATCGGCGTTTTGCAGGTTGCGCAGCGTAAGTTCCACTTTATTTGAAATATTTTGCATCTGCGCGCCATAGGCGTTCGCAATCGCCTGCGCCTGCGCCATTGAAACCATTGAAACCGTCGTCATATCGCGGCTGTATTTTCGCCGCCGAAATGGCGCTGTGCCTTGGCTGCCATCCGCATTCAGCCGCGGATCCGTATATACCGCCGTCCCAACCGGCGGTGTTTGGCTAGCATCGTTAAACGTTATTGCTATCACATTGTATGCGCGTTCCATGCTCGGCGAAATGGTGTATCGCGTACTATCCCCGCCAGATATGCTTGCCTGATACGCAACGGTTTCGCGATCGGTTTTCCGCACCGTCAATTGCCCGGTTGGAAAGCCTAAAGCGTCTACATGCGTGGGGTGCGCCCAGGTTCCCCAACTATATACACCAGCCAAAATGGCTACATCCGCAATGACCTCTTCCATATTGCGCCCTGTATACGCCGGTGAGAAGGTTGCGCTGGGCTGATCTGGAAATACCTCAGACGTATCCGGATCAATCACCAAATATGCGGCGCGGCGCGTAAATTGGTCGTTCACAATTTGCAGTGGGGTTTGCGCCGAATAGCTTACATCTTCCGGATCGTCGCGCAAGGTAGCGCCTAACCCCAATGCGGTAATAGAAATGCCCTCTTCCGTATCTGAATTAAGTAGGGGCGCCTCCGCAATTTCACCGATAAAAACACACGTGCGCTGCGCCATAATGGCCATGCGCGCAAAAATCTGAAGTTCCGGATGAAATACCCGGCTATCAGGCAGCAATATCGTGCAGGTTGCCTGCCCAAAGCCGCCCGGCGCTACCGTGGTGAATGACAGGTTTGTAACATACTGGGTATAATTTATGGCGCGCACCGGGTTGCTTAACGAATAGCAATACACACTTAATCCGCTTTTCAGCATACATCCATCACCTCGGGTAAAGATAGCGCGGCGCGTATCCCAGCTCGCAAACAACATTCAATACATTCGCGGCGCTGTCGCTGATAAACGCAATATATTGATTTACCCCACTGATACCACTTGGCGTCGTAATGGTGGGGTCTAGCAGCAGCGATTCATCTGCGGTGGCAATAACACTGGGGCTGGTTTGCTGCATGGTTCCCGGGCCGCCGCCGCTTAATTGCATATTCGGCGCGGCAGTAACCTCTATGCTCCAGCTCACACTTTTTTGCGTAGGCTGCGAGCCATCCACATACAGCCACACCCACCCGCTCACGGCGCTGCTGGATGCAGGATTTTGAAACGTCAGCGCAATCAATTCGGTTTCCACCGGCAGCAGCGCCAGCCAATCCACCCACATGCCAAATTGCGCATTCGTCGATTGCACATATGGCAGTCCCTCTACGTGCGTAAGCTGAATTTGGTCAGATTTTGGAAATGGCGGCAGCGTGAGAACGCCGCAATCAATAATCTGCCAGGTATTTTGCGCGGTAAATGGGGTGATCGCCGCGGTTTGCGCCAATCCCAAAATCTGCTGCGGCGAGCCGCCCCAATAATTCTTTGCCTCATAGGCGCCCCCTTGCAGGGTTCGGGTGCTATAGGTTGAATCTTGCATCAGCGCGCGGCAAAACAGATGATATGTGCCCGTGTATTCCTGCAAGGAAGCCGGAACGAATACTGCGGAATAATTAGACGACGCGCCGGCAAACGCCGCGATATAGCCGCCCAATGCAGATGGATACGCCATTTGCTGCTGCAAAAAACCATCTTGCGATGTACACAGCGCAGGGGTAATAATGCGCGTTTGCTGCGCTGCATATTGCCGCCGCCCGACATACGCCGTAAAAATACTATTGGGCTGCAGCGAACCGCCTGCCGGCAAACCGCCAATAGCCAATGTGCCCGGCGCGGCAACATCTCCTAGCAGACCGCTAACCAGCAGCTGCGCGGGGCCAGCCGGAAAACGCAACTCGCAATAGGGCACGCTGTTTGCCGCGCCAGCATACATCTGCCCATTATCTATCCAAATGGTTGCGCTGGGTGATTCAGCTGATACGCTATCAAACATTTCAATCTGGAAGGCGCAATAATAGGCGTTTGAAGGGGTTGTATACGACGCTACGGTTTGGCGCCATGCCGCAGTTTTCCCCAATTGTTCTGTTAAGACGATACTGGAAATATAGTTGCCGCTGATATCGTACAAATTCACCACCGATTCGATATAACAATTATTGCCAACATTCGGCGCCAGCATCCAAAACGATAGGGAATATTCCATATTCGGGGCAACCGGCGAGGCTGTTGCCGCAATTTGCGCTGCCGACGCAAGGTTTGCGTTGGTTAGGGTGCACATCCACATGCCCGACGCCGGCAGCTCTATCCGAAATGCGCCTAAGGAGCTAACCGGGCCGCCGGAAAATGTATTGGCAACTGTTTGTTCCCAGGCGCCGGCGCAGATTCCTACGCTGCCCGATCCGCCATTCCACCACCATCCGCCGGGGCCAAACAGCTGCACACTGCCAGAAACACCAGTGGCGCCTATAACGAGTGTTTGAGAGCCAGCGCGGTTCCACAAGCACGAAAGGCCGCTATACGCCGCTATAAAGCTCATTCCGGTAATCGTTGCCACTTGCGTTCCTAAATTGCCGCTGTTATTGGTGTATAGTGTTGCGGTAATTTGCGCCGGCGCCCCATTAAACACCGGAAACTCGTATACTTGCAGCCAATATTCGGCGCCGGCCGTCAGGCTGATAGCGGCAGTTTGCGCGGTGTCATTAATACCATTGATAATTTGTGTAACATTAAACGAAGTTTGGGTAAGGGTAACACCAAGCAAATTAGAGATATTCGTAAAATTAGCGCCAAACACCATATCCATTCCGCTTGCGGCGGTAAATAAAAACGTCCAAATGCCGCTGCGCCACGCTGGTGAGCCAAAGGTTAAGCACGTGCTTACTGGTATCGTCATAGCGTTGGCTGAAACGCTTGGCGCTGTGCCCAGCGCAACCGTATACGCATCGGCGTTATTCAGCGCGTCCAGAAAAACGGTAACGGGGTTTGTGGCCGGCGCTTCAAAACCGGGGTTCATCAATACATTTTGCAATGTTACCCAATCACCTAAAAAGAAGGGATCGCACTCAAAATCTATGCTTATTGTATGCAGCGCGCCGGCCAATATGGCCATTGTGTCGGATGGAATGGTGTAGGTTACGGCGCGCACTTGAATGTAGCTATATTGTGCGCCGGAAGGCAGCTGCACTTTTAAATAATAGGGCGGCTGCTCTATCGCCGCAATCAGGCTGCGCACGGTTGCCAGCAGCGCGGTTGTGTTTGCGCCCCGAATGTTTACGCTGGCCTGTATGTGCCGATTTTTATACTGCTGTTTCGATATATACTCACCCGGCGTGCGCATATTAAAGCCGCGCGCAATGGCTTTTTGCGGCTGATCCATCTTGGTAGCCGTTAAAAAGGTCGATGTTAGATTATTCAGGTCAAACACCGTGGTGTACGTTTGGGTGATAGCGTTAAAACTGCACACCTGCAACGTCGTGAAATACGTCATCCAATTCCCCCAAAATTTGCAAAGCCGCCGGCGCGGCGCAGCATATAATTTCCTTGCCGGTTTGTATCTGCCAAAACACTGCGCACCACTCGTTCTATGTGCGTGTCGTTCTGCGCATATACATGCAGCGTATTTGCGGTAGCGCCATAGGTTGTGGTGTAGGCGCTGCTGTAGGTTGACGCCACGCCGGCGCTGCTTTGCTGCCCAACAATGCCGCTTTGGATGGCAGAACCTACCGATACCGACGCGCGCGCAATGATGGGAATTCCATTCGTCAGCTGATCTTCAAAACTTTGGATCATATGGCTCATCCACATATCATCGCCGGCCAGTGGCCCTTGCGCCGGGGTAGAGTGCTGAAACACGCTGGCAATTTGGCCGGCTACGCCAGTAACCGCATTCCATAGCCGCGCGGCTCCGCCGGTAATGCCATTGATAAAGTTTTGCATCATATCATCTCCCCATTGCGCCATATCGGTTCCCAATGAGATGATCCATGCATACAGTGTGTTCCAAATGGTTTGCAGTCCGGTAGAAATAGCGCTGGGCAATCCGGCAAGCCACGCCGTAAAGCGATTCCATTGCGCGCCTAAAAACTCAGAAATTTGGCTCCAATGGGTAACTAAGGCGTCTATGCCCAGCGCCAATGCGGCAATAGCGGCGGCAATGGCTAATATGGGCAATAGCGCGGCCGCTTGCGCAATTGCCGCCGCCGTAGCGCCAATAGCCCATGCCGCAAACGCCGGCACAAGGGAGGCTGTTATTACGCCTGCCAACGCAATTAAAAAATACTCAAACGCTTGTGTTGCCGCGGCGTGCTGAGTAAGCCATTGCAGGGCAGATTGAATGAGTGTAACGATAAGCGCCGCGCTGTTTAATCCGGCGCCGAGCGAAAAGCCGAGCAGTTCCCCTATTGCCTGAACGCCATTTTTCACCAGCGGATTTGCTAATATCGCGCCGATTTTGCTTATGACCGTGCTTAATCCATGCATTGCAGAGCCGTTTGTAAGCCCCTGCCCTAAACCGCTGAATAGGCTGCCGGCGTCGGAGCCAATACTTTTTACCAACGCCCCCAGAGCGCCAAACACCGAAGAGTTGGTTTGTATTCCTGCAAAGCCTTCAGCAAACGCTTGGGCGCCGTTTCCGGCGGCCTGCAGGCCAGTGGCTAAGGTGGTTCCTATGCTATCAGCTAGCTGGGTAATCATTCCTTGGTGCGCGTCCCACCACGCGGCAATCGCGTTTAAATCGGTTTTCAAAACCGCAAATGGGCTGCTGCCAGTGGCAAGCTCTAAATTTTGGAATCTATCCACCATACTCGACCATGCGCCCCAAAATGTATCGGTGCTGGTTTGCGCTGCTGCCCCGGCAAGCCCGCGCTGTTTTGAAAACGCCTCTAGCGCGCCAATCAGCGTGTTCGGGTCGTGTACGGAGACGGCGCCGGATTTGCTGACGGTGGCGTCTAAACCATATTGCACCAGTTGAGCCGGATCTATCTTCATCTCCTGCTTCAGCATCATACTGCGGCCTTCCATCATATCAATCACCGCAAGCGCTGCCTGCTGCAGGGAAAGACCTTGGCCGCCAAACGCCGACGCGCCAAGGGTTGCTGTAAGATCACCAAGCGTTGGAATAAATTGTTCTACTTGCTGCGCCGAAAGCTTAGAACCCAGCGCGGAAACGGCGCCCATTAAATCTTGCCGGGTGAAGGGCAAATGAATGCTTTCCTGCTGTGTCCAGCTGGAAAGCTGCTGCGCAGTTTGTTGGCTGCCAAAGAGATATTGCCAGCTATTCACATTTTTTTCAGTTTGAATATTTAACTGGATCATTTCGTTGGCAAAATTATGCACATATCCGGTAATTTGGTTTAGCCCCTGCCATGTTTCAATGGCTGCCCACGTGGTTAAAAAATGGGTGGCTAATTGCCCCAAGTGCCCAATCAATCCCTGAACGCGGCCGCCAAATCCATCCAGCGCGCCGCCGGTTTCATTCAGCGTATCACCGCTAACGCTTGCCTGTTCCTGAAAGCCACGCAAACTATCTTCTGCGCCGGCAATGGCGTCTTGCAGCGGCATACTATTGCCGCCGATGGTTACAAATACATCGTCGCCCACTTACATACCTCGCATTTCATGCGCATTGCGCAGTTTTTCAAATTCGCGTTCCTGCTGCTCATTGGCGCGCCGAACTACCTCTTTTGCAGTCCAATCTAACAGCCGCGCCCACTTTGCGCAGAACAGCTTCCAGCTAAACGCCACAATTTCGCGGTGATGTTCGTGAAAATGCTCACTCATCGCCTCAATGACGGCTACTACATCTAGCTGCGCCGATTCGGTCGCTTGCGGTATATCTGCTGCGTCGATGGCGCCTGCGGTTTCTGATTCAAAGTGTTCTGCCGCATGGCATACTTTTTGCCAGGGTGGCTCAAAAAAAAAGCAATAATTTGCAGCCGCTCATCAATATCAAATGTTTCTTCCAGCAGCAGCGCCGTCATCTCCGGCACACTGCGCTGAAATATTTTTAACGCAATGTTGGTAGATAGCCGCTGCAGCTCTTGTAATTTCAGCAGCTGTTCTTCCTGCTGCCCACCGCGCGTTACTTGGTCCATTGCGTTTTTCAGCGCCAAACCTTCAATCATAACATCCGCGGGTATGGCGTCGCTCAGCTCATAGCTTTTCCCATTTTTGGTAAAGGTATAGCGCTGTTCTACAATTGTGTCGAAATTTATTCCATCTGCCATGTGCGCTAATATCTCCCATTCGTATTGGTGAGGGTCGCCGTAAATGGAACGGCGTTTGCCAATGGCGCCGACGCCGTAAACACCAAATTTTGCGGCAATGGCTTACCATCCAGTTTGGGGGTAATTTTTGCGGCAGTATAGTTTACGTAAGGCAGCCCAAGCGCCAAGCTATCAATGGGGTCTGACACAAATTTAGCGTTGAAAGAGCCTAAACCCACTAAATAGCTATCTTGGGTATTGGCTGTTCCGCCAAAATACGTTTCAAGGTATTGGTTGTAATTTTGAAACAAAACGGAAATGGTTCCCGTTATTTTTGCGTTGCCCGGCAGAAAATAATTGGGGTTCAGCGCTTCACTTTGCATATCTTCCGCGCCCGTAGAATTTTTAATGTCGATTTCAAATTTCGTTACCGTTAGGGCGTTGCCTGTCGATAAACCATCTACCAGCCAATTTGCGGCGCCTTGGTAAAACAGAAACGGCGACCCCGGCGAACCAATCACATTTTGTCCTTCAAAAAAGGGAGATGACAGGGTGGAATTCTTAGTGGCCAGCGAGCCATACCATGTATGCTCCAACACTATCGGTTTGCCTTTTTCGCCGGTAATTTTCATTTCTACACAGGCGCAATCTTGGATATCGAATTCAAGATTGCCGGCGGCGTTAAATGATGTGAAGATGGTATACGGATCATACGTTAGTGGCTGGCGGGTAAGGGTATGCGTGCTCGCGCTGATAACAGCGGCGTTGCTTAGGTGCATATTTTGCACGGCGCCAGTGCTTAAGGTGTAGGTATAGGGTCCGGCTCCGGTTACGCTGGCTAAATTCAGGGTAACCACTTCGGGTGTTCCCGTAGTTACTAAGCCTGCATCCAGCATGACAGCAAGGGTTCCCAAATTTCCCAAGTTTGCGGCAACTTCTATGCTGGTGGCGCCCGGCCCAACGCCAAGAGACAAACTGGTTTGCGCAATGGGCGCCATATACGAATCGGAATATGACCCCAGCAGCGCATGCAGGGCAAAGCCGGCGGTAATTGGCCGCGCGTATTCTTTTACCTTAATAACCCAATGCTGGCTCTCTTTGTAGATGAGCGTTTCAAATGGCAGCGTATCCCCTTGGTATTCTTGCTGCATCTTTATTTCCGGGTTGGCGTCTGTTCCATCTAACCAGCGCCAAAATATATTTGTACTCGCAGAGGGAACGCCCCATCCGGTTTGTTTTCCCAACCCAATATAATATTGATTCTCGCGAATCGCAGTTATCGGCATATCTGCAGCTCCTTATTTTTTGATGTTATACGCTTTCAATTACATGCACTGTTACACTCCAGGCAGCGGCTTCCATAAGCAGCGTCGATTTTTCCAGCGGGTACATGCCGCTGCGGCCATATTCCATCGGGTCTACGCCCGCTAATCCGCTTAGTGAGCCGTCAAGCTGCTGATTTTGCATAAGAACTTGCCAAATGGCCACCAAGTATCGCTGTATTTGCGCGTCGAGTGTTGGCGCGTCGTCAGCTTGAACAATGACGGTAATTTCAACAATATGGTCTATTTCAGCCCAAAGGGATGCGCCATTGGCGGTTTGTTTCCCTTTTTGTGCGTTCACCACAATAGCGGGATACTCCCCGATGACGGTGCGGTAGCCGGCATAAATGTTTGTAATATGCGGCAGCGGAATACCATCATTCCAGGCTGCCGCTACGGCGTCTATTTGCGTGTTGATGTTTGTGTTCAGCGTATTTGCCAGCGCAGTTTGCGCCGCCGCGCCAAGTTTTTTTATCATGCTTGCAATCCTGCCCCGCGTATCGTTTGCTGAATATATTCATTCAGCCGCTGTACAATACCCGATTGCCGCTGCCAACTAATACCCAAAATTTGCCGCGCCGCCATTTTGCGTGTGCCAAATTGATGAAACGCCGCGGTTGGGTAGCGTGTTCCAAAGGTTAAGGATGTAGCGGTTATTTCTTCGGTGTGCCCTGTGGCGCCTTGTTGTGTTAACGATTGCAGTAAATCGCCGCGGCGCTGTAAAATGGGATGCGCGCCGGGGTAACCTTTGCGCTGCCGGTCTTTTACCGTCGCCGGCCGAAGGGGCGCCCAGTGGCCCGTGCGAAAAACGCCGCCTTCAGCCGTAAACTGATTTGCCGCGTCATTCCGCAAATCTTCCGCTATCAATTCCCACGCCGGCGCCAGCGAATGGATGGTTTCGCCCCATGTGGCAAATTTTCGCCGCTTTGCCGCTGCGCCGGTAACTTGCAGCGTTACGAATCCATATTGTCCCATAGTTTATCCTTGGTGTTTTGCTTGCCCTTTGTGATGAAACGGATCGATGGTGGCGCCGAACGCCAGCGCCTCACGCCCGGCGCGGCCATGCATACCCGGTTGTTTATGGTGTGTTGCGCCGGCGTGTGTGTGCCCGTGCCGCGCATGCGCCGGGTGCGCCTGCCGGGTTGTGTGCCCATGCAATGGGTGCGCGTGCGCAGAATGGATGTGATGCGTCATGCTGCTTCCTCTTTACATGATGTCGTTTTGCCGGAAGCGCGAAAGCCCCATGCTGAACACCGGTTTGGCGTCACGCGGATCCATTGAATTTGGATCCGGCAATATAGTAGCGCCGGCGCTAATTTGATATTGCGGCAGCATGCCGCGCGGCTGGGCGTCTGAACCGACCTCCGGACCCCAGCGGTCTATGCCGTTGACAATGTCTAATATGCGCAGTTCGGCATAGGAACGCCGTTCCGCCGCCGCGGGGGACATATCTGGCTCTGCCCCTTGAAAATATCTATCGATGAGATTTGCGGTCGCCAATTTGGCGTTGATTTCGCGCAAGGTAAGGGTAATGCCAGCGTCGGATCCAAGATAGGGCATAACATATACGGTATCAATGCGCTGCTGCAATTCTTGCGCGGCGTAGGTAATTTCCTGCGCCACAACGCTGTTTGTTAGGGTAACATACGCCGCTTTGTTCGGGAATTCAAACAGCACATCCACAATTTCGCAGTAGCCATAATACACGCCGCCTGCGCCAAACGTTAAGATAACGGTTGCGTCGGTTATTGTTGGCGGTAATCCTGCCATATGCGGTACTCCAAGTTATTCTGCGGAATCGGCGCTTTGTTTGCGTGTTTGCCGTGGCAGTTGGCTGCGCAGCGCTTCAAGCTCGGCGCGCAGCGTAGTGTTTTCGGCTTGCAGCGCATACGTTTGTTCGACCAGCGCATACGGGGCAACTTCAACGGCAGATGCAATTGCTTTTACCGCCTTCAGCTGCGCGATGGTTGCCGGAGCCAAATCGTCCGTTGGGAACCGCTCGCCCTGATGAAACATCTTTCCGTCGTGCCGAATGGGCGCCGCCGCATATAATTCTTCCACGTATATTTCTTCCATTTTTTGCAACTCCTTGTAGCCTCGCTCCTTATGCGATAGCAGACTGTATCAGATAGCCGCAATCGGCGGCGATTAACGCTTCTGCCTGAAGAATGCTCGGCCGGAAGATGGTAGAATCTTCTTCTTCAACCCGATAGCTTTTCACTTGCCATTCGCGCGCGCGTAAAATCAATCCATACGTTAGGATGTCTAAGCCGGGTTCGGGATTGATATACCCCATCCACACATTTTTTCCCCATACATCATTGCCCACATATGGTTCGCCTTCAACAGAAGTGGTATATACCACCGTTGGTATCAGCACGCGCATGCCCCACAGGGTGCGCGGCAGCAGCCCTTGTTCCATCAAATCGGGGTGCGTATATTTCACCAGATCCTCCAAGCCGGGGTCATTTTTCATAATGGCTGCCACGCTATAGGGAATAACCACGGTGTTGGGAAACAATCCGCCGGTATTTTTGCGGATTGTGTCTTTTCCGGCTTCAAATTCGCCATAAATGGCGGAATGCTGGCCGCTAGTTTGGCTGACAAATCCGGCGTTATTCCATTGGCTTGTTCCGCTGAGGGTAATAGAGCCGGCATTATTTGCGATGTTCAGGCAGGTAGCAGCCACACGAATTTCTTGATCCAGCAGAATTTCATCTTGCACGCGGCGTGTTTTGGAAAGCTCTAATTGCAACGCGCTATCAGCGTTGCTATATTCCCGGTCGCTGATGCCGGTTTCCAGCGCGAATTCTTCCGCAACATAGCCGGCTTCGGTTGCGCCGTAGTTGCGGCGTTTTGGGCGTGATCTATCGGCGCGCAGCGTGCCATAGCCATCGGTTCTATCTACGCGGAAGGCTTGCCCTTTATCCCATTTATAATAGTTGTCGTTTTCTTTTTTCACTTTGAAAACGCTAAAAACCTTTTCAGCTATCATTCCAGTAGGATGATAGCCAATACTTAAATTCGTCAGCGGTATACTCTGGTGTACACTGCGGCTTGTCATATTTGCTGGCGCTTGTCCCGGCATATTTCACCTCGTATTGTATGTTCTTTGTTTCATTCCTCACCGGCCCTGAAAGGCCGGCGCTGGTTACGCATTAATGTATTGTGTTGCGCCGATCTCGATCATCACGCTAATAACGTCGCCGATTTCTGCGGCAGCTGTAAGGGCGCGGCCAATCAGAAAAAAGTTTGTGGCGCCAGCAGCGGTAGCGGTAACAACCTGCCCCGAAGCGTTTACCATTAAAAGGTCGCCATAGCTGATGGCGCCCCCGGCAATCGCTTTACTCACACCGCCGGTGCGCACGCGCACACTTTGGCCCGGACCCGAGGCTGGCGCGTCTTGCGCAATGCCCAGCGGCTGAACGGTTGTGCTGATGGCAACAATAATATCTTCGGCGTTACCGGTTGTTACATCGGGGGTAACCACATAATATTGGGGAATGCCGCCTCCGCTGTAGGTTGGCGGATTGCCGGCCCACGTAAGCGCCGTAACGTTTGCGCTGGCGCGAAAGCTAAAATCTTGCAAGGTATCAACTTCAAAAGCCATACCGAAGAACCTCCTTGTATATCTTTCCTATTGGGCTGTAAGTATTTTTTCAGCTTTTACGTAATAGGCTAACTGCTCATCCGAAGACAGATCGTCCAATGTTTTGTGGTCTTTTGCCGCCAATTGGGTGGCAACTTCGGCTAAAACACTGCCTTCGGTATCTTTCATGCTCCAGCGCGATTCCTGATCGAAGCTGCCGCCGCGCGCCCCTGTTTCTACAAAGCTTTCGGATAACAGGGTTTGAATCAAATCCAGCAGTTTGCCGCGCGCTTTTTCATCCAGTTCAAAGGCTTCATCCAACATAAAGCTGCGAATGGCCAACGCGCTTTTAGGTGTAAGCTGCACCTTTGTGCGGCGCCGTTGGGTAACGCCGGCAATATCCCTTGTTTTCGGTATAATTGCACTTTGGGTTGTTGCAAACGAAAGGTTTTTACCGGTTTCCCAGCCACGCAGCACGGCGTCTATTTCGTTTTCGTACAGCTTCATTTCCATTTCCGCTAAGCGCTGTTGCTGCTCTGCCAGCGTTTTGCCCATTGCCGGATCAAACGCTTTTTTCGGTCTGCGTTTTGTGGTATGGCTTCGGCTGTGGCGCGCGCGGTGTTTTGCCGCCGCTTTTGGTTCATCTGCTTCTTCGCCGTCATCGCCATCCTCATCGGCGCCGTCATCATCTTCCGGGTCGTTCTCTTCTTCATCCTCATCGCCATCCTCATCATCATCTTCTGCGTCGTCGTCGTCGTCATCTTGCGGTTTCTTTGCTTTGCCGGCTTTTTTCCGGTCGGCAAAAAACTGCTTGACATCCTCAAACGCATCCTCATCATCTTGCCCTTGGTTCAGCTCGGCAAGTTTGCGGAGAATTTCCGTTAAAATTGCTTTTGTGTGTGTATCCATGCTTGTTGTATCCCCAAATAATTTTTTGTACAGGCGCTCTATGGTTTGGCGCACAGCTGGCGGCACACGCATTGGTACGCCAGTTCGCGCCCCATGCAGCGCAGCGTAAGCGGCTTTTACCGCGTTGCCGTTTAATTTGCCGCGTTTTCCGTTGTTCGCTTCGTAGATTGGCAGTTTCCAAGTAGATTTTTTGGCGCTGTTCCCCACCAGCAAAAAACACGCGGCAGGCAAGTTTGCTTTATCAATGCTTCCCCATGGTTTCCAGCTGACTTGTTCTGCCAGCTGCACCGGGGGCATGATCTTCAGGAACGGGCGGTTTGTCAGCGCGCCGCCAATGAGCACGTTGGAATATTTTTTCCCTGATATTTCATCGGTATACTCGCCAAATTCCGGTGAAAAATAGCGATATTCCTTTTTTTCAATCAGGCTGCGGCCGTAAGGGGTCCATGCAATGTGCGCATATAATCCTGCAAGGGCAGGTGGATTAGATTGCGCTGGGCGGAACGCCAGCTTGCGTATCCATCCGGCCGCGCGTGAATCGCTGGTGCCGGCTTTGTGATCGACATCCAGCGCGATATCAATTTTGCGCACTCGCGCATCAAAATTACGCTGAAATGCGGCCAGTTTTGCGCGCGAAAAGGTTAAGGTTCCATACAAGGGATGATGAAAGGTCCCAAGGGGCATAACCATTATCCAGCTGCTGCGCGATTCTGCCAGCGCAATGGGCTGAGAGAGCCATTTGAATACATCGAATTGTTTCATGCTTTGCCTTTGCCGCTGCTGGGTTTCGTGCGCGTTATTGGCGCTTTGCCGAGTGGTTTGCTTTGGTGTGAGCTGCGCGTTGTGGTATCGGTCATTGTTTCCCTCCAATTTTGTACGGCAGTAAGTATTTTTAGGATTGCTTTGCGTATTGCGGGGTCTGCTGCGGTAAGGTCTTGCTCTAAAAACGCAGCGTTCGGCGCAAATAAGGTTCCAAGGTCTGGCAAAAAGAAGCGCTGCTGCAAGTGTTCCCATTCGTTTGCGGCTTGGCGAAACGAATCGAGCGCATAGATTTGGTTGTTGGTTAGTTCTTGGGCCGGCGCTTGCGGCTGATGAACGACCAGCGGGGTTGTGGTGTACCCCGGCTCGGTGGAAGATGGCGGCTGCAGCGGCGACCAATCGCCAATATCATCATCCGGCCCCGGGCCATATTCTAAATCGCATTTGCAGGCGGCGCCGCACGCTGTGCTGCCATCACCGGGCGTGGCAGAAAGTTCATTGTTGTGGCTTCCGGGCCAGCCATATGGCGAACCGGCGGCGTAATCGGGGCAATCGCTGCAATGCTGTGCGCCCGGATCTAATATCCAATAGATGAAATTATATGGCCGCGCGGGATCGCCCAGCGCCATTTGCGTATAGCCATCTTGCGCGCCAGACCACGCTACATCTGCCTGAAGGTCTATACGCACTGCGGCTTGCTGAACCCATTGTTTGGCCGCCGATTCATCCAGCGCCGCCGGCGCCTGTAGCGCAGATTGCAGCTGCTCGGCCATTTTTGGTACGCTAACGGTATAGAACGTTAGTTTTGCCGTATCCGGCGGTTGTTTTACGGTCGCCGGCGCCGGCAAATGAGAGCTACGCCGCCAATATTGCTGTTGCCCCAAGGTATAGCCTTTGCGGTACAGGTTTTCAATCAGCGCCGCGTGGCGGGCAATAAACAGCGATTTTGCCTGCGGGTTTTCATCAATCAGGTCGCGCAGATAGCGGCGCAGCGAATGGCGCAGCAGGGTAACGCCGCCGGTATGCAGCCGCACATATTCCGGATCGGTTTCACGCCGGCGCCGCACATCGCGCATAGTTGCGCCTCCGATATTCTTGGGAATAAAGCGCAGATTCAATGGCGTCTTTGCGCGGTTCTGCGGCTAGTTTCCGCGCTGGTTTTCGCGCGGCGGTTGGGTTCACTTTTGTAACCGGGCTGCTTGGCGCGGTGGGCAAACCAAGCTCTGCGCGTAAAAAATCTTCCAGCTGCGCGTCGGGGGAAATCAGCGGCGATGGCATATTGACCAGCCGCTGCAGCGCGGTAGATAAGATGGTAATATCTGCCGCGAGCTTGGAGCAGCGCAGTTTGGGATAGACCGCAACCTGATTATAGTTGTAGTCGATCAGTTTCGGTATCGCATCGAGATTAATAACATCCGCGATATCGTTGGCGATGGTTTGCAAGCTGCGCAAAAACATTTGCACTTGGGTATCTGCCAGCGCATACGAGCCGGTATCGGTGGAACCCAGGTTAATAAATTGGGCCAGCACGTTCCGCGCTATCATCGTATCGTGATACTGCATGCTGGGCAGCGGCTGTGCGCCATATTTCTGCCAATTTTTGGGATACATCAGGTCCCAGCCTGCGGGCAGCGTTACCCCCATGGATTCATTCACGCGCAGATTTTGCGTAATGGCTTGTGCGGCATCCACATCTGCGGCTGTGTGGTTTGGCGGCAGATAGATGATAGGCGGGGTAACGGCTTCGCGTTCCATGGCGATGGCGTCTATTTTTTCAAATTGGGTTTTATAAAACCAGTGCTTATACGCTTGCCGCAGAAGCGGAAGTCCTTCATAGTTGTTGCCTTCTTGGCGATGCACGAACAGCAGTAATTTTTCAACGGGAATGTTAATAAACTCATAAGAATAATTCCGGAAGGTCCACTGCTGCACCCCCACCAGTTCATTATCTTCGCCTACCCACCAGCGCCACAGGGTGCGCGGCAAAAGTGGCGTCCATCGAGACCATTTTACCCAGCCGTCATCGATGCGGTAATTAATTTCAAACGGCATAAAGCCATACCACAGGCTCATCAGGGCGTGGCGCAGAATATCGCCCCATTTTTGCGTTATTTTGTTGCCTTCCGTTGTGATATACGTCATATCATGAAACAACGCGGTTTCCACAAAGCTGGCTATTTCCATATCGCGCGGGGAACGCGAAGCGGGTTCAATGCTCCACGTTGCCTGGCGGATGGGCAGTTCTACCACGGTGCGCACGGCGTTTATTTGGCCATCGTTGCGCAGCATTTGGTCATATATTTTTTGCGCGTCGCGCCAATAGAGATCGGGGTTATATTCCTCGTTGGTAATAATGCCCGAGAAAATGGCGGTTCCCGACGCGCCCAACTGGTAGACGGGCGGCGCTTTTGCGGATATGTTGGGCATTTCGGGGTATGGTTTATTTAATGGAGTTTGCTCGGGCCACTGAACTCCCTGAATGGATTGTGCGGTTAATTGTGGCTGCTGTGCAGCGTGTTTGCGGCGATGGCGTCGGTTCATCCCGTTGCTCCATTTCTTCGGCTTGGGTTTAGGCAGCTAGCTGAGAATAGCGGTTATTTGGGTATTTGCGGAAACGCTTATCCATAATCCCGTGTTGGTGGGAACATCCAGCGCATATACAGCGCCGGGAGATGTGGTTGCAACGCTGAACAGCAATGCGGCGGCAACCGCGCCTGCGGCGTTGATGGTATCATACACGCTGACGCTGCCAGTGCCTGCGGCGATGATAATTTTTATCAGCCGCATGGGTTCGCCGGTGATTCCGCCGGCGCTTAAAAATTGTGCAGGTTGCGGGCCGGTGGAATTCAAGCTTGCGGGGGGAACAAGCTGGCCTGCTGCGCCCGATGCGCCGCCGCTGATAATGGCGGTAAAGCGGCCAAAAGCGGTCAGTTCATTGCCGCGATAGTCAAAATTTGCCATTTTCTTTGTTTCAATCCTCACTGGCCTCGAAAGGCCGGCGCTTAAAATGTTTTTTTCAGCAAGGAACGGCTATGCAAATCGGTGTATTGGGTGCGCAGCAGCTCAATAGATTCTTGTGGCAGCGCGGTTTGCGTTCCGCTTACGGCCAGTGGCCAGCACGCTAAGGCCAGGGCTATCACGCAATCATCATGCAATCCCTGCGGCGCCGTCATGCGCAAACCTCCGGCGGGCAGCCGTTCGTATTCATAGGCGGCCAATTCCTGCAGCAATTCCGGAATATCCGGGAATGTAATGTGCTGCTGCTCCATCAGCAAAATCAGCTTTTCAATCAGTTCGCGTTTGGAAATCGCGGTAAGGGTATAGCCGGTAATGCGCAGCCCGGCGCGGGCAAGGTCATCAAAAATCGGGTCCCCAACACCGGTGGTGTCCATCCAAACGGCGGCGTTATTCCATTTTGCGGCTAACGCGCTGATCCGCGCTTTTTGCAGCGGCCATTCTGCAAGGTTATAGCGTTCAAAGGCGACAACGGCGCGCTGCTGCATATCCATCACAACGCAAACGGTATAGTCGTTATATTTTGCTAAATCTACCCCCATGCAATAGCGGGTTTGGGGGTGAGGCGGCGCCGATACCAAGCGCCCCCCTACGCATGCGCTGAAGGAGTGAAAGACGCCTCCAGCGTTTTCCAGAAATTCTGCCAGAATTTCTTGCCGAAAACTTCGTTCCGGCATGGTATCAAACATTTGCCGCAATTCATCAAACCGGATATCCGGGTTTTCGTAGGGGTGCGGTTTGCGATACAGTTTGCCATCAATAATTTCGGCGCCCAGCGTAGGAACCTGCCATGCAGCGCTATCGGCTCTATCGTGCGCGGCGACCCATTCACGCCAGAACCAATTACGTCCTTTTGGTGTGCCGCCAGCCATCAGCCCGGCGCCTGAATCCATGAGCATCGGGCGGATAATTTCATTCCAGGCGCGTTCGGGAATATCGGCGGTTTCATCGAAAAATGCGCGGCCGGTAACGGTGTGGCCGCGGGCGTTTTCTGGATCGTCCAAACTGCGGAATAATAATTTACCGCCGGTAGGGCCTTTGGCCGTTTTTTCCGTTTTATTAAATTGAAACACACCGCCAACGGCGCGGCGCATTTCTTCCCAGCCGATCATCACCTGGTCATAGGTGGGGGCGCCCCACAAGTCGGTATAGCCGGCCAGCACATCTTCCACAGCGATGGCCATGAACAAGGTGGTTTTGCGCCAGCGCCGGCCGGCGGAAAGCCAGTTAAAGCGGCGCATTTGGGTGCGCACGGCTTGTTGCCCGGGGTGTGGCGCGGGCAGCTTAATGTTCAATTCGGCCATAGTTGTTTGTTTGTTTATTTGTTTGCTTGTTTATTTTTTTGTTTCAACCCTCGCCGGCCCCGAAAGGCCGGCGCTACGCTTCATGCCGCCAGTCATTCACATATTCAATGCGAATGACGATTTGCGGCGCTGTATGTTCTTGCTGTTCTGTCGCGCCAATGCGCCGTTCCATATCCACGGCCAGCCGCATCATGGCAACCGCAGCTGCTGCGTTAATTCTTCCTTCTGCAAACAGCGTTTCAATGGCTGCTAAGCTGCGCTGTTGCAGGCGTAAGGCATATTTCACATGCCGTTTATCCATCTTCGCTGTCAATATTTCCATCCTCACCGCCCTCGAAAGGCCGGCGCTGCTACTAAAATATGTTTTCTGTAGTATACAAAATTATCCATAAAATATGGTACTTCTGTGCTATTTTTATACTTCTTTTACCCGGCGCTGTTTTGGTGACTAATACGCTGTTTTGGTTTTAGGTGTGTACGTTTGCGTACAGAGCATACAGCGGTATGTACGTTTCGGGGCTGAAACGTACACGCCATTTTCATGTTTACCAGCTACGGTCTGTGGGCGCTCAAAATCTGCACAAGCGCATCCCAGTCATCTGGACGCCACACATACACTTCGGCGTGAGCAGCGCAGAGAAATACGGCTTAGCCAAAACAATGGAAACTTTTGGCTGATCTGCTGATTGCTCTGATTGATTGATGACGGGCGCCCAAATGCGCCAAACGCGCTGCTGCGGCGGTTTTGGTTTAAAATTCAATCCAAGCGCCATCCCAACGCGCTGGTTCATCCTGCTGCAAGTTTAGCCAATTTTCCAGCGCAAACAATTGTTTTCCCAGCTTAACGGGGTCATTCGCGCAATGGCAATAGATGGAAATATCAGCGATTGCTTCGGCGGTTTGCAGCGCAGAGAAATACGGCTTAGCCAAAACAATGGAAACTTTTGGCTGATCTGCTGATTGCTCTGATTGATTGATGACGGGCGCCCAAATGCGCCAAACGCGCTGCGCAACGGGACAAATGGGAATACGGATAGTAACGTCCCAAATATTCCAAAAAGAGCCATTGAAATAAGCGTATACATCTTCGCCTTTATGAAAGCGGCGCAAATAGTTTGTGTGTTCGGCTGGTGTAAGGTTTTGGTCGGGAATAAATTGCAAGTCGGTTGGATGGTTCATACAAGATTCTCCTGTTCTGGTAAAAACTCTGGATGAGCAAGCAAGTAGGCGCGAATGAGGGCAAATTCCTTTTGCACATTCAGACTATTATGTTCGTGGCAGCCGGCGCATTTGCACACGCGGTCTCTGGCGCCGACGGCGATATTGGTATTATTGACGTAACGCATGCCATGGCAGCCGGGGCACACGCGCCCAGAGCCATTGCACATGGCGCAGACTTCATGGGTATTCAGTTTGCCGGCGCCGTAGCAGGTAATGCACAGGGTGCGGTCGGCAGGCAGCCCA
>JAEHJW020003759.1_pt1 | contig 27603 bp, 38 predicted proteins | sample 9271431 | NCBI WGS metagenome assembly JAEHJW02 | reverse complement strand
GATGACAGCAATCCGAGCAGCGGGCCGCTCATGGCATTCCCGGACGGCAATTCATCAAACCCCTCATACCAGATCAGCGCCATCGCCTATCTCCCCAGCGTTCCGTTTCGCATTTCATTCTGAAACCACCGCCGCATGCTGCCGCTCTCGCTGCTCAGCATCGCCGACAGGCTGCGCGGCTCGGCGCTGTTGATCGTCGGGCTGTAATGCAGGTGCATCGCGCCGCCGCCGGCCGAAGCGCCCGCGCCTCTGGCGGCCAGTGAAGCGGCACTTCCCGGTGCCTGGAAGGCGGGCATCCCGCCGCCCGGCGCGGCCATGCCGCGAATCACGTCGGCATAGGCGCTGGGCAGCACCATCTCGTTCTTGTGCAGCGCCGTCACCGCGCCGTCGAACGGCACCGTGCCGAACCCGCGCTCGGCCGAAAACATCACGCCATAGGCCATCACCGCGGCATAGGTCGCGGCTGCCGCGGCAGCGCCCAGCGCCGGCCCGACATACGGAATGCTCGCCATCGCCGAATAGGCGCCCGCCGCCGCATCCGCCGCCTTGGCTTCCACGCCGGCGATCGCGGTTGCGGCCGTCGTCGCCTGCGTCGCCGCCGCCCCCGTCGTCTCGGCCGTGGTGCGCGCCGCCGTGCCGGTGATCGTCGCCATCAGCATCTGCGCCTCGCCGACGGTCCACATCAGCACCCGTTGCAGCCCCCAGGCCAGCGCCTGCTCCAGGTAGCGCATGCCGATGCGCTCCAGCGCGTTGCCCAGCGTCTGCTGGCCGCGCAGCACGCTGCCGGCCTCGTTGGCGAAGCTGTTGGCGACCTGCTGCGTCGTCACTTCCCACGCGCGATAGGTCTGCTCGGCGGCACGGTCGTTGATCGCCGTGATCTGCTGCGCCGTCTGCTGCGCCAGTTGCGCCTGCCGCTGCGCCACCTGCTCGGACAGCGCGGTGATACCGGCCGCCTTCTGCTGCTCCTCGGCCAGGATCGCCGCGGCACCCTGCTGATAGGCTTGCAGGATCGCCACCTGCTGCGCCCGCGCGCTGGCGATGCTGGTGTCGCCCTCCTGCACGGAGGTCTGCACATGGCGCATCTGTGGCTGCGTGTTTTCCTGCAACAGCCGCCGCTTGTCCTCAAGCTGCTGGATCGCCTCGCGTGCCGCCTGCCGCGCCTCCTCCTGGCGGAGTTGGTCGCGCTTGGCGACGGCCTGCGCCAAGTCGGCGCTCTCGGCGCCGTCCGCCTCGCGCACCACGGCGACGATCTGATCCTGGATCGCCGCCTGCTTGCCCAGATCGCCCTGCGCCGCCTCCTGCGCCGCGCGCAGCGTCCGCAGCTTCGTCTGCGTCGCCTGGTCCGCCGCCTGGCGCTCCAGCGCCGCGCGCCGGTTCAGTTCGGACTGGTATTCCACGGTGCCTTCGCGGCCGGCCGCGCGCAGCACGGCGAGCTTCTGGTCCTCCACCGCGATCTCGGCCGCGACCGAGCCGTGCGCCGCCGCTTCCTCGCCGGACAACTGCGCCAGCTTCAGTTGCAGCGCCTGGTCCGATGCCGCACGCTGCGCCGCGGCTACCTGGGTGTTGGCGGCGATGGCGGCGGTGGATTTCGCGCCCTCATAGCGCGCGGTCTCGGCGGCGATCTTCTGCTCGATCGCCACGCGCTGCGCCGCATTGTCGTGCGCCGCCGCCAGATCGGCCTGCAAGCCGGCCAGCGTCGCCGCGTGGTCCTGCTGCTCGGTCACGGTATGCACCGTCGCGAGCTTGGCCTCGATGGTGGCGACCGCCTCATCGGCGCCGACCGCGCCACGCGCCTGCGCCGCCTGCGCCATCTGCAGTTCGGTCAGCAATTGCCGCCGCTCGCGCAGCGCGGCGTTGGTGCGGTTCAGCAGCGCGTCCTGATCCTGCTCGGCCGGGTCGGCGGCCTTCGGCGCCTGCTGCGGCATGCGCTCCAGCGGCGACTTCACCGGCTCCATCGTGCCCGGCATCGCGCCGACATCGGGACCGAGGGCGGCGGCGTTCAGCGCGTTGGTCAGGGCGGCTTGATGCGCGTCACGCCCGGCCTGGACGGCGGCCTGACCGGATTTGCCGTAATTCGCCGCCAGCGTCTCCAGCAGCCGCGACATGCCGCCGACGCTGTCGCCGGCGGCGACCATCTCGGCCACCGATTCGCGCTGATTCTCGTCGATCAGGTGGTTCGCCACGGCAAACCGCAGCGCGCTCGCGGTGCCCTGGTCGAACGCCGTCACCAGCTTGCCGCCGATCCCCTCCTCGCCAGCGCGCAGCGTCTGCAATGATGCCGCGGCACTCTCGATCTGCGTCTTGAACCCGGCGGCAGGGCCACCGAGCGAGCCGATCGCCTGCGCCATCTCACCGGCGGCACCTCGGCCCATGTTCCACTTATCGCGCAGATCGGCGATCATGCCGCGCGTCTGCGCGTCGCTGCTGGCGTCCAGCGTCCGCATCGACACCATCGCGCCATGCGCCGCCTGCACCGACGCCTCGGTCTGCATCCACGCCGACGCCAGCTCATAGACGGCATACACCGCGGCCCCGATCGCCGCCGCCCAGCCGATCGTGGCGAGGCTCAGCGATCCCATCCGCTCGCCCAGCACCATCAGGCTGCCGGGGATACGGCTGAACCGGCCGCTGACCGCCTCGTGGCCCATCACGATCAGTTCGCGGGTGATGCCGGCGGTGCCGTGCATCGCGTGGCCGGCCGCCGACCCCGCCTCGACGAAGGCGCCGCGCAGTTCCTTGGTGCCGTTGCTGGCGTCGCCCAGCGCGCGGCGGAACACCTCCGCGCTCGCCTCGGCGCTGGAGAAGCTGCGCCCGACGCCGGTGCTGGCGTCGATGATCTGCTGGTAGCCGGCGGCACTCTGCGCGGCGGCGGCGGAGGCGGCGGCCAGCGCCGCCGTCGCCTGCGTGCTGGCCGTCCGCATCGCCTGCGTCGCCGCCGTCGTCATCGTCAGCCGGCCGTTCGCCGCCGTCAGTGTGTTGGCGAACTGCGTCACCTGGTCGCGAAACGCCGCCATCTGCGCCGCCGCCGACTGGCAGGCCGATTGAAAATCGGTCGCGTTGGCGCCGATGGTGATACTGACGGTGTCGGTGCCGCTCATCGAATCACCGCGCGCTGGCCCTGCTTGGCACCGAACAACGCCGCCAGCTCGCCCATGTCGCCCGCGCGGCTGTCAGCCCTGGCGCGCGGCTTGATGCCGAGATAGGCCGCGACCATCAGCGCCACCGGCGGATGGTCGGCCCAGTGGCGCTGCATCGCGGCGTATTCGTGCAGCCCCATGTGCTCGCTCACCTCGCGCCAACCGCCGCAGCCGAAGGCGACCAGTTCGGCGATCAGGTCGTCGATGCGGCCGGCGTCGAGCCGGCCTCCGCTTCCCCCGAGGGATTGCCCTCCAGCACGATCAGGCCGCCCTCGGCCAGGATCGCCGGGATGGCGGCGATGACGCCCTCCATCTCGGTCGCCAGCAGCATCTCCGCCAGCGCGTCGGCATCGGTGCCGAGCATCGGCGCGATGATCGAAAGCGACAGATCGGTGCGTTGCAGCCGGTCGAGCGGCTCGCGCCCGCGCTCGATCAGCGGCCATGCGGCTTTGAGCCGCGCGAAGGTGAGCGGCGGCAGCACATGGCGCTCGCCGCCGATCGTCACGATCACCGCCATGACGGCTACTCCGCCAGCGACAGGTAGCCGACGCTGCCCGCCGCGTTGGCCAGCGCCATGAAATCCAGTTCGGCGATGGTCCAGTCGTCCTGCTTGGTCGGCAGCGCCAGCTTGTTGGACACGCAGGCGTTCAAGCCGAGTGTGATTGCCTTGCCGTTGAACGTGCTGGTGAACGTCGCCGCCCAGTTCGGCACGGTGCCCATCGGCAGATTTTCGATCGCGATCAGGGTGCCGCTGGTGGCGCTGGAATAGGTGTAGTTCAGCAGCACGGCGGCACTCGCGTCGGCGGTATCGAACGTATAGACGCCGCCAGTCGTCACCGAATACTGCCCGCCCGCCGTCGGCGCCCCGGTCACGCGGGCCAGCGGCAAGCCGGTCACGGCATAGACGACGCCGAGATCGGCAATGAAATCGGCCCCATTCGCCGCCGTCACCGTGAACGTCGTCACCGCCGGCACCGTTCCGGGCTCCGACAGCGACGTGAGCGTCTGCCCGGTGGAAAGCGTCTGGCCGAAATAGAGGCTGTTGAACAGCGCCCCGTTCATCCGGGCGAACTTCGCCTTGCCGGTGATCTTGGTCTTGCCGCGCGCGACCGCGACGGGGAACTGATTGAAGCCATACAGCTCCTTCAGGTCGCCCTGGAAATCGACCTGGATATCCTGCAACACGCCCAGCGCCACGGGGGACTGGTTGGCGATGTCGGTGCGAACCCCGAACACCTGCCCGCTGCCGAAACTGAATTGTGCCATCGTTGGTTCCTGTCAGGTGGGTCCAAATGCCTTACGGCATCAACATCATCACCGGGATCACCGAGGCCGCCCGCTGCCCCTTCGGCGCCTCGTAAACCTCGATCGCGCCGTCGATCCAGGCATGCGCGACCACCCCGCCAAGCGTCTGCACCTGCGCCGCCGGCGCCGGCATAAGCGCCGTCTCAACCGCATCTATCAGGCCATTCAGCGCGGTGCTGGCGACGCCGTTGGGATCGGGATTGGCGGCATACAGATAGACCAGCGCCATCAGCCGCCGCTGCGCCGGCGTCCCCGGCTTCTGCGCCGCCGTCTGCCGATCGACCTGCATGAACAGCGCCGGCAATTCGGCGTTGTTCACCTCCACCAGCAGCTTCAGCTTGCGGCTTGCCACCGCGATGCCGGGTGTTGCGCCGAGCAGCGCGAACAGCGCCGCGTAGCAGCCCTCCCGGCTCGCGCTCATGCCGCACCCGCCACGGCCACGGCCAGCGCGGCGCGGATGTCCTGCTCGCGGTCGGACAGCGTGGAGCGCAGGAAGCTGCGCTGCGGCATCGTCACCGACTTCGCCACGATGGTCTTGTCGCCGATGACGAAACGCAGCGCCTTCGCCACTTTCGGCACGATCGTCCCGCCATATTCATGGATGCGGGCATAGACGACATCGGTGCCCACCGTCGCGATCACCGAATTGCCCGTCCGCTCCGTCACCTGATGGATGGAGGATGCCAAGCGTCCCGTGCGCTGGTTGAGCACCTGCCCGGACAGCTTGGTATCGACCACCGCCGCGACCGTCTTGATCGCCTCGATCTCGACGGCCGCCGCCAGCCGCTCGCCGGTGGTCGCGGCCAGCTTCTCCAGATAGATCAGCACGCCGTCCAGGCCGGATGCATCGACGGTCGCGCTCATTTCGGCAGCGCCATCAGCACGATGCGCTTCCATGCCGACAGGATCGTCGTCACCTGCGGCGGCATGTCGCGGATGGTGAAGGCGGTGGTCTCGCCGCCCATCGCCTGGCTCGACATGCCGATGCGATCCAGTTCCCGGTAGCGCAGCGCCACCAGATCGATCACCGCCTGCTCGACATCTGCCGGCACCGTGGCGAAGCCGGCGGTATAGACCACCTCCACGTTCGCCAGCCCGCGCGCGAACGTATAGCCGTCCAGGATCACCGCGGTATCGGTGAACCGGAAGCCCGATTGCGGCAATCCCGGCACCGGCGCCGGCTCGGCCGGGATCGCCAGCCCGTTCACCGTCACGCTGGCCACCGCGCTCACCGGACTGTTGTTCAGCACCAGCAGCCGCTTGCCCGTGCCGTCGTAGAACTGGTCATAGCTCGCCGACAGGAATGTGCGCCCGCACCACGTCTCGACATAGGCGCTGGCCGCCGAGATCAGCCGCGTCAGCAGCGCCGTGTCGTTCGCGTCCGGCGTGTAGCGCAGCCAGGTCGTGACATCGGCGAGCGTGGTGAGCTGGTCGGCCATCAGCCGGGCTTCTTGCCGCCGAAGCGGGCTTCCAGCGCCGCCACCCGCGCCTCCAGCGCGCCGATCCGGTCGGGCGCCGGCGTCACGGCCGGTGCCGGTTCGCGCCGCGCCCCGTGGCTGACCGCCAGATCGGCGTGGTGGTGCGCCACCTCGATCATGCCGTCCTTGTCGGCGCGATAGGTGGCGTCGCCGATCGTCAGCGCATGCAGCCCCGCCGCATGCAGCTTCACCGGCGCCGGTGCGTCCTTTGCCATCTCAGCCGTTCCCGATATTGGTGATCATGCCGAGCGCGAACGGCGCGTAGCATTGCAGCACGCCATCGAAATACGTGCCGTATTCGTATTTCCGGCTCTGCATCGGCCATTCCTGCGCCCAGTAATCCTGCCGCAGGCGCTTGACCAGCACGCCATCGATCCCCGCCAGCGGATACGGCAGCGTGTCGCTCTGGAACATCAGCGTGCCCGGCGGCAAATTTGGATGCAGCTTCACCGGCAGCGGCTTGGCGCCGTCCATGCTGAACTTGTTGAGGTAGGCGACCACCAGATCGCCGCCCTTCACCTCGCCCTGATCGACCTGGATCATGAACCGCTGCGCGCCGTTGCTGCCGCTGTCCAGCACCTTCTTGGTGATGTTGCGCTGCTCCTGGCTGTTGACCCAGATGCAGTCCGGCGACAGCCGGTAATTGTCCCAGAACGATTGCAGCGCCGCGTCGATCTCGACCACGCCGCCGACGCCGTCGGCGGTCAGCGGCGTGCCTGCCCCCGCCGACCCCGTCGGCTGGATCGCGACATACGACCCGCTGCCCGGTTTGGCGATCTGCGTCAGCAGCCCGTCATAGACCAGGCCATTGGTGCTGTAATCGGCCGTCAGGCTGGAGGCGAGCTGCGTGCCCGCCGCGTTCGCCGTGATCACCGTGCTGTTGAGCGTGGTGATCGCGCCCAGCACCTCGGCGCCCGCCGGACCCCAGAACCAGGCGTAGCCGAACGCGCCGGCGATCGGCGCCACCGCCGCCGTCACGCTGTTCGTGTTGCCGGCGCTCGTCACCACGGTGGCGTTGGCACTCGGGCGGCCGGTGCCCCCGCCATAGGTGTCGGTGCTGTTGTCCGCGTTCGTGCGCGTCACCTGCCCGCGCACGCCGCCGGCGACGGTCGCGCTGAAATAGCCTTGCAGGCTCAACGGGGCCACGATGACGCTGATCGTCGCCGTCGCCCCCAGCGCGCCACCGGTCGTCAGCGCCGCCAGCGACGGCGCCCCCGGCTGCCCGAGTTGCAGGCTGGTATTGCCGCCGAGGTCGAGCTTCTCCTCGGCGATCATCAGCGCCCACAGCAAATTGGTCTGCGCCCGCGCCCGCAGGTCGATGAAATCGCCGGCCGAAAGCTGCGCGCCCCAGGTCACGAAATCCTCCAGCCCGACTTGCCGGAAGGCGGCGAAGTAGTCGGCCGTCGAACTGGTGACGATGCCGCCGCGGTTGCCGTCCGACACGCCGGCATCGAGGTTCTGCACGTTGATGCCGGTGAACGCCTTCCAGTTCGCCTGCGCGCCCCCGCCGGCGGTGCGCCGGGCGATCTTGTTACGCAGCGGCGTGATCACCGGGAACAGCGATTTCGCCGGCACTTCCAGGTCGTAGCCCTGGATGCCGAGCGTCGCGGCACCGGTCGGCTGCGACCAGCCGGCGGCTTTCAGCATGCTGTTGGGGTCGGCAAGCGTAGCGCGGACCAGCTCGATGCTGTCCGCCGTCACGCGGGTCATGATGGACATGCGGTTTCCCTCAGTGCGTGGTGCGGACTGCGCGACGCAGCCCAATGCGGTGGAGAGCGACGGCCTTGTCGAAACCGTCCGGCATGGCGGCGATGGCGGCTTCCTCGGCGCTGTCGCGCGGATCGGCCGGCGCGATGTCATCGCCCTTGCCAACCGCCCGCAGCCGCCCCTTCGGCGCCGCCGGCAGGGCTTGCAGCTTCGTCACCTCGGCCAGCAGCGCCGCCTCGCGCGCTGTCGCGGCACCCAAATCCTCGCGCAGCCCGGCCATCTGCCCGGCCATCTTCACCATGCGGGAGGTCATCGCGCCGGCCATCTTCGCCATGCCGCCATCCGGCGCCTCGGCCTCGGTCATCGCCGGCAGCGCGGTCACGGCGGCGCGCAGCCGCGCCACCGCCTCGCCGCTTTCCTCGCTCGCCATGCTGGTGAGAATCTCGGCACCCTGCGCGATCCAGTCCGCCAGCGCCGCCGGCAGGTCGCTGCCATCCGCCTCGGCGGCGGCCTCGGCGGTCACGCCCTCGGCGATGTCGGCGAGCTGCGCGATCAGCCCGGACAGGCAGGAGACGGTGAACAGGCCCTTGGCCATCGGCGCGGAGGCGCCGTCCTTCGGCAGCCAGCCATCCGGCAGCAGATCGGTCGCATCCAGCGCCTTCGCGCGCTCGATGATGTGCTGCTTCGCCGCGTCCTGATCCTTGGCCCGCCCGATGGCGTGGATCGCCGCTTCCAGGTCGGCCTTCGTCTCGATCGGGAAGCTGCCGTCCGGGAGCGCCTTGCCGTCCTTGGCCAGCTTCTTGCGCTCGGCCGAACTGAAGGCCCGCTTCTCCAGACGCTCATCTTCGGGCAGATCGTCGCTGGCACCCCACATCTTGGCCAGCGTGCCGGCGCCCAGCGCCAGCACCTCGCCGGCGAACGCAATGCGCGTGCCTGCGCCAGCCAGGCGTTCCGCCACCGCGACCGGATCGTCGCTTTCGGGCGTCGGCACGAAGGAAACACTCTCCTCGCCGCCCGCCGCCTTCAGCATGGTGAAGGTGGCGTTCGGGTTGGCCGGCAGATCGACCAGCGACAGTTCCGTCGGCTTGGCGGTGTAGCGGCGCTGGCCGCCGGCACGGAAGCGATCGAGCTTCCCGCCGGGGCTGAACCCGGTATAGACGCCGGCCCGCACCTTGGCCCAGGCGCCGTCATCGACGATACGCCCGCACAGCGCGATGCGCTTGTTGGCGTCGTCGAACTGGATATCGACCAGGCCGCCGGCGGCGGCGCGGCTGTGCATCTCACGCATGTTTCCGAGGTTCTTGCCCCCCGACGCCTCGCGCACGCTGGCCGACCATTGCTGGAAATGCGGCTTGGAGCTGGCGTAGTCGAAGCATTCGCCGTCGCGGTCGGGCGTCTCGTCCAGGAACCCCCAGACGAGCCTCTCGCCTTCCTCGACCCGGCTGAGCGGGATGAACGACATGTGACTGGCGGCCTCCGTCGATGGCGGCCAGAATGCAGAAGAATAAGGTGGCGGGTCAGGCGGCTTGAGCGCCCCCGGATCGCGGATGTGTGAGGTGCCAGATTTGCGGCGCTACAGGCGCCTGACGGACAGCCCGCTACTCGGTACCCCTTGGGGCCGAAAAACCGATACTCGACCCGTCCTATGCAGCCTGTGGGGATGTTGCGGGACAACCGCCGCATCCATCTGCCCGCAGCCCGATCCACCTGCCACAGCGGCCGCATCTCACCGGCGCGAGGCGCGGAGGCGGGTGCTGCCCATGCCCGCGTAGCGCGCCGCGAGGCGCCGGTGCCGAAGGGAATGCCCGCGCGGCCAGATTCGCCGTTGCTTCATCAAGCCCCATCCACGTCAGGTTTGCACGCCCAAACAGCGATGCCGGATCGACACTCAGCACCCGCGCCAGTCGCACCGCCTCGTCGGGCGACGGCTGGATCGCGCCGCGTTCCCACCCGACGATCTTCGATTTGGTCACACGCATGAAGCGCGCGACCTCGGATTGGCTGAACCGTGCGCGGATGCGTGCCGACCGCAGCCGTTCGCCGACGATCAGACCGGCCGCAGCCATTCCGCGCACCGGCCGCATATCCGGTCCTCGATTGGGTTACAAAAGCCGCGGCTGCGGCAGTTTACCGCATCCGGGTAAGCAGATGCGGCCGTGGCCACGCGACGTGCCGCCTTCCTTTCCGCCTCTTGCGCCAGCCGCTTATTTTCCTCGTAAACGGCTTGGCGCTTTTGTGCGGGTGAAACACGCCGCGGGGGCGCCGAACGACTTCCATTCGGCCTCAACGAAAGCCACGGCTTGGGACGCGCCAGCACAAGAAACGGCTCGTCCTTCGTCAGCAGGAATTGGCCCGGAGCATCTTTCGCAGATGTTCCGGGCGCAGCGGCCGTGGGCGCCTTCCGCTTCACTGGCGCATTTTCACTGGCGCATTGCGGGGCGGCAGCCCGGCGTGATCTGCACCGCGATGCGCGCGAAGAAAGTCGCGATACATCTGTGCATCCTCGATGACCCGTTCGGCGCTCATATAGCGCATATCACGGCCGTTCAGCGCGAAGCCGATTGCCAGTTCCCGATCATTGTCCATTATCGTTCCCCTTGCTCGCCGCCATCGGCGATGCCAAACCTGCATTGCCCCGCTCCCACGCCATCCGCTACCAACGGAAGGATGTCGTGCGTAGGACGGCACGGGATTACCCCAAACCGCACCGCCGGGGCGCCTTTCATCGCCGTGCCAAGACGTAAGCTGTCAGCACCCAATGATGCGATGGCCCTCGGCCGCCTTGCGTCAGCACCGCCATATCCTTGCCGCGTTGGAATTCCACGGCGCCATCAGGCCGGTCCGTCCGCTTGCCGCGCGCGATCGTCTCCGGCACGCGCATCGCCGATCCTTGGCCGTGCTTGGCAACGACATGCGAAATGCCATAGCCGCCCGCGAACCCCTTTCCGGCATTGCCTGGCTGCCCCCAGACGAACGCCACGCGGCCAAGTCCCGGCGCGTCCATCGCCTCATGCACGTCCGCGTGCCCGTCGATCACCTGCTTCATCGCGGCAGCTCCCCGGGTGATCTCGGCCGCCGCGTCATAGCCGCCGCCTGTCGCCGCCCAGCGCCCGTTGCCGTCGCGTGGCTGGTCGGGCGCGCACTTGGCCATCCGGGCGCCCACCACCGGCAGCACCAGGCAGTAGCAGTTCGGATGATACGGCGGCACGAAGCCGGAAACGAAGCTGTCCTCCAGCCCGATCGCGCCCTCGGCCATCGCCGCGATGCACACCACGCAGTGATTCTCGTTCATCCCGAGCTTGCTGCGCTTGCGGATTTCCGTCCCGGTCCGCGCCTGCGTCGCCCGCCAGCCGATCACGCTGCCCTGGTTGCTTGCCCGCACCAGCTCGGTGCGCGCGATCAGCGCCGCCCGCTCGGCGGAAAAGCTGGTGCTGCCCTCGATCGCCGTTTGCAGCCGCGCGACGCTCCAGCCCTCCCGCTCGGCCTGCGCCACCAGCGCGCGCAGATTATCCGCCGTGGTCGCGGCGACGCCGCGCACCAGCTCGGCGGCATGCGCCTCGGCCCACGCCACCGCGTCCGGGAAGGCCAGCCGCGTCATGTCCTGCGTGCCGATCCCGGCCACGAATTTTCCCACTTCCGCGATGCCGTTGCCGGCCGCATCGACGGCAGCCTGCCGCAGAACCCCGGCCGTCGCCGTCTCCACCGCATCCCAGCCGGCCGACGCCACCGTATCCTCGATCGCGGCACCGAGATCATCGCCGATCGCCGCCTCGGCCGCTTCGCCCTGCGCCGTCGCCGGCGCCAGCATCTCGGGCGACACCAGCGCGCCCGAACCTTCCTCCGCCGGCGCGGCCGTCGTGGCGATCGGCGTCTCGCCGCCCGGCAGCAACGCCGCCGCCGCTTCCGCCGCACCCTCTATCCCTCCATCAGGGATGACGGGCTTTGATGGCGCCGGCTCCGGCTCTTCCGGTTCCGGCTCGTCCTCGGCCGGCGGCGTCGGATCATCGCCGGCCGCCTTGGCCATCCGTCCGGCGCGCCCCGCCGCCCGCGCCACGCCGCGGGCAATCCCCGGCGCCGCGCCTGCCAGGAAATGCGACCACACGCCGGTCAGCGTGCCCTCATGGTCCAGCGTCGCCCGCGCGAACTTCTCCATCGGCCCGGCATCGATGCCAGCCGGGTGCGTCACGTCCCGCGCCGTCGCCGCCGGATCGGCAGCCGGGTCCGGGGTCGCACCAGGCCCGCTGCCATCGCCACCGCCGGCCAGCGCCTCGCGCAGCGTCACCACGCCCGAGCCGAAGAACAGCAGCGGCTCGTCGCCGCCCTCGATCGGGTCTTTCCCCAGGTCGGCGCGCACCTCGTTGATCGTCACCGCGCCGACACGGACATAGGTGTTCGCCACCACCGCCTGCTGCGCCGGATCGACCGCCTGTTCCTCCTGCCACGCCAGTTCCAGGTCGGGCGCCTTCCACACCTGCGCCAAGGCCCGGTCGATGGCGGACTTCACCCACGCCTTCAGCGGCTCCAGCCCCTCGTTCTGCGCCTGCGCGCCGGCCGTCTCGGCCGTCGAGCGGCTCATCATCTTGATCGCCCACTGGTTGGACACCGACAGCGCGTAGCAGACGATGCGCGCCAGCCATTCGTCATAATCGTCCTTCAGCGCCGCTTCCTTGGTCTGGTGAAAGCCCTTGGCCAGGTCCCCCGGCACGAACCGCAGCCTCCGCCGCGCCGCCGTGTCGTCGCTCAGCAGCGCGTCCCAGTATTGCTGGAACTCACCGATCTGCTGCGTCGTCCAGGTCGCCGGCACGCCGGCCAGCGCATCGGGCACGCTGCCCGCCGTGTAGAACTCGAGCTTGTGCAATTGGCGGCGAATGCCGGTGTTGACGGTGATCACCACCTGCTCGACCGGCGAGTAGCCGTAGATGCGGTTGGTCCGCACGTTGCGCGGCAGATAGAGCAGCTCGTCGGTGGTGTAGTTCACCGCCGGCACGCCCTTCAGCACCTGCTGAAAGGCCGGTTCCGACGCCATCGGCGTGCGCCCCCACTCGTCGATCACCCGCTTGATCGTCGCCCCGTCGATCGGGTCGAGTGCATACGGCGCGCCGCCGCGCGTGCGCCGCACGAACAGGCTGGCGGCGTCGATCACCAGCATGTCCTCGGCCAGCATCCGCACCCACTGGTCCCACGCATGCTCGCGGTCCGGGTAGGCCAGGAAATCGCGGATCGCCGCGATGCGCGGATCGTCGCGCTTGAGCCGGCTCTTGTCGCGCGGCTGGATCGTCCAGTTCAGATTGGCAAGCTGATCCTTGCGCGTCTCTATCACCAGCCGCAGCAGGTCGTAATTGTCGGCCAGCGCGCGCAACTCGGGAAACCCGATCGCCTCGTCGGCGCGCGGCAGCGTGTTGATGTTGACGCCGGTCGGGTAGTCGAACTGCCGTCCCGCCGTCTCCGTCGGCGCCAGCGGCGGCGGCGGCGCCAGCGGCGGGAACCACCCGGCATTGGTGCCCCCGAACACATAGCTCGCCGCCTGCCCGATGCGCGCCAGCACGCCCGGCGCCTTGTTCGATCCGCTCATGCCGGCAACCTGCCGCCCGGCACGCTCGCCGCCGCCTCCATGCGCGCCCGGTCGGGGCTGAGCGGGTCATGCGGGTTGATCTTCGGCCGCAGATGGGGCGGCAACTCGGCGCGGAACGCCCAGGCCAGCAATGTCACCTGATAGCGTTCCCATTCGCTGATGCCGGCGAGGTCGATCATCAGCATTTTGCGCACGAACGACCGATGCGGATGGTTCGGCGCCCAGCACAGATCGGCCAGCTTCTTCAGCACCGCCCGCAGCGCGCCGGCCTCGGCCAGCGCCACGCGGCCGCCATCCTCGTCGTCCATCATGGTGTTGCCCCCTGTGCCTTGCGCGCCGCCAGCGCCGCCGCCTGGGCGCGGAAGAAATCCAGCAGCCCGGTATCGGGCGACGTGATGAACGGATCGGCCCCCGCGGCGCACAGGAACGCCGCCCAGGCGCGGTCGGCATGGCCGGCGCCATCGCGATCGGCGACCAGCCGCGGCAGCCCCGCCTCGCTGTTGACCTTCTTGATCTTGTGCAGATCGGCGCGCAGCACCGGATCGCCGGCCGGAATGCGGAACCGCCGGTCCTCGAACCGCTGCTTGGCCACCGTCGCCACATTCATCCGCGCCGCGCCGACAAGCTGGATGCCGAACACGCGGCCGGCGCCGTAGCGTGCCTTGGCGTCCTCCACCGGCTTCTCGCCCATGCCAGTCTGGTCCATCACCAGCCGCTCGACGCGATAGGCGCCCATCAGCCGGGCAATCTCCGCGTCCTGCTCGGCGAAGCTGGCGCCGCGTTTGGTAACGATCTCGCGCGTCCAGATCACGTCGCCGACGATCTCGCCGACCCAGGCCACCCACAAATCGTTGCGCCGCGCGATGTCGTTGCCGATCACGCAGGGGCCACCCTGATACGCCTCCGGCCTGCCCGCCGCCGCATCCTCGGCCGCGGTGATCAGGTCGAAGGTGATCCAGGCGCCGGCCTCGTCGAGGAACTCAAGCTCGAACTCCTGCCGCCAGAGTTCATCGTCGGCCATCCCGGCGCGCAGCTCGGCGACATCCCGGTCGAGGCCGTCCGCCACCGCCTGGTGAATATCGACCCGATGGCGGCTCCAGACTTTATCGTCAGCGGACCATAATTCATAAAACTTGTTGCTCTTGCCTTTCGGCGTGCTGGTGATGCGCAGCTTTAGCCCGGATTTGGAAATCACCGGGAACAGCGCACCCCAGATCGCCCGGCTATCGGCATGGATGGCGAACTCGTCCAGGAACACATTGGCGGAATAGCCGCGTGCCGTATCCGGGTTGGCCGGCAATGCGGTGATCCGGCTGCCGTTCGGAAAGGCGACCTCGACGGCACGATAGGTGATGTCATTCAGCCGCACGTCACTCTCCAGCAGATCGAGCGACATGCCGTAGGCGCGCAGATGCAGCTTCACGCCCTCATCCATCGCCTCGCGCGCCTGCCGCTCGCCGCGCGACAGGATCACCCAGCGCACCCGCCGCCCGATCAGGTCAGCGGCAACGCAATCGTCGGCGATCTCCAGCGTGGTGGTGAAGGTCTTGCCGGTCTGGCGGGCGAACATGCCGATCTTGAAGCGTGATGCGTCATCCAGCCAGCGACGCTGATAGCGGTAGAGCAGGGCGGTCATGCGGCCACCGCCGCGCGCAGCTCGGCCACGCATTCCTCGCGGCTTTCCCCGAACGCGAAGCGTCCACCCTCCGGCCCCAGCAGGTTGCATCCGGGCGGGAACGGCGTGCGCCGCGCCAGCCCGATCCAGCACACGCGGCCCCGGTAGATCGCGAAATACCAGCGCTCGGCGTCACGCTCGGCCATGGCTGACCGCGGCCTTGGCCGCCATCCGGCGCCGCTCATCCTCCATCGCCCGCGCGTAGGCCGGCATCGCCCGCAGCCCGCGCGCCATCAGATGCAGGATGCGCTCGACAACACCGGGATCGAGGGGACCGTCATCGGGCGCTTCCACCTCACGCCTCCCCGCGATACAGCGCGCGCACCCGTTCCAGCACGTCGGCCGGCGTCATCGCCTGCGCGGTGGCTTCCGTCTCCACCTGGCGCAGCTTCTTCTCCATCTCCGCCGCCAGCTCGCGCTTCAGCCGCAAGGTCACGTCCGCGTCCGACTGCCGCGCCCGCGCCAGATCGGCCAGCGCCTTGGCCATCAGCGCCGCTTCCTTCGCACTACCCAGCGGGCTGACCTCGCCGTCCTCGGCGTCGGCCGCGCGCAGCAGCAGATCGAGGATGCCGCTCTGCATCAGCTCGATGTTCAGGCGCCCGGAACGGCTTTCCGGCGCATCGCCAAGCTTCTGCACCACACTTTCCGCAAGCCGCTGCGCCCGCCCGATATAGACTGTCAGCTTGTCGAGCTTCTGCAGATGGCGCCCGACCGCCGACCGGCTCGGCGCCTGATCCAGCAGCGTGCGGAGCTGCTCCAGGATCTGGTCGATGGTCCAGCCCAGCGTCCGCAGCCGGCCGATCTCGGTGCGAACCTCCTCCGGCAACTGGTCGATCGACGACGGCCGCGTCATCACACGGCCATGCGGCGGGCGACGCCCGGATGCGTGGCGTTGCCGTTGGCCACATCCAGCCCGGCGACGGTCAGCGTCGCCACCCACAACTCGCCGCGCGCCGCCTCGATCCTCTCGATCCGTAGCAGCCCGTGTCGGTCGAGAAAGTCCAGATGCGCGCGCACCACGTCGCTCGGCGCGCGGTGGCCGAAATGCGCCAGCGCGGTCTTGGCGATGCTCTCGTTCAGCGTGTTGCCCGGCACCTCGGCGAGCGCCCGCAGCAGCACCAGCCGCTGATCCTCCGCCAGCACGTCGCGGAAACTCATCAGCCCTCTCCGCTCGCGCTTCGTTCCACGAAGCTGCCGCTCATGCGCCGTCTCCACTCTTCGATAGCTGATGCTGGAGCAGCAGATCGACCATGTGCTCCAGCCGCTTGATGCCGTCGGCGATGCCGTCCTGGCTGGCCTGCACCACGCCGATCCCGGTCTCGACCTTCTGCACCCGGTCCAGCAGCAGCCGCAGATCGGCCTGCGTCGGCACCGCGCGCAGCGTGGTTTCCACCGCGTCCAGCCGGTCTTCCAGATGTGCCAGCGCGTCGCGCGTGGCGAAGTCGCGGCCGAGGCGGGCACGGATCACCGCCATCGCCGCACTCGCCGAAATCGCGGCGAACGTCGCCGCCTCGCCCATGCGGGTCCAGTCGATGTCGATGTTCACGGCGATCCTTGACGCGGCGTCGAGCGATACAAAAGCTCGGTCTTCTTGTCCGATCCCGCCGACGATCCCATCCAGTAATGGATCACCCCCGCGAACCCGGTGCCGAGCATCCCCAGCAGCACCTGCATCACCGGCCCGGCGCCGGATGCCGTGGTGGTGGTCAGCGCCGACCACACCAGCACGCCGAACACCGCCAGGATGACGACGGAAACCACCACCGGCCCCCACTGCGCCGCCGAATGCGCCTGCGCCAGCGCGATGGTCTGCGCCCGCGCGTTCGCCGTGTCGGCCATTCCCGCCGCCAGCGTCTGCAACGCTGCCTGATCGGCCTCGGCCCGCGCGGCGGCGCCGATCTTCGCCAGTTCGATCCGCAAGCTGGCCGCCAGCTTCGGGTCGGCCGCCAATGCGGCCTGCGCCGCCTCGGGATCGACGGTGCCCGTCACCGTCTGCACCGCGTGGGCCACGTCGCCGGCGACCTGCGCGCCCTTGGTGCCGAACAGCCAGTCGCCGATCTGCGGCGCGAAGGCCAGCGCCAGCGGGATCAGCGCACCCATGACAGCGCCACCCACAGACTCCACAATCCCAGCAGCGCCAGCGCCAGCGCGATCGCGGCGAACACCGCCAGCACCCGGATCATGCCGGGGTCGGGCGCGATGCCATCATCCCATCGGTCGGGGTCGGGACCATTCAGCATCAATGCCCCTCCACCAGCGCCATCGCCTGGAACGGCAGCATCGCCAGGCGCCGGGACCAGCCGCCGCCGAACAGCTTCCACGTCGGCAGCCGCGCCATGAAATCCATTCGCGCCGCCAGCATCTCGGCGCACACCGCGGCACCGCCGCGCGTCGCCACCACGGCCGCGATGGCGGCCAGTGTCTCCGGCCCGATCACGCCGTCCTGCATGGCGCCGGCCGCCGCCTGCAACCATTTGGCGCTGCGCTCCACGCCGTTGTTCACCGCGGCGTCGAACGCCAGCAATGCCAGCGGCGCCGGTAGCTTGTCGCCCTGGATCGGCACGAAATAATCGGTGCGGTAGATCGCGTCGGCATCGGCACGGGTCAGCTTGCCGATGTCGGTGTCGGGATAGGCGGCGGCGCTGATGCCGAACTTGCTGCCGCGCAACTGCCCGGTGCCCACGGCACCCCCCGTCCAGTTGCCGGGATCGCCATGGGTCATGTCGAGCGTGTCGCCCTCGTGACCGATGGTGATGGCGCAGATGCGGTCGCACAGGCTCGGATTGCTGCTGTCGCTCACGGCAAATCCCCAGTTGGGAGGCCAGGGTAGCGGCGAGGCGATGCGTCGATCAGGTGGCGTAATGGCCGCCTAAGCCGCCGGTAAGCGGGCTTTCAGGGCAATGTCAGGCGCATGCCGCCGGGCGCGCTGGGCCAGCCGAAATCGCGCTGCGCGCCGGGGATGCCGGCATGGGTGCCGCGGCGCCCGCGCCCGACGCCATAATGGCGGCCGATCTCGCGCACCAGCGCATCCGTCTCGATGCCGTCCGGGCTGAACCCGTCCAGCAGCTTGCGGACATGGCGTGGCCCGATGCCCAGCCGCACCGCGATCTCGCTGCGCGACAGCCCCAGCACGCACAGCGCCCGCGCGTCCAGCCAGCGCAGGAAGGGTGTGGCCCGCGGCACCACATGCGTCTCGCCGCCCATCGCCGCGCATAGCGCCTGCGCGCCGCGCGGCCCGAGGCACCGCGCCAGCGGATGCGCCGCCCCGATGCGCCGCGGCACATACAGCTTGGCGTTGCCGAAGCGCCGCGCAAAGCGGATCGCCAGCAGCGGACTGGTCAGCCGCGCCACGTCCTGGACGACGCCCGGCAGCATCCCCGGCGTGCAGTCCAGGCGCGTGGCGGCGGCCGGCATCGTCACAGCACGCTGGCCGTGGCGCAGCGCACACGCAGCCGCACCTGCGCCTGCGTGTGGTCCATCCGCCGATACCAGACCAGGGTCGCCGTGATATAGCCGCGCCAGTCGCGCACCGTGCAGGTGGGAAGCAGCCGGAACCCCTGCGGCGCCAGCGCCTCATCCACCCGGCCCGCTTCCTCGAACGCCAGGAAATGGTGGCTTGGCATCCGGCCGGGGCGGCGACGCTTCATCGCGCCGGCGCCTGTTCGATCGCCGCGCGCCCCGCGTCGGTCAGGGATACGGTGGCGGAATGTGGATCGCCGACGGCTCTTTCGGCATCAACCACGACACGGATCAGGCGCGCCCGCTGAAGCCGCTCGATCCGCGCGCGCAGGGTCTTCGACTGCATGTTATCGATCACGACAGAATGCTTCGCCATGATCGGTCGCGGCAGCGACCGCAGGAACAGGATATCCGCGCTGGAGAGGCTCACGATCCCCCCTCGGCTTTCGCCTGCTCCCGCGCCAGCCACGCCTTCAGCCCCTCGGCCAACTGGTTGGCCTGCCGCCCACTCAGCCATTCCGGCCGGCTAATGCCGGTCTGGCGGCGGCAGAAGGCACACAGCGCCGCGTCCGACGCATCGGCGACGAACGGCGCCATCTCCTTCCACAGCGCGAAGATCAGCCGCACCTGCGGGTTGTCCGAAAGCGGCCGGTCGCGGAAACCCAGCCGGCGCATTTCCGCCAGCAGCGCCAGCAACTGCGCGTCGCTCGCGTCGCGCGCGCTGGCGACGCGGGCGACGCGCATCAGGATCGCGCGGTAGCTGTCCTCGCTCAGCGCCAGCTTGGTCTTGGCGATGTGCAGCTTGGCGATCATCGCCTTTCGATCCAGCGCGGCCCGCGCCGCGTGCCCGCTCATCGCCGCACTTCCCAGATCAAGACACCACCTCCGCCAGCGTCGCCTCGAACGGCAGCACCTCGAACATCTCGCTGCTCTCGAAGCGGATGCCGGGAATGCCGGACAGCGCGTCCGGGTCGGCCAGCATCGCCTCCTTGTTCGGCTCCTCCTTGGTGCGGATGAAGCGATGCAGCCTCCGGTCGCGCAGCGCCTGCATCACCGCCTCGGCGGCGCGGATCAGCACCTTCGGCGGCGTCATCCGCCAGCGCACCTCGCCGGACACGAACGAAGCCGTCTTCACGCGACCGCCGCCGGTCAGTTCTGACCGGTGCGCCTCGCACCACGTCTGCACGCCGATGATCAGCGCCCGCACCGCCTCCGCGTGCGGCTGCGCGTCGCCCTCGAAATGCTCGCGCACCTTCGCCAGAGCATCGCCCAGGGCGGCCTCGATGCGCGCCATCTCGCGCTGATGGCGCCCGATCGCGGCGATCGCCGCCGCCACCTCGTCACGCGACTGCGGCACTCGCGCCGCCGCCTGCGTCTTCATCTTCACCGCACTCTTCACCATTTTCCGCTTTTCCCTTCGTGGTCAGGCAGCCTCGGTCGGCACGGCACGCAGCAGCGGCGGCAGCCCGGCCGGCGGCGTTTCGCCACCCAGCTCGCGCAGCAGCGCGCCCAGAAGATCGAGCGTCTCCGCGATGGCGGCGATATCGGCCGCGATGCGCTTGCGCTCCGCGCGCGCCAGCGCGCCGGAGTGGTGCGACGCCGCCAGCGCCGCCGACAGCCCGCGCAAATGCGTGGCGAGCGGCGGGATTCCCACCACCGCCAGCATCACGCCGACTCCCGCGCCATGCGGCGCAACTGGCCCGGCGTCGCGTAAAATCGGCTGCTCTCGACATAGGCGCGCGCGGCATGGTCCGGGCAGTAGCTGCACGCCACCGCCTCGCCATGCTCGTTGCGCCGCAGCCGCGCCGGCGCGTCGCAGAAGCGCGGCGGGCGCGGCACGCGCCCTTCGTCGGGCCAAAATGGCCACTGGCAGCGCGCACTCGCCGACAGCGCGGGCGCCGTGGACTCTTGCGGGATCGCCACGCGCCGCGCTGGCACCGCGCCCATGCCGCCGCCGTTGACGACCGCCGGCTTGGCCGCCGTCACGCTGGCCAGCGACGCCAGCGCATTCGCCGGATGCTCGCGCTGCACCGCGCCGCGCGCCGCGCGTCGATCGGCGGCACTGGCCCCGATCGGCGACGGCCGCGCCGGCAGATGCAGCCGATGCACGCGCCCGATCACCGCGTTCTTCGTCCGCTTCATCAGCGCCGCGATGCGCTGCGTCGGGATGCCGGCATCCCACAGCCCGCGCAGCGTCGCGTCGTCCGCCGCCATCCACGCCATCACAGGCCCTCCGGCGCCTGTGCGGCGTCGCGCAGCCGCGCACTCGCGCGCCTGATATGCTCGGCGGTGATCGGACCGCCCTCGGCCGTGGCGAAGATGCTCGCCACCCGATGCACCTTCGCCAGGTTACGCAGGCCGCCCGCCCGGTTCGCCTCGGCGCGCAGCAGCTCGCGCTCCTCGCGCCCCGTCACGCAGGCGGCGTCGAGCAGCATGTTCACGTCCGTCGCCAGCGCCCGCGTGCGGTTCACCCGCATGCCCACCCGGCTGCTGAGCTGCGCCAGCTTGTCCCGGCCGCCATTGATGCGCGCATGGATGAACGGGTTGCCGACGAAGGCGACGCCGATCTTCGCCTGATCATGGATGCCGCGCAGTTCCTCCAGCGCCGGCATGCCGAATTGCTGCGCCTCGTCGATGATCAGCAAGCCATCGCTGCCGATGGCGCGCCGGATGATCGCCGGCGTGCGCCGGTTGGCGGAGTTTTCCGTGATCCCCATCACACCGCACACCCGCTCCAGCAGTGCGTGCGTGCTCGCCGCCGAGGGCAGTCCCGTCACCATCCAGACGTTGGAATGGGTGCGCTGATATTCCTCGCAGGCGGTGGTTTTGCCGATGCCCGGAACGCAGGTGATCATCACCATGTCGGGCACGAACTGCGCGTGGCGCAGCGCTTCCGTCAGAGTGTCGGCGGTCGGCGTCTGCACGAAGCGCGGCAGCACCGGCAGGCTGCCCACCGTCTGCGCCTGCTCCTCCAGCCCGCGCAGCCAGGTGCGAAGCTGCTGCGCCTTGCCCTCGTTGTCGCCCGGATACTTGCCGTTCATGAACGCCGCCAGCGTCGATTACCCGACGCCCGACCGCCGCGCGATCTCGGCGATGCTCATCTTGCGGGCGTCCGCCACCTCGCGCACCTGCGCCCGCAACGCCTCCATCTCCGGCGTCTGTCCCGTGCTCTCACCCATTGTCATCCTCCGTTCAGGTCAGATCAGTCGTCGTCGTTCGGCACGATGCGCAGGTGGCCGCGCTCGCGCTCCAGCGCGTCGTAATACGGCCGCATCGCCGCCAGATCGGCGATCTCGGCCGGGTCCTGCTCCGGCAATTCGGCAAGGTTGCTGCGTCGTCCCGTAGGCGCGCCAGAGATCAGGCGCACCACCTTCGGCTGCTCCATCGCCTCGGCGCGCTCGGCCTTGGCCATCGCTTCGCCGACTTGCTCGGGCGTCATGCGGCGCACCAGCTTCAGCGATTCCCGGTGCATTTTGTTGAAGTGTCGCTGATCGCGCGCATGGTCGCGGGCCGCACTGGTGTCATTGAAGCCAACCGCCTCGATCACTGGCGCATGGCACAGCCATTTGCCGTTCGTCTCGTAGACATACAGCCCGTCATGCAACTGCTGCGGATCGAACCGCACCACAACGCGTTTGCCCATGAACCCATGCAGGTCGGCATGCCAGAATCGGTTGCCGTAGAACTCGATGGCGCCATCGCGCGACCCGACCAGCACGCCTTCGGCCGCCAGCAGCCAGAACTGCCGCTGGAACGGCGCGGCTACACGCACTTCGGTCTGCGCAAAACTCGCCTCGAACGCCTGCTTGAAGGAAAGCTTGCCGCGGCATGCATCCGTGTCGCGGCCGATACGCTCGTTATGCTCAATCATCCGGTCGGCCAGGACCGTCTCAAACTCGGCGATCGGGATGACCCGGCTGCCGTAATTCGCCGGCTTGGCGGTCGTGTTCTTGCCGGTATAGGCGCCCTCAAGCCGCGGATCGCGCGAAACGGTCTCCGATAGACCGCCAAACGCCCGCTCGATCGGCTTGGACTGCCCGCGATAAGGGTTCGCCCAATGTACCTCGATGCCGAGAATCTTCATGATCCCGGCAGGCTCTTCCGCCTTGATCTTGAAACGGTGCCGGTGCGTCATGCCGCCGGTCAACCACTTGCTCGCAAACGCGCGCCCATTGTCCAGATAGCAAGACTGCGGAATGCCGAATGTCTCTATCAGGTCGCCGAACGCCAGCCGCACCAAATCAGCATTCTCGGTGCGATCGACGCGGTAGCTCAGGATCATGCCGGAATAGATATCCTGAAACGCGCACATCATTGGCCGTCCGCGATAGCCGTCCGGCCACTCGCACATCACGTCAAAGCGGTGGCCGTCGGCGTTCACGGCTTCCAGCGCGCGAAATACGTTGCGGTCGCGCTTGAGCGCCGGAAACAGCTTGTGCAGGCCGTCTTCGCCCTCGCGGCCCAGCACCACCACCGGCTTTGGCAGCCGATCGACCCGGCGTCGGATCGTCTGGTCGCTCGGCACCGTCCAGCCATGCTTCTTCGCCGCCGCCGCCGTCTCGCGATAGGAATAGGCGAAGCTCGGCTGGCTCAGCCGCAGATAGAACCCGGTGAAGAAATCCCACGCCTCCACCGAGCACTCAGCCGTCCGGCTGCATCCGCGATGCTCAGGCACCAGGGCGGCGATCCTCTCGTCGTCGCGGCACACCCGGATGTTGCTGCGCCAGTTCCACAACGTCTTCCAGTGCTGCCCGACGCTCGGCGCCACCATCTGGCAGGCGACGGTCGCATGCTGTCCGGCCAGAATCAGCGCATCGACCATCTGGAGGATTTCGAGGCGCCGCTGCGCCGTGTCTTTCTTCTTCTGCGATTGGCGCATAAAGAAATCGGCGAAGGTCGCGTTGCTGATCGCCTGCGCCGTCGCTGGCGCCTGTTCGGAAGACACCGGCGCCTGAAACGCTGCGAAAATCGCCGCCTGCACCGCCGGCGGCAGAAAGGACCAATGGTATTCCACGCCGGCGCCGCGCCCTGCGCGCTTGCGCCACCAAGTGCCCTCGCGTTCCGCTTTGCGCCAGCCCTCGCGGTCGGCGAGTTCGCGGACGCGGCGCGCGGTAGTGGCCATTCCAGGCGCTTTCAGACCGGCAATTTCAGCGTCGGAAAACCATTCCTTGGTCAGCATTAGCGGGCCACCCGTGCCGCCAGCGCCTGACGCTTGGCTGCATAGTTGAATGGCTCCGGATATCCGAGTGCATCTTCCAGTTTGCGTGCGGCTTCGGCACACACGATTAGATCGGACCCGACGGCAAAAATGATGTTGTAGGAAAAGCCAAAATCTCTGATCGTTTGCATGTTCCATGCCCGGTCGGCGGCGTCCAGACACGGGACGCAGAGCGGAAATTGTAGATATGCCCTGCGTAGATGCTTTTTGTGTGCCATCCGGCAGCCGATTTCCAGGTCATCCGCGACAAGGCGAAGGCCTGTCAGGATGCCCATAAAATGCCAATTTCGCTGGTCTTCGGGGGCAGTGATGCCGGTATTGTGGTCACTGAATACGTTCCGGTGCATTGCTAGCTCTACGACATCGAGCAGGAAATTCAGCCTCCGCTGAAGTAGGTATGCGTGCGGCCACAGATCATAGCTTTGCTTTTTCGTCAGGCCGAAAATAGCATTCATGGCGCGTCGCCGGTGGCGGAGGCTGATACAGCACGCACCACACGCTTCAACGCCTGAAGCTGCTCGATCGCGGTCAGCAGTATCTCGGTCAGCGCGTCGATCTTTTCCCACGCAACACCAATGTCGCCGGCGATCGGTGGTGGTAGTGGCGTCGGCATTGATTCGATGGCCTTGTCGGAAGCCATCTGCAACCGTGCCGTTGCCAGCCATTCAAGGCTGACATTGCAGGCTTCTGCGAGCCTCACGGCGGCGTCGAGTTTGAGACCGTTCCCGTGTTGATAATTGAACATGGTGCTCAGCGGGATGCCACTTGCGCGCGCTACTTCCCGGATGCCGCCTCCTTTTTTGATGGCAATTCGGACACGCGACGCCAGTTCTGCATCACCCGTTTTCACAGCGCCCCCTCCATCCGCAGCCGCCGCCGCATCGCATCCGCTTGGCGCCGCAATTCGTCCTGTTTGTCCTGAACAGCGGCCAATTCGATCAGCCCGACCACGCGGCTTTCCACCACCGCCAGCCCATCGGCTCGGCCAGCAATTCCAGCAATCGCCGATCGCCGGTCGCGTGCAGAAGTGCGAGGAATCGCGGCACCCCGATCACATGATCCGCCCGCGCCTGACTGGCGTAGCCGTTCAGCATGTTCACACTGACCCGCTCACCCAGAAACTCGCCCATCCGCCGCGCCACATCCTCGCGCGTGATGCCCAGCGCCGCAGCATCCGCCAGCGCCGCCCCGATCGCCCGCGCCAACCGCGCCGGCACGCTCTGCGCCCGCCCCCGCACCTCATCGAACTGCGCGCGCGCCACCGGCGGCGTCCACGCCAGCAACTCCATCTGGACGGAGACGGCGGCGGCGCGGCGGCTCATCGTCAGGTGCTCGCGCCGTTCATGCGGCGCCCAAAACCAGCCGCAATCTCATCCACCCGTGCCAGGATCGTCGCCCGATCCCGCGCCCGCGCCGATGTCGGCAGCGCCAGCACCGGCCACGCCAGCGCCCCGATCAGGTCGGCGATCGCATGCGTCTCCCGCGACGCCGCCAGCACTTCCTGCGCCGCCGACAGCCTCGGCCGGGGCGGCGGCGCCACCGCCTCCACCCGCGCCGCCATGCGCGCCCGATCGCTGGCGCGCCGCCCGCGCTGCCACCACCGCTGCTTCGCGGGACGCCCAGGCGCGTTGCGCTCCGCCTCGGCCGAAACCTCGTCGGCCAGCGCGAACAGCGCCATCACCTCGTCCAGCAGCGCGGCGCCAACATGCCGCGGCATCAGGTGGCTATGCCGCGTCACCGCCGTCGCCATCCGACCGGCAGCGTCATTGATACGCAAGGCAACAAGCGTGCTCACATCATCCTCCCGTGCTGGGGGTTCGGTTTCATGCCTCGCCGTCCTGAAGGCCGAGTGCGCGCAGCACCTCGTCGAGCAGGTCGCGGTTCTTGATGATGGTTTCGATCAGATGCGCTCGATCGGCCGGATGCGCCTCGGTCCAGGCGCGCTGCAAGGCAGCCCGGCGCGCCTTCTCGCTCGTCCCACGCCGTGCCGCCGGCGGCATCACCGCGCTCAATGCGGCGCGGAGGTCGAGCGCCTGCGTTTCGCGGCGTTTCACCGTGCCGAACAGCCGCCGCTCGACGCTGCGCTGCTGCTCTTCATCCAGCCGCGCCAGCCGATCCAGATCAGCGCCGCTCTTCTCGAAGGGTGCGTGGCGCAGTTCTTCCCACAGCGACGGGATCACGCGCCTGTGGCGGTCCAACGCCAGGAAGATGGTGCGTTCACCGAGACCGAACTTCTCTCGCGTCTCGTTTACGAACCGCAACACTGCAAGCCTTGTAGTGCCTTTATTTTTATCCAACGGCTCCAGTTTGACCAGTTCGCGGCGCCGCTCGAAGATTGCCCGCCGCTCGGCCAGGAAAGTGGCCTGATCGAACGGCGTCAGCTCATGCCGATACAGGTTTTCGTCGATCTCCCGCAGCCGCACCTCATCGTCGCTGCCCTCGAACACGAAGGCGTCGATCTCGGTGTCGCCAGCGCTAATCGCCACGGCCAGCCGATGCGCCCCGCTGATCAGCGTGAAGCGTCCCGCAACCGGCCGCACTTCGATCGGCATAATCTGCCCGACCGCCGGGTCCTTCCATGAAACCTCGATCTGCCTGACCCGTTCCGGATCGACCTGCCGCAGCCGGTCTCCGGCGTCGATCAGGTTGATTTGCAGCCTCAGAACGGCGCGCTTTGCCTTCGCCACGCCGTTCATGCCGCATCGTCCTTTTGACGGTGCGCCCAAGGTGCGCGCCCGCTATGGTTCGGCTGCGGGCGCACCAGCGGACCATTCAGCGGGTTGCCCGCCGCGTCGTAGCGGCTCGGCCAGATGTCCTGCGGGGCATGGCCGAGATACTCGGCGATGCGCCGCTCCATTTTCGGGTAGGGCCGGGTCAATGTCATGCTGACCGCAGTGCGATGCACGCCGAACTGTTCGGACAGCGCGAACAGCGTCATGCCGGTTTTCCGGATAGCCGCCTTGACGTCCTCTGGATGCCAGTCTTGCCCTTGGGCCATTTCCACTCCCACCGGCTTTGCCGGATAACGAAACCATCACATGAAGGTGAGCATCATACGCCGATTTCCGATACAGCAACAAGCGGGTTTAGGGGTGCGAGTTAGAAAATCCGGAACAATTTTGCGGAGCAAACATAAGTGTCTGTTATGGTTATAGAAACCTCCCCACCGCACGCTCCGGCCACATCTAGCACCGCTCGTGCTAGATCATCCGCCAATCCCGCTCTAAAGGAGCGGTCGGAGCGACTGAAGATCGCCATTTTAGAAGGAGGTGGAGTTCGCGAGGTGGCTCGGAAATCCGGCACACCTCTTAGCACGCTGCATGCCTACTCGACTGGCCAGGATATGAAGCTGTCCCAGGTCGTGGCGCTGGCGGATGCCTGTGGCGTGTCCGTGGAATGGCTGGCGAGGGGGCGCGGCCCGATGCGGCAGCAAGAACAGCCGGTTGCCACCGAGCGGCCCACCGAAGCCAACGTCGCCGCGGTGCGGGAAGCGATCACGCCGCGACAGGCATCACCGGATCAGACGCCCAAGAAGCCCGAGGTGTCTCTTTTCCCGATCACCGAGTTCTTCTTGCTGGCCAACTGCATCAACCATGTCTTCGCCAAAGAAAAACTGCCACAAGTGACGAAATTACCCGGCCTTCTCAAATGGGCGATCGACCTCTACGACAATGGCGGCCCCGTCGTTCAGGCCGTCCCCTTCGACCAACTCCCCGAATCCGCAGAAGGCGACAACGCCGAATCGGGTGGCCCGCGCTCCAACCACGGTGAATGACAGCCGCGCCTGGATAGGCTTTAAGAGACATCCACCCCGGTCTAAGAGCCGTCTAAGAGACCAGAGAGGCCACCCTTGAACGCCGCCCCCGCTTTCCAGGATCAAGCGGCAATCCGTCGCCATCCGGTGCCCGATTTCCAAATTCCGCTGTCACACGCCCAACCCATGCCATGCCCCGCAACCCACTGACTTGCGGCGCCAATCCCACCCGATCCCGCCCAATCCCGTTTTTTCCAAGATCAGATGTCACGGAACAATCAAAGATCAGGAGACTGCC
>JAEHJW020002695.1_pt1 | contig 27653 bp, 31 predicted proteins | sample 9271431 | NCBI WGS metagenome assembly JAEHJW02 | reverse complement strand
ATGTCGTCGAACACCTCGCCTGACGCGCCAGCCGTCCCCTTGAGGTACGCGCTTCACCTCGGTGACTGCCGCGATCTGCTCGGCGCGATCGCCACCGACGCGATCGACGCCATCGTCACCGATCCACCCTACGAACTCACCGCAGCCCGCCCCGGCGGGCGCAGCGCCGCGACCCGAGGCGCGGTGATGCGCGGGTTCATGGGACTCGAGTGGGACGCAACGGGGATCGCGTATGACCCCGCGCTCTGGCGAGAGTGCCTGCGGGTCTTGAAGCCGGGGGCACACCTGCTCGCCTTCGGCGGCACCCGCACCGCGCACCGGATGGTGTGCGCGATCGAGGACGCAGGATTCGAGATCCGCGATTCGATCCTCTGGATTTACGGCTCTGGGTTCCCGAAATCGAAGAACCTCACCGGCGAGCGCCAGGGATGGGGTTCGGCGCTGAAGCCCGCGCACGAGCCGATCGTGCTCGCGAGGAAACCGCTCGCGGAGCGAACGCTCGAGGCGAACGTCGCGCGTTACGGAACCGGCGCACTCAATATCGACGGTTGCCGGATACCGACGAGCGAGAAGCTCGCAGGCGGCGACTGTCGCGCAGCGACGGCGGGTGTAAGGCGCCCGGGTTGGGCCCGCCCGTGGATGGAGGACCCGAATGCCGCCTCCGCGCACGCGGCTCGATGCCGCGACAATGTCGCGCGCGCCGAAGCTCTTGGTCGCTGGCCGGCGAACGTCATCCATGACGGCAGCGATGAGGTTCTCGCGGCCCTTCCCGAAGCGCCGGGGCAATGCGCGGATGCCAAACTCGGCAATGAGCTCAAGACCTCGCGCGTCTACGGCGCGATTCGCCGCGAGCGGAGCGACGAACCGAGCGCGAACAGCAAGAACACCGGCGCAGTCGGTTTCAAGATGCGGCCGGGCGCTCGGCGGCTCGACGCCGGCACAGCCGCCCGGTTTTTCTACTGCGCGAAGGCGAGCCGCGCGGACCGAGGGACCGGCAATACTCATCCGACCGTCAAGCCCACCGCGCTGATGGCCTATCTGTGTCGCTTGGTCACCCCGCCGGGCGGCACGGTGCTCGACCCCTTCACCGGGTCTGGTTCCACTGGTGTCGCCGCGGTGCGTGAGGGACTGCGATTCATCGGGATCGAATCGCAAGCCACCTACCTCGAGATTGCACGCCGCCGGATCGCGCTCGAGGATCGCGCCGTGAGCACGCGCAACAGCCAGATGGATTTGCTGTGGGCGTAGCCTCGACCGGTTTGCCCCACATGACCAACCTATACCCATCATTCACAGATGACGCGCGGGGTAACCGCTTGAACCGCTATCCACTCAGTCGCCGCCCGGCCATGGATACATTCGCGAGCCTCGCTATCGCCGGCCTCGCGGGATTCGCTTGGCTGCACGCCGGGCCCAGACTCGCCGGCCCCGCGCTGTCGATCCTCCTGCCCCTCGCCTGCGCCCTCTCCCCCAGTTGGCGCGCCCGGCTGCTGGCGGCGCTGCTCTATTACGGGCAGTGCTCCTGGCCGGTGCTCGGCGCGATCGAAGGCTATTGGACCCCCGCGGCTGGCTCCGCCGGGACGCACGTCATGGTGTTCGCGGTCGGTGCGTGGATCGGGGCGAGCCTGCTGCTCGCCGCTCCATGGGTCTTCGCCTTCACCTGGCCCCGCACGCTGCTCGCGCTTGCGCTCACCGCGCTGCCGCCGATCGGACTCATCGGGTGGGAATCCCCGTTGAATGCGGCCGGGTTATTCTTCCCTAACACGGGATGGATCGGCCTTGGCCTCACGATTGTGGCCATCGTGCTGCTCGCCGATCTGCCACGGCGGCAACTGCAAAGTAGCGTCGGACTCCTGCTCCTACTAATTGCCTCCATGGCGCTCAACATCGACTACCGCCCGCTGCCGCCGCCGCCCGACTGGCTGGGCGTCGACACTCACATCCAGCCAGCACGATGGAACGTCGGCCGCGAGATCGCGAACTGGCAGTCCATCCTGGCGGCCGGCACGCACGGCAATCGCAGGAACGAGCCGGTGCTGGTGTTCGGCGAGGGGTTGCTCGATGACTGGTGGCCCGGCACCCAGCAGTACATCGCTGATGGCATGCGTTTCGATGGCGTCTCCCGCCATTCGACCTGGCTCATCGGCGCCTCCGCATACGGTTACGACGCGCTCGTCGCCGTGCGGTCGGGGCACCCGATCCGCCGGCCGCAGGCCCGCGCCGCGGCCGTCCTGATCGGTGGGGACTGGCTGCCCTGGTCAGAGAGCGCCCACATCCATGGATTGCGGCCTGCGTGGTGGCAACACACCTTCGCGCTCGACGGGCAGAGGGTGTGGGCGTCGATCTGTGCCGAGCAGCTCTTCTCGTGGACGTGGCTTGAGGCGATCGCAGCCGACCACGGCCCGGCTGCCCCGACGCTCATCCTCGCTGTGAGCAATGTCTGGTGGGCACCGCCCGGGAATGCGGCACCGGCCATCCAGGCGGCCTCCACCTCCGCCTGGGCGCGACTCATCGGTGTGCCGGTGATCTCAGCGGTGAACCGCTGAGCGCGGCGGCTGGTCAGCGACCGAGGTCGTCCAGTGGTTCGCAGTCCTGCTGGTGGTCGCCATGATCGATGCCTCTTTACCCGCGTATTGCGGGCCCATGCCGCTATCTCCCGAGGTCCTGCTCGTCCTCGATTTCCTCGTGCAGCCGCTCGACTTCGAGCACGTCCTCCATGTGCGGCACGTCGGTGATCCGCAAGTCCTGGTAGCCCGCCTCGGTGGCCGCATCGATCACCTCGTTCCGATCCTCGCACCCGCCGACACCCCACATAGACCGACCGCGGTCAAGAATCTGCCCTCCCACCTCCCCCGCCTTGGTCGGGTAGATGTAGAGCGTCGGAATCGCACGATCCGCTGGCACCGACAGCGTCGGCGCCATGGCCGACTGCTCCCCTTCGGCCGCTCGCCGCGCATCGCGATAGGCGGCGGCCGTCGCCACGTCGTGAGCGTGATACGGCAAGCGAGGGTCGCGATCCTCCACGCGCGCCACCTCCGGCACATACCCCAAGGCGGCCGCGATCGCCCACGCGCGCTCCCACGGCGAGGAGCCAAACGAAGCCGGCCACGTGAGATGGCCGGTTTCCGCCACAAATTCCTTGAGTTGGGCGGGCGCGGCGATCCGAGCCAGGCTTCGCGCCTGCCCGAGCCAACGCGCCTCCTGCACGCTTTCCCCGTCCGCCCGCAGCCGCTGCGCTCCATCCAGCGTGATGCCATCGTCAAGATGACGGTCCATGAAGCGCTCGTACTTCCTGAGCGCCGCCTCTTTCCCCAGGCGTCGCGGCACCGGGGCGCGCTTGGTGGCAATCTCAGCATCGATCTTCTTGAGGTTCGCCATTGCCGAACTCATGCCCCCGGCGTGCCGTCGATTGCCTGCCATCTGTCTACCTCCCCATATCCTCGCCAGGACTCCGCTCGTCATCCTCCTCGCCTCGCCCGTCCTCCGCCCCCCATTCGCGGGGGGCGGTCACGAGCACGACGTTGCCTTCCGTATGCAGTCCCTCATAGCGATCCTCATTCCGCTGGCCGCTTGCATCGCTCTCCTTCCACCACTGTTCAACCTGGTCGAGGGTGAGCCCGTCGGCGAGCACGGACCCATCTTCAAACCGGATCGAGTACCGCCGCGCGGCCTTCTCGGCAGGCGACTCGGGGGCCGGCGTCAGCGCATGGGCCGGCCGTCCAGACTCACTCACGATGCGATCCCGCGCGCAGCGCAGCCGGGATAGCGCTTCCGTGTACTTCATCCCGCCTTCGGACAAGCGAGCCGGAATCCGCGTGAGATCCTCGAGATAATGGACCGCGGAGTGCGGAGACTGTCCCGGGTGGTAGAACGTCTCGACCACGAGACCTCCATCGGCGCGCCGCGCGCCATAGAGCTGCAACTTCCACCGATCACCTTCGTGACTACACTGCTCGGTCGCATCCGGCTTGCCATGCAGCATCAAATTGAGGGCGATGCCGAGAAGACCTTCGGACTTCGCGAGACGCGCTCGCTCGGCATCGAGTTCGGCGTACGTTAGTTTCCTGCTCATCGCCCGAGGTCCTCCTCGTCGCCCGCCAAATAAGCGTCCCGCTCGCCAGGGGCGTCCCCGAGCGACGTGGGCCCGTGCGGTTGCGCCGGCTGAATGCCCACATCGCTTCCGAGCGCCTCGCGCAGCGCAGGCAGGTGATCATTGATGACATTCACGGCGGCGCAGCCATTGATCTGGACATCATCACAACCGAAGCCGACGCTCTCAAGCGCCACGGTCAGGCGGCGGGCCGCCGCCTCGGCCGCCGAATCGATCCGTCCTTGGGGATCCGAGAGCATCTGTTCGGCATGCGCGATCGCACCCTTGGCCTGTCCGATGATCGCGCAACGATCGAAGGCAGGAATGCCGGCCTTCCCCTTGTGCTCGTTCCCGATGTAGTCCCCAAGCAAGACCAGCGCGGGGATCGTCGCGCGCAACGTGGCAACCAAATCTCGCGTGGTCTTCTCGAGCGTCGAGTCCGTCGGCACGGGCTCTTTCTCAGCGTGCCCCGGTTCCGGCGCATCTAGCCATGGCCGCGCCGCGAGCGCCTCCCGTTCCGCAGGCGGCAGACGCCGCCTGGGCGCATGATCGACGGTCTCTACCGCCTTCTTCGCGCGCTCCGAGACGGCATTCATGCGCTCATAGAATCGAACTGGGTCCACGGTCTCGATCCGCGCACAGACCACGTCGCGCGCGACCTCAAGAAGCTCAACGGCGTGCTGCTCGCTGGCTGCTGTCTTGCGATCGAGCAGCCCCGCCTCGCGCAATGCGTCGTTCAAGGAATCGCGAAGCTCGAATGCCTCGGGCGCTCGCAAAGCAATGACCTCGCGGCACTCCTCGCCCTCGAACAGCCCCACCTCGATGCGCCCGTCCTCGCAGCGCGCCTGAACGTTGTCGATGCTCATACGGATCTCCCGGCACAGAAGAGAATGGGTGCCTCACCCCTCTCCTCCCCCGCCCGGGCCCTTGCAGGGCGCAGCCCCCGTGCCGGGCAAAGCCCGCACTGCGTGCAGGATTCCTGCAGGGCTCCGCAGGCGGAACCTGCGCTTCTACCGGTTCATGCCGCGATCGATCTCCTGCTCGTCCTCATCATCAAGCTCATGCGCCTCAGTCCATCGATCGAGCCCAAGGGGAGCTGCCACCACATCGAGTACGGCCTGCGGGAACAGACGCTCAATGTCAGCCCCCATCTTCAGATGCGGGAACTTGTCCCGCACGAGTTGAAGAGTCGCCTGCGCCTGAAGCATGTCCCGCTTTTTTTTCCGGGGATCACGATCATCCTGTTGACTCAACCAACATTTGTGAATGGCAAATGCCCTCGGATCGGGCGCCACCATGGGAGCAGGCATCCCATCCTGCCCTGTGACGATCGCACGAAACTTCACGCTCGAGAGCAGCCACTTCATCTCACCGATCCAGGCAGGTCGCAGATCCGATGGTGCAATGCTGTCCTTTTCGGCTTTCCACGGCGGATTGGGCGCTTGCTTGACCAGATCGACGAAAAAGCCGTGCCCATTCACCGCACGAAACCCATTATGGCCAACCTTCTCGAACGAGCGGTCCACCTTCTTCAACACCGCGAGCACTCCAAACTCGCTCACCTCGGCGTCTGCCCATGCCAAATTCATCGATGATCTGGCATCCCACAGAAAATCAACATCGGTGGTGCCCATTAGCCCCGATTCAAATACCACGCCCCCCGCCGCTTCATAGGCATACATCGCGTTCGTGCCAATGACCATGAGGTTCTTCTCGAGAAACCCCTGCTCATCGAGCTTGCGCAGCACGTCACAGACAATCCTGGGCACCCGGTTGATCCCCACCCCGCGGCTCATGCCGGCGAATTCCGCGAGCGACGTCTGCATCTCCTTCAGCCGAGCGAGCGCCGCCGCCTTGCCATTCACGAACTGCTCGTAAATGAGTTCCGTCTCACTCGACCTCGGTCCCAAGCTCTTCGTGCGCCCGTTCCGATCGAGAATCTTGATGAGGTACTCCCGTCCACCGACGGTACGCCAGGTCATGCCCCCCGCGAATCGCTTCCGAGCAGCCCGTACATCACGGTACGCCTCGAACGTCTGCGCGGTGTCGACCTGCACCCGAACCTGGTTCGCGCTCAGCTCCCGATAGGGTTTCTCGGCCATGACGCGGTACCCACTTTCCAGTCATATAATCGATTTACTTATTTTGACTGGAAGTCATTGAAATAGCAAATCATTTACCCATCGTCTGGCCGCCAAGTGGGTCGCCTATTTGCGCGTGTCCCACTTCGGACCGAGCTTGCCCGCAGCCTCGCGACTCGGCCACCAGGCTCCATTGCAGCCGCCGCAGAAGTAGTAATCATTGCCGTTGCGCGTCTTCTTCGCATGCGTGGCCGTTTTGCACTTCGGACACTTCGGACCGGTGCCGGGCGCAGTCCCGGCACCCGACCCCGTCGACGCGCCCAGCTCGAACTTTCGGCCCGGCGCGCCGTTCTCGTCCACGAAAATCGACTCGCAGGCGAGGCATTTGTGGTGCGGCCAGCCCTTCTTGCTGACCCGAGCCACACACCGCTTCTCGCCGCAGCCCGAACACACGGTCATCGCGGCGGCCCCAGGGAACGTTTCCCCCTGGGCGTTCGAGATCGTCGCGATGATCGACCGGGCCGCGGTCACAGCCTCGGCATAGAAGTCCTCGAATGTCCGCTGGCCACTCTCAATCTCGGCGAGCGCGTCCTCCTGAAGCGCGGTGTAGCCGGGGTCCACGAGCGGCACGCGCATGGCGCGCAGGCCATCGACCAACGTGCAGCCACGCTCGGTCGCAAACAACACACCCTTCTTCTGCTCGATGTACTCGCGCTGTTCGAGCCCCTTGATGACGCTCGAGCGCGTCGCCTCGGTGCCGATGCCAGAGGTCTCCTTGAGGCGTGCCTTCAACTTCGGGTCCGTGACGAACTTATGGATACCCTTCATCGCCTCGATCAGCGTGCCGTCCGTATACCGCTTCGGTGGCTCGGTGCGCTTCGCCACAACTTCCGCGCTCGCACACCGCAAGACCTGGCCTTCCTTGAGCACCGGCAGCCCCTGCGGCGCGCCGCCACCTTCCTTCTCGTCCTCGTCATCGGCGCCGAGCGCCGTCCAGCCCTTCTCCTCGACGATCTTCGCGCTCGCCTTGAAACGCTCGCCGGGGTGCGGCGCGCCGCCATGGGGCGCGCCAAAGATGGCCTCGCGCTGCTCGAACGTCTCAGGCCCCATGAAGAGCCGGATGTAGGACTCGCGGATGAGCTCGTACACGCGGCGGGCATCCGGATCGATGCCGGCCGGCAGCGGCTGACCCGTCGGAATGATCGCGTGATGCGCCGAGACCTTCTTTGAATTCCACGCGCGATGCCGGCGCGACGGATCGGCCCCTGCGGGGGGCACTCCCCCTCCAAGGGCTGCCAAGATCCGTTCCGCGTCGCAGTGCTGCTCCTCGGGCAAATACTGACAGTCCGTGCGCGGATAGGTCGTGACCTTCGCCTCATAGAGCGCCTGCGCGGCTTTGTCCACCGCGGCCACCCGGATCTTCAAGCGCCGGCTTGCGAGCTTCTGCAGCGCCGAGAGCGAAAACGGCAGCGGCGCCGCGCGCTCACCCCGCTTCGCGGTGAACTTCTGGACCCGCGCGTCCCTGCCCGTGACGGTCGCCGCACAGCGTTCGGCCGGCGCGCGATCGAGGAGCAGTCCATCAATGAGCAGGTCCTGCGGAATCTGCCAGCCGGCGGTGATGTCCGCGCCGAGCGTGGCGCTCACCGTGTAATGGTCGCGTTGCGTGAAATTCTCAATCTCGCGCTGGCGGTCCACGATGAGCGCCAGCGCCGCGGACTGCACGCGACCGATCGGCCACAGCGCGCCTAAGCGCTGCGTCATGGCATAGCTGCCCTGAAGGGACATCAGCCAGTCCGCGCGCTGGCGACCGAGGCCGGCGAGATAGAGTTTGAGGTACTGCTCGTTCGACTTCACCTTCGCCCAGGCGAGTTTCAGGCTCTCGTCGTCGAGCGCGGAGAGCCAGAGCCGCTGCGTCTTGCCGCGCCAGCCCGCCTCGACCAGTACCTCTTCCACCAGGAGTTGCCCCTCGCGGTCGGCGTCCCCGGCGTGCACGACCTCTTTGGCGCGCTTCAAGAGCCCCTCGAGCACTGCGAACTGACAGGCCGACACCTCATCGCGCGGCGCGAGTTTCCATTCCTCGGGCACGACCGGCAGGTCGGCGGCCCCGAGCTTTCCGGTCGCGACATAGCTCTCCGGCGAGCGTTGCTCGAGCAGGTGCCCCAGGCACCAGCTTACCGTGATCCCGCTGCCGCACTCGATGTACCCGACCCGGGCGGCATCGGCGGCTTTCAACTTCTTCCGATAGAACTCACTGCCGTCCCGCCGCTTTCCACCGCCGCCGACGACAGCCGCGAGCTCGCGCGCGACCGAAGGCTTCTCCGCAATGACCAGTCGCATGCCCCGCTCCGGAAAAGTGGATCTCCCCCTTCTCCGCCGCTCGGGCCCCGTACGGGGCTACAGCCCCCACTGCGTGCAGCGGTTCCCGCCGCCGCTCTTCGGCAGCGGCCCACAGAGAACCCGGGCCTGCAGACTGCACTCAGGCCCGCGATGGCCGACGGGTGGACCGGGCCCCTCAATTCCCGCTCAGTGGGACAGGTCTTGCTTCCTGCGCTCCGTCAATGAACTGGGCTGAGTGAAGCCGGAGCGAGCCCGTGGTCGTTTGGCCGCAGCGCGCTCGTCTGCGGCGAGGCCGCCCGCACGGCCAGTGCTTGCACCGGGGCGGGCGGCCCGAGAGCGCCGTGATCGGCGCGAGACCCGCTTGCCCACCGCGCAAGGTGCCCGCCGGGGATGGCGGGCACGATGACGTGAACCCCGGCGTGCCGGTACGTCTCGACCGCATACTGCCGGCCGGCGAGCGAGCGCGGATTGCCGCTGTGATAAATGGCGAGCGCCCGCGCGAGACGCTTGGTGCGCGGGGGAGCCCCAGGCATGGGTCCGGCGCTTGGCACAGAAACGGCACCCGCGGCCCGCCAGGCGCGCAGCAGGATGAGACTGCCGGCGCGCAGGTTCTCGCACGGCTCGAGGAGCTCCGCGGTCGTGAGCCGCAATGGCGCGAGCCAGCCGCTATTGACCTGTGCAAGTCCCAGATCAACCGAGTGGCCGGCACCGATCAGTTGCGCGGCAAGGCGCACCGCACCAGCATAGGAGACAGGGTGATAGACGATGTGGGAGCTGTCGTCATCGAGCGCATACGGGTCTCCGCCGGACTCCTGCGCCACAAGTGCCGCCATGGTCACCGGGGAGACGTTGGGGGCGCAGCGGTGGAGGAGGGCGAGTTCGCCTCGGTCGGCGGCATGCGCGGGGATCGCGGCCGTTGCGAGTAGCGAAACGCCGGCCAAGATGCTGAGGCGGATCGACGACGACATCACCCCCCCTCCTCAATCCGTGTACTCGAACTCGATCCGCGTCACGAGGTCCCCGGGACCGCAGGCATGGGTCCGGCAGGAGAACTCCATGAACGACCGCGGCACGGAGAGCGTCGGGTGATCGCCAAAGCCCTCGCGCGCGCACTCCTGCCGTCCGTATGTCTCGTCGATCAGCAGGTCGACGAGCGCTTCCCGGCGCGCGCTCACGATGCGTAGCGGGCCCCGGATCACCTCCACCTTCTCCCCGCGCTTCAATCCCTGGGACTTCACGACGGGACGCATGAGGCCGCCCGGCCTCAAGAACATCCACCCCATCCGGCGGGTCACGGTCTTCGTGCCGGCACACACCTGTGCGGTCGTGAGTGCAAAACTCATGTTACGCATGCGGGCTCTCCTGGCGGAGTCCACTCGACTCGATCATCTCCACTCCGGTAGCTATCACACAAGCCGACTGATTCATGGCACCGGAAACTCCGCCCAAGCCTTCCCATCGAGTTCTCGGCCGGCGCGGCGGGTACCGCAGCGGAACATGACACCCATCTTCCCCGGTTCCGGTCTCTTCGTGATTTGGTGCGCATTCGGCGAGTCGCACAGGCAGTTCGGCGCCCATTCGCCCCACTGCTTGAAGTGAAACGGCACGCGCGCGTCAACGCACTGATCCCGGATGGCGCGGACCCACTCCGGATGCATCGGCCGCGCCTCCGGCCCGCTCTCCCCGCCAACGATCACCCAGTTGATCGAGGGCTGGCTCAATACCTGTCCGGCGCAGGAGTGCTCATCGGCATTCAAGGCACAGAACTCATCATCACAATCGTCCGCGTGCCCGAAGTATTCTGCTTCCAGCCACTCGTGATCGAAGTCAATCGGTCCCAACAGCGGCTCGCAGGACACGAAATGCGCCGCTGCGGGCACTGCGATGAGCTTAGGAATGTCCCGGTCCGCCTCCTCCTGATTCACCACTGTCGCGCCCAGCCACACATTGAGCAATGGGCGCTCGAGCCAGGCTGGCGGCAGCATGCGCTGCACATTCCCGATGCGCTTGGTGAGCAGCAGCCAGGTGAGCGCTGGCGTCGCCTGGATGAGCGCCCAGAGGTCCGCGCGCCAGGCATCGGGCGCCGCGTTGTCGAAGACATCGCCAAGGCTCGCGCAAAACACGCGCAGACCCCGACCCGACCGGACCGCGTTTGTGTTCCACGCCAGCGGCTGCCGCCAATTCGCGGCCGAAGTCCGCACCGGAGGTCCATCCCACTCGACGCGTCCGAATCGCGCGGCCCATCGCTCGGCGTAGCAATGCGCGCAGGCCGGCGACACCCTCGTGCACCCGATCCAGGGGTTGAAGGTCGCGTCGCACCAGGAGATTCCACTCTGTTCAGCCATGGCTTCCCCTCACAACCGCGCCGGCGGGCAGCGCCAAAGCAACGCGCGGCAATCCCCGACGTACGTGCGGTTCACCCACTCACGCACGGCTGCCTCTGCGTCGGTTGTCGCAAGAAGGACCCTGCCGTCCGCAGGACCCGGGCGGCTGGCGAATCTCGAAGAACCCGCGCAGCCGTGGACTCACTTCCATCGCGAGTCGCGACAACCCCGAGACGTAGCTGTTGTTGATCTTGAACTCATCGCCCCGACCTCGAACGTCGCTCTCGAAACGCAATACATGACAGAGGCAATCCGCGGAATAGTGCGCTCGCCTCGCCCGCACCCGCAGTGCGAGCCGCACGAATTCCTCGAAAACGTGCATGTTGTCGGTGAGCCATTCCCAAAATGCGACCGGATACGTCCCGTCGTCGTACTTCGCGCGCCAGTCGTTCACTGGCGACGGGCCGAGCGGTAAACTCCCCTGGGACTCAACGGACTGTTGCATGGCGCTCTCCGTTGGATTGTGGTAGCCCTGCCGCCTGGATGCGCTCGGCCCGCCGCTTCGCCAAACGCGCGACCTTGCGGCTGCCTCCGCACCGCTTCACCGCATCGCGCTCTGACCAGTGCTCGACAGAGAGGATTTCGAACGTGGTGCGTGGATCGGCACCTCGGCCGCCGGGCTTATGCGCGCACTCGAGGTACTGCTCCCGCGCGCGCCGTTCTTCCTCGTCAATGAGCAGTTCGTCGGTGCCGCTCGCACAAGACCTGTCAGCCGGAGCCTCAAAGGCGCTATCGAGGTCGAGCTCCTCCGCTCTCGCACTCGACCATCCCCACCGCCTCGCCGCGCGCCAGGCACGCACGATGAGCCAGGGGCGCAGCGGCCCGCGACGCTCATCGTAGCGGGAAATCCCCAGCGCCACTTCCAGGCACATGACCCGCATCTCCTGCTCGACATCCTCGAGCGGCGAGCGCGTTGCACGGCTGATCTTCGCGGCCTCGTCCCGAATCGCCTCAAATAGCCACCCGGCCTCCTGCGCCAGGCGTGGACTGGTCACGGCAGCGCCCCTACCGGTCACGACCGCCGCTCCGCTGTCCCGGCACTCTCCTCGTCGTCACCGGCGCGCGCCGTCTCCCCATCCCCTTCTTCCTGGTAGTGACGCACGGCAAACGCCTGTGCGCAGCAGGGCTCAATCTTAGGGGGGCGGACGATGTGCTTGAGCGCACGGTCTACCGCCGCCTCCACGGGAGCGAAAGCGGCGCGTAGAGCCGTATAGGCCGTCTCCGTGATCTGCTCGTCACGGACAAGGCGCGCGAGACCCGCATCGAGGTGCTCGCGGATCGCATCGAGCCCTGTGACCAGCGCGGTGCGCTCCTCGTGAGCTGTTTCGTGAAGTGTCGCCAGTGCCTCCACGTGGGTGCGCCGCGGCGGCGGCGCGCCCACGGCGCGCGGCGCGGATGCGCCCTCCTCGAGGATAGCCTCAACTTCGGCATCGCTAATCGGATCGCCATCCGTCACCCTGCCAGCCACGGAGTGCGTCTCTTGCCCTACACAGTCCCCCGGCTCAGCCTCAACTTGTGCCGGCACCGCCCCGGTTACGGCCCGCGGCTGGCTGGGCATGACGAGACGCTGTTGCTTGGCGCGTTCCGCATGCTCGTGCTCGAGTCGCACGCGCTCGCAGCGCTCGACCGTCACCGGATCAGTGCTATCGAGCACTTGCTTTCGCTCTGACGGATCGAGCGCCTGATAGGTATCCCACGCGCTAACCGACGCCAGACGACCGGCGGCAATGAGCTTGCGCGCATCCCCTGAACGCGCGATCGCGAGGAGCGACACCACCCGATCCACCTGGTGACCGAGCACGCGCGCGATCGCCGATATCGGAAGTCCCCCCTCGGCGAGGCGCAGCACGCCGGTCGCCTGCTCCTCGAGCGTCAATTGGTCGCGATGGGTGTTCGCCGCCAACTGGATCACCATCGAGATCAACTCCACGCGCTGCGTGAGCTTGATCTCGCGCGCGACGAGCGTCGGTAACCCCTCGAGCCGCGCCGCGCGCCAGCGCCGCTCGCCGTCAACCAGGACCCATCCGCTCCCTTCGCGCCGCACGACGATCGGTTGAATCTGCACCACACGCAGACTCCAGCCGAGCTCGGCGAGGCTCTCCTCGTCGAAGTATTTGCGCGGCTGATCGGGGTCCGGACGCACCCGATCGACCGATACGGTGACGAGGCGCGTGTCCTCCCATTCGGCAGGCCCGAAATCGAACTCGCCCGAATGGCTCAGCGTCTCAGACGCGCCCAAGTTCTCCAACACATGAACCGTTTGCACACTCATGAGTGGCTCCTCGTGTTCTTCACCTGCTCAGCGCTCGAGCCCGTTGAGGACGGTTGTGCCTGCTTGCGGCCCGGCGATGCACGCATCAAGCGCCGCTTTTTTTCCGACTCGAGAGGTCCCCGATCGGCGCTGATATCGATCTGACGGACGTCCGAGATGCGCAGCGGATGCTGCTCGGCTTCCTGGCGGGCCAGAGCGAGGCGCGCGATAGGCGAGCGCGGACCGGCGGGCGACGTGATGAGAAAGCAGAACACCCTGTCGAGTAGCCCGGGCCGGTCACCCGACCCGGGCCCTCTCCGGAGCCGGACTTGGAGATTTCCACCATCCGGCTCTTCCGCTGAGGTGTCTTGCGGTACCTTCGTCATAGGTCATCTCCAGATTTGAACCATGATTCGGGGCGGGGGCAGAGGGAAGTCCCGTAAAAGGTCCACATATCTGTCCCAATTCAGGCGTGCCCGTTGACTGCGACGGTTGAGCCATTTGAACCAACTGCGGGTGACCTGCCGCGCAAAACGCTGCAGACTCGCCATATTTCCGTTGACCCCGAAGTAGTTGATATGACCCTGCACGCGCCGTGAGAGCGCCGCATGTTGCTGCCTGACCGGCAAGTGCCGATTCTCCCGGCACCAGGAGTGTACGGCCTTGATGGCCCGCGCCAAGCGCGCACGCCGGGTCTTGCACGTCACGGACCAGCTCCCCCGCCGAGTTCGTCGCCAATACCAGCAGAACCCGAGGAAGTCGAAGGTCGTTGGACTCCTGCCGTCCCCTCGGGACCGTAGTGGTCGTCGAAAGTCCAGCAAGCGAGTTTTCTCAGGGTGCAGGGTGAGCCCAAAGCGCTCCAGTCGCTTGCCCAGCACCGCCATCACACGCTGCGCATCGTCCTGTCGCTCAAATCCGAGGGCACCGTCATCCGCGTATCGGACAAGCACTGCCTTGCCCTTGAGCCGCGGCTTGACTTCCTCGGCGAACCACCGATCGAGCGCATAGTGCAGGTAGGCGTTACCAAGCAGAGGCGAAAGAGTCGAGCCTTGGACCGTCCCCACGGACGGCTCGGTGAACTCCTCCCCGTCCAGCACCCCCACGTGCAAGCATTTGCCCACGAGTCGCAAGATCGACCCATCGGCCACCCGCCTCTGGAGCATCTCCATCAGGTGTTTTCGGTCCACGCTGTCGAAGAAGGACACCACGTCAAACTCCAGAATCCAGTTCGCCTCGCCTCCATCCACTGCCCGGGTCAGAGCCCGCACGGCACCGTGAGCACTGCGGCCGGGCCGAAAACCGTACGAGCAGTCCAAGAAGTCCTGCTCGTAGATGGCTTGCAACACTTCGCGCAGCGCTCCCTGAACCACCTTGTCCTCGGTGGCCGAGATGCCGATCGGTCTCGTGCGACCCTTCTCCTTGGGGATGTGCACCCGTCGGATCGGCTGATGGCGATACCGCTTCGTCCCCAGCCGCTCGTGCAGGTCATGCAGATTGCTCTGCAGCTCCTGCCCGTATTGCTCCTTCGTGATGCCGTCCACCCCGACCGCCGCATCTCCGCGTAGCCGGCGGTAAACGCCGGCCAGCAGTTCCTCGTCGATCAGATGGGCGAGCGAGTGGAACCTTCCAGCGGGTTCCCGTTTCGCTCTCTCCGCTACCTTCCGAAGTCCCGTTGACATGCCCAGCGACGTCGAAGCGTCGGTCATGTTGCCCTCCGGAAGCTCACATCAGCACGGGCCGCCTTTGCTCGCCCAGGTCCGGGTGCCTCCCGTTCCCCGAGGTCAACGCTCATATTCGGCCCTCCGACTCCCCGCTCCGCTTCGCGCCCGAGCTCTGGTTCCCCTCGCTCGGGCCTACCTGCTCCGGAATCGCTCCCGTGCAGGACAGGCAGGGCCTCCCAGATGACTGGTCCACCCTCTTGAGCACGCGCCGTAGTCGAACACCCCGCCGGTTGCATCGCCTCCTCGACCGCTGTAACGGGAGCGATGCTGCTGCCTTCAGACACCATGACATCCTGGGCACCGGAATGATGAACATTACGAGACTGCATTCCCACGGCTCACACTCTCACACGCCTACGTATCGCCGTCGGGGTTACCCCCGCCGTCGCAAGGCTTGCTTCCGGCCTGCGGGTCTTCGCTTTGGCCGGGCGGGATTCGCACCCGCTGGACGGATACTCCGAATTTCCGGACGTGACCGATCACGCCCTTCCCTTCAGACCAGCCTTTCCTGGTCACTTCCACGATTGGTCCTCCGGTCCCGCCGCAGCCGCGACCGTCCCGGTCCGCATCATGAGCCGCACGATTTGCGCCGCCGAGCGCATCCGCACCGCGGCAATCAGCGCGAGCTGCAACTGCCCGATCTTCCAGTCGCGCACGAGAGTGCCTCGCGAGCGCAGCGCCTCCCGCAGCGCCGCGGCAATCCCCGCGATGCGCGCCTCGAGCGCGACATCGGTCGCCGTCGGCACGCCCCACACTGCGCTCACACTGCCACCCAGTGTTGTGTTGGCGGTCGTCGCCCCCGTGCCGTCCGCAGGACCCGTGCGGGGCGCAACCTCCCTTCGCGCCGCTCGCGCCGCGCTCGCTTTGCGCATGCACGTCGCGCACGTGCGATGCCGTCCGCCGCTGCGCGCACGCGCGAACGCGGCAATGCTCTTCGACCGTCCGCAGGCGGCACACTGCTGCTTTGCCTGTCGGATGGCCGCTGGAACCGCGGTGACTTGAGTTCCCACTGTCGTACTCATCTCGACCCTCCGATCTCCAAAAAAAAACAGGTGCATAACCGAGGGATTCCGACGGGCAGCGCGCCCCGTGTGCACCCACACCGTGGGAATGCTCTGCGCACGCACTCATGAGGGCCGCTCCTGGTCGGCTTGGTAGCGGCAGAAGAGCGGCACGTCGAGCCGCGCGGCATCCATGAGGAAAGCGGTGAGTGCGCCGCACGAAAGATCCGCACGCGTGCGTTCTGCCCACACCACCGAGGCAATGCCAGTGCCGTCGTTGATCTCCACGTCGATCGCGGTGCGTACACGTGGATCGCCGAATTTCGCCGCCACCCGTTCCAAGCGGGACGTCCCAATCTGCGCAACTGGCGTCACTATCGCGGTCCCTGACCGCCCGATCCGGTCCGGGGCCGGCGCAGGTCCTGCGGACAGCGCAGGGGTCCGTTCGAACTCGATGGCCTCGTCCCCAATCACTTTCATGTCGCAGACCCTCCATCTCCCCCGGAGATCGTTCGGGTGACTTCACGGCCAATCACGCGCTGCGGGCCTGCGTCCCCGCGCACGGGCGACAGCAGAGTAGTGGCAGATTTCGCCTTCGGTGCCGACACCGGGGTCGATGCCGGCACGAGATGCGCCAGCGCCGCGCGCGCATCGTGAACATCGCGCGACTCGCTGTAAGCATCGAGAAATCGCCGCTCGAGCGCGTGCATCCACGCGCTGTCGCAGAGTGCGATCGTGCCGTAGCCGCCAATGGCGGCCACCGCGCGGTCGATGAGCGGATCACCGCTCGTCACATCCGTCCGCACGCGACCGAGCGAAATGGCATTGCGCGCTGTGCGTCGCGCCGTCTCCCACGCCTCGACGGCATCGCGTTGCGTGGCGCTGCGACGCAAATCCTCGAAGTCCGACGGCCTCGGGAAGAACCGCCCACAGCGCATCAGGTGTTTCGCCGCGGCGCTGAAGTCCTCGATACTCCAGAGCTCGAGTGCCAGCCAGTACGCATCGAGCAAGGGCTCGTCGATTTCGCGCTCATACACTTTGCCCAGTCCCGTCATCAGCGCGCGGAACACAGCGAAGTCACTTACCTGCATGACGCATCTCCGGTGGAACCCAATTTGCGACCGCGGCTACGTTTTTGCGGCTCAACGTGCTCAGGTCCGAGCGCGCAAGCGCGGTTGCGAATTTCAAACCGGCCTCGATGTGCCGCGCATCGCGCAGGAACAGTTCGATGTCGTCGTACACCGTGGCCCGCTCGTTTTGCCCCATGTGATGCGGCGAGGATTGATAGCCCTCGATGGAGCGGCATAGGTCCGCTTCGCTGTACGCGGCAAGCGCATTCGTGATGATCTTGCGGCGCTTGGAATCGAGCACCGCCTTGGGGTGCCCGTACAGGCGCTGCCAATGGGCGAATACGCGCTCGACGGCATCGCCAACACGGCGCCCTGCGCGCGATTGCGCGTCGGCCCCGCCGCGCGAGGGCAGCATTTCCCCTTGCGCGGGTCCCGCGCCCGCCGCAGTACCACCGGTACTCGAGGCGGCCGGCGTCCCCGACGGGAGCGCAGAGGCAGGACGTACGCAGGGGTGGCCCAGCACTCCCGGTCCGGCCGACGCGAGAGGCGCGTCCCCACCGCTCCCGGCGGCCGACTCCGCACTCGAGCGCTGTGGAAGGACGCCTGGCGGTCCGTCGGCGAGCGAGTGGTAGCCCTGCTCCACCTCCCGCATCAGCGGGTCGTCTCCCTCATCCCCGCCCCCCGGTGCACGCAAGTGCACATAGGGTCTTGGTTCCTGTTCCTGTTCCTGTTCCTGTTCCTGTTCCTGATTCGCCATAGCCTTTCCCGAAGGCTTCCCGGAAGGTTCTCGCAAGGCTTCCCGAAAGGCTTCCACATAGCCTTTTCCCCACCCTTCCGCAAAGGTTTTAAGTGTTTGATATGCCTCGCGTTTCAACTCGCATTCGGGCAGCTCATCGAAGATCGGCCCCCATGATCGGATCACGTTCGGCGACTCCGGCTTGTTGTAGCGCGGAGCCTTTGGGAGCCAGACCAAACCGGCCTCCCAGTCAGCCTTTGCCATACCCTTCGCGGAGACTTCCCGAAAGGCTTCCCGGAAGGCTTTCATCGGCCAGCGCAGCCGATGGGCCAGCACGACATCCGCCGCCTCGAAGAGGCCGGGGATGCTGGTCGTTTGGGGTCCGAGGAGAAAAAAGAGCCACAGCGATTGCCCGCTCGGTGGGAGCGGCGTGAGCGCGCGGAACTTCTCGTCGCTCCAGGTGCGCAGGTCGAACTTTCGATAGCGTGCCACTCACCCTCCCCTTCCGAGGTCGGCGTCGACGTCCCAATCGTCTTGACGCGCCCCCTCAGACCGCTCGGAATCGAGCACGGGCCTTCCCGCGATGAGACGCCCCAAGGGGCTATCTCCCAGGCCGAGCGCGCTTTGCGCGCGCGTCACGGCGACGTAGAAGACGTTGATATCGTCCCGGGAGTCGGCGAGCCGCTCGAGCCACTGCGCCTCGGTCTCTCCTTTCTTCTCGTTCGGCCTCGGACCGAAGTCATCGGCGAGGAGCACGCGCTTGAATTCCAGGCCCTTGGCCGCGTGGGTCGTGAGACAGACCACGTCGCGACCGCTCGAGTCGATCGCCGCCTGGTTCTTGCCGACGGCCATCTCGCTGATGATCGCCCGGGTGCCGTCGTAGCCGTGCCGAGCCGCGAGTTTGAGCAGGATCTTCACATCCGGCATCTCGCCCGCCTCAACGGACTCTCGAAGCTCATCGAATGAGCGGAAAGCGCAATATCGCCGCGCCGAACTGCGCCCAGACGTCTCGAACCGCTCGAGTGCGTCGATTTCCGAGAGCGTCGCGGCGCGCTCGAGGCAGAGCGCGGGGCTTCTGCCCTCCTCGGCAAGTTCGAGCGCGTTGCTGATCGCCGCCCCGTTCGTCCGACAGATCACCGCGGTAGGGGCTGTGATGCGCTCGCCGACGGTCGTCGGCCCGCCTGCCCCGCAGATGCGAAAGTCCGATCCGCCGAGGGCCAGCACTCGATTGGCCACCTCAGCCACGGCAGGGCCGAAGCGAAAACATTGCGTGAGCGCGAGCCGCCGGTGCGATTCGATCTGGCCCATCGCGTCCACCGCGCCGCGCCAGGCATAGAGCTGCTGATGAGAGTCGCCTACCGCAATCGTCTGACATCCCTGTTCTCGCGCCAGGTTGAAGAACTGCAGCGCGAGTGGATTCGCATCCTGCGCCTCATCGAGAAGGACGTAATCCTGCGCAATGCGCGGACGACCCATCACGTAGAGCTTCAGATACACGTCGTGGCTCGAGGGAAACTCCCCCGGACCGCTCATCTTCTGCCACAGCCGCTGCGCCGCGCCCGTCAAGAGCAGCGCAAAGTCGCTCGAAGCTTTCTTCAAGAGCTCGTGTTGCTTCGCCACCCGCTCAACACCGGTGTACTGCGAGGTGGCGGCATTCAGCCAGCCGGTCGAGAAGTCACGCAGAGTGGCTCTCGGGAAATGCTGAATTCCAAGTTCGGCGTCCGCCGAGTGACAGAAATGGTTGACCCAATCCTTGAGCAAGTACCCCTGCGCCGTCGGCGAGAGGGGGTAATCCCCGCGCGCATCGAATGCGAGCCATCGTGTCGCGCCGGCGGCTTGCGCCGCCGCTCGCGCCGGCAACGCCATGTTGAGACGGCCTCCGCGCTTGAAAGGCTCGGCCACCTCGGACCGGTACGCGATGGAGTGAAGCGTGCGCGCCACGCACCCGGTGCCCTTGAGCTTGGCTCCCGTGGTCTTCGCCGCCATCGCGTTGTAGACGACGAGAATGCCCTGGCGGGAGCCGAGTGCGCGCGCGACGGCCGCGCACGTTGTGGTCTTGCCCGAGCCGGCCCCGGCTTCTACGGCGAAGGCATCGCCGCCGAGAGCTGCCTCAACGATCGCCGTTTGTTCGGCGGTGAGACGCACGGAGGCGCTTGGGACGTGTCTGCCGCCACTTTCGGAGGCGCGAACGCGCTCGCGGCCGAAAAGATCGGATTGCAGCCTGTTCACGCGATTAGTACTCCCCAAGACAACGTTTGCACGGGCTGCGCGGCCCTTGCAGGGCGCAGCCCCCGCTCCGCCAGAGTTCATGATCGGGAGGGGTCGCCGGCGCGCTACCGTGCACACAGTCAGTGGTCTTATTGAACTGGCATGTGTGCAGCCGCGACGACCTATTCCGTGACACAGGTCCGTTGTCGCCGCACGGCGTCAGGCGCAGACTTCTGAACGAGCCGCTGGAACAGGTGCGCGGCCTTCGATGCCTCGGCGGAGCTCGACGTGCCATCCAAGCACAGATGACACGGAGCATCCTGGTCGGAACCAATATCTGCCAGAAGGCGGACGGAGAGGATTCACAGTGAGCAAGTCGACAAGTGAGCCCGGCGTGGGCACGGCAGACGATTCCAGCAGGGACGATACCTTTCGGGTATTCTGTGAGTCCGATGCACGGAGCTTGAGGGGCGAAGGGAGTCAACATCACCCGCCCCTGCGCATCGTGGTGAGCAATGACGATTTCCCGTCCCGCAAATATGCCCAGTCCACGTCAGGCCGCAGTTCTTCGCAAGACACCCGTCCGCCAGATTCGCGGTCAATCGCGATCGCCAGTTCGGTGCCGCAAGGCCGCGTGCCGTACGCGACGTTGTGCAGGTGGCCCGCCGAGATGCGGCAACGCTCCGCGAAGGCGGAGCGGTCGGAGCGCGTCATTGATTTCAGGAAAGCTTTGAGGTCCACACCCAAATATCACCACACGGTGATAGATAATGCAACACCAATTGGTGCCTTCACCAAATGGGGAGCATCCGTAGAAGATGCCGCTGTGCCAAATTCCTCAGAAACAGATGTCGTCCTGATCCGCCGAGCCAACCTGCGCAAGGTTCTGGAGCTGCATTTCGGCGGGAACCAGTCCTCCCTCGCGCGCCTCTACAATCCGAAAAACCCTCGGGCCAACTATTTCAGCGACTTATTGCGAGGAGAGAAGAGCTTCGGGGAGAAAGCCGCGCGCCGCATCGAGGCCGCTGCTCGGCTTATTCACGGACAATTGGATATCCCGGACAGCCCCCTTCTCGTTGACAATTCAAGCCGAAGCCCTGTTAAAGACGAGCTCGAAGCGACCGTTGCCGACATGACGCAGGAGGAGCTCCACCATCTCTTGGAGGCCGCCCGACGGATCAGAGCCAAGAGGGTGCTGCGCCGGAAAGCAAGTTAGCCCTATCGAGCATTCCTCGGCCCGGTCTCGCTGTATCACCATTTGGTGTTGACGACTATCACCAGGCGGTGATAGTCTTCCGGCATGGTCGCTAAACCGCCAAGCCGCAGGCCCGAGCTTCCTGCCACCCGCTATCTGCGCAGTCTCGGGCCGCTTCCGTTGCCCTCGCCACGCCGAGCGCACGACGTGCGTCACCTTGTCTGCTGTGCGCGTTGCCGCCAGATCGCGGATGCGCGACACACCGTGCCCCATGACGGCCGGCATTTCCACGGCCGGTGTTTCATCGCGCGCTTTGGGCTGCCCGCCCTGAGGGCTCTCGGACCCGCCGCGTGGGCGGGTCTCACGCTCGGCGACATCGGCGCGGCCGCATTCCGACATCTGCTCGGGACCGGCAGGCAAAACGGCCGACGACAAACCGCGCGATCCCGCGGACGAAGTGATCGGAGAGAGGCACGTTGAGTCTTACCACAACACTCAACATTGCCTTCGTCGCCCTCGCCATCGTGGGGAACGAGTTCATCCGCCGACGGGATACGCGGGGGTGGTATTTCTGGATTGCCTCGAACACCCTGGCGATCATCTACTTTTGCGCCTTCCGCCAGGACTGGACGCTGGCGCTCTTCGCCTACTACTTCGTAGCCTCGTTTCTCGGTCTCGGCCGTTGGCGGCGCGAGGAGCGCCGCTCACGCGCCGCGCGGATTCTCCCGTATCACGATGCATACGCCCTCAATCGGATTCCGACGTGGCAGCGACTGCGGCGCGGCGGGGTGCGTCACGGACGCACCGTTCTCGGCCCCTGCACTGGAAGGGTTTGCGTATGACGTCCACCACGGAACCGACGGGGACCGTGTCCCTCACGGCGCGCGAGATCGCTGAGGCGTTGCCGGCTGATGAATGGCGCACGGTGGCGAGCGCCACCGTGTATCCACATGCGCAGCGACGGCTCGCGGTAACGGTTTCCTCGAACACCAGCCCGGAAGTCTTTCGCTATATCGAGGACGAGGATTACTCGGCCCGCTCGAAATTCGCCGAAGAATTGCTCGAGATCATCGGGGAGGATCTGTCTGCGAACGACGAAATGGCGCTCATCCGCGCACTCGGGAAGCGCCTTACCGCCTGGCAGGCGCGGAGGGGGTCCTGCGGACAGCACGGGTGCACGGACGATCCGGTGCGCGAGTGTCTCGAAGAGGTGCTGCGCGAGCACGTGGGCGCTCCGGCCGGAGTGTGCAGTTGCCCCAAGTGCGGTCTGCGCCACGGCACCTCGGCACCCCATGGGAGTTCTGACCGATGAGTCTTCGGTGTCTCTTGCTGCTCGCGGACTCCCCCAAAACGGCCGCCCAATTCCCGCGCATGCGCGCGGCGAGTCCGGAGTGGGCGCGGTTGGTGGATTCATGGGCCGATCTGGAAGAGCAATTTCTTGCCGAGATCGGCGAGCTGCGTGGGCCGGCACACGGGTCGGCGCCGCTCACCTACGCCGCAATGAAGCGCGTGCTCGAGGTGCCGCAGGACGGATCGGGCGCGCAGGTCCGGATGGGATGAAACCCATGAAGCTCACCGTCGCTGTAACCGCTCTCCTCGGCGGGCTCTCCCTCTTGGGCTGCACACATCGCGAGGCCAATGCCTCACCGCGCTCGCCGAACGGGGCGAATCAGACCACGAGCAATTTCTGGTCGCACAGCGCCTATTGGCGCTCCCGGTACAACTCCCACCGCCACCACGATGCGCAGCATCCACTTCGCGATGCTCTTCCAAATCCGCGCCTCACCCCCGGCGCATTGAACCCGGCGGTCACGCAGGCCGACATTCATCAGACAATCTGCGTGCGCGGCTACTCGCGCGCTATCCGGCCGCCCGAGAACTACACCGAGCGGCTGAAGCGTTTGCAGATCCATGAGTACGGATACCGGGACCGCTGGCTGCGGGATTATGAAGAAGATCACGAGGTCGCTTTGTCCCTCGGGGGATCGCCGACAAGCCCGCGGAACCTGTGGCCGCAGCCGCATCAGGTCACGGGAGGATGGGGCAGTTACGCCAAAGATCGTCTCGAGGCCCGGCTGCACTGGCTGGTGTGCCACCGCGGACTCCCGCTTACCACGGCGCAGCGCGCGCTCGCGAGCGACTGGATTGCGGCTTACCAGCGATACGTCGGGCCGGTACCCCACAATCGCCGGCTACGTTGGAACGGAGGCTGATCGCACTATGAACCACGATATCACCGTGCTCGGCCGCATCTTGCGCCGGTATCCGCAGGACCAACTTGAGGAGGTGTGCTCGTGACGCGCCCGCGAGAGATCGTGGTCGACAACTTCGCCTGCGGCGGGGGCGCGTCCACCGGCATCGAAGCCGCCCTCGGCCGCCCCGTGGACATCGCGATCAACCACAACGCGAAGGCGCTGGCGGTTCACCTCGCGAATCATCCCCACACGTTGCACCTGCGCGAGGACATCCGGGACCTGGATCCGCGGCACCTCGGCGCCGGGCGTCCGCTGGGCCTTGGCTGGTTCAGTCCCGACTGCACCTATCATTCCAAGGCCCGCGGCGGCAAACCGTTCCGCGACCGGAATCGGGCTCGCCGGGTGCGCGGCCTCGCCTGGACCGTGATCCGGTGGGCGAAGGAGCGACGCCCGCGCGTGATCATGCTCGAAAACGTCGAGGAGTTCGCCGACTGGGGGCCCCTCGATGGGAACGGGCGCCCGGATCCGACCCGGCGCGGCATGACATTCCGTCGCTGGCATCGGCAGCTCGAGAACCTCGGGTACCAGGTCGATATGCGGAAGCTGCGCGCCTGCGACTACGGGGCGCCCACGAGCCGTCGACGCCTGTTCGTGATCGCTCGGTGCGACGGAGACGAGATTGTCTTTCCTGCGGCCTCTCACGGGCCATGGATCGGGGCCCAGCCATATCGGACGGCAGCCGATTGCATCGATTGGTCGATTCCGTGCCCATCGATCTTCACTCGAGAGAGGCCACTCGCGGAGGCTACGCTGCGGCGCATCGCCCGCGGGGTCATGCGGTACGTCGTGGAGAATCCTCGGCCCTTCATTGTGCCACTGACCCACCACGGCGATCGGCGCCTACACCCGCTCGAGGCGCCGGCTCCGACGATCACTGCGGCGCACCGCGACGAACTCGCCCTTGTTTCTCCCGCGCTCATCAATACCCGCAACGGCGAGCGCACGGGCCAAGAGCCGAGAGTCCGGGATATCGAGCGCCCGTATCCGACGATCACCGCCAAGGGCAGCCAGGGTGCGCTGGTGGCGGCCTTCCTAGCTCGGCACTACGGCGGCCACGAGAATGACGGACATCCGCTAACGTGGCCCGTATCCACCATCACCACGCAGGATCATCACCACCTGGTCGCCTCGCACGTCGTGAAGCTGCGTGGCGACAATATCGGGCAACCGGCTGACCAGCCGCTACAGACAGTCAGCGCCCAGGGCTCTCACTTCGGCGAGGTGCGCGCGTTCTTGCTGAAGTACTACGGCACCGACCAGGACCCGCGCATTGAGCGCCCGCTCGGAACCATTACCACCAAGGATCGCTTCGGCCTGGTAACGGTGCACGGGGAGCCCTACGCCATCGTCGACATCGGCATGCGCATGCTGACCCCGCGCGAACTCGCCCGGGCCACCAGCTTCCCGGACCACTACATCCTGGACCCGATCTACGAGGGCAAGCCGCTGAGCAAGACCGATCAGGTCTGGATGATCGGCAACGCGGTGCCACCGGCCGTGGCCGAGGCCCTCGTTCGCGCCAACATCGCTGATCAGGCCCGGAAGGCGGCAGCATGACAGACCTCATTCTCATGGTCGCCCTGCTAATGCTTGGGCACTACAGGATGAGAGCCGCCTGCGTCGCCTCATCGGTCGCTACCCCGCACGTCCCCCCGCCCGTGCCCATATTGTGGCGGCTTCCCGCTCGGGGGCTGCGCCCGGCACCCCGCACTGGGCCCGGCTGGCGGAGAATCATTGGTTGGTGTCGGTGAATCGACCAACTTCTGATGGAGGCAAACTATGCGCGGCGTGAACAAAGTGATCCTGGTCGGCCACCTCGGGCAAGACCCCGACGTACGCTCAATGCCTTCCGGCTCGAGCGTCGCGAACCTGAGTCTCGCCACCAATGAACAGTGGCGGGACAAGAACACCGGCGAGCAGCAGGAGCGCACCGAGTGGCACCGCCTCGCCCTATTCGGTCGGCTCGCCGAGATCGCGGGCCAGTACCTGCACAAAGGGGCACAGGTTTACGTGGAGGGACGGCTGCGTACCCGTAAGTGGCAGGACCGCGACGGGCACGACCGTTACAGCACGGAGATCGTCGTGAACGACATGCAGATGTTGGGCTCGCGCGGGGGCGCATCTCAGGCAGGCCCGGACCGGCCCGCGCCTCCGGCGGAGAGTCGCGAGCCGGCGAGCCGCGCGGACATGCCCTTCGATGATGACATCCCCTTCGCGTGGGCGGCGCTCGCGCCCATCGGTACCCTTGTCGCGATGCTCGCGCCGCATGCGGCGCGGCTGGTGGCCTGAGCACACCCCATGCGCGAGGCCATCGAGGCATACCCGCTCACGTGGCCGCAGGGCTGGCCACGCAAGAAATCCTACCAGCGCTCACGCGCGAAGTTCTCGACCTCCGGCCGAGTGCTTTCCGTGATGGACGGGATCCAGCGCGTGCTGCTCGAACTCGAACGCCTCGGCGTGAAGCGTGATGACCTCGTGATCTCCACCGACATCCCGACGCGCCTCGACGGCTTGCCGCGGTCCGACCGCACGGTCGCCGATCCTGGGGTCGCCGTCTACTGGCGCAAGGGCAAAGCCACCCACTGCATGGCGATCGACCGCTACGACCGGGTCGCCGACAACCTGGCCGCGATCGCCGCCACTCTCGAGGCTATGCGCGCGATCGAGCGCCACGGCGGCGCGGAGATTCTCGACCGCGCGTTCACCGGATTCGTCGCGCTGCCTGCACCCGCGACGGCACCCGACGCGTGGTACACGATCCTTGGCGTCGCTCCGCACGCGACGCACGCCGAGATCGACGCCGCCTACCGGCGGCTCGCCGCCATCCATCATCCCGACCGGGGCGGCAATGGCGCGTGGATGGCGCGGGTGAACGCCGCGCGGGACGAGGGGCACGCGAGGGCGCGATGATCGCGAATTTCGATGTCCTCGCGCAGCTCGCCGGCACCCGAAAGGTGAAGACGGTGTGTGCGTGGTGCGCTCGAAATCGCATCCGGACGTTCCGGGACACCAAGGGGCGTCCCGTGACGACAATGGGGGCGATTGAGCGGGCGCTTGGCGTCGGGCAGAATGAGGCCCCCGAACCGAATTACGACCGCCCCCCTTGGGACAACTCTCTTGCGGCATCGCGATCTCCGGCGTCTTCGAGAAGGACGGTCGCTACTATCGTGTCACCAAGGTCCGTGACGGCGAGCGCGTCAAGTCCAAGTGGACCGCGCTCAGCCGCATCGACGAGGGGCGCCAAGCGCTGCTCCGCGCCCTCTACGAACTCGACCCCGCCTGCCCAGACTCGATCCGAGGTCTGATCGCCGCCTACCGCGCTGGCGGAATGGACGAGCTCAAACCGGCAACCCGGCACGATTACGAGCGAATTCTCGTCCGACTCGATCATTATTTTGGTTCGATGCCGCTCGGGACCTTGAGACCATCGCACATTGCGCAGTGGCTCGAACGGCGCCGCCAGGAGGGCCGCGGCGCCGTTCGGGCGAACCGGGAGTTCGCGGTCCTTTCTGCTATCCACAAGTTCGGGATGCGAGCTGGCTGGGTCGAGATGAATCCCTGCCACGGCGTACCGCGCAATCGTGAGCGGCCGAAGCGCGGCATCGTCACCGACGAGGCGTTCCTTGCAATATTCGAAGCTGCCGCAGAGCCGTTCCAGGACCTCATCGCGGCGGCCTTCCTCTCGGGCGTCCGGCAGACTGATCTCCTCGCCTGGACGAAATCGGCGAACCTCAAGCCCGAGGGCATCACGTACCGGCAGAGCAAGACCGGTAAGCCCCATACTGTCGAGTGGTCGAGTGCGCTCGGATTCTTCGTGCGCCGTGCCTGCGATCGTCACCCCGATTCCGATCTCGTCTTCCTTAATATCCGTCGCACCCCTTGGACGGCCTATGGGATCAATTCGCAGATGCGAAGGCTGTGGGCCAAGACAGGCGTCCGGTGGTGCTTCAAGGACCTACGAGCCAAGGCACAGACGGACTCCCCGCACTCGGTGCTCGGCCACGGCGCGGCGCTCGAGGCGGTTTACCGGAAGGCTTTGCGCACGAAGCCGGTGCGCTGATCGTCCCAATTCGGAGTCTCTAACCGGAACTCCAAAAACAGCAGTTTTTCCGGGACTACAGGAATGGCTCGGTTAGAGGAAAATTACTTAAATTAGCGGAAAATACAGCGAAAACCCGGTGGGCTGTTAATCCGTTGGTCGTTGGTTCGAGTCCAACCCGGGGAGCCAATAAAATCAACCAGTTACGGCATTCTCGTCGCCCGGCGTCGAGGCGCTGTCTAACAGCGTGGCAACGTCCCGCCTGCCCCGTCAATTGCACGTAGC
>JAEHJW020009867.1_pt1 | contig 27666 bp, 34 predicted proteins | sample 9271431 | NCBI WGS metagenome assembly JAEHJW02 | reverse complement strand
CCACGAAACAATCATAGCCGTCGCAATCCGCGTGGAGAGTTTGAATATCCACAATGTTCGTTGTGCCGCGTGTTGAGATCGGAAAGGTCTGACCATCCGAACGGTAGGCAAGGAACAGCGGTCCCTGATAACTGCCAACCATGCGCTGCACGACGCTTAGAGCGGTGACACATCCATGCAGCAGTAGGTCACACGGCGGTTGCGCCGTCCCTACCGCCCCCAGCGCCGTCCCGCTATCCCCCGCCACCCCGCCAGCGCCGAAGGAGGCGATGTTGCCGGGGGTGCCGGTGACAGGCGGCTGAGTAACCGACTGCCCAAACGCAGGCCCCGCGAACAGCAGCGCCGCCAGAATATACCGGATCATCTATTGGTTCTCCGTCACAACAAACGTATCGCCGGTCGTGGATGTCATCCACTGAATCGCCGTGCGGATCGGAGCGCCGGACGGATTGATGCAGGAAAAGGCCCCACCCGGCTTGATCGGCAGCGAGTTGAACTGCGTTGGCGTGCCGCCCGGCAGCCAATAGACGTAGGCGATGTCCGCAGACGTGTTGGGGATCAGGCAGGACGTGCGCGCGGGGTTGGCAGGTAGCACGGTCTGGAACGTGCCGCCGGTTGTTACTGTGCCGCCGGTTTGGATGGTGGGGGTTGTAGGCGAAGGCGCCACCGGAAATGGATAGCCGGTGCCGAACTGACTGCCGTTCAGATCGGCGATGCCCTTCAGCGCGCCACCCCAGGCTGCAAGCAGCATGACGAGCGCCGCGCCACCGACAAGAATCTGTTTGTTCATGACCGGAACTCACTTTCAGGGGGTGGGCTGTTTGCGTAATGCATGAGTTTAATCCTGGTAGGCCGAGACCTGAGCGCCCGTCGCGCCGTAGACCCGAAGCCGGCCTTTGAATGTTCGCGAGGACCAGATGTCACGGCGACGCCACCGCGAGGTTCAGGACTTGCGTGGCCCGTGCCTGCGTCAGCACGCCGCCCTTAACAGCCTCGTCGATCCCAGCGATCACGCGCGGGTCAGTAACGTCCACCATGCCAGCCGCCGCGATCTGCAAGCCCCACATCGGATTTGCGGACATGAGCGCGGACTGTTCCGCCGCCGTGAAACGGCCGATGAATCCGAGAGCGGATATCGTGGTGACGGGGGCCGGAGGCGGCACGTAAACCGCCTGCCCTGTGTCCGGTTGAAGCGATAGGCCAGGACCAGGGTTGAACGTCGGGTCGGCCAAGATACGGTTCAACACCGTTCCCGCTGGCTGCGTGGTCCCGTCGCTGGCAACGCATGGCGCGGTGCATGTGACGACGTAGTTGCCCGCGTAGGCCGGGACCGCGAAAAGCGACAAGGCGATAATGAGTGCGCGCATTACCATGCCTCCACGATGACTTCGCCAGCGGCGGGGGTTCCTGCCGTGCCTGGGGTTGTGCCGTTGTACCCATCGCCCCCCGAGCCGGCGGAACCGCTTGGGAAGCCCCCGTCTCCACCGTTCCCCCCGGGACCAGTAGTGCAAGCACCACCACCGCCGCCACTTGTGCCCGCAAAGGGGCCTAAACCTGCACCGCCGTTACCGCCATTGCCGCATACACTCCCTGGTGAGGCGGTCTGAGTTGTGTAGTTTGTAGGCCCTCCGCTTCCCGCTTTTGCCACGCCTCCCGACGAAATGCCGCCCCCTACCCCCGCACCCGGAACGCCAAACGCCGCCTTACCTGGGGCCGAAAAGCTGCCGTCTGCGTTTCCCGTGCCACCTCCACCCCCTGTATAAAGGCTTCCTGCATCTGCGCCTGATGCCACCGTGTACCCTGACCCTGCGACGGTGCCATTCATACCAATGCCAAGACCCCCAGGCGCGATCGCGCCTACTGCACCAGGTGAACCAAGAAACGCCGGCCGCCCAATAGCGAGACCGAAGGCCCCCGCGCCAGGAACGCCGACTCCAAAAGATGAATTTCCGCCAATCGTCGGGGAAGAACCAGACGAGCCGGCGGCGCCGACAGTAATGGCTACAGTGGACGGAAGAGGAGACGCACGCCCCTCCCAATATCCGACAGCCCCGCCCCCAGGTCCACCTGGACCGGAACAGACACTGCCGTTCGGACATGCGAACCCATTGTATGCGCCAGTTCCTCCAGGGAAAGCCCATACACGGACCCACGTCACGTTCGCCGGTTTGGTCCAAGTCCCCGACGACGAGAATACTTGAACGTTCGGCGTAGAAACCGCCCCCAGCGCCGTCCCGCTATCCCCCGCCACCCCGCCAGCGCCGAAGGAGGCGATGTTGCCGGGGGTGCCGGTGACAGGCGGCTGAGTAACCGACTGCCCAAACGCAGGCCCCGCGAACAGCAGCGCCGCCAGAATATACCGGATCATCTATTGGTTCTCCGTCACAACAAACGTATCGCCGGTCGTGGATGTCATCCACTGAATCGCCGTGCGGATCGGAGCGCCGGACGGATTGATGCAGGAAAAGGCCCCACCCGGCTTGATCGGCAGCGAGTTGAACTGCGTTGGCGTGCCGCCCGGCAGCCAATAGACGTAGGCGATGTCCGCAGACGTGTTGGGGATCAGGCAGGACGTGCGCGCGGGGTTGGCAGGTAGCACGGTCTGGAACGTGCCGCCGGTTGTTACTGTGCCGCCGGTTTGGATGGTGGGGGTTGTAGGCGAAGGCGCCACCGGAAATGGATAGCCGGTGCCGAACTGACTGCCGTTCAGATCGGCGATGCCCTTCAGCGCGCCACCCCAGGCTGCAAGCAGCATGACGAGCGCCGCGCCACCGACAAGAATCTGTTTGTTCATGACCGGAACTCACTTTCAGGGGGTGGGCTGTTTGCGTAATGCATGAGTTTAATCCTGGTAGGCCGAGACCTGAGCGCCCGTCGCGCCGTAGACCCGAAGCCGGCCTTTGAATGTTCGCGAGGACCAGATGTCACGGCGACGCCACCGCGAGGTTCAGGACTTGCGTGGCCCGTGCCTGCGTCAGCACGCCGCCCTTAACAGCCTCGTCGATCCCAGCGATCACGCGCGGGTCAGTAACGTCCACCATGCCAGCCGCCGCGATCTGCAAGCCCCACATCGGATTTGCGGACATGAGCGCGGACTGTTCCGCCGCCGTGAAACGGCCGATGAATCCGAGAGCGGATATCGTGGTGACGGGGGCCGGAGGCGGCACGTAAACCGCCTGCCCTGTGTCCGGTTGAAGCGATAGGCCAGGACCAGGGTTGAACGTCGGGTCGGCCAAGATACGGTTCAACACCGTTCCCGCTGGCTGCGTGGTCCCGTCGCTGGCAACGCATGGCGCGGTGCATGTGACGACGTAGTTGCCCGCGTAGGCCGGGACCGCGAAAAGCGACAAGGCGATAATGAGTGCGCGCATTACCATGCCTCCACGATGACTTCGCCAGCGGCGGGGGTTCCTGCCGTGCCTGGGGTTGTGCCGTTGTACCCATCGCCCCCCGAGCCGGCGGAACCGCTTGGGAAGCCCCCGTCTCCACCGTTCCCCCCGGGACCAGTAGTGCAAGCACCACCACCGCCGCCACTTGTGCCCGCAAAGGGGCCTAAACCTGCACCGCCGTTACCGCCATTGCCGCATACACTCCCTGGTGAGGCGGTCTGAGTTGTGTAGTTTGTAGGCCCTCCGCTTCCCGCTTTTGCCACGCCTCCCGACGAAATGCCGCCCCCTACCCCCGCACCCGGAACGCCAAACGCCGCCTTACCTGGGGCCGAAAAGCTGCCGTCTGCGTTTCCCGTGCCACCTCCACCCCCTGTATAAAGGCTTCCTGCATCTGCGCCTGATGCCACCGTGTACCCTGACCCTGCGACGGTGCCATTCATACCAATGCCAAGACCCCCAGGCGCGATCGCGCCTACTGCACCAGGTGAACCAAGAAACGCCGGCCGCCCAATAGCGAGACCGAAGGCCCCCGCGCCAGGAACGCCGACTCCAAAAGATGAATTTCCGCCAATCGTCGGGGAAGAACCAGACGAGCCGGCGGCGCCGACAGTAATGGCTACAGTGGACGGAAGAGGAGACGCACGCCCCTCCCAATATCCGACAGCCCCGCCCCCAGGTCCACCTGGACCGGAACAGACACTGCCGTTCGGACATGCGAACCCATTGTATGCGCCAGTTCCTCCAGGGAAAGCCCATACACGGACCCACGTCACGTTCGCCGGTTTGGTCCAAGTCCCCGACGACGAGAATACTTGAACGTTCGGCGTAGAAACCGCCCCCAGCGCCGTCCCGCTATCCCCCGCCACCCCGCCAGCGCCGAAGGAGGCGATGTTGCCGGGGGTGCCGGTGACAGGCGGCTGAGTAACCGACTGCCCAAACGCAGGCCCCGCAAACAGCAGCGCCGCCAGAATATACCGGATCATCTATTGGTTCTCCGTCACAACAAACGTGTCGCCGGTCGTGGAAGTCATCCACTGGATCGCCGTGCGGATCGGGGCACCGGACGGCCCAACGCACTGGAAAACGGCCCCAGCCTGCACCTGAAGCGCATTTGTCAGGGACGCCGTGCCGGTCGCCAGCCAATACACATAGGCGGTGTGCGCCGACGTGTTTTGGATCAGGCAGGACGTGCGGGACGGGTTCGCCGGCAGAGCGGTCTGGAATGTGCCGCCGGTTGTTACTGTGGCGGGGGATTGGGTCGAGGGGGTTGTGACGCCCGTTGGCACCGCCTGCCCGGCCCCGTTCAGCGTCATCGGCACGATCGTTCCAACCGAGTTCCCCGATGTGTCCGGGTATTGGACGTACGCCATCGCGGGCACCGACGCGCCGATCAACACCGCCGCGAGTGCGAGTCGTTTCAAACTGTTCATGCGATTTCTCCGGAGAACTGAGCCGACGCGGCGGCGGTTTTTGTGAACGGCCCCGTGGTGCTGAAGACCAGCGTTATGCCAGACGTGAACGCGAGCGGAGGATTGCAGTGGATATCCAGTGTTCCGGGAACTGCTGAATTGAATTGCCACGCTTTGCGCGGAATGACCACGCCATCGGCAGGAACGCCGGCAGCATCAAACAGCAAAAACCAACCGGTCTGAGTCGCGTTGGCCTGGAAACCGTAAAGCGTTCCCGGTGCAGCTTTCAAAACATGTGAAGACTCAAGAGCGACCGAGAAAACAGAAGCAAGTGGCGTCGCAGCCACAGGAACCGGGGCAGCCGACGATACGGCGATTCCTCCCACCTCAATTGACGCACGCAAGGCGAACGAAAGGTCCGCCGTCTCTTGATCCGAACGTAAAGCGATTGGCTGCCCCGTTCCGCTCAATGCGGCCAAATTAACCTGCTGGACTGGCATAAGTGCCCCCTTACAATGAAGTTACAGAAAGCGGGCGACTAAAGCCCAGCCCAAGCATCTGAACGGCGGTCCACGTCACAGCCGTTCCAAACCCCGATGATGGAGGCGCCGGCAGCGGCGGCGTTCCAAGGGTCGGACTGACCAGTAGCGACGTAAGGACTTCAAACGTCCGGCCCGCGAACGTGGAGACATCGAACTTGCCGACATAGCGCCTACCCGGAACGCCACCGGACAGCCATGCGGTGACAACGGTATTCACAACTGTGACCAGGCCGACCTGCAATTCGCCCGCACCACTAGGGGAAGCGGAAAACGCCGCCGATGAAACATAATCCATGCTGTCGGCGAGTAATCCTGTAAGATCAAGAGAATAATCAAGATTATCCCCCGGCTGCGCGACCGGCCACCGCAACAGCGGGGCGGAGATCGTGGCACCGTATCCGCCCGTCGTTGGAGACGGGACGACGGTGCGGATGGCGGAGATCGTCATGGTATCGCGGCACTGGATGCGGGAAGCGTGCCGGTGCCGGTAGCAATAATCTGATCCAGCGCCGCCACATAATCAGCAACCGCCGTCGCGAACGCCTGAAAAGCGCCCGTCGTCGGGAAGGTATGCGGCGCACCGGCTGCGTCAATCCAGGGATAGGATGCCGCGCCGCCGGGGAATTTGCTGTTAACCAGGATATACGTGCTCACCGAGGCAATCTTGCCTTGGGCGATGCCATCGCAGGTGTATTTTCCGTCCAGGGCCGGGGTGCCAGTGCTGGTGATTGTCAGGCCGGCGGATACCGATGCTTGCGCCTGCTGTTGTAGGGTCAGGACTGGTATGGCCGGAGCAGAAAAGGTCCATGCTCCGTTTACAAAAGAGGCGATCCATCCGCAAGCGACGCCGGGCGTCCCGTCGCTTTCCGCCCAAATTAAGGACGGGTGGAACATACCGGCGGGATTGAAATCGATCAATTCGACCACTTGACCGCCAAAAATCCGGGACCATTGCGCCATTATGAAAATTCCCAAACGATCAATAACCCGGACGCGCCGGACGCGCCGCCTTGCGCGGCGCACGAGGTGTTGTTCGATCCACCGGATGCGCCCGCGCCCGGGCTGGCGCCGGATACCGGCGCATTGGATGACCCCCGCAAGCTGACCGACAGGGACGGCGGCGTTGCGCCAAAGTGGCTGGGACCGCCAGTGCCGCCGTTTATGAGAGCGGAACTTGTTATGAGGCCGATATTACCCGCTTGCCCGGTCCCGGCCGACACAGCATTCCCGCTGGGAAGCGTGCCCCCATTGCCGCCGCCGGCCGCATACGCATAACCGGCGCTGAGCGACACCGCGGCCGACGGTGGAGCGCCGGAACCACCCGGCGCGCTTAGAAACGCGCCGAAACTGGACGTTCCACCGTTGCCTCCGCCCGACCCTGAGGCACCGGCACCCCCGCCCGGGCCAATCGTTACGGGGACGCTGGCGCCGACCTGCGCGGCCGTCAGACGGCCCTTGATATACGATCCGGCACCGCCGCCGCCGGAGACCGCGTTCTGCGTCGAGCTGGTGACCGGTACCCCACCCACGCCGCCGCCGCCGCCAACCAACTCGGCGATCACGCTCGCCATGCCCGTCGTGGGGGTGTACGTCCCCGATGCGCTGAATACCTGAACATTCAGCAGCCGCCCGGTGGCGAACAGCTTCACGGCGGCAAGCACCTGTGCATTGTTCGTCGGGTCGAGCGTCAGGCCGGCGCCCATAACGACGTTCTGGAGTTCGGCCAAAATCGTGTTGAACACGTCAGGATCGAGGTCCGTGGCCGGCGTGGACCCCGGTGGACCGCCATAAGCATAGCCGGGCGTGCCGACAGGTGTTTGCTTCGCGGGGACCGTCGTTGGCCCCTGAGTTCCATTCGCTATCAGTTGCATGTCAGAAAACCTTATGAATACTTGAAGCGGACCAAAGTATGCGCGGGCGCAATCGCCCTGATCCGGCATTCCAGTTCGGTGTTGCCGATGGTCCAGAACGGATCGCCGAGGGCACTACGGCCCAAAGTAAAGCGGGATGCCGTAATCGTTGGGGCATTCACGTCCCAGACCGATTCCCAACCCGGACCCATCAGTGGATCGCCAATATTATTCCATCCGAGACGGAATGGCTTATATTGCGTGATCGTGATAGTATAGCCGAGCGCAGCGGCAACGGCGATGTAATACGATGTTGACTGGCCCCCGGCCCCGATAAATTTCGCCAGGATCGCCGCACGGCGCTGCTCAGTTGACGGGTTCGCCGGACTGCATGGGTCCGGTAAGCCAAGGGTTTCTTCCCACTCCGGCATCAAATTCGACGTGGTGGACGGGAAAATATCCGCAATCAAAGCGGCCGCCACGCTACCACTGCGCTGGTAAGTTGGCGCCAATGCACCCATGAGCGCGGCCATGTTGCTACCCGGTTCACGAGACCAAACCGGCCCGCGCGGGAGCAAGTTGCCCATCGCGGTTGCATAGTCGCTGGTGCTGTAAATTGGCGCGCCCATCAGAGGTACGTCACCGTGCCAAGGGTAAAGATGCTGCCCAGCGCCGGGGTTTGCGGGAATGTCGGGGCCGTGACACGGAAGGAGATCACGCCAGGAACAGCCGATATCGCCGCGTCAACGTCGCTTTGGTCGATCAGCGTATCCGCGAGCGGTGATCCCTTCTGCACCAGGAGAGACGACAGCGCCGCCGTGACTGCGATTTGCATTGCTGTGGTGCCGGGATTCAAGCCGGACACTGTGAAGCCGAGCGGTTGCGCAATCGGGGCATAGCTGTAAATCAGCGCCGTCACGGGCTGAAGCGGGTAGATGTAGTTGGCCACGGCCAACTGATCGCCGGTCGCCGCAGTGCCTCGCGTTTCTGATGCGGAAACCCCGTTCGCGCCTTGCGGGAATCCGTCGTATGCCGCTTCGGACACATCCAGCATGGTATAGACGACGACGGTTCCTGCGCCCGCGCCCATCGGATTGCACCATGCTCGCGTGACACCAGGGACCGACAGCGCCCACTCGACATAATCCGACTTCGCGCCGCCCTGCGGCGGATTTTGGTATGCCTTCAGCATCCGCGTCCGAAGGCTGCTGTCCGTCTCTTGATCCGCGCCGCCCGTGATGGCCGTGGACGCCGCGCCAATCGCGTTGATACCCTCAATGGGGGTCGAGAGCGAAAACTGCGTTCCGGTACTGGAATCCCCCGCCGATCCCGGAATGACCGCCTGGATTGGCACCGTGACCGCAAGACCCGCGACGGTGCCAGCCGCCGTCGTGACGAATGCAGCGCCGTCAGAACGTGACACGCCGGTCCCGGACGGAAGAACGACGCCGTTGGTGCCTGAAAACTGCGCCGAGCCGGTCGCTTGCGTTGCAGGCAATCGCTGCACCGATTTCAGCCCAGCCCAGCCTTCGAGGAATTCGGAATCGCAGGTAAACGGCAGACCCTCCTTCGCGATCCAGTCGAGATAACCGTAATGCAGATACGCCATCCCGGCTTGCACCCAGGCCAGCACGCGGAGTACCGCGCGACGCAACAGGCCATCGGCGCCGGGCAGATCGGAGGCGGTAATATCCTGCATCGCCTGCGTGCGAAGCGCCGTCAATGTCGGTCGCAGAAACGGCATCAAAGATCATCCCAAACAAAGGAAAATTGAGACGGAAGCTCGCCCGGCTTATGGATCGTGATGCCCAGGCCGAGACCGGTCTTCGAGACCCACGCCGCCGCTATGTCGATCGTTGCCGCTACGCCGTCGTCAATGAGCCATTGCAGCGCCTTACGGGCCGCGTCCTGAACATTGTTGAGCGTGTCTTGCGTCTTCTTCGCGCGCGCGAAGGTCCAAATCAGGGACCCGATATCGTCCGCGTTGTAGGTATCGCCCCACCATCCGCGCCGGTCGGTCGTGCCGTCAGTTGGCATGTAGTCAGCCGGTGCGCGGGCGTCCGTGAACAGGGAAACGAGCACCGCCGTTTCGAGGTCGTGCCCAACCTCCATGACGGGGCCAAGCATGTTGAGATCGCCGCGACCGTTCGTGGCGTCCCAGATAATCCGAAGGTCGGTCATTACATCGAACTCGTCGGCACCGAAGTATTGCCGCCTTGCGGGTCGGTATGCACATGTGCGTTGAACACCGATCGCATCCCGGCCATCGTCCGGGCGTTCGTCGGGTAATTGTCGATTACGTCACCCTTGACCTTCAGTAGCGTCGCGTCTGCTGTCAGGGTGCCGCAGTTAAGGATTTGAAGGGGGGCGCCGTTACAGTCCACAACGGGACCGGATGCGCCCAATTTGATAGAACGACCCCACATATCATAGACGGCCACCTCACCTGTCACAAGCCCCTTGATGCGGTAGGACTGATGACCCGTTGCCACCACGACGCCGGTTGACCTGTCCCCGTTGAGATAGTTCACCACCTTGTCGCCGCCGACTGGCATCGAACTGGAAAAGCCGTAGTGAAACAGCACCGGCATATTGTCTCGGACTGACAGCGCATCCATCCGGCCCTGGACCGTCTGTATGGCGCCCGTGTCGATTGGCGCGGCAGTGGACCGGGCAAACCCAACCGTTGACCCCAAGCGCCGCGAGAGGGACGCCACCATGCGCTCAAGCATCGCCACGCGGGCGTCGAGATCAGACATGGCCGAGCATCCCAGGCGAAGCGGCATTGTTCGCCGCGAGGTCATGCGTAAACTGCCGGTCCCATAGAAACAGCGGCGCCGGTTCAGGGTTGAAAGCATCCGGCGGCATGAGCGTGATGTCCGCGTGGGTGCCGCTTTGGTCCCGGCGAAACGTCACGGTCCCGATGATCCACAATAGACCGCCGGGCTTTACGGTCGGTCCATACACCTTGTTGCCGATCTTCAGGGCCGGTGCATCGATCGGCGCCAGATAATTCGGCTGCCATAACTGCCCGGCCGCATCCCGCCAGCTATCGCACGTCAGTTGAACCGCTTGCGATCGGCCAATGCGCCGCGCCAGTTCCCAATTTGCGCGCGCGGTGGCGTAGTCGGCATCCGGATCGATCTGTTCGGAAACGATGATCCTTGGGCGATATCGGTTCGCCATCGTCGGGTCGATCACGTCCGCCCGCTGGTTTCCGAGCGGGTTGATTTCACCGTATTGCGCGACCGACTGCCAGACAACGGTGTAACGCGAAAACCGCTGATCGATCGAAAGCGACGAAACCGCACCCTCAATATTGCCCGGCATTGAAAAGCCGGACGCCATTTGCTGCGTTCCGACACGATCCAGAACCAGCGCACCGAGTTCGTCTTCATAGACCAGATACCCGGCGTATCGGGCTACACGTTCGATGATCTCGTATGCTGTTTCGCCCAACTGAATCGTCAGTTGCTTAACGGGCTTTCCGTGGTCCGCCACCGCCAGCCGGGCGTTCAGTTTGAACGGCTTGCATAATTTTTGCGCAAGATCGAGGGTGTCCGTTGCGCTGATCGTGGCTCCCAGCAGGTCCGGCGTTTCCGCCAGATCGGCGGAGCAGTCCGCAAGGTCCTGGCATATCCCCCGGCCGGAGATCGTCACGATATGCTGTCTCGGCCCGACGCTGATCGTGTATCTGTCCACAAATCCAGTGATGACCAGATCGCCGCCGATAAACACCTGGCACACTTGGCCGGGGCCTTCAATCGGGACCGTCGCACGGGCAGGATCGCCGGGAAACTGGTCGGAGGCGGTCAACACGAAAGAATTGGGGAACGATTCGACTGACCGCGTGATATTTACAGTTTCCCAACCTATGATCTTCACGCTGCCAATCACGATTGAAATTTCGTCGGTTATGCCGCTCATTGGGTTACTTTCGGGAGGTTAGAATGAGGGCTTTATTTTTCGCGGTCGCTATCGCGGGGGCGTTGACCGGATGTTCGAATGACGAAATATCGACTGCTTACGACCCCAATCCCTGCGCAGAAAAAACGTCGGGGAGCGTGTTCGAATGGGGTTATGACCAGCTAAACCAGGGCCAGAGACAAGAGCGGTGCCGTAGGCAAATCCGAGCGAATGTCGATGCCAAAGTAGCAGCATTTGCTTTGCAGCGCCGCCTTGCGGAAGCCGATGCGCTAAAGGCGAGAAACGCAGTGTCGCCGGAACAACAGCAGCGAAACCTAGACGCCCTGATGAACAACGGCGGCTATCAGCGATCCCTCGCGATCCAGCGGCAGCATGACGCGGTGGACAATTTCAACGCGGCCACCGGGATCATGCACCAATGCAATGCGGGCGTTTGCTGGTAATTACCAGGCTAACAACTGCATAACCGTCGGGCAAAAGGCCGGGTGCGGCGGCGAAGCACGTTGGATCACGTCATCACTGCGCCCGGCATCGGTATAGAGCGAGTAAGCCACCACGAGCGCGGGCTGCGCGGACGGTATGGAGACGGTTTCCACCGCCGCAAGGCTGGCGCCGCGTGTCGCCAGATCATCCGCCACAGCGGCCCGCAAATCCCGTAGCGCCGCATAGCTGGCGTCATCTCCGGCATCGCCGGCAAAGGTAATCTCGGCATCGACTGCCGCCGTCACTTCCGCCCTGATCGTCGCCGCGTCCTGATACGATGAGGGCTGATAAGTGGACGATGAAAGCGCCATGGCAATCACCACCGCGCGCCGGATCGCGTCCGCCATGACCCCCTGATAGGACGCCACCGCCGCACTTATCCCGCTGCTTGCCGCTATCGCAGCCGGCGCTGCGAATGTCGCGAGATCGTTTAGGATTCTGATTTGATCCGCCGGATCGCGCGCCGTCGTCGCGAGTGCCGTCAGGATCGGCGCCAGAATACCCATAATGTCCGTTGTCGCGGAAACCGCCGAAACAACCGACTGCGTGGACGATACAGCAGACGAGACCGCCGATCTGGCTACCGTGACGCCCGCGATCAGCGATGCCACCGTTGAACCCGCCGGGGCCGTCGTGCTGGCCGATCCGCCTGCATACCTGCCATACGACCCAGGCAGCGCCGTGACGGCCCGGACGGCGGCCGCGGGATCAGCCGCGCTCGCTTGAATTCTCGTTCCGAACGACGCAACAACCGCACTTCCGGCCTGCGTGACGGCCGATCCATGCACAAGCGCCGGGGCAGCATCTGCACTAAAGTCCGCCGTACCGGCTTGTTGTGCAACCCCGGCAAATGCGGCGATATTGACCGCAGCGGCAATCAGTGTCGTGAGAAACGACTGTGTCCCTTGCTCAACAAATTCCATCCGCACTTCGATGACGCGTAACTGATCCTTACGGATGGAGGTCGAACACGCGATCAGCGCAACCTCTTGCGCTCCCACTGAGGGGTGTATCAACGTGCCGGCCCCTTGCCGCTCCGCCGCGTCATCAAGCGCAAGCTGAAGCGCCGGGGCGATGTCGCCAATCAGGTATCCAGTAAACGAGTAAGTCCGCAGCGCGCGGCCCATGTCTTCGGCCCAGCCGCCATCACGAAACGGATAATCGTGGATGCTAACCTTCCGGCCTTTCCGCATCTCAGTCGCGACAACTTTGAACGGAATGCCGCGAAAGCTGGCGGCTTGCAGAAGGCCCATGAAGCCAGCCGCAGACGTTGGGGCTTGGAAGCCGGTTATGTTTTGGAAACCGCTCATCAGTGGACCCCAGCCAACGACGTTTCAATACGCGGCGGCGGAGCACGAACCGGCCCGCGCGTCGTCACGATGGCAGTTGTGCCGGCCGTAGCGCCTTTCAGGTTCACGTCAACCTGAACGTGGCCTTGAACCAATAAGCCAGATGGCTGCTCGCGCCGCATAGCGTCGCCACGGCCATCGACCGGCCGATCCACGTCAACCTGAACGTGATCTTGAACGAATTGACCGGCTGCCTGCCCGCGCCGCATAGCCTCACGCGGCCCGTCTGCAGGACGCTCAAAATTAGTTGCAAAAATGGCGCCAGAATAGCGAGCGTCTGTCTTTGACCGACCAAGCGCGTCAAGCGTGCCCTTTTCAGAATGGTTCAGTTCATCCCAGGCAAAGTCGAGTTGATTCTGTTCGCTTGGCTGCGCGCCATAGCGGGACCGCATCGCCGCGAGCCGTCCACCGTGGTGCTGAAATAGCCCATAAGACGTTCCGCCGTCTCCGGACGCGGCGGGATTGAAGCCGCTTTCAGCGCCGATGTTGGCAAGGATTCCGGCGGTTTGTTCTTCGGTCAGGCCCTTGCCGCGAAAGAAATCGTGAGCATGTCGCATCGTTGCGGCCGCCGCGCTGGGTCCGGTCGGGACCGTGATGGGCTTGGGGTTCAGATAGCCAAAAAATGCACCCAAACGATTCCAAATCGGATTGCCCGTCGCGCCTTCCGTTGGCGCCGCCTGATCAGATCCGCCCCACGTTCCAACCTGCCTACCGTAATCGTCAAGCATCGGGGCATTTTGGCGCCCGGCCTCTGCGCCGAGAGCCAAAATCGGCGCGGCAACGGGCGTCAAATCGGCGACGAAACCCAACCCCAACAGCCGCAGCACCCACGCCGCCGGCTTCAGCAGCGCGAGGCCGCTAACCGCGATTCCAACCTGCCCGATGCTATCCGACAATTCTTTATTGCGTTCGATCCAGTTTGACGTGCGGTCTAAAACGCCCGTGACGGTGCCGGACCAACTATCAACGATCCGATTGCCAACGCCTTCGACATCCAGGCCCAGCTTCTGAAACGCTTTGTTCATAGCCGAAGCACTTTCGACCATCTCGCCAGTCATCACGCCGCCGGTCTTGGTTGCCTGGTCCTCGAACGATTGCAGACCAGCCCGGCCATTTTTCAGCAGTGGCAACCACCCTTCGCCCAGGCCTGCACCTTCCAGCACCCGGCGTTGAGAATCCGCCGACATGCCTTTCATACGATCCGCCAGATCACCGAGAACATCCGTCGTCTTGCGGATGTTGCCATGCGCATCTCGCGTGTCGATGTTCATCGTGCGGAAAAACTGCACCGCGCCGGCATCGCGACCCCACGCCGCGCCGCTGATCGTGTTGCCCAGCCCCTTTAGCCCGCTGTCAACGTCCGCCGCCGAGCCGCCCGCAAGCCGCATCGCGCCGCGCAACGCGCCAAGCTGCTCCGCCGGCATGTTGAGCCGATAAGAGACATTGCCGACCTGCGTTCCGAATTCAGCCCATTTCCGGGTAAGCATCGCCATGCCAGCGATCCCGCCCGCGCCGGTCAGCGCCGCTATCGGCGATGACATCCGATCCAGGGACCTGAATGCGTCCGCTGCGCCCGCGCCAAGGCCCCGCACGCCTTCGGTGAGGCGGGATAGCCCGGTTGTATCGCCAAGTCGTGCCAGCGCCTTGTTGAAGCGTTCAGCGGGGGCATTCAGCGCGGCGATGCGCTTGTTGATGCTGTCAAGGGACGCGCTGGCCTTGTCGGTAGCCGTGATCGCAATCGAAAAGCCGTTAGTCGCCATGTTCGGCTTTCCTTACGGTCTCTCGCAGCCCATGCCACCGGATCAGGTCAGGAAGCGGCAGGCCAAGCGCCCAGGTCAACCCGTCGCCGTAGAAACGACCGACCACGGCAACGGCAACCGACAGATCGTTGCTGGCGACGAGTTGCCGAAGCGCCGGGATCAGGCTTTGGCGGCCTCGGCGCGCGCCACGCGCCATGCTTCCAAAGGGTCGGGAAGCGGGGCACCGCCGAACACATCAAGATATAGCCCCATCTGCTCCACGATATACGCGGGCAGTGAGCGCAGCGCCTCATAGGGCACCTGCTCAACCGATACGGTCGATATCAACCGCAAAGTCACATCGATGCCGGACGCACCAGATACCGACGTGGCCTTCAGCACGTCGCCGGCCGTTGGCGCACGCAGGGTCACAGTCGGATAGGACGCAGAGCCAAGTTGCAGCGGAACCGCGAGCGGCCAGGTCATCGGTTCAGGCGGGGCGATCCAGGTCATGCGATGTTCGTCTCCGTCACGTCGTCACCCTCGAAGCGGACATCGAATGTGGCTTCCGCGCCGGACACTTCTTGGACCGGGATATTCCACATGCCATGACCAACGACCGACTTGCCGTTTGCCAGCCGGACAACGATCGTGGAGCCTGTCAGTGCGTTGAAATCCGCCACCCGGATTGATTGGGAATCGCGGAATTTTGCGGCCACGAAGCCGGCAACCGGCTTTTCCGAATAGCCATCGACCCCGGAAAGCGAGGTCATTGTCTCGCGAACCCGGATCGAAGGAGACCAGGAAAATTCGGTGACGTTGTAGGCGGTGCCATCGACCGTGAAGCTGGTAACGCCCGCGAGGCGCCGGTTCGTCGGCGTCGGGACTCCTGAATTTGTGCCAGACATTTATGCCTCTCAGGTCTTGCTAAACTGAATATTCATTGCGATTTGGCGCAGTTGTCCGACCAGGACGACCGGCAGGAGCAGAAGCACCTGCCCTTTCTGCGTGCCGAGTTGGGCTTGCGCGTTCGCGGCAAACTGCGCGGACTGCTGGACATATCCGGCCGTTTCCAGGAAGCGGTAGATCGCAACCGCAGCATCCTTGACCGTGCTTGGCGAAGCCATGTTTGACCCGGCTGGCACGCGCGTGCCGTCCGCCACCAGCTTTTTCCGGCTGAACGCATTCGACAGTGCGGCGATATTGTATCGGGCATAAAACATCAGCCCGAACATCGTTTCCACGTCGAGATAGCTATCGTCCGGCTGTCCACTCGCGTTCAACTGATACGTCGTGATGACGCGATCCAGGCGACATGTCCCGTCCGGCTGGACGTAGAAGGTCGAGATGCCATCCCAAAGGAAGGTATTGGCCGTCGCCTTCGTGAAGCGGCTCGCAATCGGCGGTGCAAGCAGGTTCAGCGCCAATTCTTGCATCGGAAGGCCGGGATCGACCTTCAAACTACGGAAGCAGGCCGCGGCAAAATCCGCCGCCTCCAGCCATGCCGGCGTCGGACTGTCATAGAAACCGAGGATGCTTTCGTGGTCGTTGTTCCGTCCGGTTCCGAGCGTGGTCAGAGTTCCGGCCGTGCCACGCGCGGCGGCAAACACATGGCCGTAAATCTGGCTGATAGGCGCCCACCGACCCGACGTTTCGGACAGGAACGATTGCAGCGCCGTCAGGCTGATTGAATCCGTGTAGGGGCTTACGATGCAGTCGAACGGCATGTCCGCCATGTTGGTAAGTGCGGTGGTCAGCACTGGGTTCGTCGCGCCGCCCGCAAGCGCCGTGACCGTGACCGTAACGCCGGCCGGGACCGCTTCGCCAGCGGTCGCACCGAGATACGCCAGTCGCATGTCGATGTCGTTTTCGGCAAGACCCTTGTTAAGGGCCGTCACCGTAACAGTCGATGCCGTGACCGACGCAGTGCAAGGCAGATTCAGGGTCCCATTGATTTTGGCCGCGATGTTCGTCGCAATCGCCGTGCTGGCATCGCCGCTGGTGACACCGACATAGACCGGCTGTCCGGCAATCCACAGCGGCAACATGCCGGTCGCCGTCGCCGGGCCGGTGCAAACCAGCGTGCCAGTGCCAGCGACCGCTGCGGGATCGTCCACGAGCGGCATCACCCACACTTCGCCAAACGGGTCCTGTCTCAGGTATGCGGCATACATCAGCGAAAGCATGGACCCTGGCGAACCAGAAAGCGCGTCAATTTGCTTCTGCGAAAACGCTTGGATCGGAACGCCCGCGACAGCAGTTCCGCCCGTCACCACTTGGCCAAAAATAATTGCCCGTTGCGCCTGCGGCCCTTGATTGGACGGCGCGGCATGGATTTCAGCATAGACGCCATGGGGGCGCCAAGTCGAGGCCGGGAAATTCTGAAACTGGATCGAAGGACCGCTGCTTGTCGTGCCGCTCATTGTGCGCCGGCCTCCCCGCCGTCAACTTTCACCACATCGCCGTCCAGCAGAAGGCGATGCCAATACAGATCACCGTCCGGGACTTCCCGGCCTTCCGGTTCCAGGTAGCCGGCGGATGGATTGTACGGGATTCGGACCTTCAGGCCCTCGGCAGGTTTGATTCTCATGAGTGCCTCACTGTGGCGGCTGAACGTCGAAAGACATGCCCGTTGGCAGGCCAGTCGTTGGGTTCGTGATGGTGCTGGAAATGTCGGTTAGGGGGTCAGACGGCGGTTGCCAGCCGTCCGCATCGGTCAGGGTCGTATCCAGGCAAAACGTGAACTGATAGAAAAATCGAGACCGATCAAACGCGCCGCCATCAGGGAAGCCTGCACTGACAAAATACAGTCCGCGGGCCTCGCGATTCATGGCCGGATTATTTGGGTCCCAGTCGGGGCGCCAATTCAAGATTGCAGAAAACAACCCGTATTTTACCGTGTCGAGATATGCCGACGCAGCCTGTCCGCGCCGGTCAGAAATGTCGAAAACGCCGCCAATCTTCGCGGTTTCCAGAACCACGATGACGCCAACACGCTCACGCACGGTCTGCTGAAGGCCGTTCATGGTGTCGCTGTCTTCGGCCTCTTGTTCCAACGGAATGACGTAGGCGGCGGGTAACGGCAACCAGACCTGATCGGCAACGCCATGAGCATAAGCAGCCGCGCCAGCCACGTTTCCCGCAAAGATCGGCGCAGCCATTCGGATTTGTCCGGCTACCGTGTCGATGTTCATTTTTTTGGCGCCTTTTGGAATTTCACGCCCTGATTGATCGCGGCAGCGACCCGCAACGCTATGCTGGGTTCACATTGTTCTAGCGCCATCGAAAGAAACGGCCTGGGCAGCAGCACCCGGGCGCTTGAAGGAAGACCGCGTTTGTTTCGCTTACCCTTCACGCCTGCCCGGCCTGATCCCGAGCCACCGACCGCGCCAGCCTCCAGGAATTTTGCATAAAAGGCCGTATCTCGGATCGCAACGCCTTCGCCGGATTTGAACGGCTTGACGATAATGGAGTTCGCCAAAGTCCCCGTAATGCTGGCCGGCGCTTGTCCGGGCGCTGATGCCTGGTGCGGACCTGCTTTGTATCCGCCCCGGTATGCCGCAGCAGACCCGCCGGGACCGCGATACAGCCTTCCGGCGCCTACGGCCTTCCGGACAAGACGCCGGGCCGTCGCCGCGACTTCCGCGCCAGCAGAACGCATCGTTGCGCGAAGCTGCTTCTTTTCGAGTTCTAGCCGGCCACCTTCAACCGCAACCACAAGACGGATCATTGCCGGAATTCCAGTTCGGCTAGGATGCTTACGAACCGCTTGCGACCGTCTATTTCGCCGATCTTGCGAATGCGGAAAATCTCGCTCCGCACCGTGCCATCGGTTCGGACCGTCTTTCTGACAATCACGTAAGTCAGATCAAGCCAGTCAAGCCACCGCACCGTGATCTTATGCGTCAACGGCTGGTCGGTTTGCATCGACCCGATAAAGGTCATCGGACCAAGCGGCTGAATGTCTGCGCGGACGGATATGATATCCGAAAGCGTTTCACTAATTGAGGCGGTCCCCGCGGTTGCTTGGACGCGCTTGGCGATCGTGACCGGCCAGCGGAGACTGCCGATCTGTGCGCGGCCTGGGTCGGGGTTCGACATTATGCGAAAAACTGGACTTTGTAAGGCGCCAAAAGCCACTCAATCGCTCGCGGCGGATCCCCTGCAGTATTTGCGGTGTCGCCGCGTTGCTCATACAAAAACGCAAGCCACAATTTGATAGCAGCAATCAATGGAGCCGGGACAGCCGTCCCATCAGCACCATATCCAGCAACAAACGTGACCTGAAGATGCTGCATATATCGCGGAACATTGGCCCATTGGAGCCGAATGCGCGCCGGATCAAGCGCAAGGTCGGGAATGTAATCCGTCCCAGCGACAAGCGTGGTTACTGTTCCATCGGTCGCGGCCTGGGCCACACTGGTAACAGATTGAACCGGACACCGCGGAAGTTCCAAGGGACCATTCATCACCTGCGGCGCAGACAGAATGACGGGCAGCACTAGCAGCGGCATTGGCAACAACGGCAATGCACCAGAAGGTGGATCCTGGCTCATTGTCCACAATAGCGTCTGGGTAATCAATACCCGGCCTAGATGCTGCTCTACCAGCATCCGGGCCGTAGTAATGAGTTGTGCAATCAGATCATCGTCATCCGTGTAATCAACACGAAGATGCTTCCTCGCATCGGCCAAAGACAATGGCTCAACCGTTGGCGGTTGGACGACACGGAGCGACGAATACATCAGACCGCACGAGACGAAGCAGGTGCCTTGCGCGCCTCGGGGGCATCTATATTTGCATCCAAAGCAGGGGCATCAGCTTTAACCATTTTCGCCGAACCGCGCCGGACATATTTCTCGGCCAACGCGGGAGGGAAACCCGCGCGCTCTCCCGCGCGGTAATGCCCCGAGGTCCGGACAAACTCAATAACTGAAACGGCTTCCATAAATCACCCTTTCAGCTAGACGATACCCGGCGGCACTTCATCAAGACCGGAAAGGACCGCGACAACTGCGAAACTTCCCGTATCGGTGTTTGCGGCGGACATGTCCGGGGTCCAATCGAAACGAACATATCGACGGCAATTCTTGATGGCGGTTCCGAACGCCACAACGCCGTGCTGGGTGCTTCCACCAGCCGCGCCAGTGTCCACAACCCCGGCAATCGGCCAGTCCGGCGGGATCGGCCCCGATACGCCGGTCTGGTCATAGACCGTTGCCCAGGTCGATCCGTCCGCGCTGTCCTCGACCTTGGCGTTCTTGATCGAAATCGTTGCCGCGGCTCCCAGCGTGCATTGATAAAACAGTTCAAACACCACACCCGTAGGTAAGGCATTCGATACCGTGGCGCCGGCCCCATACGGGGTCAGGGCCATGCGATCGATCGTGAGGCCGGTTACGGCAGTGTTATCCCCGGAGCCGCCGGCAGTTACCGCGACATAAGCGGAAGCCGGCGCCGGGATGGTGATGTTCGCGAGGTCGCGGCCCTCGATTAACGGATTGCTCATGGGCTAATGCCCTCCAATTTCAGAGTGAAGTTAGCTGATCGCCGGCGCCCAGCGGACGCCCGTCGCCATCGCAATGGCTTCGTCATGGCGCATATGGAAGTCGTGTTCGGCAATGCCACGAATCAGCGTTTGATCCTGCTGGAACACGGAAACCAGAGCACCATTCGCGTCTGTGTAGGTGCCCTCGCGAGAAACAGCGAGTTCCAGCCGCATGCTGTCGAATAGCATCGCCTGACTCATGGCAACCAAATACAGTTCGGAGCAGTCGGAATTAGCGCCGACGGTCAGATTCACCGGGATTTGAGTCGTCACCTTCCACGGCCAACCGAGAATGGTCTTCGATTGGGTCATTTCCTCGCGATAAACGTAGAACCCGTTGCTGTTCTGTACGTTCAGCAAATAGTTCTTCACGCGCGGCGCCATAATCCAAACCAGATTTTGCATCGGCACGTTTGCCGACTCGATCTTGTTCAAAAGGCCACCGAGTTCGTTCGCGGCCGTGCTTAGCGTATAGGCCGCAGTGCTGGCGATTTTCTGCGTTGGCAAGCAGAAGGTCGCAAAACCCTTGGGGCTGTCCGACGTGCCATCGCCGCGAATGAACGCCAAGTCTTCACGCCGGGCGATCACTTGCGCCAGATCGTCACGAACCAGGGCGTCAACGGCCGGGTCGCTGTAACGCATCAGGTCGTTGGTGATCGGGGTAAGGGCGGTCAGCTTTTTATAGCTGGCGACGATCTGGCCAACGCCCTGCTGGCTCACGGGGATCGCAGTCGTTTCGCCGCCGTAGGAGGCCGTCGCCGCCTGATTCTGGCGCGGCATCTGCATGGTGCCGCGTGGCATCTCAATCATGCGAGGGCCGCTGTCCCGAACAACAGTCATGGGACGCAGAACCTCGATCAGTTCGGCCACATAATCAGGAGGCACCAGGAACCCACCGGAAGGCCCGACGCCGGCCATAAGCGACCGCTGATCCGGGGCACCGCTAAAACCGCGGGTGCCGTGCAGGGCTTCCGTGACCGGATGACGCGCGCCGAGAATTTCCGTCGAATACTCGCGAGCGTTAAAAATGCTGCCTCCGCCGGCCGCGATCATGCGGCATAGACCGCCGATCACAAGGCTTGGATCCGTTTCGTGGTCCGCCTTACGAACGCGGGCTTCCGCACGGGTGCGGCCAGGTTGACGGAAACGGCTGTCTGCGTCATCAACGGGCTTTGCGTCCTCGGCTTCGAATTGAAGCGCACGTTCGCACCGCTGAATCCGGTCGTCATGATCCCGAATAGCAGCCTCATGTTCGCCGATGGAATCGGTCAGTTCGTCCAGCTTTGTGCGGTCGGCTTCTGGCAGAGTTTCGCCGTCCGCTTCGCGTCGAACGATCGCGACATATTCGCGCTTGATGGAGGTCAGCTTGTCGTGTGCCTGAGCGCGCGCGCGCCGCAGATCGGGTAGGCGTTCAATGGTTGCCATGATGGGCTCCGGTTTGGGTGATTTCCGCCGTCAGGCGGGTTGGGCGCCCTGGCCAGGGGCTACTGTTGGCCGGGCGCCGCGTTATCCTGCGGGCGCCAACTCCTTCACATACATCGCAGCCATGCGGGCATGAAACGATGCAGACCGCGCTACCGGCGGCGCTTTGACCTTGGGCATGCGAGCGCGATGGACGCCAAGGCGATACCGCGCTATGCCTGGGTTTTTAGACTGAGTAATGATCTCGACCTCAGAGGCATCATCGCCCTCGGGCGCCTCGCCACCGCCGACTAGTTCGCCGACTTCCTCAGTCGTCATTGAAATCAGGACATCACCCAACGCTTTGAGCGCCGCGCCTAACTGCGCCGGAACGTCGCTTCCGTCATTTTCAACCGACGCTTCCCATTCCGACGAGTCTTTCACCCAACCGAGTTCAGCCAGCAAGGAGGCCAGGTGCCCAACTTCATAAAGTCCGCGCTTCACCATGCCGCGCTTCATGCGCTCTACACGCGCCACGTCGGCATCATGCTCGACCCGCCGTTGAATCGCTTCATCGACCATTGTTTCAATTTCCTTTTGGCCAGCCGACCGGCTTGTAATCAGAGCATCGGGAACCGCCGGGATACTCACGAAACTCATTTCATGAAGTTCACACCGAACAATCTTGGTTCCGCTCCTAGGTTTTGCCGGATCAATAGGCTCTGCCTCCAGGGAGTCAAAACCTGTGCTGGCCGCGTTAACAACGCCAGCCCGAATGAGTCCTAGGATTTCGTCCGCCCGTGCGCTTACGCCAGCTTCTGGAAACCTCACACGGGCAACTAGCTTGCCATCCGTAACGTCGATTTGTTCCGCGCGTGCAATAGGCCAGTCTGGATTATGTTGCCACAGCCAAACCGGGTTGTTCCGGTAGGCATCCAGTTCAATCCCGCCCGAAACAAGGATTATGTCATCTCGACCGAGGGTTTCGGTTGAACACGTAACCGTCACAGACCGGTCATCAGTTTCCGCCGCGCCGATATCGGCACGAAGCACCATGCGACGCATCGCCATCGGTTGTTACCTTGTAAAAGTGCGCTTTAACGCAGTATCGGGCAAAGGCGACCGGTTCGTCGTGACTACTCGGCTGACCCGGCTATGCGTAGGTAGCGATTCCGGCCGCGACGAGTGCGTCGGCTTCGATTGATGGGAAAGCGCAAGCGATTCCACCTGCAATGGCCGTTCTGACGGGGAACCGGGGGGGCGTAGCAGGCTCATACGCTTCCACCATCACCACATTGGTCCAAGGACCATTAATAGAAATCCAATATTCCACAGTTCCGGCCGCTGGATTTTCACAATCGCCAGTTGCGACATAAATAAAAGCGAGGCCGCCGTTTACTCTGTAATGCCCGAGAGTGGAAAACCCCTCACGAAAGCCAAAGTCGGACATTAGATCACCGATTGATCGGCGGTTTCAGATTCAATCGGCGCCATGCCGTTCGTTTTGCTGGGCATAACATCGCTACCCAGGCCACCCGTCGTCGGTTTATTCATTTCAGGCGGTAGTTTACCATCGTCATCAAGCTGCATCGTGTTGCCCGGAACGCGATACCTATCGCCGCCCGGCGCCGGGGCAAACCCAAGCGATGCGCGGGCCTCATTGCGGCTCATCAGGCCATTGTTGACCATCGAACCGAAAAACTCCGCCTGCGCCTTCATGTCGCCGCGAAGCATATCGCTGTAATCGATCCGCAGCCGCGTATCCGCTTGCTCGCTCTCAAAGAAAATCTTCAGGTTACAAGATTGAGCAATGTTGATTGTGCGCGGCTTGATGGACTCGTTCGCGTAAGCCTGATCTTGCTGCTCCAGGGTCGAAAAAGCCGCCTTTGATAAGTCATAGACCTTGTGCGGCGGAACGCCGAACATGCGGCAGATCTCAAGCACCTGAAACGCGCGGGTCTGAAGGAATTGCGCATCCTCGTTCGTCATCTGAATATCGGAAACGTCCATTCCTTCCTCAAGAACGGCAGTCTTATGGGCGTTCTGAACGCCGCCATAGGCCCCAGACCAGGATTGTTGTAGGCGCTCTGCCGCTTCCTTCGACAGTTTTCCGGGGTGCTTCAACACCTTCGCGACCTGAGCGCCCTGGCGGAACAAAACCGCACCATGCTGTTGCGCGGCGATGGCCAGACCCACGACATCTTGCGCAACGCCGATCGGCGTCATCCCAAGATAACCACCATCCACCGTCAAGCCACGAATATGGATAATATCGTCTTGGTGGAACGTAACGCCCCACCCGACTTGAGGATGGCTGACGTTGTAAAATAGTTCGCCCTGCGGAGAAAGAAGAACGGAAACGCGATCCCAATTAAGCGGGATCAATGCTGTAGGGCTTCCGTCCCAGCCGCGCTTTATGACAGCCATCGCATTGCCGCGAAGTTCCAGCGACATAACCATATAGCGCCAGAACTCAAAAGCTGTCATCCAACTGTTCGGCTTGACCAGGAGATTGTTGAACGGATGCTCCAGGTCCGCAGTCCATCCATGTTCCGGAATCAGTCGCTCGACAACGAATCGCAGGCCGGCAATGTCCTCCGACAACCGCTTGACGCACATCCACACCGTAGAAGTCTGAAGCGCGCTCAGGGGCGTAACCGGAACGCCCGTGCTGCTTCCTGCACCACCGAACATGCCGAACAGCATCGGCGTCGGCCATGCCAACGAATAGTCGCGCACGACCTGATCGACCGCTTTTCTGACTTCGGTCGCCGGTGTATATCCGAACCGACTGGCTACCCGCCCGATCAGACTCACAGTTATACCGCTTCCCGCGCCATGTCTGGAACAAAGCTGGAAACGACTGCGCCACCGGATGGCTGCAACCAATAAATCCAACCGCCCGGAACTCGCATACGGTTTACGCCGTATTCTGTCTTGTCTGGCGTTACGATCGATTCAATCGTGTGCAATGCAATTTCGGCCATTGAACTATCCTAAAACTAGCACGCCACGGGATTCATAAACCGATGGCCCTTCGAATGCCGCCATGCACCGCGCAACCGCCATAATCGTAGCCACCGCCGCATCAATCTTCTGTTCCGGCCGGCTTTTCTTCGGATAGACGTTTGATCTTGCGTCGTACCGTCCAACCACGTTCCCGATGCACCATTCCAGCACGGGATTTCCGTCATGCTCCAGGCGGCTCGACCGCATCGCCGCGTCGAGTTCTTTCGTCGGCTCCGAAAAGTTCTGCGTGTTAGCGCGAAACTCAACCATTGGAACGCCCTGACCCATCATCCGTTGGGCAAACTGTGTCGCGGCCCAAGGATCATAGCCAACGCTGACAACCTTGAAGCGACGGCAAAGGTCTAGAAGGTCATCCTCGATGCGCTGAAAGTCCGTTTCGTTGCCGTCAGTGACCGTCAAGAAGCCGTCCGACGCCCAACCCGGATAACTTGCGTTCCGGGCCTCCATTACCGCTGCATCATTCAGATAGCAGCGACAAAAAACCTTGTATTTCAACCGCAGTTCATCAGCGCGGGCGGGAAAAACAATACTCAAGGCCGCAATGTCAGTCTTGCTCGCCAGATCCAGGCCAAGGTGGCATTCCTCGCCCTCAAGATCGTCCAGGCTCAACGTCGGAACCGAGGATGCGCGCCACGATCTGATCGAAAACAACGCATCGTCTGCGCCGGTCCACACATTCAGGTGCCGCGTCATCGCCGCGGCTTCCTGCGCCGGGTTGTTGCGCGCCTGCCGCATAATGGCCCGGATTGCGTCCGGCTGCACCGCTTGGCCCCAAGATGGATTGGCCTTGACCCAAGACGCTTCGTTCCAGGGGTCGTCGCCTTCATCGATCGTGTAGATCAGTGCGAACAGCCGATCGTCCTGCTGTGATCCTTCAAGCACCCGAACCGAATAGTCCCATAGTTGCTTTCCAATACCGGTTGTGTTGCCGGTCGCCGTCGAGATCGAAAGCAACATCGGATGCAGCCGCTTCCCCATCGCAGTCAGAAGAACGTCGTACACCTCGCTTGTCTTATGGCTGGCGATTTCGTCACACACGGCGACCTGAACATTAAGACCGTCCAGCGCCTTTGCGTCGGAACTGATCGGCACCAGCTTCGAGGCGCTATTGGCCTGGAATATCGCATTTGCTGCAGCCTCAACGCCAAACCGCGTCCTAAATTCGGGTGCCCGGCGGACCATTTCGCGGGCTGTGTCGAACATGATGCGGGCCTGATCCCGCGTTACCGCCGCCGCATACCCCTCCGCACCACCTTCGGAATCCATGAACGACAAATAAAGCGCGATCGGAGCGGCGATCGATGTCTTTCCGTTGCCACGGGGAACATAAATCACCCCTTGGCGGAACCGCCGTGCAGTCGTTCCAGGCTCCACGAACCCAAACAGGTTCGAAAACGCGAATTTCTGCCAGGCCATTAGGCGCATGGGCTTACCAGCCTCAGGGCCTTTTATGTTGGGCATCAGTCCGGCGAACGTGATCGCCCGTTCAGCCAGATCCGAACGGAACTCCCATACGTCGGACTCCAGGTCTTTCAGAAACCGGACGCATGATTTTTTGACCAGATCGCAGACGACAATTCGGCCGGCAATGACATCATGAGCGTAGGCCAAAGCGTCAGTAACGCCCGGCGGATATTTATGCTTTGCCACCATCGATGACCGTCAAAGTGTCCCAGGGGGAGGCCGGCGATTGCGGCTTGCTCGCACTACCGACCCTCTGACGACTACTCGGGGTTAGCCCGAATTCACCCGCCAGCTTCGCGACAATTTCCGCCGCCCTATTCGCAATCGCTAAATGCGGGTTATGCATCGGAACTCCCGTGCGGGGCGCCGGTACAACCACTCCAAATTCATTAACATGCCGCTCCGCGGCGACCATACGCGCCCAGTTTTGGCAATAAATCGCTAAAGCGGTTCGGTTTTCGCTTCCAAGCACACCCATCGCGGAAAGGTCGGCCGTGACACGGCGCCATTCATCAAGCGCCTCGCCAGAAAGGTGACCCGGCGGAACAAGATCCCCACCAACACCGGGAACAACCGCATCGACGGGACGCCTTCCTGGATTCCCGGCTAACGCTTTCATCGCCGCTGGTTTGGGTTTACGCCCGACCATGACCCCACCAATCCGCACTACCGCCCGCCGCCCAGTCGAGCGTCGGCGCCGGATGCGCAACACCCGCGTTCAGCAACCCGACCGCGTCGCCATGTTTCAGTTTCCGAACGGGAAGCGGCTTTGCCCGGTCCCACATTTCCACCATAACGTCGTCCATCACATCCCAGGCCGCCCCGCCATCGGAAACATCAAACTGCTCAAAGCGCGGATTCGAGTTCAGGTTCATCGAACCACGAATAACGACCTTCCAATCTGCATTGGAGACCATCACGATTTTCGCGTGCGTCTTGGTGACCCGAATGCAATCCAGCCCGAAGCGCGCCTGCAAATCCGACACGATCGGCATATCGCGCTGCGCTCCCGCCCAGTCCATCACAAGTCGAAAATCGCGAATGGCGCCGCTACCAATGAATGCGCCAATCGCCTCAACCTCGTAATCGGCAATGCACAAAGTCCAGACCGCGACATCGGCTGGTCCGGTCTTTTCCAAAACGGCCGCGGCAATATCGATCATCGAAAACTGGCCCTTGGTAATGCCGAACACATGCCCGTCACGACCAAAACCAGCAATCGCATCCCTCGCAGATCCGAGATGCTGCGCCGATTTTTCTTTTCGCCTACCGAACGCGCTACTTTTGGATCTAATGGCAGCAGGTGCCAGTCCGATATTTTCAAACTTCATTTTGATCCTCCATTGGGAGGATTATAGAATAATACTCAGTATTTTTTCAATCGAAAACGCAACGGACCCCAGTATAAACAGGGGGTCCTCCATTTTGCGACCGTGAAAAATCGAGGGGAATGCGGTCCACAGAGACAATTCCCAATAGTTGGACACCCCTACCCCTTTGTGCATGGCTGCTATGCCATCCCCGTGTCTATCACA
>JAEHJW020008624.1_pt1 | contig 27666 bp, 30 predicted proteins | sample 9271431 | NCBI WGS metagenome assembly JAEHJW02 | reverse complement strand
GAAGCTTATTCAGCAGGTGGCGTTCGGCGGATGACCCTCGCACCCGGAACCTGCATCAACTTCTATTCGGGCGACCCCACGCAGAGCGCGGGGTGGCAACTCTCGAATGTCACCCTGTCGGCAGTCGCGAACAGCGGCACCCCGACGGGCTATGCGTGGCAGGTGGAGGTCAGCAGCACGGGCAGCATCGACCTGCAAAATTACGATGCAGGGAATGTCGTCACGGACTATCCCTCCACTCGCTATACCGTGACGGCCTGGGTAAAACAGCAGACGTTCACGGGGAACATCTCCCTTTGGCTTACAACTTACAACGGAAATAGCAGCGGCGCTATCAACGGGGTGAATCTTCAAATCCCGTTGGCAAACCCTTCTTCCGCAACCGCACAGATTGTCACGGATGACAACACCTCTCAACCTTGGACATCCCTTCAGTTCTCGATCGTGGCTCTTCCGAACGGCTGGTTCGAGTGTTCAGTCTCCGGGATCAGCCCAAGTGATCTGACGAATGTGGACTTGTCGGCGAGCATCAACACCTTGGATGCCAGCAGCCAGTGGCTTCCGGCAACTTCCGGCCAATCCTTTCTTCTCGGTGGGCTCTGCGTATTCTACGACATGGGGCCAACGCCTGCGCCTCCTTTCGTGCTCACGACAAACACGACGGCGAGCGCGCTCACCTATCCCAACTTCGATTTCCCTTACACAGGTTTCTCCGAGAGCTACCCGCAGAACTCCAAGGCCATGCGCCTCGGGACCAGCTACGTGTTCATGGCTCCTCCCATCGCGCCCCCGCAGCGCAAGTTCACCCTGAGCTTCCAGGGATTCGGATGGAACTTCACTCCGACGGGAGCGGTCGATGTCACGACAGGCATCGGCGCGTTACGCGAGTTCTATAAAGCCGTGCAGCTATATGGGGGTTTCACGTTCCAGCATCCCATCGACGGCCAACTCATCGTGCGCTTCGGCCGTCCGCTCGATCTCCCGGCCGTGATGAAGGGTGCTCCCTTCAATACGGTGAAGGAATTCCAGGTCGAGCTGCTGGAAGTTATTTCGAGCGCGCCCGCAGCCGTAGCGCCTGCGCCTCTCAATTTGACAATGGGAGGCGGCAACGCGCCCAGTCCGTATTCGGGTAACTCGTGGCAGGTCGAGCCTTCAACCGATGTGCCACCGCCGTTTCCCGGCGCTCAAGTGTTCAAGACCACCTGCATTGCAGTAGAGGGGGATAGCAACTGCTTTGCAACTGCCCTGGTTCTCTCGTCGGCGGTAGGACAGGAAGTTTCCCTCAGCTCGATGGTATGGGTTCCCTCTGCGCAGGCAAGTGCGCTTGCGCCTGTAGGGTTCCGAGGGGATTATTTCGAGACAACTCTCTCTGCCCCCCCTGCTGATATCACCCTCACAAATCAGTGGCAGCTCATCACCTATACGGGGCTAACAGGCGCAGGGAACAGCTCCTCGTCCTACCCCTACCCCTCCATAATCGCGGCCGGATACCCGAACGCACAGCCGGGGAATTATTTCTATGTGAGTGCACCCATGGCGAACCTGGGCGCGACGCCGCAGCCCTTCGTCGGCGGTCCCTATCCGCTGTTCGATTTCCCCTACCATTCCTTCGCGGAGAAATACCCCGTCACCGGCCTCGCCGTTGAGTCTCCTGACGGCTATCAGTTCACGACGCCCCCGCAGGGTCCACCCACGCGCACCTTCACCCTCAGCTTCGACGGGATGGGGTGGCTTCTCAATCCGGCAACGGGCACCTACGATTCCACCTACGAGCCCCACTGGAACATCGCCGCGCTTCGCGCGTTCTACCAACAGGTCCAGCTCTACGGGATTTTCTACTATCCCCATCCGGTAGATGGGATGGTGACGGTGCGGTTTGCCAAGCCGCTTAACATCCCCGTGGTGCATCCGGGCGCTCCCTTTAACACCGTCAAGACCTTCCAGGTCGAGCTGATCGAGGTGTTTTAATGAGCGGCCTGACAGAAACGAATATCGGTGATGTCCTCGCGCAAGCGAATATAGATGTCACAGTCAGCCCTGGAGGGTACAGCCCCTACTGGAGCACCACCGTTGTTGACGGTGACAACCCTCCTCCCGCTGTTTCGGGCGCACCCGTCTATGCTTCAACCCTCATCACGGCCGGGCACACCAACGGCTTCACGTTCTATTTCAACGCTGAAGTGGGGATGCAGTATTCCTTCGCGGTGCGCGTGTGGGTGCCCGCAGGAAGCTCCATCAGTTGGGTAGGTTTCCGGGGAGACGACTTCGCCCCCACGGCGTCGTCTGCGCCAGCGGGGGGTATCGGGGGGGCTGTCGCCTCAGCGATTCCTTCCACCGAAGCCAACCTGTCCCTTCCTGGCGAGTGGCAGATCATCAGCGGGACAGGCTACGCGGGCCTGACAAACCAACCTGTTGTTGTCGGAGTGGCTGCTTCTGTCGGGGACACGATCTATTTCACGGCGCCGCAGGTCAACCCTGGGCCGACTCTCAACCCCTACAGCGCCCCGGCTGCGCTAGGTGTCCAGTCGATCGGTGCGGGTGTCACGGAAACTGCGGGCGGCGACTCCGTTTCGGCCACCGCGATCGATGTCATCCCTTCTTCCATTCCCCCCTCCCATATCCCACCCGCACTCGGGCTGACGCCGGATGCGCTTGTCGATTTCTACCAAATCCAACTTTACCAAGGTTCCACAATCAACCTTTGCGAAGACATAGATCGCATGTGGATGGGAACATCCTGGACCGGAGTTGGTCTCACCTTCTCCGGCTACGGGATGTATGGAACGAATCAGGTCTCGCGTCCGACGCTGAAAGTCGTCAATCCTGATGGCGTGTTCAGTGCTTTCGTCGCGCAGCGGCAGTTCGACTACGGGACGATTACTCGTTACCGTGTTCTGCTCGGGGACGTGGAAGCAAACAACCCTGTCTATATCAAGCAGGAATGGGTGATTGCGCGCGTGCAATCCTGCACGCACACAAACATAACACTTGAACTCCGCTCGTATCTCGATACACCGAACTTCACGCTACCGACCAATCAGTTCACGCCGCCCAAATATCCCATGGTGACGATGCCATGATGAACCTGGACCGCTTCATCGACCGCCAATGGACGCCGGACTACGACTGCTACGCCTTTGTGCGGGATGTCTATCTCGACCTGTGCGGGTTCGTGCTCACCGATTACGCGCGCCCTGCGCTCTGGTGGGCGCATCACCCGGAACTCGATCTCATCAGCGCGTCCTTCCAGGCTGAGGGTTTCCGGCCGCTCCATGTGCGCCCGCACCAGATGCAGCCGGGAGATGGCCTTCTCATCGCCCTCGGTGGGCGCACCATCAACCATCTCGGTGTGCATATCGGACAGGGGCGCTTCATCCATCTGCCGTTCCGCAGCCGGAGCCGGATCGATCTTTTCGGCGGAAGCTGGATGGACCGGACCCTGCTCACGGTGCGCAACCCGGCGATCCATGTAGCGGACACGCGCCCGACCGTGGATGCCTTCGATCTTCTCTCGCCCCAACGCCAGGAGCGTTACCGTGCCATTGCCGCTGGTCTCCCGTCTCACCCCCTTTCTCAGCAGTCCAAATGAACGGGTCGGTCTCATCCTCGCGGACGGCTCCCTCGTCGAGCTGCGCAACATCTCCGAACGCTCAGCCGAATCGTTCCTGGTCGATCCGGCGGAGCTTCTTGCGCATGAGGATCAAATGGTTGGGACGTGGCACACGCACCCCCGCACACCGGCCACCCTCTCCGGTGATGACTACCAGACCTTTCTCATGTGGCCCGATCTCCTGCACGTCATCGTTGGGACGGACGGAGTGCGCGGATATCTGGTTGCCAAGGGAGCAGTGGTGAACGATGCGAGTTACGATCATCCCACATGGCATCTTGAAGAAGCTGATCCCTCCGGGGTTCCAGTGTGAGGCGCGCACTCCCTTCGAGGCGCTGAATGCGATCGCGCGTCAGTTCCTCAAAGGGTCGCGAAAGCACGCGGTCCAGGTCGCGGGCTGCCCGACGGTCGCGTCCCTCTACTCGCCCGTGCGGTGGGCCGAGCTGCATGTGGTGCCTGCCTTCTGCGGCGGAGGTGGCATCGTGAAGGTGCTCGTCGGCGCCGTGTTGGTGGTTGCGGCGGTGGCTGCGACGGTCATGAGCGCGGGCACCGCAGCCGCTCCCATCGTCGGCGCGCTCGCCGGGGGTGTCTTCGGGGTCGGGATGAGCCTTGTGTTGGGTGGCATCCTACAGATGATCTCGCCCTATCCCAACCCCAAGAACCAGTATTACTCGCCCGCGAGTGGCGCCTTCAGCGGCATTCCCAATACGACGGCCATGGGAACCTACATCCCCATCGGCTACGGGCGCTTCGCTGTCGGTGGACAGGTTCTCTCGATCGGCGTCGAGGCCGCGCCGGGTCCGTGGGACAAACAGCCGCAGAGCACGCGCACCGACCTCTACTTGCAGGGGTCGAATTACGTGTGATGGCAACCCGGAAACTCCTCGGCGCCGGTGGCATCAGCGGCACCCCCTCCAATCAGCAGCCCGTCCAGCAGGCGCCGAGCAATCTGGCGACTGTCGAAAACATGGAGGTCGTGCTCGGCCTCTGTCAGGGGCCGATCCGGGGGCTGACGCTCGGGCCGCAATCGCTCTACTTCGGCATGACGCCATACCAGAACCCCGACGGCTCCTACAACTTCCCGCTCTACGAGATGGAGGTGAATGTCGGCGATACCCCGGCCAACCCCATCATCCCCTGGCTCGGGGGGATCGAGAACTTCAACTACTGGGGCGCGACCCTCAACTACGAGAACCCTCAGACCTTCAACACGAACGGCCCGAACCTCACCCAGATCATAATCCGGCTGCAAATCTTCAAGCTGTTTCGGAACGGGACCGACCCCACGCTTGCCGGCCTGCCGGGCGCGCCGCAATCCTACGTGCAGTTCCTTCCGAATACCGCGCAGATTCTCATCACCTATACCAACGGGAACTCCGAAGGCGAGGGGTCTCCATCGTTCCCGATCAATCCCTTCGCCAGCCCCTCCAACAACGGCGGCACAGGCGGCAGCGTTGGCCCTGGAACCTACAACATCGTGGGTCAAACCGAGAACGGTCAGATCAACGAAATCCGATTCAAGGTGATTGGGCCGGGACCGTTCGCTGTCACCATCACGAACCTGACGATGGACCTTCCCACGGCCCCCTGCAAGATCGCGGTCGAGGGATGGTATGAGGTGCAGGGAGGGTTCTACGGCTCCTGGAACAACATCGCCATCCAGGCGGGTCAGCTCGAAGCCCCCAACAGCACCTCCCTCGGTCCAGTCAGCCGGAACACCATGCAGCCCCCCCTGAACCCGAATGGGACGGTGGGGATCAATGTGCTTTCGGTTCAGATCCAGTACTCGGCGCTCTATACGCTGTCCACTCACAACACCTACGTGAACGGCACGGCGTATATGAACATCACTTATACGCCGTCGAGTGCCCCCGCCGGGACACCTCCTGTCAATCCTTTCGGTGGCCCGGTCGGGCTCACCGGCCTCAACTACAGCGATGTCTATATCCAGCAGCTCACCTTCGGCGTGCCGCAGATTGATGACACCTACACGGTGACGATCGAGGACGTGACGCCTCTCAACTCGGAACTGACGGTCCAAGCTTCCTGGATCAACATGGAGGAGATCGTCGGCGGCCCCATTCAATACGACGGGCTCGCCTGCCTTCACCTCTATGGGCAGGCCGTCGGTTCTTTCTCGTCCTTCCCCAATATCTGGGGTGTTTACGACCTCAAGCTCTGCCGCATCCCGACGAACTACGACGGGGATACCCATCTCTACAACGGCAACTGGGACGGGACTTTCCAGGAAGCGTGGACCAACAACCCCGCGTGGTGTCTCTACGATCTCGTCAACAACAGCACCTATGGCGTGCGCACCTTCTGGCCGAACTTCAGCCTCGATCCCTACGATGTCTATGCGGCCGGATTGTGGTGCGATCAGATGGTGCCCGACGGCGCGGGAGGCACGCAGCCCCGGTGGACCTACAACGGCGTGATTACGCAGCCGCAGAGCGTGCGAAACCTGCTCAGCTACATGAGCGGCGTGTTCAACGGCGTCATCATCGATGACATCAACGGCACCCTCCGGCTCGCCTTCGACAACGACAACTACACCCCGGCAGCCCTGTTCACGATGGAGAACGTGGTGGACGCAGGAGGGGGCGCGTTCACCTACACCTATACCGATCCCACCAAACGATACAACTACATCACCGCGCAGTTCCACAACCCGTTGCTCTACTATCAACTCGACACGCGGTTGCTCTATGACCAGTCCCAGATCGATCAGTTCGGGCGCGTCTCGCTGGAGTTTCATGCCGAGGGCTGCACCGATCCGCAGGAGGTGATGCGGCGCCTCGCCTACAAGCTGATTACGGCGACGACCGAAACCGAAATCGTCACGTTCACCACCACGCGCCTCGGGCTTCTCCTCAAGCCGTTCGATATCATCATGATCGCGGACCCCGACATGAACGGGGCGATCACGGGGCGTATCCTGGCGATCGACAGCACGCGCACCGTGATCTCCCTTTCGCCGGCGATGCCGCTCAACCTCGTCGAGGGGGTGAGCTACACGTTCTGGTTCCAGCTTCCCAACAGCGCCTACGGGCCGATCAGTCCACCGATCAGCGAGCCCGACACCTTCACGCCCTCTCCTCTGCCTGTCGCCATGCAGAGCATCTCCTTCACGGCGCAGTTGAACGGCGCCAACTCGGTGATCGTGCTCGACAGCCCCCTCCCCTCGGGGGTGGACGCCCGCGCCAACTTCGCCATCAGCGGCGCGACATCGAACTCGATGCCGAAGCCCTATCGCGTGACGCAGATCGAGGAGGTGCAGGGCAACGGAGACCACCTCAAGATCGAGGCGATCGAGGTCAACGTCAACAAGTGGCCGCTGATTGATAACGTGAGCCAGAGCGCGGCGCTCGTTATCAACGGGTTCTCGGGCGCTCTCGCACCCCCGACCGGGCTCAATGTGACGAGCGCAGCGACCACCATCAATGCGTCCGCGACAACGCAGGTGCCCACCGCGCAACTGACATGGACGGCCTCGACCGATCCGCGCGCCGTCTCCTACACGGTCCAGTATCAGCTCCAGGGCGACACCGTCTGGACCAACTTTGCGACCACCCAGAGCACGAGCGCCAGCATCTTCGGCGTGCAAGCCAACACCTACAACTTCCGCGTGGCCGCGAACGGCATCGACGGGACGGTGAGCACCTGGACCACACTCCTGGGCCAGACTCTCGGGACCACAGTGACGCCCGCGCCTCCGTCCAACTTCGCCGCGACGGTGGTGGGCAACAACGTCATCCTCACCTGGAGCCCCGTCACCTCCGTCAACTTCGACCATTACTGGATTCGCTATACTCCCAACACGTCCTCCCAAGCGAGCTGGGCGAACGCCACCGATCTCGTGCCGCAGACGACGGCAACGACGGTGCAGGTCGCGGCGGCCACCGGAACTTATTTCATCGCGACGGTGAACCAGCAGGGCGTTGCATCCAATACCTTTGGGAGCGCCGTGGTGACGGGCACGAATGCCCTTCTCCTGGTGGATGATACGCAGCAAGCACCGGGATGGACCGCCGGCACCATCACCAACTGCACGGTAGATACGACAAACGGGTTCCTCGATCTCAACATCCCCGCGAGTTACAACCCGCTCGTTGGCTGGCAGGCATCGGGCAGCTACGTCTGGGAGAGCATGACGCTCCCGGCCAGCTACACGGTGCGCCTCGTTCCGAATGTCATGGTGCAGGCGCAGTTGGTGTCCGACACCATGAATACGTGGCAGGAATTGAGCGATGTCACCTATCTGAGCAACGTCTCCCCCTCGGACTATTCGGTGACGCTCTCGGTTGAAATCTGGGACGCGACGACGAGCAGTTGGGGCGCTCCTACCTTGCTCGCGCTCGGTGACTACACGGGTTCCAAATTCCGCTACACCGCAACCCTCGTCTCCAACACGCCGGGCGTGCAGCCCCTGCTGGAGAGCGCGGTCGTGGAAATCTATGCGCAGGGGACGACGGAGCAAGGTTCCAACATCACCTCCCCGGCTGGTCCCTACACCGTCTCCTACACCAACTTCTTCCAGACGCTGCCGGTTCTGACGATCACCATAAAGAACGGCGCATCCGGGGATTACTACACCATCACCAATGAAACCCAGTCCGGGTTCACGATCGAGTTCTTCAACAGCGGGGGGACAGCGGTTGCGCGCACCTTCGACTGGCAGGCAAACGGCTACGGAGGCATCCCCACATGAGCGGCGCGATCGAACAATTCAGCTTCGGGACGCTTGACCCCAACACCACAAGCGGCGTCGAGCTGGCGTCCTATCTCACGGACTTCCAGGCCGCCGTCCAGCAGAACAACATCGGCCCGAGTGAGCCCGCCTATACGCTGGAAGGCTCGATTTGGGTCAACAACGGAACAGCCAATCAGGCGGTCCTCAATTACACGCCCGCGCATGGTGTCTCGATCCCGCTGTTCAACATCAACTATTCGACGCAGGAAGCCTTCCCCGCCACCAACGGCATCGCGCTGGTGAATGGGAACAGCACCGAGGTTTTCCAGGCTGCTCCTGCGACGGGCGCTTCCGATGCGGTGCCCCTCGGGCAGGCTCAAAGCCTCTTCACCAACAATGGGCAGAATGGTGGGAACGTCAGTTATGTCGGCTCTTCTCCTTACAACGTAGCCGCAACCCAGAGCGGCCAGGTAATTGCGGTCGGGATAGGGGGCGCCACGATTAACCTCCCCCCAGCGGCGTGGGGGCTCAACTACACCATCTACGGCACGAGCCTGGGCATAACCACTGTTGTGGTGAACGGCTCTGTATCTGTGATGGTTCTTCCTGACGGAAGCACGTCCGGGACTATGGAAATCGGGGCTGAGCAGGCAGGGGGGTTCAAGCTATTCTGCGATGGAGCCAACTGGCGTTGTGTCCCCTTCGACATCCCCGTCGTTCCTCAGAACACGATCGCCAACCGCGCCATTCCCTACGCTCAAATCCAGTCCATGATCGCGGCGGCTGCAACACCAGGGTTTTACGCGAGTTGGGCTGACTCCGGTGTCCAAGCCTTCAGCGGCGACAATAACCAGAACACCATCACCACCTCACTTACCACGCCGCAGAACTTGGGGGGCACAGTTATAATCGTTGCTACCAAGAGCCAAGAGCAGCCCGGCAATATTTACACGGGCATGAACCTCGTGGTCGAGATTGGGGGCAACACCGTGTTCGGCGACGCCCAGGCGCTCGGGAACAGCGCCACTATGCATTGGGGCGGATCGGTGGGTGCCAACACCTCGGTCGTTGCCACGCTCAACGCTCAGAGCCAATACCCCTATCTGGGTCAGGTCACGATCCTTTTCCTCCCCACCACATAAGGCACTCGGTCGATGAGCGACACCCAAGCCGCTGAAACTCTCCACGCGACCAGCGAGGAGCCCACCCAAGGTGAGGTAGCCGGCACCGCCTTGGTCTCCGTCAAGAACCCCACCAACTACATCCGCTTCAACGCGAGCGGCGTGGCCTATGGCGTCGGCTTCACACCGGACGCGACGCTGCCGGCGGATGCTCTCCCCTGCACAGCCGAGCAACGCGCGAACTGGCAGTCCTGGGCAAACGTCAACGGCGTGCTGACAGCGACCACGCCTCCTCCACCTACGCTGCCGCAGCAGGCGGCGGCGCTCCTCCAGGCTGGGCTCACCATCACCTTCACCGGTTCCCTCACCTTCACCGCGACCTTCGCCGCTACCGCGCAGGCCATGCACATCTGGGAAAAGCTCTCGACGGTGCTCTCGGAAACAGGAGCCTTTCCTGGGGGCGCCACCACCTGGGACATGCCTGACACCGCTGGTGGCTGGCCCACCTTCACCATCGCGCAATGGAAGGTCGCCGCCTCTGCCATAGCGGCCTTTAACGCTCAAGCACTCTTGGTGCTCGCGGGGCACCCCAACACGACTCTTCCCGCGTCAACGATCACTTTGGGGGTCTAATGGACAATCACGACCGCGCGAAAGAGCTTCGCGCGCAGGGCCGAACCTTTCGAGAAATCAGCGAGGAGCTACGGGTTCCCCGCGAAACCGTGCGGGATTGGGTGCAGAAGTCCCCCCTCGCAAAAGAGGATCAATCTCGCACCATCCACAGTCTCCGGCGCCAGCTCAAGCGCGCGGAGGATGCCGCCGTGATGACGCGGCGCGTGCGGGCCGAAATCTTGCGCGTCGCCGAAACCGATCCTGCACCCCCCGCATGGTCCACTAACATCTCCGCCGATCGGCACGCCGTCACGCCCTTCGCCATTCTCTCGGACGTGCATTACTCGGAGGTGACGCGCGCGGATGCGGTGAACGGCTACAACTCCTACAACGCCCGCATTGCGAAAGAGCGCTTGCATCTCTGGGCCGAGAAGCTACTCATCGAATGCTTCGACGCGCGGGTCCATCACGACTACCCAGGGCTCGTGCTCGCGCTCGGCGGCGATATGATATCGGGCGACATCCATGAGGAGCTGGCCGAGACCAACGAAGTGCCAACCATGGTGGCCGTCCTCGATCTGCTCGGGATTTTGATCGGGGTGCTGGAGAAGCTGCAACCCCACTTCAAGCAGATTTTCATCCCCTGCACCTTCGGCAACCACGGAAGAAACACGCGCCGAGTGCGCTTCAAACGACGCGCCTACAACAACTTCGATTGGCTGCTCTCGTGCCTTCTCGTCAAGCATCTTGGCAATCGGGAGGGGTTCCAGTTCCTGGTCCCCGAAAGCACGGACACCTACTTCACGGTCCAGGGTCGCGCCTTCCTTCTCAATCACGGCGACAGCACAGGCGCCCGAGGCGGGGACGGGTTCATCGGGCCGCTCGGGCCGATCAAGCGCGGTGAAGGAAAAGTTAAAAAGGCATCCGCTCAGATGCAGATGCCTTTTCAACACTTCGTCCACGGACACTGGCACTCGCAGTATGTGCTGGGCAGCGTGCTCTCGAATGGTTCCGTCTGCGGCTACAACGAATACGCGAAAGATGATCTCCGCGCCGAGCCGGAACTGCCTCAGCAGATTCTTGTGTTCATCAACAACCCTTACGGGGTCGCGGGGTATGCCCCACTGGTTCTCGGCTCCAACGGTCGTCAAGCTGCGAATATGCCGCCGGGTCTGCGCCATAAGCGAGCAGCATGAGGAGGCAACACCCGGCATGGGCTAGGTGGGGGAGGTCGCTCTCGGGGTCGGTCTCCTCCCCTTCGTTCCACGCCGTCAGGTGGCGCTGAAGCGCATCATAGAGACGAGACCATTTCAGGCCCCGACGCCAGTTGTGCTCAGCGTATTTGTGGGCGCCATAGGTGAAGACCTGCGCGATCTCCGTAAGGGCGGCCGAAGGCAAGAGGCCCAGGCGGGGCTTGCCGGCGTCGTTCTTGACACCGCCTTCGGAAATCATTTCAAGTGCTGGTTTGGATGGCATGGGATTTTGTTCCTAGGAATGAAAACCTTGTGGTGATGGACAGGGCACCATGAGTGGCCCAGCAGAGCTTGCTCGCCGCAGATCGGGGGGTTGGGACCGTCAGCAGGCTCCCACTTTCTCCACAACCACTGGCAGCGGCGAAAAGGATCGAGCCCCCCACGAGTGCGAGGAGGGAGACGTTTTTTGGGAGGGCCGTTCTTCACACGTGGTTCACTGAGGCCAAGGCGCCTCAGCTTCCCTATGATCGCGCTCTTGGAACAACCAAACATCGCCGCGATTTCGACGCTTGTCCGGTTCTCGCGCAGGCGCAGCCGCCGAAGAGTGCTGATCCTTTCTTCGGTCCACTCGATCATTCGCGCCCCTTCTCGATCTTGCGGAGCGCCTCGGGGGTAAGGTCTCTCAGGTGGTTGATGCGGATTGTCCCATCCACAATGCGATTCCAGGGTTGCCTGACGCATACGGTAAAGTGACCCAGCTCCTCCGCTACACGCAGTTGCTCCGGCGAATCCTCGACAACGATGGCTCGTGCCACCTGCTGGAAGATGGGGCGCTTTGATGCGCCCAGCCGAAGGCAAGTCAGCATCATCGGGCTCGGGATGCCTGTAAGTTGCGCGGAGCGCGCTTCCTGGATTTTGGCGGTGCTACCGCAGGAGGACACGTAACGGATCGGCCAATCCGGCAGCTCATGATGGATATTCCACAACGCCTTTCGGGCGTCGTCATCAGGCTGGAGGTCACGAAAAGCCGGGGACTGATTGAAGTCCAGAACGAGGCGCCGAAGCTCGGCTGTCGCGAGAGAGGGATAAGAGTCTCGCATGTCGTAGCTGTCGGTGCGCACGCGGCGCATCCCCTGGCGCTTCATCCACGCGTGGAAGGGATTGAACCAGTCCAAAAGAACACCGTCCACGTCGATGAAAAGAGTGGGCTTATTCATGCTCGTCTCCATCAGAGGCTAGAAATTCCACTTGAAGTGGCTCGCTCAACCAGACAGAGACACGACAGGCGATGCGAGCAGCTTTGACCGGAAGGGCTCCAGCCATGAGTGCTCCCCTCGCTATCTCAGCCCCGGTCCGTTCTCCGATAATCGCGAATTTCCCCCCACACGGATAAGGACGAAAATCTTCATCGATGAACCAGATGGTGCCGTCGGGCTTGAGCCATATCGCCCGGAACCCCTCGGGGTCCGCCAGCTTGGGGGGCGCCGAGAAGTCCATCCCCTCCTGCGCCCACAACGAAAAAGCGTAACAGTCGCTTGCGCGACCGCATGATCCCACAAGACTTCGATCACGGGCGCGAGTGATTTTCGGGTCGCCCCAAGCCACCCGAACTCCCCCCGCAGTCGATACCCCATCAGCGACCATCATGTGGTCGTTGGCAATTATCAGGGTCATCCCACCCCCCTCGACTCGAAAAAGTATCTCCGGGGGAGTGCGCGTTTCTTCCTGGGAAACACGTAGAGAACGAAGTATCTCTTTGCGAAACGACCTGTCGCCATCTCTACGACGCCCTCGTCATAGGCGATGCGTGTTTGGAAGATTCGGTAGTGATCCTCGTAGGGCCAGGATTCTTCATCCACATGCCTCACCGATATCACCTGCTCGGGCATCGGGATGCCAACAGCGAGCGCGAGTTCAGAGAGAGAGCACTTCGGGTAAGCATCCCGTAGCTCGGCGAAAGTCACCTGCTCCGCGTGAAAGCGCTCGACGTGGATAGGTGCGACAGGGGGAGGAGGGAAATTGCTCATGCCCTCTAGGTAGCGAAGGAAGCCGCGCTGAACCTAGAGGTCACGAACTTCATAAGTGCTAAAGACGAAGGTAGTGATCGGCGTTCGGGCTCTTGTGTGTGACGAGCACGACTTGTTTCAACGACGTGGTGAGAGTGCGGAAGGCACGCTCCGTCGCTTCGGCGCGTTCAGCATCCATACCCGCGTCCACCTCGTCCGCAAGCAGCACGCTGAACACCCTGTTGGTCAACACGTAGCCGAGCGCGATCCGAAGGGCGAGATTGGCCGCAGCTTTGCCGGCGCCGGATAACCCCTCGATCACAAGGCCATCCACCGTCACCTCGAAGTCCTCGGTCACGAGCAACGTGTTGAGAGCCCCCGAGGTCATGCGCGTCAGGAGGTTCGACGCAGCGCGTGAAAGGGATGGCGCGAGATGGCTCTTGACCCGGCGCCGGATGGAGTCGAGCGCCGATACAGCGCCGCGCCATTCCTGATGACGCACACGCAACTCCTCCAGCATTCGGATCGAATCCTCATACTTCGCCTGCGCCCCCTCCCACGCCCGAAGCTCCGCCTCATACCGATGCGCGGCGGCAAACTCTTCGTCGATGTCGGGCGATGGAAGCACGCGCGCGAGCTGGCGCAGGCGCCGGGGGCGCAGCTCGTGGAGTTTGCGAGCCTTCTCCCAGGCCAGCCTCGCCTGAACGTGGCGATGCCAGAGCGCGATATCCTCCTTGCGATCCGGCATCGTCGAGAGAAGGTTCTCCAGCTCCGCTATCTGGGTGCGCACCCCGGCGTTGGCGTGCGCCAACTTGATCGCCTCCAACTGTTCCTGGCTATGAGTGGGAGCCGGGAGATGAGCGATCTTTTCAAGCGCCTCTCGCTTTTCCTTCTCTTTATCCCACCAATCCCATTCCTTCATCGTCTTGTGGATCATGAGGAGGCTTTGGATCGCCGGCAGCGGGGGTTCTGGCTGACCACGCCAATTCCCGTAGCGCTCCATCTCGTCGCCCCTGACGAACCACTCATGCGCGCAGGCGGGGCATTTGTGGGTGCCCGCTTGCGCGAGCTTCTTCCATTCCTTCCACCTGTCGTGGACCTCCAGTTGCGCTTCCATCTCCTGCAACTGGTCCAGGGTGAAGGGAGGTTGCTTCGTGAGTTTCTCCAACTCCATCCGCGCCCGAGCGGATTCAAGGCGCCGTTCCTCCTCCGCGACCTCCTCCAGCGACAGGGTGGGCAGAGGACGCAGCAGAGGGCGGAGCGCCTTGATCTGCCCCTCCAGCGCGCGCCTGGATGCCTGATGGGCTTCCACCTCCTCCAGGGTCCACTCGTGCTCCCAGACGGGCTCAGCGCCCAAGGGGGGCAACTCCGCCAGCGCCTTCGTCACCGCCTGCCGGAGGCGTGTGGCCTCACGGATGCGGTCACGCCGAAGGGTGAGAGAGCTGGAGGGTCGATAGCCGGGAGGTGCCACCGGCGCCACGGGAGGGACGGCCAACCTCTCCAGCAGCTCGATCTGCGGGAGCAGCGTCACGGCCTCCGTCTTGCACTGGTCGATCAGCTTGTTGAGGGTGTCGAGCCCGAGGGTCTGGTCGATCAGCTTCTTGCGGTCGGCAGGCCGGGCCGAGAGAAGCTCAAGAAGCGCATCCTGCGTAACCGCATGGGCGGTGTCGAATACCGTCAGGTCGTAGCCGAAGATGGCGCGGATGCGATCATTCACGGGCCGCGTGCCGGTTGCGAGAATGTCACCCTCCCGCGTCAGCTTGGCGTTGGAGATTGACCGCTCCACACGGTAGCGGCAGCCGCGCACGGACCATTCCAGGCTCACCCGATGGTTCTTGTAATCGGAGGCGACCGTGCGGAGGGCCGGGGCGCCGAAGAGCGCGAAGCGAATCATGTCCAGGATTTCGCTCTTCCCGGAGCCGTTCGGCCCCGTGATGGCCGTGAGGCCGCTCCCGAACTCGATGGTGGTGTCACGATGGGCGAAGCCGCCCTTGATGGTGAGCGTGTGGAGCATTACGCCTCCTGCTGGCTGAAACGGTCGAACAGCTCATCCCGAAGCTTCGCGCTCACACCGAACTCGGCGAAGGCTTCCATCCAGGTCGAGCGCATATCGAACCCCTCCAGGGTGATCTCCGGGGCACTCCCTTCCTCCGCGCGCGGCGGTTGGAGTGTGATTTGAAGGGCATCCAGGTCTGCGGGGATTGCATCCCCCACGATCCGCAAGCACATCATGCGGGGATCAGCCGGGATTTCATCCAGGAGGACGGTCTGATACATCGCCCCCGTCCAATCCTCCCCGTGCGCGTAGGGCTGCATCGAGCCGACGACGCGCACCTTCTCGCCTACGTCCCGCCGCAGGTGGTCATGTCCGGTCAGGATCATCTTCGCGAGGGGAAGGGTGGGGACCATGTTCGCGTCCGACATCGGATTCACCACGTCCCAGTGGCCGAACACCGCATCCAGAGGGGTCTCCAGCCACGGCGCCACCATCTCCCGTGAAGTTCGGGTGGGCGACCACGGAACAAAGAGATAGCCGCCGATCTGGATCGCATCTTCATGCACCACCCTCACGTTGGGGAGGGGGGCGAGAAGCGCCTCGAAAAGGTGGAACGCCGAGACGTGGGAGGTGTCCCGAGACAGATCATGGTTTCCGGCCAGCACAACGAAGCGTGTATGGGGACACCGGACAGCCGCCTCTCTGTAAGCAGATGCGGCGCGGAGGATGACCCCCGCCGGCATGTCGGGCCTATGGAAGAGATCGCCCATGCAGACATGATAGAGAGAACTCACATCCCGAAGCGCCCACTCGAAGTGCTGGAACACCAGCTCCTCGCGTTCCCCGCGCCGGTGAAGCGGAACCCCCTGTCGAAAAAGGCGACCCAGGTGGGGGTCGCCTAGCACCTCAACGCGCCCCTCGTCCAGGGAGGGGTATCGCCATTGAGAGAAATCGTAGGTCATCCAAGTTCCTCCTGTTGTAACGGAGCCGCATAGAGCAGCCTGATCTGATGGAGCACGTCGAACAGCGCGTTGTGCGCAGGCCCGATGAAAGGCACCGCGCTCTCATCGAAGTTGGGGTTCGTCGCCCACAGATAGGTGCGCACGTCACGCCCCTTGCGGAAATCATAGGGGTTCGGCCAGCCATAGGTGCGGCAATAGCTGGCGAGAAAAGGAAAGTCGAACGACAGCGGCTTGGACCAGAAGTGCAGACTGTCCTGGCAGCCGTTCGCCCATTTGTAGAACTCCGCCATCACCTCGGCAGGGTCACGCATACGCACCTGGATATCACGCAGCACCTCGGGGTGACGCTGCCACCAACGGAGCGTGTCCTCGGACCAGAACCGATTCGGAGGCACCAGCAGGCACTCGTTGAACCACTCATGGTCGATCTCACGGGTCGTGAGATTGAAACGAACAGCAGTGAGCTGGATGATGGCCGCGTGTTCGGGATCGGTCCCGGTCGTTTCGAGGTCCACCATTACGTCAGTATATTGCTGAGACATGCGGCGTCACCCTTCCATTCGAGGTGTTTCAAAGAGTCCCATGTTAAAACAGCTTGATTGAGAACCATAGCCGCCGGGATCAAAAATACCTGATGAGTGTTCTCATTCCGCACCGCAAAGAAATAGGGGGTGCGTGAGAGCCTGCTCTCGACCGCCCCTTTGAATTGGCTGCGGCGGACGAGTGATCTCTTGAAACCTTCCTGATCTCTTGTGCTCTTGCACTCTACCAGACCAAGGAAGCCCTGATGAGCGCACAAGAAATCGGCGGGTTGCTCATCAGTCGCGACAAGGCGCTTGTTGCGGCCGTAATTCTGCGCCGCATCGGCAAAGCGGTAAATCCAGGCGTGTTTCCCAAGAGCCTTCCACATGATCTCGAAATCATCCTGGAAACGATTTCCCTGTTTCGCTTCTACGCTGCCCATCGCGCCCGCTCCTCAAAAAGGTGATCGACCACTTGCGGCCAGTATTCCTCGGGCAGCCGCTCACCCACCAGCTCGGAGGGGATGAAAGGAAGCTCGGGCGCCTCGTAAAGTTCGATCTGCCCGATCGGAGCTTTCTTGGCATCCCAGGGCTGGAAGGTGAGACCGACGGAGGGGGTGCAGTCGATCACCAGATTGCGGATGATGTCGGGATGGTTGCGCATGATCTCACGCGCATGGCGGATGAACTCCGCCACCAGCTTGCGGTGAACCGAATACACCACCTCATCGTGGATCGAGACCATGAAGCGCGCCTCGCGGGGGGTCCATCCAAGCTCCGCCATACGCTGCTCCAGGCGCACGACCGAGCGCTTGGTGAGGGTCGCGTTGCTTCCCTGGATCATCGCATTGACGGCCATGTTGCCCGCGCGGGTTTGCAGGCGCCGGATCAGCTTGGTGACGAACCACTCGATGCCGGGCACATGGTTGTAGCGATTCCACTTCTGCCGGAAGATCGCAGCCCACTCGGCAGTGGCCTCGACGCGCACCCGCTGGTGTCCGTCCGGGAGGGTCACGTAGCCATTGCGCTGCACCTCCTCCAGCACGCCCCGGCGCCACGCGGCCGCGCCAGCAAAGCGGGCCTCATAGGCTTCGGTCACGCGAAACATCTTGTCGCGATCCCATCCCAGGCGTGTCGCCACGTTGGAGAGGAGCCCCGAATACGCCCACTCGAAGTTGGAGCCTTTGCCAACCTCGGTGCGCCAATACTTGTAGGCGCGATCCACCGGCAACGGCTCGCCACGCGGGTTGATGAGCAGGTGGGGGGAGACGTTGGTATCGTGCCGCTTGAGGCGCCCGAACTCCTCATCGCTCACTTCCAGGCACGCAGCAGCCGCGATCTTGTGCACGTCATCGTAAGGGAGCGTCCCGTAGCAGCGCGCGAACTCCTGATCGCCGGAGAAGTCGCCCAGAAGAACCAGCTCGATCTGGGACCAGTCTAGGGAAACGATAACGTGGTCGTCGTGATCCGGGATGTAGAAGCCGCGCACATAGACCGCCTCCCCGCGCTTAGCGAGCTGCATCGGGTTGGGGTCTTTGGTCGCCATGCGGCGCGTCGCCAGCATGGAGGACATGACGGGATAGATGCGGCTCGTCTCCGGGTCCACCAGCCGGAGGTAGGGGGTCAGGAACAGCTTGTCCGCCTGCTCGATCGAGGCCAGCGCAGTAAGCTCACGAAGAACGGCCGCCTGATCCACGAGCCCTTTCTTCTCGGCGGAGGCGAGAATCCGCCCGCGTGTGTCGCTGTCGGATTGAACCTTGCCCCCCTCGAAGATCAGCTTCTCACGCCGGAACAGGTCGTAGATGATGGTCCGCGTGACCATGTAATGCGTCGGGTTGAGAGGCTTGACGCGCCGCGTTTCCTTGCGCTCGGCCATCCAGTTCTGCGGGATCGCGCCGTTCACTTGAATGGCCTGCGTGTAGGGGTCCGGGCTATCCGGCGACATGGCCCATTGCGCGAGACGTTCCCTCTGCATCTCCCAGTTACGCCGATACCACTCCTCATGTTCATAGAGCGCGGCATGGGGAGCCGGATCAAAGGGGAGGAGCCGCGCGAGGGCGCTCTTGAGGGAGCGCACGCGCGAGGCAAAGTCGAGGCGCAGCTCGTCCCGCTTGCGCCGAACGGCCTCCTGATCGATGCGGATGCCATCGCGCCAGACGCGCGCATACATCTCGACCATCGGGAGTTCCTGGGTGAAGTAGGTCGGCACCACCTGCGGGTTGGTCGCCAGCATGAACTCCAGCAGCTTGTCATAGAGACGGCAGCACCAGATCGCGTCATCGCAACCGTAGGCAACCACCTCGCTGGAAGTCAGTTCACTCATCCCGGCGCGACCCCCCAGCACCCCCTCGAAGGTCGTCATCTGATAGCCGAACCAGGAAGCGACAGCCTTCTTGAGCCCGTAGCCATAGGCCATCTGATCGACGTAGCCGTTCCAGGAGTGGGTGGCGTCACTATCCTTGCCCGTGATCTTGGCGACCAGCTCCTGCACTTCCTCCGTGTCGGTGTTGGCGCGCACCGCTCGCACGATATCCGGCATCAGCTTCGCCATGTCGCCGAGGTCGCGCATTCGGAAGGTATCGAGGTCATACTGATCCGGCCCATACGCCGAGACCGCCATCTGAAGCGTGCAGATGTAGTCGCGGATGATGTAGCCGACGGTGTTCTCCAGCATCACACGCTCGAAGGGCGCGTTGTGGATCACCCAGCGGGCGTTGGGACGCTTGCAATCCAGGAACGCCCGGACAACTTCCCAGGGGACGCGCAGATCAGCGTCCGCGTGGCCGATGTTGAAGTAATACGCACGGGGGGAGTCCTTTGGCCACAAAGAGAGCCCGCACAGATCAGTGCGGCGCGTGTCGAACACGAGACGCCGCACCTCCTGAATCCCTGGGTGCGCCCTTGGCTGATCGGTCTCGATGTCCAAGCCGATCAGATCAGCCTGCGTGATTTCATTCGCAAGCTCCAAGCTGAGTGCGGCCACGTTCTGCGACGTGACCAGGATCGGTTTAACGGGGGCGATCAATGTGTTCAGCCCTCCACAGGACAAATGGGGCGTCGGTGTTTTCCCACACCCATGACAGGATCAGTCCTCGTTCGAGGGGGGGTTGGGGATTTCAGCAGTTGCTCCGCCAGGGTGAGGTCGTGGTCCGCGAGGAGCAGGATCGCCGCCGACACCTCCGAGTGGGTCAGATGGTCCCAGCTCGTTTCCCCAAGCATCCCATCCCTCCACGATTTCACGGGCGAAGAGTTCGACATATGGCCCTCGGAATTGCTGTTGAATCATGACGCGCATCTGATCCGGCTTGCGGGAGTGCTCCCGGCGCGGCGCATCGATCAGGTTGCGGATGGATCGGCTATTGGAGACGGGCTTCCCTTTTGTTCCGAGGAGCCAGAACTCGCACACCGAGCGATAGATATAGCCCGTGCCGAACGCCCATTTCTCGCTCCCGGCGGCCGCACGCTTTGCCCAGGCGCCAGCAGTTTTGAAAGTGAACCCCCACCCTTGCACAACCTCCAGAGCATGAGGAAGCATGGGCGCCGTCGCCCAGAGAACCAGCACGCAGTCAGGGGCGGTCAGGGTATGGACCGGAAGGGCTTTGATGTCTTCGAGCGACATGCAGGGGTATTGCCCCTGCGGGCTCTTCGTGAGGTTCACCTCGCTCCGCAGCTTGAACTGCCACGGGGGGTCGGCATAGATCACGCCGTAGTCGTTGCGCAACCCGTTAAATGGATTCACGGGCACCCCCCACGGTGCAGCCCCAGCGTGTCAGCACACGATGGGCGAGCACGGGGTCACGCTTCTGAAGCGTGACCGCCAAAGTCTGCGCGGTCGAGGAGGACATGCACGTCGAGAAGTCGGCGGGGAGTTGCTTCTCGATGCACGCAGACCCGTCGGCTAGACAGAAGATCAGCGAAAGGGTGGTGAGCATGGAACCTCAGAGCATGTATTGATTGAGAATGGTGTCGATGATGTCGGGGCGATGGGAGCCGCTCTTGACGGAACCGAGCAGATCATCCGCTGGCACATCCCAGAGAGCGGTGACTTTCCAACAGGCTTGAACCGTCTCGGGGTAAGCGCGCCACCAATCCTGGACTGCGAGAGGGAGACCGAGTTCGCGAGGGAGCCCTGTGCTGGGCACCCATCCCTCGTATTGTTCGAGGAACTGCGTGAGAGCGGCGCTATCGCATTTCGCCCATGTCTTTTCGCCGAACCCCTTGATCCCCTTCACGTTATCAGAAGTGTCCCCGACAGCGGTCTTGTAGGCATGGACTTGCGCGGCAGGGACACCACTTACCTCGGCAGTCACCTCGATGAGAGGATGATCCGCAAGCTGCGCAAAGTCTTTGTCGTTGGAAACCACACGCACGCGCTGGCCCTGCGCGGCTGAGCGCCGCGCCAGCGTGGCGACCACATCGTCAGCCTCCCAACCGGACACGCAAACCACAACGGCCGGCGTGAAAGGCAGAAGCTCGCGCACGAGTGCGAGCGAGGGGAGGATGCTGTCGGTATAGGTGTCTTTGACGGGACGCCCGGCCTTGTAGCCGGGCATGATTTCGAGACGCCGCCTGCGCGCGTGCGGCCCATCAAAGACAATGATGGGAGGCTGACGACAGGCCGCGATCTCGCGCAAGAGGGGGCGAATGCCCGTGCTTGCCTCGACCCCTCGGAAGAGCCGCTCCAGGACGAGGTTGTTTCCGTCCACGATCTGAAGCTGCTCCGTGTCTGTGAGCAGTTCGAGAGTCATATCAGTATTTTTTGCCGTGCGCGGCTGCGCGTGCAGCGAGCGTGTGATCCTCCCGAGAAACATTGAACCGAAGCTTCTCCAGGAGCGCGTCGCCGAGATCATACTTCATGGCGCCTGCAAGGTCGAAAATGCGGATCAAGGCATCCGCAAGCTCCACTTCCGCTGAACGTCGAAGAGGAAGATGGGTGTCCTGAAGATTCTTCCGGTGGCCCTCAAGGGCTTCCGACAGTTCGGAATGGATCAAAGCGATCCGCAACGGGAAGCGCTCGTCCTGCTCCTCCTGCGTGAAAGGGAGACCGCTGTTACGGTTGGTGTGCCAACCGGCGAGTTTAGAAGCGTCGTAACAGACGCTCTCAAGAAGTTGAACTGCGTTGATGATTGCAGGCGCGATGGTAAACGCCGGATGATCCTTCTGGGACATCGGGGAACTTCCAATGGAAAAAGGGAAAGGGCCGCTGCTGAGGCAGCGGCCCTTGCAGAGAAGTCAGACGGCGCCCTTGAGGGTGTAGGTCACGATGCCCCACATGTTGCCGTTCTTGTTGGTGCGCTTCTGGAAATTGAGTTCCACGAGCACGCGCGCCTGCGTGAGACCCGCACGCGCGCAATCCGCATAGAACGCTTGCCACGCGCTCCAGCCCGTGGTGGGCGTGCTGTAGCCCAGTGTTTGACCGGCCTCGATCAAGACAGTGTTGCCCTTCTTGATCGGCTGCGTCACCAGGAAGGGGAGATCGACGCTGCGATATTCGTAAGCCTTGGGGTCAACGGCCTGCGCACGTTTCACCGCATCGGCCCACGAGCCGCCGCGAGTTTCCGTAACACGATCATAGGTGCGCAGATAGACGGCCGGGTTTCCGAACTTGATCGAGAAGTTCGGCTGTGCCGTCGTCATGTCCAGCTCGACCGTGATCGGCTGATCGTAGAGCACCTTGTCTTTGCCGAGGAGGAAGCCGTGCTCTTTGACGCCGAGCCACTGATCGACGGCCATGCCGCCAACCATGTCATCCATGGTGAGGGGACGACCGGGCGTTGGCGCCGGTGCGGGGACGTTGGTATTCGCGACAGCAGGAACGGCGGCAGCCTGTTGCGCGATCATCTGCTGCGCAGCGGCCTGCGCGGCGGCAATCGCGGCTTGGACGGGATCGATGGTTGCGGCTTGACTCATTGCTTCAGCTCCAGTTTTGGTTTCAGTGAGTGCGGTTCAGAAGAACATCCACGGAAGGACCGCGAGCATCCCGTAGAAAGCGGCCATGATCCCAAACACCAACGCGCCCGGCGTGTAGATTTCGCCCCACGAGACGAGCGCAAGTGCGGCCGACCCCAACGCAAAAAGCGTAAAGAGGGTGGTCGAGACGCCCAACGTGATGAGGTGGATCATGCGATGACTCCAAAGAAAAACGGCGCCCCTGCTGATAGCAGAGGCGCCGTTGATTGAAGCGCGAGAACTTGTTAGTTAGTGCTTACGAGTTCCAAAGTTTGCTTATCAGGGGTGATGGTTTGCGCAAGCTGGGACTTGCGCTCGACGATCTGCATGATGCGCTGATCGATTGAGTCCTCATATTCCAGATACGTCACGCGCAGCGGTGTGGTGCGTGTGCCGCGAATGAACCTCCACATAGCCTGCACCACGCTGCTATCCTGATAGTCCAGCGACGCGAAGATCACATGGTTGCAGTGTTCCCAGTTGAAGCCGACGCCCGCCGTGAGCGGCGAGCCCACGATGGCTTGAATGCGTCCCTCCCGAAAACGCTCGTCGATCTCAGCACGTTTTGAGGTCCGTGTGTCTCCGTTGAGGAGTGCTACTGAAATCCCCGCCGCCTTCACCTGTTTCAGGATACGCTCCTGCTCGGGCACAAGAGCCGCGAACACCACAAAGGGGGTGCCCAAGGCTGCGTGATCCGCAAGATGGATGGCGAGCCGTTCATCTTTCCCAGTAACACCGACATTGAGCCCGAACGCCTCGGGATGTGCCATGATCTGGCGGCATCGGAGCGCATGGACAGCCCCCGTATTGGCCGTCAATGTGGAGTCCTCCAGCTCCAGGATCGCCGCGCGCTCGAATTGCGAATACAGCTCACGCTGTTTCTTGTTCATCTCACATTTTTCCACCTGCGGGACGGGGGTGACAGAGCCATAGATGGAAGTGAAGGACCGCCGGATGGAATGACGCCGGAGAATCTCCACAATCTTCTCGGGATTGACCCAGCCGATTACCTTCCCAAAATCATCAAGGACCGCGTGTTGTGCCAGAAAGTTGTTATAGTTGAGGTAATAACGCGGATTGAGCACCCGGATCAGGGGATAGGCCGAGCTGTAGCGCCCAGAGATCAGCGTGCCCGTCATTCCGACGAAGTATGAGACGCGCTCCATGGCCCGATCCAGGGCCTTGGAGGTTTGAGAGTCAGCGGTCGTCCAGTAGAGATGCGTCTCGTCGCCCGCGATGGCGTCGATGTCAGGAAACATCGCAAGCAGATCGGCCCAGCTCATACGGAAGCGTGTGGCCGACATGAGAAGCACTTTCGGTGCTCGTTCCTTCAGCTCGGGTGTGAGCTTGGAAACGATTTCCACGTCTGCTGGCGAGAAGGTCGTGAACCTCAAGAGTTCATCGTGGTTTTTCTTGAGGATTGAATTGGGCATCACCCATATGACGCGCTTCTGCCGGCTGCTCCAATGCCACCAGCACCACACGCACACGGGCGGCGTCTTGCCTCCGCCCGGATCGTGAAGAATGAGGGCGCGGGGGTTCGCCATCAGGAAGGCGAGGTCCGCGACCTGATAATCGCGGAGTGGGTCAGGCATCGAGGGAGTCTCCTTCGTCGATGAACCAGTCGGTCTTTTCGTCCCAGTTCCGGCGCATGTGGGCACGCAGCACCGTCGCGCCGAATGCCTCCCACGGGAGCAGCGAGAGATCGATCAGGTTGTGGGGAGCGAGGGTGAGCATCGGGAAGGCCGATGATGGCGGGAAGTCCATATCGACCTGCACGAGCAGCTTGGAGGGCGCAAGGAGCGCCCGCCGGCACAGGCGCAAGACATTCGCCGCATCGGTGGTGCGCCCCTCCGTGAGGACGACTGGCTGCACGTTCGTCCGGTCGAGCGCCGTCAGGAGACGCGGCACGTTCCACCCCGCATAGAGCGGGGGCGAGAGCGGGCTCGACATGCGCAAGAGCTGCGCGAGCAGGCGCAGGGACTCATGCGGCGTCTCGGTGGGGTAGAGACTGACACCCCCCGGCTGCGGCGCCGGGATCGGGAGGAGGAACCGCGCCGTGGACGATTGTGCAAGCACTTGCCGGAATAGAGGAAGGTGCTCACGCGGCGTCGGGGTTTCGAGCAGGATATGGTGGTTACACGCTCCTCGGGACATCACAGAAAAAGGGCTCGGTTCCCCGAGCCCTATGATGTTCCTGGCCCCATCGTCCTGGTGCAGGAAGGCTATCGCTCCCGGCGCCCAATGAACTCCATAATGGTCAACCTTTGGCACTCTCCATTTCCTTCTGCACTCGTTGGAGGATGGCTGCCGGAACGAGCTTCGCGGCTGCCAACATGGCATTGCCGAGTTCGAGGGCAGCGTCGCGGTCGCCCGGCTTGGACGATCGTATGAGCTGGCAAATCAGCCAGTAGCTTTGGGCTGGATCTGGGGTAGTGACTGACAAATTCGGGCCTCTCTTTCTACTGCGGCCGACAGAAGCTCGACCGGGGTGGAGCGGACATAGTCCGCGAGTTTCGTCAGCTCGGCCAGGGTGATATCCCCGAGCCCGAGCAGGATCGACGAAAGACGGGCAGCCGAGACGACGCCAGCGTGCAGCGCGTGGTCCGTCAATCGGCCGGTTCGGTTTTTGCGAATCTTCTCCTCGATCTCGGCACCGAGGCAGCGGTGCAGGTTGGAGATCGGACGCCGCTCCTCCAGGCGCTGACGCCGGAAACGCTCGCGCTGAACGATGCCGGCATCGCGCAGGACGCGCTCGACGGTCTGAGGGGAAACTCGAAACTCCGTGGCAAGCGTCTGCCGCGAGAGCGTGGGATCGTTGCGATAAGCCTCAACCAACTTCTGGTTGCGACTCACGATGTGGTCAGAAGGGATGTGAGGCATGGGGCTCCTGTGCGATAAAACGAGCGCCCTTTTCCTCCCTATTTGCCCGCTAACAGACCATTAACCCGCTGTTTTGTCGGGACAAATTCCGGCCCAGGCCGCTCAATAATAATACCAGCCATAGTCTCAGATGCGAATCACGAACCCGAGACCTCCCCAGTTATGCCTTACGGGTGGTGGATTGGCAACCGAAAAGCATATTGAAGCGCGCGGAAAAGTGCGCGAAATCACTTACCATCCAGTGCGCGAAATTCGTGCTCCATGTCGCTTGTCGCCTCTCTCGTTTTCGAGCTTGTAATAAAAATCCTTGCCATCAGAACCCCCGGCTGGGGACTGTCGCGTTCACGCGACAGAGGAATGCCGGGTCGCGCGTCAGCGCGACACACGACAGTTGACTAAGTATCCAGCGCATGTATAATCCCCCGCAATGCCCGCAGAGCGTTACGCCAAGAACGCCGGGGCGGTGTTCTCGCTGAAATACCACGTCGTGTGGTGTCCGAAATACCGCCGTCCGGTCCTCACCCCGCCCGTCGACGGACGGCTCAAGGCGTTGCTCACTGAGATCGCGGACGAACACGGCATGACGATCCACGCGACCGAAGTGATGCCGGATCACGTCCACCTTTTTGTGGAGGCCGATCCGACCCTCTGCGTCGCCGAGATCGTCAGCCGCTTCAAGGGCAGAACCAGCCGCCTTTTGCGTGAGGAATTTCCTTCCCTCCGGTCGCGGTTGCCGACCCTTTGGAGCCGCAGTTACTTCGCGGCGTCGGTCGGGGCTGTGTCCGAGGCGACGATCCGGCGCTACATCGAAGCGCAGAAGGGCGTCTGAATGCACCTCTCGTTCAAGCATCGTCTTTATCCGAACCGGGCGCAGACGGATGCGCTCACGGGGATGCTGGGGGCTTTCTGCGACCTCTACAACGCTGCCTTGCAGCAGCGCATTGAAGCCTATCGCCGCCGGGGCACCAGCCTCCGTTACGGCAGTCAAGCCAGCGAATTGAAGGCCGTCCGCACCGAGGATGAACGACTGGCCGGGTTCAGCTTCTCCGCTGAACAGCAGGTGTTGCGCAGGCTGGACAAGGCATTCGGCGCCTTCTTCCGCCGTCTCAAGACCACAGCCAAGGCCGGGTTCCCCCGCTTCCAGCCCAAGAGCCGGTTCGACAGCGCCGAGTTCCGGGTGGGCGACGGCCTGACAATCCGCAAGACCAAGCGTCTTGGCATCGTCGGTATCCCCGGCGAGATCAAGGTGAAGTGGCATCGCGATCTGCCGCCGGAAGCGAAGGTGGGTGCGGCGGTGGTCAGCCGATCCTGTGGCAAGTGGTATGTCTGCTTGCAGATCGAGTTGCCTGATGCCGCGTCCACCGAAAGATCGATTAAGGCAGTCGGTATCGATGTCGGGCTGACCAGCCTCATGGCACTTTCCACCGGAGAGACCGTGCCGACGCCGCAATGGACGGCCAAAGCCGCCAAGGCACTTCGCCGCGCACAGCGGTCGGTCGCCCGCAAGAAGCACCACAGCAGGCGGCAGCGAAAGGCGAAGCTGCGGGTTGCCCGGCTCCACGCCCGCGTTGCCAACCAACGCCGGGACTTCTCGCATAAGCTCGCGCGGTCGCTGGTGGGCCGCTTCACGCACATCGCGTTCGAAAATCTGAATGTGGCCGGGATGGCGAGGGGAATGCTCGCCAAATCGGTTCACAACGCCGCGTGGTCTCAACTCGTTCAGCACGTCACCTACAAAGCTGCAAACGCTGGTGGCGTCGTCGTGCTGGTCGACCCTCGCGGAACCTCGCAGACCTGCCCGGACTGCGGCACGACCAAGCCGAAGAAACTCTCGGTGAGAATGCATCACTGCGACTGCGGGTGCTCTCTCGACCGGGACGTGGCGGCGGCGCGCATCGTGCTCCAACGGGCGAATTTCCCGCATGGAACGTGCGGTCAGGGGCGAAGCGAGCCGGTTGCGGCCTAGCTTCCCTGAGAAGCCGCCTGCTTTAGCTGGCCGAGTGTTCACTCGCCATGACCTCCATGCGAACCGAGCCAGGGAAGGCGATCATCAGGTGATCGCCGCTGAGGGCGCTCAAGGTGAACATTGCTAAGCTCCGTGGGTTGACGCCTTTAGTTAT
>JAEHJW020001771.1_pt1 | contig 27684 bp, 52 predicted proteins | sample 9271431 | NCBI WGS metagenome assembly JAEHJW02 | reverse complement strand
AGGCACGGTCGGCGAAGTCGCCGATCGGCGGCGGGAGTGATACGTTCGAGAAGGCGGCGATCGCTCAAGGCATAGTCGGCAGGTTGCTCGATCATGTCCCAGGCATCAGTTATACTGCGAAACTCGCCCGTGCCGGCCTCAAGGCGATCAGCAACTTAAACGAGATCGAACTGAACAAACTCCTTGCCCGTGCCATGTACGACCCCGAATTGGCCCAAACTCTCATGATGGCGGCACGGCAACAGGCCCCGAAAGAAGTGGCGCGGCGCATCAACAACCAACTCGTGATCCTGGGGCTTGGAGTGACCGCGAACGCACCGTCAACAGACAATAAGACTCCCACGGAGGTCCCCGGCCCATGACGTTCCGCAAATCCAAGTTCTGGTCGCTCCTGCTCGCGCATCTATTCTTCCTCGCCGCGCTCGGTATTCATCCCGTCGTCATGCCTCCGACCGCCGATGCCGCGACTCAGAGCATCTTGCCGTATCCGCGGTTCAAGGCGTTCGTGACCGGAACGAGTGATCCGTTGGCCGGCGGGAAACTCTACACGTACTTGCCGGGAACGACGACTCCCACGAACACGTACACGACGAGCGCGGGGACCGTTGCGAACGCAAACCCCGTGGTACTCGACGCGAACGGCGAAGCCGACGTGTGGTTTACGGGTACGATCAAGCTCGTACTGACGGACTCCGACAACGTGACGGTCTGGACGAAGGATAACGTCGGCGCGGTCGGATCTTACGGCTCCCTCACCGGCGACTCCACCGGCAACATCAGCGGTTTCGACAACGGTACGTTCACGGGGCGGGTGACGACGGGCGACCTCATCACGGAGGGTCCGTGGGTGGACGTGCGGGCGTATGGGACCATAACCTTCGGTTCTTCTCCTTCCACTGCGCAGAAGACCGCCAACGTCGCCGCGATTAAGGCGGCGCATGATAATCTCGTTTTGACGTATGGCGGCGGGAGGGTCGTATTCCCGGCCAAGAAGATAATGATTAACGCAGCAATAGACAACTTGTCTTCCTACGTCACCTTCGAGGGACAGAAGGGCGGGTATCTACTGAAGGGTACGGAGATTTCCGGCGAGGGGGCCACTCCCGCCACCCTGTTCAATTTCGGGACCAACGCAACGGACAGGGTAAAGTTCAAGGATATGGTGCTGTCGAATGCGCCCGATGGCATTACGATCCCCAATGCGATCTACACTTCAAATTTATCCCTTGAGGATGTCGGCTTCATCAACATCTCCGACGCGGCCATAAATGTGGCCGACAACACGGATTACCAGACGGGCGGAATCGTGAGAGGCACATTCACTCGGGTAAATTTCTACAACACGAAATATGGTTTCTACTCGAACGACCGGGCTATGGTGAACAATCTTCTATTTAATGATTGCTATTGGGGAAATCCAATCGACAACGGCATTGGAATCCGCGCCGGAGACGGAACGTACTTCACGGTACGGGGTGGCCTGAACAACGGGACTCCAACCACAACCCATGTCCCCATTTCCACCGGATACGGGACCGCCTATATAGACGGCCTTGAGTTCGCTGATTATGGAAGCACGCCGGGAACGAACGACAACGTTCCGCTGTTCCAGGTACGGAAGAGTGCGGATGCTTCTCTGACGAAAAATTTATCCTTGATCGTGAGCAATTCTGCCTCGCTTACGAACTTCCGTGGCCCGATCATCGCCATCGACCCATTGGCGAAAATTTCCACTATAGGCATTCATAATTCCCGCATCGACGCTGCTTCGGGTCACACCACCGCCATGGATAATCAGGTCATTACCAATGCTGGCGTCATTGACCACTTGGTAGTGACCGGGACGCTATACAACGGGTCGGCGCAACAGGCCAATTCCGTAACGGCTACGTGGGTTGGAAACACTACCGGCTATCCGCAGTTCCTTCCCGCCAACGTCCCGAAGGTATCAGGCGGAGACATCGTCATCACCGACAACGCGTCTAGAGACCAGTTAGAGAGTGAGAAAAATTTAATCTTCCGATTTACGGGAACCGGGAATCTGACTTTCACGGTCAACCCCGCTTCTTATGTTCCCGCAGGGACATTTGTAATTATTCAAAAGGTTGACAGCGGCGGGTCGGTAACAATCAACCGGAATCTCTCCGACACCCTTGAAGGCGTTACATCCCTGTATCTCCGCCGTGCCGGTGAATCCATAAAACTTATTTCCGATGGCGTGTCCGCGTGGTACTCACCGACCCGCATTACCACCTCTAACGCGACGGCTTCCGTTACCGACAATTCGACCATCGCGCACGGAATGGGGTTCGCCCCCTCCGTTGTGACCGTTACGGGGTCCGTGGCGGGAGAGATCGTGTCAGTAACGTCGATAGATACCACATATATTACCGTCGCCATCAAGAAGCACGACGGAACGGCGGGAACGAGCCAGACCGTGTACTGGACGGCGTGGAAATAATGCGCTCTTCCTTCCCCGCCGCCTTCTCCTTCACCGACCAGGCCGGCGTTGCCCTCGGGAGTACGGGGAATGGCGACAATGTGACCGTGACGGGCATCGACAACACGACCACCCTCGTCCTGACCGGCGACACCTCCTGTAAATACAGCATCAACGGGGCGGCGTGGGCGACGGCGAACGACAACGTGACGCTCAACGATAATGTAGCGTTGCAGAACGTGGCGAGTGCGAATCACAGTACGGCGGTTTCCTGCACGTTGAACCTCGGGGGGGGTGACGGATACGTGGAGTCGGACCACACTCGCACCGGAGGCGGATGTCACGTTGCCACGCTTCCGGGGCGCGAGTATGAGCGGAGGGTGGAGATGAGGGTCAACTTCATCCCGGCGCTGTCGAACCTGCGCGAGTTTGAAGGCTTCGCATCGAACGATCCGCTCGACTCCGGCGGGGAGACCGCTCACGGTATCTCCCGCGTCTACCATCCCGAAATGTGGATCGACGGGAAGCCGCCGACGTGGGAACAAGCGGAGGCGTTCTACCTCGCGCTGTGGATCAGGAACGGATGCGATGCCCTCCCGTTTCCGATGGACGTTTGCCACATGGACTCCTGCGTCAATCCCGGCCCCGGAGCGGCGAAACAGTTTCTCATGTGGTCCGGGGAGCACAAGGATCCGACCCGTCAGGCCACGGAGTACCTCATCTGTCGGCAGGAGTATTATCTGGACCGCGTCCGCAAGCGTCCAGCGAATCTCGAATACATCTGCGGATGGATGGCGCGGACGATCAAGATGTGGCGGCGCACGGTCAATAATTCATGGGATGCGGAGGTGTTATGGCCGAACTCGAAGCCTTGAAAAAGATGCTCCTGTCGGCGGACACGGCGATGGCGGCGGTGACGTTCATCTTCGTATGCTTCATCGTGAAGCCGCTCCTTCCGTCGCCCCTGCCAGAGATCCCCGGACAAGCCCCTGACCGGTGGCGAGTCGTGAAGGAATTCCAATGGGTCCCCTTAACGATGGCGTTCCTCATCGGGACGCTCCTATCCGTCGTGTTCGACCCTGACGCGAACGAACTGATTGTGTCGAAGGTCCGCGGAGGACTCCAGACGGGTGCCTACAGCGTGGCGCTGTGGGAAACATACTCCGTCGCGCTGAAGCCGATCATCGGCAAGGTGTTGGGGAGGGCGACGTAACGTGTGCCTCTTCCACCGTTGGATCGCCGTTGAAGACGTGGATCATTCGGTGTGCGGGGAGTGCTTCATCCCCGTCGGATCGCCTCGCATTCCTGTGGAGCAGTGGCCCGAACATCCGAAAGGCTGTTGCCCGATGGGGTTCCGTGTCTGCTCCAAGTGCGGCAAGGCCGAGGGGTACGGTAGCCACGGGAAACTGACCGTCGTGCCAGACACCTGTAAGGCGCAAGTCGCGTCAATGCAACCGAAATAACAATCCCATAACTATCGGATAAATATCCGACGAAAAGGAGAGGGCATGCACTACAAGAACGGACGCGAAGCGAAGAACGGCGACAAGGTTGTACTGATCCCGTCGTATGGACCGCCGATGGTCGGCATCCTCTACGATGCCACGGCCGGGAACGACTACTGCAACGGGAAGATCGCGCCTGTGTCGCCAAGCGATCCCTGCCCCAATCTGAAAGAGTGCCTCCATGCCGATGACGTGCTGGCGGTCGTGAACGCCCATCCCGATCTGATCGAAAAGAAAGCGGAGTAGGTAAGGAGGTCCCGATGTGGCTCGACGACCTGCGACGGTTCCTGGCGGCAAAGGTGGCCCCTCCGGCCCGGGAAGCAGCGGCGAAGATCGAAGGGGAAGCGATCGCCCGTGTCCCGGGTGCTCCGCGCTGGCTTGTGCGGTCCCTGCTCGTCCTCGCGGCCCTCGGGATCTTTGTCGGGCTCTATTACGCGAAATGGCGCCTCTGGCCGGCGAAACCCGCCCGAGATCTCGTGCCCGTAGCCACGCAGGGCGGCGGAAACGTCTACCAGGGGAACCAGGTCCCCGCGATGGCGCGTGCGGCCGTAACCGGAAAGCCGAAGCCCCGGATCACCGTCCGCCCCGTCGCCACGATCCCCGCGGCGGAACTCCCCCCCGAGGAGCAGGCGAAGGTGCCCGCCGTCGCCCCCGCCGCGGGACCGGATAACGTCGTAAGAGGCCCGGAATTGGTTGATACTGCCATTGTTGGCGCTTCAAGAGGCGATACCCATGTTCGGACCTACCTTCTCCCCTCCGGGGCCGTGCAGACGACGCTGGACCCACGAAAGGAACCTTTCCTCGGCCTCCCGTGGAAGGATGGGAACTGGAAGTACCTCGAACTGGAAGGCGGCTACGGGGTCGGCGGGAAACAGATAGACGTCCAGGCGTCTTGGTGGCCGGTGCGGATCGGGAACGTTCACCTTGGTGCCCGGGCGGAGACGTGGATGGAGCCCGCCGGCGGGATGAAGGGCGCGGCGTCGATCAGGGTCAGGTGGGAGCCGTTTCGTTCTCAATATCGCTGAGGGAGGGTCGGTACACGGGATGATTCGACAGATGAAAAAGGGTTTGAAGTCCCTCCCGGCGATCGCGCTGAAGGCGTTCGGTATCGCCCTGATGTTGTGCGGATCGATGCAGAAGATCGTCGCGGCGACGGCCACGCAGGCCGTCAAGGAGGTGCCGGAGATCTACACGGGGCAATTCTTCGGCAGGCCCGATGTAATCTTCTGGGCCGGGGTGGTCGTCACCGTCATCGGTTTCCTGTGGAAATCCGACCGGGACTCGACGAGGACCACCATTCACAGCAACCATACCGAATTGCGTGAATGGATGAAGGCGATCGACGAGAAGGCCACCGGCACGGAGAAGACGTTGGCGAAACTGGAAGGCACATGCGCGGAACGTGCGCGTCAGGGGAAGTGCTGACCTTCCCCTCGTTCATCCGTCCCCAGCCCGTAGCCCACGCCTGCCCCTGTGCCACCGCGTCGCCTAACGCGCCACCATGTCCACCCGAATCGCTTATAAAGCCTCGATAGCCACTCGCGGTCTGAAATCATCTCGTTTCCTTCGCGGCGGTCACGGCGGCGTGGAGGGTGGGACCTTGGCCCTCGTTACCGTTACGCCCGCCTACGAATTGCTGGACAAATACTCCGTCCCATCCGAATCCGATGGTGCAGTTGTAACGTTTCAGCCACTCCTCGTCCTCCCTGCGATCCTTCAGTTCCCGGTATGCGGCGAGGAAAAGCGACGTGACACGTGAATCGCGGTGTACCCAGGCATCAATATTCCTCTGCCAATCTTCGGCTATCTCCGAAAGTTCCTTCCACTCCTGATCCGTCATCATCGGTGCCACCAGAGCCACGAATTTTCCGTCATCATTTCCCACCTCCTTCGAGGGCTTTGAGTCTGGCGATCTCGCGTCGTAGTTCCGCGATATCCTCTTGGCGCAATTTCATATCCTCCATGAACTTATCGCGTCCACGGATTTCAAGGATGGCCTGTTTCGACTCGCCTTCGCGGAACCCCTGATCCCATGCTGTTACGGCTTTGGCGCGAACCCACTCCAGGGTGGATCTCACGCACTCCGACAGATCCCGATAATTCTTCCAGTCGGGGAACTGTTCCTCGATGGCGCGAACCATCGCATCGGCCCCCTCCAACTCCTTGATCCGAGCCTGCAACTCGTCCCTGAACGCGACACCCTTCGTCACGTATTCGTCGAGGGTGCGGACCTGCTGTTCCAGTTCCGCGATGCGGGCGGAGGAGGCGTCGCAGGAAGGGCAGAGGGGAGGGCCTATTTCACTTTCCAACACGGCACGGAGGGAGTCACGATACATAGCGCATAGACTCCGACTACTGTAACGGTTATCATCAACGAATTTCAGCCTCTCATCGTCCACTTTCGTTATCAGTTTCATCAGACCTCCTCCAGGGAGTGTAGGGCGGCGCGTAGTTCGTTCATACCGCAGCAGCATTCCGTCTGATCATTATTTTCCCAATCGCAGTATTCGATATGAGCGGGCGACCCGTTTCGCTCGTCGATATCCTTCGCCGCCTCTGCTACCGCGATCAGCGCCTTCGCGTGATTGCGGAGGGCGACGATGAGAGCGGCTTCGTGTACACCGGCACTGCCAAGCCCCTGCGTACTCTCATGTGGACAATCTGCTCTATCTGCTATCAAGTGTGGCGCACCGTGCCATTTCGGGTTTGGTATATCGAACCACGGAGCTTCGTGTGCCGCCGCCTCAATCTTCTTCAGTTCGTCGATGGTCATTCTTCCTCCTCCCGCGCAAGGGCGGTCAAATTGTCACCCATCGGTACGAGGGGGGCAGACGTATCCGATGGCCTCGACATGGGTCATAGCCCGATCGCGGGCAGCACCGTCTCTCACCGGTGGCATCGGAATCATCGTCCTACTCGCCCACCTCGATCTTCTTGTACTCGGCCCAGGCGCCGTCCTTGTCGAGTTTGCCGAGGTCGATGACCGGCGCGATCTCGTCCTCCGTCCGCGGAACGGCCTTCTCGCCCTTGATGACGCTTTTCAGCAGCTTCTTCGCCTCCGGCGTCGTCGTCCGAAACACCTTGCCGTCCATCACGAAGTGCAGTCCTTTTGCCATGCTTATTTCCTCCTTCTCCTGCACTATCGGGGCAGGTCCGGGTTGTGAAAACACGCATCTTCCTTTGCGATTCTCCAGCGGGTCGAAACAGCGGTTGCAGGATGAATGGATCATCTGTTCTGCTCCAGCTCATCCCCAGGAGATGCCTGCATGTAGGCAGTCCATTCTTTTGTCATAATCACGTTTATTTTCCCTGTCTGACCCGCCCTGTTTTTGCGTAGCAAAAGTTCATTTGGCGGAATAATCTCGATCCCCACGTCGGCGGCGTGTCCAAGTTCCGCGGCGTAGCGGAAGTTCATCACACCCTTTCCCTTATCCTTGACCGCTTCGTTTGACTGCTGACTGACCGCGATGACACAGGTATCAACTTCGGTCGCCAAGTTCTGCAATTCCCGGGCGATCTCGGCCATCTTCTCGTTCTGATTCTGGACGCCGCGGACGGAGAGATTCTGGACGAAATCGACCACGACAACCGCCAAGGATCCATACGTCGCTTTGATCCCCCGGACCCGCCGGCAGATGTCGTACAGTTCGATCTCTTGGCGGAACGTGTGCAGGGGCATCTCCCCGAGGACACCGATGGCCCCCTCGACAAGAAGCTCCTCGCGCTCCGTCAGCCGCCCCCGGAAGATCCTGTTGGAAGCGATTCCCAAATAGGCCCCCGCGAGCCGGGCAAGGAGCCACCTTTTCGGGATCTCGGCCGAGAAGTACGCCGCCCTGCCGCCCCACAATAGGGTCTGGATGACACATTGGACCGCCAGGAGCGTCTTTCCCCCCGAGGTAGGCCCTCCTATGGCCCAGAGGAATGAGGGCACAAGGCCGAACGTGGCGCGGTCCAGGGCCTTGATTCCGGTCGGGGGGCCAAGGGACTCCATCTTTGCGTTGCGGCGGATCATCGCCAGGAACTCCTCGGCCTGATCGGGGGTGATCCGGCCGTCGTCTGCGGCCCCCCCGATCTCCCTCACCGTCCCCAGGAAGTCCCTGACGGCCGATACACCCCCTTCGCGGACCAATTCCTGAATACGGCGCTTGGCGCGGCGCTCCTTGAGCGATGCCACGGCCTCCGTGATCGACGTGGCCGGGATGAGGATCGGGTTGGGCCTTGCGATCAGGTCGGACATCGTGGCCCAGGAATCGACCCTGCCGCGGCGGGCAAGGGCCTCGCCTACGGCGCCGGGATCCACGGTCCCGCCGGCGACTCGAACGTCCATGATCGCGTTGAAAATGTCGCGGTTGTCGGGACTCGCAAAATCATCGGGACCCAAGAGGCTGACTACCCGCTCGGCCTCGAAGGCAGACCGCATCGCGGCGTCAAGCAAAGCCGCCTCTACTTCGAGGAACGATTTGGCTTCGACGATGAGGGTCATGGCGTCTCTTCCGCCCTAAGAATCCCCATCATGATTTCGTAGGCGACTTGGGGGACGATGGAGTTTCCGAGACTTCGCAATCGGTCCACCCGAGCGGGTACCCCATCAGCCACTCGACAAATTGAGGGTTCAGGGAGCCACCGGCCACGGCGTTCAGCGGCGGCGTGTTCCTTTCCGATTGGCTCGGCCCCCCGCAGTTCTCCGCGTCCTGGACGGTAGGCGTCGGGAACATCCTCGCAACCGCCGTCGCCAGGTCGTCCCCGCCCGATCCCTCCCGTCCCGCCCGTGCGAAGTCCGGCTTCGACGGTTCCGACTTCGGGGTAGGCCACATTCTGGCCGCGGAGGTCAGCGTGTCCGGCGATCCCCGGTGTCCCCCGGTCTGTTCCGAGTCCTCGGCCCGGGGGGTGGGCCACATCTTCACTTCCTGATAACTCGGCCTTTTCCCTCCGTTCCCAGAGAATCGCGCCTGTTCCATATCGGCCATTGTCATCATTGATGCCGATGGCGTTGGCGTCATCTTGACCGCCTTCCGCAGACCCCCTTCGTTTGGCCGATCCTTGCCCTTCGACCCCCGACTCCCCGTGGCGTCCCCTTCGAGAGGCGTCGGCCACATGCGCATGACCACCTGTTGCGATAATGGAACCCCCGTGTCCCATGGTCGCGCCGGCTGGTTGCCGCGAGTCCCATCTTGGCCGGTCGGAGTGGCCCACAATCCAGACCCGGTATCGGAGGTGCGGGGCATCGACGCCACAAGCCGGAATAACAAGCGGGACCGCCCCGTACCCCAACGCTTCAAGATCGTCGAGGAGCGAGAAGAGGAGCAGCACTTCTTCTCGTGTAAGTATTCTTCGGAGACGGTCGAAATCCTCTGTTCGTTCAAGGTTTCGACTCTCCACTTTAAGAACGCGAGGCCGGACCCCCATGCGGACGAGGCCATCAACGTTTTCACCAACAACCCAAGTGGGCCGGACATCGGAAACGACTCGGAGCATTTCCGGCCAGAGGTAGCGGTCATCCTCCGTGCCGCATCGCTTCCCGGCAACTGAGAACGGCTGGCACGGGAACCCTCCGGAAATAATGTCTGCTGTCCCAACGTCGGCCCCCTTCAGGTTGCGTATGTCCCCATAGATCGGCACTCCGGGGAAATTCTTTTCAAGCACTTTGCAACAGTACGGGTCCGTCTCGCAGAACGCCGCGGTCAGGATTCTTCCCGTCCAGCGTGCGGCGAGGGAGAAGCCGCCGATGCCGCTGAACAGGTCGAGCAACTTCACCGCAACTCCTCCAGCGTTCTCCCCGCGGTATCCGTCCCTCGCGTCACGCCCTCACCCGGCGGCGGCGCATTTAAATACGATTCGAATTTCTCGCCGTTGAAGAGGGTCTGCGGGCGGAGATATTCCTCCATCTTCGGATCGCCCTTCCACTTCGCGCATTGGTGGTCGATCACCTTCTTGAAGTCCTCCAATCCGAATCCGTCCTTCCACCTGGCCGCTATGTGCCCCTTCGTCGTGCGCGATGCGGACGAGAAATTCTTCCCCGACTTGGCGTTGAGGTAGTCGATGATCTCCTTCACCGGCAGGATGTCTTCGAGCGACTGGCCCTTGGGCTTCTTCGGCGTTGCGGCCGCGGCCAAGTCCCCGGCGGTCTTCTCCTCTGCCACCGATGCCTTCAATCCTCGCGTCTTCGCCCATCGCCGGAGGGCCTTGTCGCGGGCGACGGCGGATCGCTCCTCGGCGAAGTAAATCCACGGTTGATGCTCACGCCATTGGTGAATCGCAAGTTCCCCGGTACCGTCCAACTTGTCGAGCCACGCCTCGTCGATCAGCGTCGAGACGAACACGCCGGGGTCGCCCTTCCATCCGGCGACCTCTTCGATGTCGTCGTTCGTCATCCCTTTCAGGACGCCCTTCGTGAAGTAGTGCGCGGCGTGGAACCACAGGCGGAACAGGCAGGCGAACCCGTGATCGCCGATGAGCCGGATGAGCCTGCGCGTCTTCCCCTTGCCGGTGATGCCGGCGTCTACGCGGATATCAACTGTGGGCATTCAGGTGCGCTCCAAGGGAAAGAAATGCCCCTCGATCTCAACTTGGGCGTGCGGGCCTTCGCCGAGGGCCAACCTGGCGGTTGGCTTTGATCGAGGGGCAACCGGGAATGCTATTATAATTTTCGTCCTCCGCACAGGACTGCTCCTATTGGAACTCTATCGTATGCGATGCGATGAGGATGTCAAGGCGAATCATCATAAAAGGTATCCCATCTCCTGCATAAACTGGATGGGATTCTTATTGTTCTTCTTTGTATTACAAGTAGGGCAAGCAAGTTGAACATTTTTATCCTCATGTTTCCCGGCAGGCTCACCCCTCTTCGGTATGAGTGGAACGATATGGTCAAGATGAAAACCCGTCTTCCGAAGGTCGGCCTTGCAGATCGCGCACTTTCCCTTCTGTCGTTTCCAGAGGATCTGGATGATGTCCTTGGAGAGAGTGCCCCCGTTGTATTTTTTACGAGCACGGCGATTTTGATTGTGAACCTTGCGTATCTCTGGGTTGGCTTTTCGCCAAGCAGCATAATATTGTTTCACGCGAGAGGGATTAGCCTCTCGCCATGCCTTACTTTTTATGTTATCCACTTCTTTGTTGCGTGCGTGCCTCTCCTTGGATTTCTTACTGATTGCCTCTCTGTTTGTTATCCCGTATTCTCGAACCCTTTCCTTTATTCTCTCTTTGTTTAATTGGTAATAACGCTTTTTTTGTTGTGGGTTTTCTCTGTCCCATGCCGCTGACTGTGCACGGTGTTTTTCCTTATGGCTTTCGTAATACTCTCTCCTGTATTTTTTTAACTTATCTCTATTTGCTTCTCGCCAAGCGGCCTTGTACGCCCGCAATTTCTCTGGGTCCTTGAAGGCCATTATCTTCCGCTCACGCGAAGTCTTTTTTCGCACCACGCCTTCACGCCGGGAAGGGAAAACTCCGACTTCAGCGCCCCAAGTAACTTCCCTACCTCGATGGAAACTTGTACCGATCCGATGGTTTTTTCTTCATCTTGGTCTTTTATTGAGAACGCAATTTTGCCTTCAACTGCGGCCCGGAGAAGTTCATTCGGATTGGTGATTTTATAGATCCACGTATCAATGAAATTACTCCCCGTCAACTCCTCCTTCACCGTCGGCAACGACACCTGCGGGACCTGAATCGGTGCGGTGAGAACCTGCTCCGCGAGTGCCGCGTGTCCCTGCTGTTCGAGTGCCGCGGCGCGTTCGACCTGCCGCGTCTCGGCCTTCTTCCGTTCCTCCTCCTGCGCCTGGCGTTCGCGCTCACGGCGGATGTCCTCCTGGACGGCGTTGTACCCCTCCATCTCGCGTTTGATGATTCCCTTCGCTTCGGTGACGGGTTTGAGCGCGTCGGCCTTGGCTTGCGTGGCGGCCTTGTGCGCGGCGTTCGCGGCCTTGCAAATCGGATCGAACGTCGTGGCGATTTTCTTCTCCAGTTGATGACAGCACAGGAATAAATTGTTCGCCTTGGCGAGCGTGTCCGAATCTTCCACCTTGAGGGCGCGGGCCTGATCGGGAAGCGTAAGGGCTTCATCGGCCGCTTGGTTGGCGACTTCGATCTGCTGCTCCGTTGCGGTTTCTCCGAGGACAAGTTTGCGGGTCATTTAATTGCTCCTGTAGAGGATGTTGACTAGGCAAGGAAAGGTGTCCGTCTCGATGGAGTACGCTCGCACGACACGGACTTGGACGCCCTTCCGTTCCGCGAGGGCAGAGAAATCCACGCCCTTCGGTTCGCAGAGTTTTACATCAATGCTGTTCGAGATATTGTGTGTTTCTCGGTCCCAATGAAGTTGGAAATCCTTCAGGCTCGGAGCGATGAACTCTTCATAAAACTCGGGTGAATCCTTCATCAAGTCTGCGGACGTAAAATAGATGTACTTCTTCATGATGACAACCTTGCGTCCGTAACTGTACGAATCGGATAGATTGGCGCAAAGGTCGTCCAAGTAAAGCCGCGCAATGTCTTTTGCTTCGATCGTCGTAGGCATCGTCGTCTCCCTATTCGTTCGCCTGATTGTGTGCCGTCTTCCACCGATTTACTCTCAACGCCGCCAGGAAAATGCCGTTGTTTCTGAACATCTCCTCCGCGCTCACCGGTTCGACTTTCGCTTGCGCCCCGTCGCTTTGCAGGTAGACCACCATGCCTTCAGGGAAGATGTTCTCGAAGCCGACCACCCTGATCGACGATGACGAGTTTTCGGGTCATTGGTCAGTTCACCGCCAACTTGAACGGCGACACGATGATGCGCGGTTCGATGTATACGGGCTTCACGGATTTACTGTTAGGATCTTTCATGAGTACCCATGTGCCTTCGGCAGAGGCAGGGGAGTATAATCCGTTCGGATCGGCTTGCGGCAGAACAACGTCGGCGTTTTGCTTCTTTACATCGTAGGCGAATGTAACCTTTTGCGGATTCGTGTACTGCGTTGCGGCGGGGATTCCGTATCCCACCGATTCGCCGACGAACACCAGCTTGCCCGTCATCTCGGCAACGATATAGGTGTATGTAGTCAACCCCTCTTGGTCCCGCATTTCGATGATGTCTTTCAGGATCTTACGCTCGCGGAAATTCTTGATCGCGGGCATACCGCTTTGCGCTGTTCCTTCCTTCAGGATGCGTTCCTGCTGTTCGCGCTGGATGTCATCGCTTGATTCTTTCCAATTGCATCCCCCGATCACCATCAGAACCACGAACGCTACGACCAATATCTTCTTCATGGTTTTCTCCTTAATACTTCGTAGTGGAAGTGCGTTCGTGTCGAAGATCGGCAATAAAAGTGCGAAGGTCGGACGGCATCTCGGCTTCAGGGAAATCAGCCGCACGATGGAGGATGATCGAAGCCATCGCGTCCCGCTGTGATGGCGTGGCCTTCGCATACTCCATCTGCATGTTCTGGAGTTCCTGAATCACTCCGCGCCGGTATGAGTACGTTTCCTCGAACACCTTCCGGCGGACCGCCTCCTGCTTTGGAGCGAAGAACTTGTACATGAAAAACTCGTTGCCCTGAATCGCCCACCCGAGTGCGAAAATCAGGATAAGGGCACCAAAACAAACACCGATAATCTTCATCGCATCTTTCATCGTCGTCCCCCCTATTCGTTCGCCTGATTGTGCGCCGTCTTCCATCTCCTGCACCTTAACGCTGCGTAAAATACGGACAGGTTCTCGTGCATCTCCAACGCGCTCACCGGCTCGGCCTTGGCGCGGGTTCCGTCCGACTGCAAGTAGACGACAAGCCCCTCGGGGAAGATGGCCTCGAAGCCGACGACGGAGCATTGTACGAGGTCGCCGTAGGCGGCGATCTGCACGGTGTCCCCGGCCCTCTTCGCGCCCGTCTTCAAATCCGCGAGCACGAAGCGATTCCCGATCCTCCCCGGCAGGTCGGGCGTACCAGAATATCGCCACGAGGGATGCCACATGGCTTGCTCGATGAGAGGTAACAACGGCTCGAATCCGACTGCCTTTTTGAAGGACTTGTAGCTCTCCAGATACGGCGCGATCCCCTCGCTCAACGTCCCCTCGTCCAGCGTCCCGTGCTCGAACCACGCGATCGCCTGGTGGACCCACGTGCCGACCTGCATCTTGAAATCGGCGTCGGCGTTGCGAGGGCCGTAGGTCTGGATGCCCTCGGCCTTCAAGATACCCGTGACCGATGAAAGGATCTCGCCGGTCTTGAGGCGATACGTGTGCGTCTCGTCGTCGAAGATGAGATCGGCGTGGTGCGGGGCGAAGATGATCTGTTCGGGGAGGGCGATCATTCGTCGAACATCCCCCGTGCCGCCATCTTTTCGTTCTCTTCCATGATCTGTGCCTTAACGATATGTCGCGCCATGGCGAACGCCTGCACGGGTGAATCGTCCTCGTTGAGCGCAATCGTCACGCCACCTTTCGCGTGGCTGAAGTTGCCCAAGTTCACTAATCTTTCGTAGCGGATTTCAGTTATCTTCATTTCTTCCCCTTTCGCTTCTCCATCACCACGTCACCGAGTAATTCAGCGCCGCCGCCGAGGTCCAGTAGACGACCATCTGCCACTCGGACCATCCCTTCGTCGCGTACACTATGGCCGCGGCGATGCTCAGTCCGATCATGATCGTTGGGAACAGTTTCGTCATGGGAGTAAAAGCCCCCGCCGGTTTGCCACGCCCCACCACAGGGCTATCCGAACCATCTCCTTTCGGGATTTCCGACGGGGGCGAGCGGATGTCATGCGGCCTCGCCGCCTTCCTCTGCGAGAAGCCTGTCGATCTCAGCGGCAAGTAGCGCCCCCGCTATGACGAGGCTGCGAAGCCTTCCGTGCTTACGCCTGTTATCCCACTCGGGAGCAAAGGGCCACGCATCCTCCCCGTATTCCGCGACATGTACCCCTTCGATCCCGTTCACTGCGTAGCACGCCGCGGCGAGGGCCAGTTCGTTGTCCGTGTGGCATCGGTCGTGCTCGGGGTCGAAACCCTCTTCGGTGATCTGACGGTCGCGCTCGGCGACGATCATCTGGGCGCCGGTCATGGCTTCGGCTCCTTCTCCTTCTTCCATGCGGCCCACGCCTCCGTGTTGAGCCAGCCCGACGCCAAGGTCGCCTCGGAAAGCGACACTTCCCGGTAGCACCGCTCGAACACTTCCTTGGGCGACCAGGAAACGTAGCCGTCCTCGTAGCGGACATGGTAGCCGGGGCGGTCGGGATGGTCCATGATGATGTTGGGCGAATTATGCTTTTCCGACAGGAACTCCATTTCCGTCATCGGCTCCGCTGCGATGATCTTCGTCCCGATGTAAATCTTCTCGGTCATGTCGCCCTCGCCTCCTTCACGTGGGACTCCACGTATTTTATCAAGTCGTCCACCGTCTTTACCTTCTCCGCATCGTCGTCATCGTAGATGTCGATGGCGAATTCGTCCTCCACTTCCATCGCGAGTTCCACGATGTCCAAGGAGTCAAGGCCGATGTCTTCCATGAGCGTATTCTCGCGGTGAATGTCGGCCACCGATCGGTCGGACTGCCGTGCGACCAGATGGATGATGGTTTCTTCCGTGTTCATTTCTTTGCACCCGCGGCGGCGATGTTCTTCACGAGGGCTTCGATCAGCGTGGACGCCTCGCGTTTGGTGAGGTCCTTGATCGACGCGATATTCTCGGCCTTGGCGAGAATATCGCTCGCGTACTCATGCTTTTCGTCGTCCGTCGTCAGGCCGAGTTCCTTCAGGCAGATGGCGATCTTCTTCACCTGCGGCTCCGTGGCGAGTTCTCCTGTTTCGGTGCCGGCGGCGGCGGGCTGTGCTGCTGCGGCTCCTGCCGTGGCGCCGTTGCCGGTAGACTGTGCGGTGCTCTGCGCGGGCTTCTGCGCGCCCGGTTGCACCTGCGTCGGGGCGCGGAATCCCTGCATCCCCTCGGGGACGGGAATGACGGGTGCTTTGCCCATCTCGTAGGTCGGCAGAGCCTCCTCGTCCCTCGCGAATTCCTCGGGGAGATAGAGCCTGCCGAGATCATCGGGATATGCGTCACGGTGGGCCTGCGCGATCGGGACTTTCCGGATCATCGTTCCCGGGCGCTCCCTCCACGTCTTCGTGACATCTCCGTTCGACTTCCGGCCGACGTATTCGTTGAACGCAACCTCGATCCGGTACGGAGTGCTGCGATCCTTCCGGTACACCTCACACCAGCCGCCGAGGATCTGCTCCCCCTCGACGTAGAACGCGCCCTCGCGGTACGTAATCTTCTTGTCGCCGTCGAGCACGATGATCCCGGCCTTGAAGCCGTTGTAGGTCGGGTTCTTCTCGGCCCGCTTGATGAACACCTGGTAGGCGACCACCATCGAAGCCGGATCGTTCTGTCCGTACTTGATGAGGAACGCCTCCTTCATGAACGGGTTCAACTGTTGCGATTTGCAGAGTTCCAGGAAGAAGTAAATCTCCTGCTCGTTCGCGTTCTGGTTGATGTACTTCTTCACGATCTCCGGCGTGAGATTCGGAACGTACCTCGTGACATCCGTGACCTGCGGCTTTACGACTTCTCCGGCCATCTTCTCCTCCTCCTTCGTCAGTTGGTTGTCGTCCCTGCGATTCGCAAGCGGGGCTTCCACTCGCCGCAATGCTCGTTCTGTTTCGGTTGAGGGAAATAGGTGGCTACGACGCCGCGGATATCGACCACGGAAACCGATGGGGGATACCGGTAGCATTTCCCTATCGCCTCGGTGCCGACCACCCTGATCTCATAGTGGTGACAGTTTCCGCAAATCATCACGGGGGCCTTGGGGGCGGGGGCATCAGGCATCTTCACGCCGCCTTTCTTCGCGATTCAATGAGGTTTTTGATCGTCTTGCGGAGCAGGGCGCTCAGCGTCACGAACCCGTCATCCGCCGCTATTCGATAGAGCGCAGACTTCTCCTTCGCGGTCACTCCGCGGATCGCCAGCACTCCCGGCTTGACCTTCATTCCTCGTCTCACGGTGCCTCCTCCTTCTTTGCTACAGGTTCCCGCCGATGCCGAGCGGGGGATCGTCGTCAGGCGGATCTTGCTTGCGGCCCCAATGCTCGTTGAGTACGAGGACGATGAAGATGACCGCAATCGCGAACAGTTCGATCATGCCGTCGGTTTCCTCGATGACTTTAGGGCCATCAATGCGCTCGTAAAAAACCATCTCGCACGGGAAACCATCGAGTTTTCCTTCGCCCGTTTTTCGATATCCTTCATGGCGCGTAACTGGATCGGGCGGCGCGACAGGTCGCCACGGTTGAACCATGCGAGGTCGAGTTTCATGTCGCCTTACCTCGCTATCATTTTGTAGAATGCGGCGGCTTCGGGGGACATTAATACTGGAACCGCCCATAGTGTTAACACGAAGAATCCCGCAATGACCATGATCCCCAGGACGACAAGTGAAGACATAGCGGGTCCTTCGGCGTCAGCTTTGCTTATTTTATCCCATTGGGTTGCCACGCCGTAAAATACTCCGATGGACAGTGCCGTAATAATGGCATAACCCAATGCGAACCCGAGGGCTTTGCCGTGCTGATACGCCACCAGTTTCGGCCACAGATATTGCGCCGTGGTCCCCATCTTCTCCGCGATCGCGTCGATGCGTTTGAGCACTTCCTGCGTCACCACGTTGTCCATCACTTGGCCTCCTTTGGGTATGCGGTCACTCCGTAAATCCGGATCAGCCCTGCCTTGAAAAGTATCTGCGCCGACAGGTCCTCTTTCTTCGACAGATAGTACCCCTTCGGGCACCGGTTGATCCTGGCGAGCAGGGCGTGTTGCGCCGGGGAGAGGTTGCTACTCATGTCCGTTCTGCCTCCTTAGAACTCTACAGGAGTGAGTTTCGTGTGCCACTCCACCGTGTCCCCGTCGTCCGATACCAGCCGGCCGTTGTGTTTGTCGTCCACGTGAATCCTTTCGAGCGCGTTCGACACGATGCCGCGAACCGCGTCGATGTGTAGGCATTCCACGGTTATCGTGACCGTCACTTTGTTAGCTTTCATCTTTTCCCCCTTCGAGACTCTTTAGCGTGGCGGGAGACTTCTCATCTATTTCGTTGAGAATCCCCTTCATTTCACATATGGCCGGGAACTCATAGGTCCTGTTCGGCGCATCCCTTACTTTGCGAACTGCCTCCCTCAACTCCCCTAACTTGGTGTTCTGATTGCGGAGGCGGTACAGTTCGGCGGCGGCCCAACGTACCGATTCCATCCACACCTGTTGAGTATGTGCGCTGTAGTCGGGATGGAATACTTCGTTTCTGCCGCACCCGCTACCGCAATTTCCACAGCATTCCTTCGCAAGTCTTTCGAAGTTCTCTTGTGGCGTATAGGATGAACCAACATCGAGTATTCGTTGCTTACAATAATGGCAGTCCATCACTTCTCCCTCTTCCTCTTGCGGGGGCACCGGCCTCGGTTGCGTGCGATAGGCTATCCCGAGTCCATGACACCGACCGTTTATTGGCCGGCGCCCCCTTGCGGTTATTCACTAATCATGTGCGGCAACGACATGAACACCGCGAACGCCATGTAATATGCGGCCTCAGCGAACTCCTTCCGGAAGAAACCGTAATAATAACCGCATACGAACAACCCAAAACCGACCACCCTGCAACCGATTCGCAGGTAATAATGGAACCGCTCCATCATCCCCTCCCGTGAACGTGGTCGCTGTGCGTGTGTCTTGCATGGTGCCCGGGTTCGTGGCCCTCCACCGTCAGCGGGCCGATCTTCGCCGCGAGCAGGTTCAACTCGGCGAGGATTTCCTTCTCCGACCCCTGCATTTTCCGCGCATCGGTTTTCAGGCTTCCATCGGGTAAAATGGTCACGATAAGAGTCGATGGCATCACACCCTCCGGTTGACTAACGTGAACTGATTGTTCTTTTCATCAAACGACTGGATCGCGTACCCTCGGGACTTGGCCCAATTCTTCACGCCGATCTTGGAATACTCCATCATGATCTCCGTGAGGCCCTGGGTGCCGCGGGCGACCGTGTACTGGCCCCCGTACCCGCGATCGAACGTGATGTTCTTCCCGCTCCGGTAGCCGCGAATCGCGTTGTCGTTTTCGCTGCGCTCGACCGTGTAGCCGAGTTCCATGAGCGCGGCCTCAAGGTGCTCGGCGTCGGTGAGGGTGGTGGTGATCCTGCTCGTGCAAGGCACGGTTATATCCTCCCTTCGGGTATATGCCGCCATGCGCGTCCATTCATTATTCTCCAAACCAAGCAACCAGAAACCCCAAACTGTTCCCCTATCTCTCTTTGGCTGAATTTTCTGGATCTGAATAGTGAGCGTATTATTGGTATGTCATTGGCGGTAAGTTTTGACATTCCGTTCTTTTCACCGAGTGCCACCACGTTTCTTTTCTTGGAGAACATATCATCCATATTGTCCTTTCGCGTTCCGAGAAACAGGTGGTCAGGCCGAGTGCAATCCCTCACGTCGCAACGATGGAGGGCGCATAACCCTTCAGGGATCGGGCCATAATGGATTTCCCACGACAGCCTGTGCGCCTTGATCTGGCCCTTGTGCCCCACCGAAATCAATCCGTATCCCTTCGTGCATTTCGTACCGGTCCATGACCAGCATCCGTCCTCCGATTTCTGCACGAAAGACCAGAACCTTTCGGTAAGGCTCCCCTTACTGCGGCCCATTATATTTTCACCTCCACCTGATCGTATTTTCGCCACACTTGAAGGCATCTCCGGCAAACGATGGTCGTGTCGAAGAAGAGGAGCGCGTGTCCCTTGAACCAGCAGATAATTCGCCGCATCACGCCTCCCCTCCCGGCTCCGCCGTGATCTTCCGCCGGCCCATGCCCGTGAGGGCTTCTTCCGCCGCACGAACCGCATCGTCCGCCGACTCCTTGATCGCCTTCTCGATGTCGGTCAAGGACGCCTCCGCGATGCCCACGGTCTTGCGCGAATTGCCCTCGGCCGCCGTGAGGATTCCCCGCAAGATTCCGACCTGCTGCCGCAGAACCTCGTCGCCCATCACGTTCATCGATTCGACGCGGCCCATGACCTCGACCGCCGACTCGATCATCTTCTCGGGGATCACGCCGCCGCGAGCGACGACTTTGGTGATCTTGCCGACCTTCTCCATGAACTCCTCGCGCAGTTCCGTGACCATCGACTTCACGATCGACCGCACGGCTTCCGTCTCGGCGGCGACACCCTCTGCACTCGCCGCATCCTTGGGCGCGGAAATGGCGTAGACGGCCCAGGACAGACGGAACTTCTCCTTGGCGGCTTCCGGGGCGGGGTACTCGCTTTGAAGACGCTGGAGGGCCGCCTGCGCCGCCTCCGGGGTATGCGCGGCGTCGAGAAGTGCCTTCTCCAAGACCGGAAGTTGAACCGCCTTGGTCGCCTCGTAGTTCGCAACGAAAATGGCGACCGCGCCGTCGAATCCCTCGCGGATCTTCTTGAGTTTGCCGATCAGAAGGGGGAGTTTGTCCGAGGGGACGTACCGGGCACCTCTCACGAACGGGAAGGGTAACGAATGCCATTCGACCGTGCGCTTCGCGTCCCGCACGATGTCCATGATCTCGTCGAACGACTCCTTGGGGAAAAGACGGTGCGAGCCGAGACTGAGCGCCCGCTGGACTTCCTTGCTGTCCTCGATCCCGAAATCCTGGCATTGAATCTTGGTGCGCCCCGACCACAATCCGATGTCCAAGTCCACGACCGATCCCGAAAGAAAAAGGTCGCTCCAACCGGGGGCTTTGCTGTTCTCTGTCATGGCTTCCCTCCGCACAGGGGTTGATGATGTGTTTGGCAGAATGTTAGCACAATGACATACAGCGTTGTCAAGCGTTATTTCTCCTCGTCCAGAATTATTTTCCGGCGTCCCGTTTCCGTCAATTCCCGCTGCGCTTCCTCGGTGGTTTTCTCGGGGGCCTTGGGTTTGCGCGGCTTCGGTTCCGGCGCGGCTTGAGGGCCGAAAGGAACGGCGTACGATAGGAACGGGAACGAGGACGCGCCGTATTGTCCGATGTTCTGCATCCCTAGGGCCATCTGTTGTCGCCGTACTGCGTCGTTCTGTTGCGCGGCCATCGCACGGGAACGCTCCGCTTGTATCTGTGCCGATTGCCGCATCAACGCATCGTACTTCGACGCTTCCTCTCCCTGCTCCTCGACCTTGCGCTTCTCTTCGATTGCGCGGCGAAGTTTATCCTGGGCCTCGCGCTCGGTGTCCTGCGTCATCACGATATTCGCCGGCGCGGTATCGGGGAACGCCTCGTCGATGGCGATACCCCATTTCTTCTTGTTGGTCGTATCTGCCATTGCTTTAGTTATTTCCCCGTCAAGCAACTCGGTGAAATATTTCAACGGGTTTTCTATGAGCGTATTCGCCATGCTACCCGCCGATTACCCTCTGGCCGACGTTCACGGTCTTGTCCTTGACGGTGGATGCGAACCTCGCCCGCGTCGATGCCCACTCGCGGATCGCCTTGATCTTCTCGCCCGCCGTGACTGACAGCGGCGTGGTGGCGACCGCGGCGTCCATCAGGTCCGCCATGGTGATGTCCCGGCCCTCGTCGAAAGCGTTGAACATGGCTTCTTCGACCACGTTCTCGATTTCGGATCCGGTGAATTCCGCCGTGGACAGAACGGGAACGGATGATGCCGTCATCGCATCGGCGAGTGCATCCCGCTTCCGCTTCTTCAGGTGAATTTTGAAGATGGCCGTCCGCTCGTCCTCGTTCGGAAGATCGACGGCGAAGATTTCATCGAACCGACCCTTGCGGAGCAGTTCGGGGGGAAGTCCCGAAACGTCGTTGGCCGATGCAACCAGGAACACGGGGCGCCGCCTCTCCTGCATCCACGTCAGCACGGTCCCGAACACACGTTTTGTCACGCCTGAATCACCCGAACCTTGGCCGCTGGATCCTGCAAGTCCTTTTTCTATCTCGTCTGTGAACAACACGCACGGCGACATCGCCTCGGCCAATTTCAACGCCTCGCGTGTACGGGCCTCGCTCTCTCCGACAAGACTGTTGAACAGGGCGCCGATGTCGAGCTTCACCGTGGGCACTCCAAGCGCGGTCCCGATGGCTTTCGCGGTCAGACTCTTCCCTGTACCGGGGCATCCCACGATGAGCACGCCTTTCGGACTCGGCAGTCCATACTCTTCCGCTTCCTTGGTGAACGCCCGCTTGCGCTTCGTGATCCATCCCTTGAGCACGTCCAGCCCCCCGATGGCGTCCAGTCCGCGGGGGTCCGGGTCCACGATCTCCAGCAGTCCCGATTTCTTCACGCCGGCGACCTTCTCCCGGTAGATGATCTCGGGGCAGAACTTCCCGGATTCGACGATGGACAGCGCGAGCGCGTTCTCGGCCTCCGTAGTTGAGAGTCCCGAGAGTGCGCGGAGTACGTCCTCGGCGCCCCCGTTGAACTTCTTCCCTGCCGACTTGGCGATCGACTCGGCGATGCTTGTCAAATCGGCCTTGGAGGGGAGCGCATAGTCCGTCACGACGATCAGTTTCTCCAGCGTCGGATGCGGCCGGAACGACGGCCCGACGATGATGATGCACGAGCCTTCCGTCGGCGCCCACGTGAGCAGGTCGCGCAACGCTCGCGGCAGGATCGGGTCCCGGTCGAACGGGAAATTGGCGAGGTCGCAGAACATGTACACCGTGTTCGGGAGACGCTGCGCCATCGCGGGGACCGGATCCTCGGTGTTCGCGATGGCTTTCGTGCCCGGGAATACGTTCTTCATCCCCTCCGTCGCGGTCCATTGGACGAGGGCTTTCCCGGCTTCCTTCGCGGCGGCCAGAACGTCGGTGCCGATGCGCTTCTCCTCGGCGGTCTGAACAGCAACCCCCGGAAATGCTGCTTTGAAATAATTCTTTAATCTGGCTTTCATTATGGTGCCCTCCGCACAGGGATGATAATTGTATAACGTTTTGTCTTACACGTTGTCAAGCCCTGATTTCTACCCTCACCGCGTACTAACAGTCGCGGTTGCCTCGTCCGCGAGACTCCCACCCCGGAATAAGCGCCTCGATGCCCTGTCTCTTCACCGCACGGAACCACTTTTCGTCTATGACCACCATCTTTTCGCTCGGGAAGTATTTCTCCATTCGCTTCAACCGCGTTATGCTTTTAGGGTCCATCCAGCCCTTCACCTCATGCCATTCATGCTTTCCGCTTGGGTAGGTTACTTTAAAATCTGGAGTGTACGCCCGTGTTCCTCTTTTTATGGATTCAAACACGAACGTGTGAACCTCATATTCCCACTTCACGATCTCTTTATTTCTTATTAACCAGTTCAAGAAGCGGGCATAGTTTGCCTCCCATGATGATCGAAAATATATGTCCCCAAGGTCGGCCCTTCGTCCTCCAGCGCACCGCGTGTAACCATTTCTCGCCTGTCCGCTCAGCACTCGCTTCATCATGTTGTCTGATAACCTCTGCCGGTTCTCCGGACTATTGAATTTTGAGTTAGGATCTGCCCATGCCTTGCGGGTCGCCTCCTTCATCTTCCTGGTGTTCTCTTCTGTGTGCTTCATCCCCAACGCTCCGCGAGGATGGCCATTTTCTTTTTGAGATTTTTTTACCCATCTGGATATTTGTTCTGATAATTCTTTTGACCCGCGATGCCCATACTTCGGTTCACTTTTCAGCACACGGACTCTTTTCCTTCTTATATCCGTCAACCCTAATTCCCGCGCTTTTCGACATACGTTTGCCTTATCCCGGCCAAACTTCTCTGCAAGCCGATCAAGCCTAATCTCCGGATTGAGTGTCGCGTCCCTGTATGCCGCCTTCAATGCCTCGACATCATCGTCGGTCCACGGCCTTATTTTACTTGCCATACCGAGCGTCCAAAACCTTGACCGCACTTGTCCTTCCGTCAACCCCATGATGTCCGCTATTTGTTGGCGGGTATGAGTGGCATACATGGAGGCAATCTTCGCGTCCTGTTGGGGTGTCCATTTCATCGCGTTGTCAGTATCCACAAATAGATTGTCATTGTCAATAGTTATTTCTTCGCTTCGCTCTCCGTGCGGATCGGAAGGGTGACGGTGAGGACCATCACGCAGCCCCTTTCTCTTGGCTTGCGTTCGGGCACACGAACAGCCCGCTTCCGCGGTAGACGAGTTCCGCTCCGCACAGGCAAATCGCGTTCGCGTCCTGGCTCTCGATGTGTTGCTGTCGCTTCATGTACTCCTCTCCGATGTCGGGCGCGTCCAGCGGAAGCTCGTACCAGCCGTACCCGCATCGCGGACAGTCCCGGCGCATGAGGGGGCGCGACTGCTTGCCCTCCGAGTAGAAATGGAGCGCGTCCTGGAGTTCCGTTTTCGCGTTCGTGGCGCCGCACTTGGCGCACGCTCTGTTGACGGCGTAGCGGTTCATCTCGTCCTCCTTTCCTGTTCCGGAAACAGGATGTGGTAGTGGATATGTTTTTCGTCGGACTGGTGCGACTCCCCGAGGGCCAGCAGGTCGGCCAAGTCCCTCCCGCTGTCGCCTCCGTCGCTCTCCTTGCGGAGCAGAATCTCGCGCTTGTACAGCGGCGGCTTGCTCCGGAACACTTCCAGGATCATTCGGTCGGGCATGTGTCGCACGGTTTAGCCCTCCTGTATCTTTTTGTTTACCCTTGACGGATCGCCAACTACCACAAAGCGGGTGCTGTTCCGTAGTATTATCTCGGAAAATATAAGAAACAATTCAGTCTCCGACGTGGTGGATTCAATGATTTTAGATACCTTCCTCTCATATTGACGTACCGCTGCGATTGCGACCGGGTTGATGTAAAGCGGTGTCGTTTCATAGGAGCTTGCCCCAGTGAATACAACCTCCTCAAGCCGAATGCTTGTCATTTTTGATTTCCCCTTTCTCGGGTACGCTCACCGGCTTGATTACGGCTTTCATGGCGTAGGCGCCGGATGAGAGCAGGTGCATCGCGGCTGATGCCATGAAGTCGAACAGTTCCCCGCGGGGCTTGTCCTCGCCGGGGTAGAAAATGCCGTATTTGGTGACGAAACGAGGGGGCATCACTCGGCTCCTTTCCTTGCGGTGATATGTTGCCATCGCTTCCCCTTGCAGATGTCGGACACGTGCTGGTGTGTGACCTCGAACCATCGCGCAACCTCGCAGACGCCCGATCCTTGCTTGAGCACGAAACGTCGGATGGAGCGCACGTCATCTTCGGTCAACCGTGCGCGGGGGTGCAGCGTCCCAGGGTGGCCGAACTTGCTCACTTTTCTTCTCCTTTCGCCTCGATGTATTTTCTGTTGCTCATCCTCACGGCTTCGGCCCAAGAGGTATCGCGGCCGCGCATCGCTTTACAATGTTCGCAAATCTGTTCCACCGTGCATCGGCATTGAGTCGGTCGGATGCTCTGGAACGAAACGAGTTTTTCAACGGTTTTCATGTCGCCACTCCATCCAAGCATGGATACATCCGAGTATTGCCCCTAAAACCATCGACGCCAAGAGCACCGATAGTATGGCGTGGAACCCCCAAAATACCCATATGGCGAGGAATACTACCCACCACATTTTATTTACCTCCGCTTTCTTTCGTCCCACTCGCTTTCCTCTTTGGTTGCGGGGCGCTCCCCGCGCCCGAGTTCCCACACGCGGCCATACGTCATCACCGGCTCCCCTGCGGCGTTGAGCATGAAGCCCTTTTCTTCTATCGCTTCGCGTTCCTCCAAGCGAACCGCGTGAACCAACATGAACGTCCAGGCGAGGAACACGGCGAGGGCCAGGAGCACGAGTAAGGCGCGGGAATGGAAGGTCATGGTTGATCGTCTCCTTTCTGCCACGGCGTCCCGTCGCCCATCAGGGCGGTGCGATAATCGGGCTTGCGGATCACTTGGATGTAGTCGTGTAGGTCGTCATATTCCGTGCCGTCGTCAAGGCATCCCTCACATTGGAGGTAATCTTGCGCGTATCGCCGGTACTGGTCAACGGTAATGCCGAGCATCTTCGCGGCTTCGCTGATGGTCATTTTTTCTCTCCTTTCGGCTTGCTCTTTTCTATTGGTAAACGCTCCGCCACAATTTCACGCCGCGGCGGATTCTCCAAGGGAAATTCACGGCAACCCGGGCACAGGTCGCGGAGGATGCCATCGGAAAGTTCCCCACAAACGGCGCAATAATCGGGCGCGTCGGTGCTCACTTGGTGGCCCCTTTCTCGGCGACATAATGTTGATATGCGATGCGGTCAAGTTCGGCGAGGTTAAACCCTCGCTCGTCGCACAGGTGCCGGATGTCGGCGAGCGCGTCGGCCACGTCCTCGGCGACAAGTCGCGTCGGGTGGTTCTGGTACGTTGCGCGGAGCATGGTCCGGGCCTTGTTCGCTCGTTTCGTGTTCGGCTTGTACGCTCCTGCGTGTCGCCTCCATTCCTCGCGGATGTGCTCGCGGGTGCGTTCGCCCGGTGCCGTGAAGGTCCAGCGGCCGCATAAGCACACAGCTTGCGCGTCGTGCGTCGATAATATACGGAGCTTGCAGGGCATGATCTTCCCCTTTCCCCGCGTGTCCATGCGCGGCCCGGTTGGGTGTCAGAATTTTTCCCCGGCTTCCGCCTTCGCGTTGTCGTCCCATCCTTCGGGGTAAATGAACCGCGGCCGGTAGGTGCGAATGTCGCGGAGTATCGCGTCAAAGTATCGCGGGTTCTCCGTCCTTGCGCGTTCGATTTCCTTGAGCGCGGCTTTCGTGTTGGGCCTCATCCCGGCCTGGATGTAGACTCGCAGCCATCCGGCGTAATTCGGCTCAGGGAGCATCTGCAAGGCGCACGCGGCGCAGTTGTCCGGATCGCGTCGGCGGCCGTGCTGGTAGGAGTGCTTGAAGTATTCCCGTTGTGCGGTCTGTGAATAGTTGCGGGCTAGGTCGTGCGGGTATTCCTTGGCCGCGTCTGCGAGTGCGCGAATCTCGGCGCGGAGTGCTTTGATTTCTTTCATGGCGTTTATCCCTCCGCTTTCAGGATGGCGTCCTGAATTTTCACGATGACATTTTCGTCCGGCCTTGCGATGTCGGTTAAATCTTCTTCCTCGATGTCGGCTTGGTTCTCATGCAGGCGGATCAATTCTGCGGCGGCGTCCTTCAATGCCTCGATCAATTCCGCCTTCCCGTTCTCCTTCTTCGTCGGTTGGCCGATGATGCCGGAGGCGATTTCTTCGCGGATTCCGGCGCCGTTTCCGGGGTGCTGCCGCTGCTCGACGGTAAACCGATCCTCTCCCGTCGCGTCATCGTGTACCACGTCCACGCGGACCATTCCGGACCAGCTCATCGCCTTCGTGACCATTCCGCTATTCTTGGTGCCAAGCCTTGTCGCCGATCCTCTCGAACCGCTTACTTCGCCGAGATAATGGGCCATGATAAAACCGTCCTTTCTCCGCTTGCGCGGGGTGGGTGCTGTGTTGGCTACTTTGCATCCTCGAACATAGCCAGGAGCGCGAACAAAAGACCGATGAAGATCAGGACGGCTTGGGCGTTGTACATTTCAGTCCACCATGAGGATGAGGTTGTCGGCGTGGACGAGAATTTTGTCGATGAAGGTCATCCCGCCGATGTTCTCGAATTCCCCTTTGATCCCGTTCTCAAATTCCACCAGGATATAGCGCGTGCCTTTCAGGTCCACGAATGCGACGATGGAACCATACGAGCGGATTGTTTCGCGTTTCTTCGTCCGGTCGGCCATGAAATCTTCATGCGTTTTCGGCCACGGTCCGGCCTCGCAGTCAATGGCGACGCGGTGCCCGATCTTGAGTCCATTGTTCACCGTTG
>JAEHJW020008201.1_pt1 | contig 27697 bp, 38 predicted proteins | sample 9271431 | NCBI WGS metagenome assembly JAEHJW02 | reverse complement strand
TGTAGTAGATAGCACCATCAGTGTTTGCATAGTGCTTTAATTCTGGCGTAGGCGTGATCTGCTGGTTGTTTAGCTGGTCAGGGGTAGCTACCTTAGCCTTAACCGATCCGTCGGCTGTAGCGGGTTCTGGAGCCAAATCATTGAATAGAGCATCATCAGCATTAGTGCCATAAAGTGCCTTAGCAACCTCACCAGTTGGATCAGATGCGGCAGCTTCATGGATGTTCTGATACATCCTAGGATTGGTGTCCTTGATGTTCATGGCAGGACTTGCTGGCTGAGTAGTATCAGTAATCAAGTTCTGCCTAGGAAGTGGGTTATTCCAATCCTGACTAAATGTAGCACCACCACTTGATGGCTTGGGTTGTGGACCTTTACCACCACTGGCCTTCCAAGCATTAAACGCATCATTATCAGCCTGTGCAGATGCCTTAAAAGCTGCTTCCTCTGCCGCTGAAGCTCTAGCTGCTTTAATAGCACCAACAGCATCTTTAGCAGCACCACCAAGACCTGTAGCTAAATCTGCTACAGCAGAAAAATCATCTGCCCATTTATCATCAGAAGTATAGCCATCTCCAGAAATAAACTTCTGTAAATCCTGAACCTTTCTATAATCATTGGTACTCTGCATAACAATGCCAGAGTTGGAATTAATAATGTTGATAAGATCACTGGTAGCTTGAATACGATCGGCAGGGTCCATATTGAGTAGACGATTACGAATTACATCAGTCTCTTGACCCGGAGCAAAAATGGCACGGACTCTGTCCATAATGCCGCCACCAAATTGTTCACCAATATCTGCCACATTCTTTTGGTTTGAAAATGGCAAAGCCATCCCACCAATATCTTCAACCTTATTGGCCGTACCTTCATTATTAATACCAGAGTTAGCAATAGCAGCATTAACCATAATCTGCTGTTGTCTCTTGGTTTCATTAATGGAGTTCATAACATCAGCAGCACTAAATCTTACATCTTCTGCTTCTGAGTTATTTGAAGATGGAGCTTGCAGCATTTTAGAACTCAGCAAGTTATCAGTACGATACATTGCTGAGTTTTCATTATACACACCAACCAAAGCATTCTGTTTATCAGGCAATGGAATGGTTTGATCTGCAAGCATAGTATTAAGAACAGGCTTAGCAGCTTCAAAACTCTGCTGTCTGGCTTGGTCAAAAATTTGTTCTGCTTGATCCGACTGGCCAGTTTGACTAAGTTCTGCCTTAGTTTGGGCATATGCTTGAATGACGTTGTTTGGATCACCAGACAACAGAGCAGCATGTGCAGCCATGTTTCTATTGCTGGCATCATTCGTAACAGGAGCTACTGCATTAGGATCAGGAGCAAAGTCAGACAGTTGATTAGCCTGTCCAGCATTTGCATTAAAATCCATTAAAGTAGGAGCTGTTTGACTTTGCTGTGGTCCAATTGGCATTTACAATCCTTATTTAACCTTGGGGCTGAGCGTATGGAATTCCTTGCCACATACTACCACTACCACCATTAATATTCGTTGGCAACCTTGGAGACTTAGGCATGAACATCTTCATCATGTCATTTTGAGTACCGGGCATAGACATAAATAGACCACCAGCTTCACCGGCAAGTCCACCAATAGCACTATATGTATTTGATCTCATCATCCAGTTGGCAGCAGTCTGATAATCACCAGCAACCGCATTATAAGTCGTACCAGCACGATTGATTGAAGAGACGTTGTTAGCAATGGTTGATCCGAGTGCAGACTCAGAACCAATTTGTCCAGAACTTAAGAACGCACCAGTATCAGCAGCGCTCTGTGCTATTTCAGCCTGTTTAATTCTTTGCTGCCTATATTGATCTCTAATCATCTGTGCACGCTGAGCAGCTTGATCTGCCATCTGGGTTTGCTGTGCATTTCTTTGTGCACGAGCAGCAGCTTTTTGAGCTTGCATGCTCTTGTATGTCATGGCAGTTGAAGCTGCAATAGCAGCAATTGCAAGAACTGTTGAAGTTACAAGCATTTTTATTACCTCAAGTATTTCTGATAAATTGTTTCAGTTCTTTCATACCCATTTTCTAATGGGAGTTCCTCATTATGGTTTTTCTTAAAACCAACCACTTGAAGAATTGCACCTTTTTCCCTAGCAATATCCTCAGCAACTTTAGTCATTTCATTCCAAATACCTAAACGACGGTATTCTGGTTTGACATAGATGCCAATTTCTTTAGCATGTTTTGTACTTGTAAAAAAATCTTCTGTAACTAAATTAGCAAAATAACCAATAAGCTCATTGTTATCAATTCTTCTACAAGTAATAATTGAAATCATTCCAAGATCAAGAACAGTTTGGACAGTCTTAATATTTGGATTGTATGCAATTAAATGACTCTTACTTTCTACTTCTTCAAAATGCTTTTTACCTAATTCAAAACATTGCCTCATGGCATGTTGAGTTGTTTCTTCCTGAATCTTGTATTGAATATTAGACATTCGCATCTCCCGACATATTCATAGCCCAACCTAAAAGTTCCATATGTTTACCCGGCTCAGAAGTAAATAGCAAGCTAAGTCCTTTACCCGTTCCTCTGAGTTTGCTACGAGTTTCAACTACGTAATAACCATTGTCCATTGTATCAGCAACGCTTGTTGGTACATAGTTTCTACGAAGCCTATAAACTTCTTGTGATTGACTCCATTGACCGCTTGTGGCTGAATTAGTCCAATTCCACTTAGCGACTAATTGACAACCAGACTTGTTAGTTAAATCCCAATCGCCATTAGCAAGAGTTGTATAGCCATCCTCAGTTTTTCTAAAATGACAAGTGATATATGACGCCATTTTATCTCGTTGAGTATCACCACCTAACATCACTCCAGTTAATACATAACTTGTAGCATCTATACCAGTGTTATTGATTGTATCTAATGATACCCAATCATAGTGGTATGGTTGCCAATAGGTTGCAAATGAATATTCAATAGTTGGACTTGTTCCAGTTATTACCAAATATTTAACTTCTGAAGTAACGTTCTCAACTTGTGGATTGTTAGTTTCAACGGGTGTGCCAGTAACAGTAACTTGATTACCGCTTTCAGTTACAAGCTCTTCACTATTTACAAGTTGAAATGGAACAGTTAAGAATGCACCAATTCCAATTGGTGTAGTTCCGTTATTAAGCTTTGGAATGACACTCTTATAATAAGCACCAAGAATTAGATCAAGAACAAGCTCATAAACATTATCTGTTGATCCATAAATATTACCATATGTCCATCTGACCCTCTTTTGGTATGAGTCATATGAACCAACTGCGTATGGTTTATATCCTTCAGGAATGTCATTGTAAAATGTATTAATTGTTTTAATGGTAACATTGTCAGCAGACCAGTTACCAAACTGATCCATACTGACATTATAAATGCCATCATCACCCCAATACATTAAAGCATTATCAACTACAACAACTGAACTAGGAGAAATACAACCATGTGTGCTAATTTTAGTCACAGTATAATTGGTTGCTTTAAATCCGTAGTTGTTAGAACCCTGAACAATCCAACAGCCATTAGCAGCTAATACAACTAAAGCATTTTCAATGTTTGCTAAGGCATTAATGCCATATGCACCATCAAAACGAATGAAGCCACCATCATCATCAACAAGAGATGAATCATTCTTGTCTGTTGGATCACCTTGCTGATAACATTCGCCAATGTTTGATAGGTCTCTTACAAGCTGACTAAACAAAACATATGATGCCATTCTTGGAGAGTTATCATCACCATCAATCAGCTCACCAGAAAATCCACCAAAAAATACGTGACCAGCAAATTCAGCAACGCATGTTGCACCACCGGGAGTAATATCCTGTGGTAAAGCGGTTACAGTATATGCGTTCTGTGGGTACTGTTGATCAAGCTGGGTAATTCCAGCTAGCCTACTGGCTCCACGATTAAGAGCATCAATAATAAAATAACCCATTGGAGCTAAGCTATTACCCGGAGGGTTAGCAACTAGATCACTAGAGTTAAATCTAATTTTATATAGCTCTCTAAAATCAGTTACATTCTGTAGAGATGTGTTTGCATATAAACAAGCATTAACATCATCTGCATTACTTGGAAACAGGTTTCCCGAGGAGCTTAAAAACTGCGAGATGGTATCATATGTACTACCACCAATTGAATTGAATTGGCAACGCGGTACAGCAAATGTTTGGTTTCTTAAATTATACAAGTGGGCATTAGTGGCAACAACTGGACGAATAGTAACGTTGTTACTCTGCCTTAGATTTTTACCCCTGTTGTTTGGGTTTTCAGAAGAACCTGTATTTCCACCAGCCGCACCGCCACCTCCACCGCTGTTACCCCAAGTATTAATAGGAAGCATGTTTTAATCCTTAGTAATTAACAGCAATATCAGTGACTCCAAACAAGTCACGTACATAAAGCGTTTGAGTCGAATGTCCAAGACCGTTAGTTTCATCATAACGAAATACATCAATTTGTGGCTGCCCTGTTACAACCACTAACATACCATCTACGGCACACATATTAAACCTAGTTGATACTAGTGAGGTTGGATATAAATACTGCCAATCAGGTGCACCATTAACTGCCAATGGTGAATTGATTGTATTAAAAAAGTTTAATTCATTTCCAATCTGAACAACAATATAAGTTAAAGAACCAATACCACCAACATTATTCCATCTAAAAAAGTTGTTGGCAACAATACCATTTGCAGGTAATGCAACACTGCTAGTAACAGTTTTGTTGCCACTTTCTAAATCTAATCCCAACCTTCTTGAACGCGAACCATCTCTGTTAAGAATAAAATTCTGTTCATCCAATGACGCATTAGGTGGAAAGTTTAATGGACTAGCCTCTGTAACAAGCCCACTAACGAAAGTATTTAGTTCAATGTTAGCTGCTGTACGAGGCATTAATTACTCCTTAGATTCACCCTTTCGCTTACGATTGATCTCTTCAGCTTCTTTCTTTAACTCTTCAAACTTAACAGCATCAGACTTAATCTGAGCTTCAATAATTGCTCTGGCCTGCTCTTCAGCTTCTTTCTGCTTGGCTTCTGCTAGTTCTTTACCGGCAATATAAGCATCAATTACAGTTTTATAAGCACGCTCATCAGTAAACAGACCAGTTAGGCTTAGGGGCAAAGTGCCGGGGCCAGAATGATGGATGTGGAACAATGAATGTACTTTATCACGCTCAATTACATAACCACGATATTCAATAGACATTTATTAGGGATCCCTGTGTTCTTGTTGGAAAGTTGGGTCTTCGTAAGCTTTGTAGCCTCTGCGACCATAATTAACAAACTTAATTCCACCAGCGACACGCCAATCCTTACGGCTCATCCATGCACGCTGTCTTACTGATTCTTGTTCTGCTTTTTGGTCTGCAAGCTGTCTTAACTTAACCGAAGCTCTGCTCTTTGCTTCTTCAAGCAAGAGTGTGAAAGCATCTACTGGAAGATCAGGAATTGCACTGTCTGTCGCAGTCCAAGAAGGTTGCATATATGCATATGCTTGACACTTGGATTGCTGCAATGTGGTATCTACAGTCTTATCATAAGCATCGAAAATTAAACTATTATCATCAAAACTTGTGTAAAAGGTTGGAGCAATATCATTACGAATTAGTAACTCACAACCAGATGTTGGATCAATAATAGTCAAAACATTTGTTTGAGTATTATCACGACTATTGATTAGCCTTAAGAAATCATCTGGCTCTCTATAGTCAATCTTGATATACTTTCTTCTATTACCATCAGATAATGCTCTACAATCATATCTAACACTAATCATTTCTTGAATTGGCTCTTCAAGAGTCATTAACGTTGGATTAGTAGTAGTACCTGATGGGATAAGCTGAACTAGCCTTCTTAAATGTGGCCAGTTTTTTCCGGACATTAAAGCAAAGTAAGTGCTCTGAACAATTTGAGCTACCTGACCAGCTTCAATAGTATCATTAATACTGTTGACATTATCACCGTCAATATCATTAAGGATATCTTGTACGATTTGTAAAAGCGTCATTTGAGCCATAATTATAGCCCTGTGTAATATGAAACACTCATACTAGCTGAAGGCTGTAATGCCCAACCAGAAATTGTTGGAGTAAATGATGCCAGTCCACCAGCATTAACACCAGAGCCATCTCTAGCAATTTGCCAAAGTAGTGTATCACCAACTGCTGCATTAACAACTAAAAGCGTTTTAACTGGAATGACCAATGCGTTATTAACTAAAGTTGTAGTAATTGTACCACCAAGTTGTGCTCCATTATATAAAGCTCTTAGCAGAACAATTGCATTACCAGTAGTGGCAGTTTCAGTAACAGAAAAAGAGTTGTGTACTAAAAACTGGCCTGCTACATTAAATGTCAAAACACCAGTTGCACCTAAAGATGCTTGTGTAGTTGATTGAGCAGAACCAAACTCAATTTGTAAGGCAGTGTTAGTTGCTGTAGGAGCTTGTGATGCACTTGCAGCATTACCTCTAAATAATTCAACATAACCTGTATCAGCAGGAACACTATGAATATCAGCCCATACAATATTTCTATATTGTGTAGTTCCATCACCATTAGCAAAGTTAGCTGTGCCATTGGCTGCTGTACTTGCATGCGCTGGTTCGTGCCTTTGCCCATCAGGAATATTGACGTGTTCAATATTAGCCATGTAATCTCCTAAAGAAAAAGCCAGCCACCCATCGCTGAATGACTGGCTTTAAATGGCACTTAATTAGTAGTTGTGAGTAAGCGTGCCAGAAATGTTCTTAGTAAAGATAAGAACCTGACCAGAATAACCAACTACAGAAACAACACCAGTGTTGCCCTCAGCAAGTAGGACAGGCGAGGACTCAGTTGCACTTGCAACAGACACACCACCAATAGTCACAGAAGTAGCAGTTGGGGGAGTACCAGCAACAGAACCAGAAGCACCAGTGTCAACAAACGAAGTTACAGCACCAACAGTGTAGTACAGATTTTCTGCACCAGTTGCAGTACCGCGATAAATCTGATAACCAGTTGCACCAGTTACAGCAGACCAAGTCACAGTTACAGAGTTGGTTGAACCAGTCAGTGCAGAGGTTGCAGCTTCAGCAGAAGCAACACCTTGACCACCACCAACCAGAGCTACAACCTTATAGTAGTAAGTAGCCGCACCAAGCGTACCACCAGTCGAAGAACCAACTGCCGAAGGCGAAGCTGGAGCAGGAATGGCAGAAGCAAAGGTAAGGTCTACTTCGGTAACATATGCATAGTTACCAGTAGGAATAGTATCACCAGAACGGCCCGGAGCAGTCAGATCAACTAGGAACTCATTGCGAGAACCATCAGTATGAATAAAACCCTTTTGACCGCCCTGAGAACGTGGGCCGTAGTAGTTACTAACACCAAGGCCAGCGGAATTTTCAAAACCCATTATTTATCTCCTTAATTAGACGGCAACAATTTCGCCAGTAGTATCAGGCAGGAAATTGACTGGAGAAGTGGCTAAGCAGCCAAGGGTATCAACACGCTGGATACCAAAGCCATAGCGTGAACGAACAACGTACTCATCACGAGCACGATCCTTATTACGCTCACCTTCAACCTTGGGCATACGACGCCAAGCACCCATCACAGGCTTGGTCTGATCGTCAAGAACGCACATAAAGATATTACCAACACCATTAGTGATAGTGGTAGTACCATCATTCCAGACGCCAACAGGCAGACGGTTAGAAGTAATTACATCCCAACCAAAAAGATTCCAAGCAAAACGCATACCACGAGCCATACCATTTTCAATCAGGTCCTTAGCGAACTGAGTGATATTGGAGGTTAGAGATACATAACCGTTTAGAGTTGCAGCAACAACCGGATCAACGATTGCTACACGGCCATCATCTGGCACCTTGGCTTTATCAAAGGCAAGCTTCATGCGAAGGAAGTGGTTTACCTTAGCTACATTACCAGTGGCAGCAGACACAACAAAGTGTGGAAAACCATTGATATTTGCAGGAGCGCCTGCATTAGTCTGATAGTAATTACCAGCCACAGCGAGGAAGTCAGTTTCAAACTTCTCCTGTAGAGCACGAGTAGATTCAGCAGAACGCTGAGCCATCAGAGTATCAATCTGAGCACCGTCCTCACGGAGATCATCAGTTACATACCAAGCATCACCAGTATACTGAGTGATGTTGAACTGGATTGTACCAGTTTCAATAGGGCTATAAACCAGAGGAGCATCTTCCTCTGCTTCCTGCACAGTTACGGTACCAACGGTCTTAATGTGCAGGTTAGTGCCATCAGCGAAGTCAGTGATGTTGCGCCAGAAAGACTCAGGCAGCAAACCATCATGAAGTACAGTCAGAATAAACTGGCTATACTGTTCGGCTTCAATGAATGCACGACTATTAACAGTAAGTTGCATTTATTAATCCTTATTCAGTTACATCATATTTCTTGTAAACATTCTGACGAATCTTATGCAAGAGTTCAACCTGATTCTTAGTTGTAGCCTTTGGACCAGCCAGTAATGAATAGTCTGGAGCTGCAATAGTATCATCTTGCTTTGGAATTGGAGGGATGTTTACGGTAGAGGTAGACAACTTAACTCCCGAAGGAGAAGTGGTCCCAAACAGTTGGAGAACTAAAGCTGGACTTGTGGCAGCTAATTCACCAAGCTTTTCAGGAGCCATACCAAGTTCTTGTGCCTTGGCTGCAATGGCTTCTTTAGCCTTTTCACCAAACTTATTAGCAAGGTGTTGCTCAACTTGCGCTAAGTTACTCCTAGCTGCTTCTCGCAGCTTATTTTCTTCCAGAGTCTTATTGAGCAAGCTAAGCACTGTCTGTTCATCCAAACCTTTTACCTCTACAGCCGGGTCGGGCTGGGGCTTAGTCTGTAACTGAGCAGCTAGTTTAGAAACTACATCATCAATATTAGCAGCTTTTGATGCCTCAACTCTCAGCCGTTCCATCTCGGCCTGATCGGCTTGTAGCTTCTCTTGAAGCTCTCGGATGCGCGTTTGAGCATGACTGGCACCTTTAAGTGCCTCTTCTACTGATGTGTATTTCTGTGTACCCTGTTCATTTTTAATGCCTGCCAAAAGGTCATTTAGGGCAGCATGTTGTTCAGGGCTGATAGTTACGGGTTCAGTGGTCTGAGTCGTACTATTAAAAAGGGACATTTAATTATTCCTGTGTCAATGGTTATATACTAGGTTTTAGTATTAATTTTCTATGAGGCTTAAGATTTCATCTAAGGCTCGTTGATAACCATGAGCATCAGCTTGTTCATAAGTCCAAGAAGGTTTCTGATAATTTACTTTAGAGCGTGTTTCAACAATATTTCTAGCAATTTTTGATTGCACTAACTCTGTCATACGCTTGCGCATAACAGTAGCTTCCTTAAAGTTCTGTCGGACTTCTTTTTGACGGGTTTCGTCTAAACCATCTGTCCAAGACGTTTTCATTTATACTCCTTGCTGTGCAGGCATTTGCTGTTGAACTGCCTGATCTTCTTGAGCTTGGTTCATAAGCTGCTGTCTTTCATTTTGTTCATGAACAGCAATATTAGGTTGGATAATATCCCAACCTTGGATATTGGTCATATCTTCAACAAACTTAGCTAGAGCAATACTAGATACATGTGGAGAAATAATCTGACCAATAGGGCTGCCAAAGATACCTACAACGTTTTGCAAGTCTTGGGCTTGCTTAGCAAAGTGTCTTGCACCAATAGGACAAATTTTACCATTAGCAGTAATATCTTGCTTGGTAATCTTCATAAATTCTTGGACACCAATATCATTATCTTCAACTCTGATAAGATCAGCACCATCAAGATTACGACAAGCAGTTTCAAGCATCATATTTAAAATTGGTTCAAGGAACTCAATTTCAAAGTTTGTAACCTTCTCTTGGAAGATTCTGCCAGCAGCATTATTCAACTGCTGAACTTCAAATGCAGTTTTCTCACCGGGAGTGCGAATACCCATAGCATCTCGTGGAGCACCTGCATAAAGCTCCATTTTATTCTCTAATTCTTGAATGCTTTGCTTAGCACTAATAATCGCTTGCATGCTGGTTTGCAATGGTTCAACATCTGAACCTTCTGCACCAAGTCTAATCTCTGTACTTGGACCCCAAGTAAACTCTTCAACTTCACCACGAATTTTAAGTGGGGGCTGAATGATAAGATCATGAGCATCAGCTTGTGCATTCTGCAAATGATCAATCATGTATTGCATGCCAACCAGATTATCAAGAGGACCCATGCCCCATAAATTATCAGGACGGATTCTCCAGCGACAAGTTACAATTGGAGCACCACCATACCATTCTGGCAGTTGAATATCTCTTGCCATGAATGACCTATCACAAATTGTGATTAGTCTATTTTCTTTAAGTTCACCACTCTTTGGGTCCATATAGTCGCCAAAGAACTCAAGAATTTCCATGTAACTGCCACGATAGTATTCATACATATTACCAAAACCATCGGCAGTGTAACCACATGCTTTCTCAAAATCTTCGTATGAATAACCGCCCATTACACGACTAATATGCTCACGACGCTTAATAGCATCTAACCAAAACTTTTGTTCTGGATCATCTTGAGCAAGCCGCTTAAGTTCACCAATGCCACGTACACTTCTTACAATTTTAAAGTTACGTTTAAATGAATCACCTAATGGATTAAATACAATGTCAAGAGGGCTGATACGAGTTAATACGGGGCCAATATAATCTGGAACTTTTGTACCATCTGCTAAAGTCTTATAAACCTCTGAAAAACTAACTGTACCAAAACAGTTACCATAATCGATGTAATCTAGTACAAGTTGAGAAATGGTTGTGCGAAAATGGTTTTCCCTGCACTTATTTTCCATGTAAACTTCAATAGCATTTGCTTTATTTTTACTAGCGCTTGACCTATCATATGCTTGCCACTTTAGCCATTGATCATTTGGAAAAAGTGAACTAATGTAATTTGAATGAAGGTTATCTCTAATCTGGCAAAGCTTTGGAGTAGTTGTGCTATGTTTCCATGGCAACATCTTGTTTGAAGTTGTACGAGTATCAGTAGCAAAAAGATAATCTCTTACCTCACGCCACTCATTAATCTTTTGCATTCGCTGATTATTGTAAGTTGTCCAAGTCCAGCTAATAAATGCTGATGGGTCATCTTGGCCTAGAATCTGTTTTAGTTCTAAAACCTTAGTATGTTCTGCCATTGTTTTCCTTAAATTCCACCAAACCGACTAGCCGGTTTAAAGTTTTTCATAAGTTCTTGTTGAAAACCACCACCTTGTCTTGCTGGTGGAGTTGCAATATTTACAGCAGATGCCAATGCATCCTTGATATCATCATGTGGAGGACGACTCATGACAAGTTCATCTTCTAATACTGAAGTCCATCCACCTTCAAAATGCCAAATTTTCATATCTTCATATGGCACTTCAAGTGCAGCAGCAATCCGTTCTTCTTTATTACCTTCATTCCTTGAAGGTCTATATTCTTCAACAGCTAAGGTTTGCCCGTCTTTTGATAGAAAATCTTTAATGGAATTTACAACTGCTTTCTGAGCGACCGTTACCTCAGCGCGCAGTTTATTAAACTTCCACTTTAAATGAAGATTTTTGATGTGTTGAAAATACTCATAAATTTTATCAGACTGAAATCTATCAATATCAAGAATGTAAATATTCTTATCTGAATCTATTCCAATAACGACGATAGCTGTCCAATCTGCTCTACGAGATAGGCTAAAGGCGAAGTCAATAGCAGCAAATACATTAAGTTTTCTTCCATTGATAAACCATCGTCCACCATCTTTTCTAAGATTGCGGGAATTATAGTATTGGAACTTTGTTCTTGAAATTCTTTCTGTGGTTGGATCATTTGGATCGTTGTAGTATTGGGCATAAAATTGCACCTTATCAATATACTCTGCTTTAATACGAGCAAGAGTTCTTTTATCAAATCCAAATGCTTTTTGATCTTCTCTTATAACTCTTGGCCAAAGAAAAATACCATCTAATTCTACAGCATACTCTTTAATTTCCCAAACAGGAAGTTCATCCATTTTAGCATCATTAACATCAAACACTTCATACATTTGATTTTTCCAAATTGAATATACATCTGATGGATGATAACGAGTTCCACAAGCCAAAGTAAATCCACCAGCATTACGAATGGATGTAAATTGAGATGACATCTTAGCAACCTGCTCACGTCCATCTTCTGTGTATGCATTGCTAGGAACAACTAAGTCATCTGCAATAATTACGTCAGCATGCCAACCAGTTGTGTTGGTTGTCAAACCTGCTGTTGCAATAGTGGCATCTCTAATACCCTCTTGCTTACGCTTAAGGTGATCTACAGAGATTTTATTAGATGACCACTTCTCACGCTTACCTTCAGTAGGATTAACATATTCTGGAAAGTAACGATTAAATACCGTACCACCTAAAATATTTTTAATAGCAAATAATTGAGTCTCAGCAAGCTCTGCTGTAGCTGATACATAAAGAATTGTTACTTCAGGATGCCGAGTAATCATCCATGCTGCCCAAGTAGCCACCATATGTGATTTAAGATGGCCACGAGGGAGCATGATTAATTTGTTTGAAGTTAAGCTTTCACCAAATCCAAAAAGATTATAGTCTTGAAGCCATCTAAAAATTTCTCTATGAACTTCTCCATACATATAACCCGGATTTACAAGATGAGCAAAGAACTCAAGATCAACAAGGGCTTGTTCTCTAATAAGCTTGGCTTGTTCGGGCATTCTTTCAATTTTTAGTTTTGCTTCAACAATCCAAGCTTCTTCCATTACATCTTCCTTAATTAATTGCCTCTACACATAACCAAGTATTATAGCTGGTGTTTACATTTAAGTTACCACCACTGTTTTGATAAACCTGAACATTAAATGTATCGCCTTGTGCTACTGAAAGAACTGCACTAATGCCACTAATAACTGTATCACCTGCACTGACAGCATTAATCGTCATTGCTGGAAAACCAAAAAGATTAGCACCATTATGTTGTAAAAACATTTGGCGAACACCGGTAGTATTTGCAGCAATATCTAAACTTGCTGAAACTCTTACTTTATTAACACTTTTTGGTATGGTAATTTTACCACTTGCTAATGATCCACCAAGATCATTTACCTGAACAGTATCTAACAAAACAGTTGTTGTAACTGCTGTAGTAATTGCTTGTGCTGTTCCTAAACTGCACAACATTCGCCTGCCAGTAACAGTTGAATTAGTTAATTCATAAGTTCCAGTTAATGAATCAGCGGCAGTAAAATCAGCATCATTAAACAAATCTTTATGGCATGTAATTTGACCAGAAGTACCAGTTAGAATTAATGCACGATCACTAGATGTAGCTGGAGTAGCTGATCCACCAATAATTTTAATTTCAATTGGTCTACTGTTTTGTGTGTTAGCATTTACAAAAGTAGCATACGTGCCGGGAGAAGCAAGACTGCCGTCAAGTCCAAAACATCCATTGAGTACAATACCATGAATATCTTGAGCAGCAGAAGGAATACCAGTAGTTGAAGCAGTGCTGGTGTAAAACAACCAGTTGTCTTTTTGGTTACTTTCAGAACCACAACCATTAAATACTACTCCACGCATATTAGAACATGCATAGCCATATTGACTAGCACCATCTGATCCACATGAAGTAAAGGTTGAATATGCAACTCCATTAATTACCCAATTACTTGATCCAGCATTAGATGCTTCACATCTATTAATTGAGAGGGATGTACTATAACCGGGAATATTGTAATTATTACCAGCAGCATTTTTTGCCCAACAATCTTCAATTGTGCCTAAATAACAATTGATAGCAAATAGATTATCTATACCAGCACCTTGCATTCTTACATTTTTGACAGTGAACATTGAACAATAAGATGCACCACCAACAGTATTTCCTTCGCCAATGACTAAGTTCCTACTAGTTGCATTAGCAATGTAAAGGTTTGATACACCAAAATGTGCACCTGCATTAAATGTTACACCATTGGTTGATGCTGGTACTGTACTGAAATCAAGAGTTGTGTTATCTGGACCACTGCCTTCAATATAAATATTATGAACATCACTTGTTGCATAAGCAGTAAAATCAATTGAACGATTTAAAATATAATGTCCACTTGGAACAATAATTTTACCACCACGATAATCAGAGTTAGTTTGAAGGTAATCACGAGCTGCTAAAAATGCTAAAGCATCAATCTCATCTGTTAGAGATAAACAAGAAGCATATACTGCTTGTGCTTCAGCTAATGTGGTAAATACAGAAGATGCTGGATGACTATTACCATCACCATATGCACCAAAGTCTTTAACAGTAATTTGGTCTTGTTCTCGTTCTTGAACTGTTCTTGAAGCTCCACCAGTTGCAGGAAATTTAAAACCTACAATACTTGCAGTAAGTGTTGATGGAGTTAAAATAGTTGGATCAAGCTTAGTTGTGGTAATAGAGCCATCAATAATATTTGATGTGCCAACTGAATTAGTTGCAAGCTGAGTCAATGTACTTGGTGCAGTTAATACACCGTTGAAGTAAAGACTTGTTGCATATAATGAACCTACATTTAAAAGATTATGGCTGTTCAAGTCAAAATCTTGGTACATTACATTTTGTCCACCTTGAGAATAAACTACATTAGTATTGAACTGAAGTACAATACTTTGGAAGTTATTATTAACAAGGGAAGTATTGTACCCTGTAGTAATGACAGGTAGAGTAAATGACATTATTAGCCCTTAACTTTCTTTAGGTTTGGATTCTTGGACTTAGCACCCTTACTGGCTTTACGACTGGAAGAAGCTAGGATGGCACCTGCTGCCTTCTTGCTAACACCTTCTTTCTTAGCAATCTTATTCTGTTCGGCCTTAAAGCCGGGATGTTTACTCTTCATTATTATTTCCTATAATCGTCCATACGCCTAATATCTGCTGAGAACTCATTAGCAATCTTTTCCTCAGCGGCTAAGTGTCTCTTTACCTCATCCTTGGTTGGCCTACCAGCCTTACGCTTCTCCCATCCATATTCAGCAAGATACTTAGCTGCTGAAAAGTTACCATCTTCAGAACAAGCCATTTCAATCATATTCTTAATGGCTTGGGAACGAAGTCTTACTTCAAGTTCTTCTCTCCAGTCTTCTATGTATGGTCTGAGGGTTTTATTATTACAAATCCTTTGCCATTGACTCCAAGACCCCATATGCTTCTGTACAAAGCTATATTCTGTAGGGTCTTCACATTCTAAGTAGAGCCTCTTAAGTGAAGGATATTTCTTTCCTTCATATTCATAGTCATATTCTTTAAGAGTGTACTGTGCATACTTAGTATCATAGGTACTTTCTAAGAATAATGCATTAGTTAAAGCTCTACCACCATTATCAAAGAATAACTCCTTAGGTAACATTCTTAGTATATCCTCTAAGTATATAATATAATCAACCCTTGGAATTTTTTTAAAGGGTCACATATGACTAATACCGAACAACTCATAAGAATTTCTATTGATGTAATTTCTTTGGGAAATTTTTTAGGTGCATTGCACCACTATTCATACCCCCGAACCCCCCCTTGCGGGTATGCGGGAGGGTCCGCTTAGCAAGCTGAATGCTTAGAAATGTTATAACATAACATTACATAGCTGCTTAGGCAGGTATTTGGTGGAATCCACTTCCGTTGGCACACTCTTTGCTTAGTCATTGATTGGCATAACATTTGCTTGTATGATTACACATGTAATCGTTCACCATACCTTAACAGTATGTGTGGTATCATTGCGAGGCATGTTCTATATGTGAGGCAAAGGTAAATCTGTCCCTGCCGTTCCACGTTCAGCTTACGTTCAGACTTAGTAGCGTATTATGATGCTAAACATAGGCAAACGAGCCTAGCTTGTGAAAGCAAGCGAATTGTATCTGCTATGGCAGACGTGTAGGTTGAATCTGCGGGCTGGCCTTCGGGCTGGTGCAGTGCATCGCTTACGCGACCGGACGATGGTTTGTTATCGTACCTGAGCCTAGCACGGTACTAGGCGCCCTAGCGTTGCATGGGGCTAGTGACTGCAACGCCGCTACCATCGCGGCCAAAATTCTCTAGAAAGCGCCGTCTGGCAAACGGTACGCATTGCGGAGATGGATGGGACAGCAAGCGAACGGGCAGCCGTTCCCCTGTCAAGACATGGGCTTAGGAATACCATTTCCTAACTAACCATGCTCAGCCTTCATTAAGGCAGCAAGCTAAGTCAGTTATGCAAAGACTGACAAGTTAGCTTGCTTATGCACCTTACCGGACATTGATCCGGCTTAGGTATAGACGGACTAGGGTGCATACTCAAGCTAACTAACCATTGGAGACTAACATGGCTTTTCAGAAAAAGCATGTTAAACAAGACTTGAAACGCTATCATGGCCAATATCGCCATGTTAACAAGGCGCTAGCTTTGCTGGCGCTTAACACGTCAGATTCACGCAAAGAATACAAGGCGATGGGTGTCCATAAGTATCGCCGTGGCCGCATTAACACCGCTGCCTTTTTTGAACCGAAGGGCAAGCATCCCGTCCGCTGCAAAGAAAAAAGGAAATGACAATGGCAAACAAGCGCCTGAATAAGTACACCATCATCACGCGTATGATCAAGGCCGGTTATGAACTGGTCATGATCAACGGTCGTCAAGTCTTGCGCAAGGCTTTCTAACCTAGTGCAATCCACCGGGCATTGTGCCCCTAACAAAGGTAATGTGTCATGGCAAAAATCAAGTACGTTGAAGCAAAGAACGATGCCGAACTCGACAAGCTGATTAATAACAGCATACGTTCGGTCCAGAAGGCGCGCGAGCATGTGCAGATTGCCGCAGTGGCCGTTCTCTTGCACGCTGCAAAGCATGGCGACTGGACGAAGGCAAACGTCCTCGTGGAAGGATTGGGCAGCACTGTCAACGGGCAGGCGCTGGTCAAGTTTTTTGTAGACTACGGTGGCCTCACTATCAATGCGGAGTCTTCTGCGTTCGGTGGCTGGCAGGGGGCGGAGTATATCCGCGAGCACTTGGACGCTGCCAAGGAAAAAATGTGGTGGGACCTCCGCAAGGTTAATCCGTTCGCAGGCTACAATGCAGACACGGAGCTTAACCGCTTTGTGGAAAAGCATCGCAAGATGGTCAAGACGATTGCCGGCCTTACTCCAGAGGATCAAGGTAAGGTATCGTTCATTATCTCTGATAAGACGATGGCTGCCGTGCTGTCTCTGGTGGATTTTGAGCACATTGTTGCCGTTGTCCGCGAAGAACGCGAGCACGAAGCGGAAGCCGCCGAAGCACCGGCAGCGGACGCCAATGACAATGCCGATGCTGTAGTAGACCAGCAGGCCGTCATGCACTGAACGCCGACTAGGGACAAATTGTAAATCTCTCCCTAGGCTCGTAGCCTCGTGGCCGGGCTAAGACGGAAGGCGGATCGCCGCACAACGTTAGGCCACAACCTTAATCTGTGTAGGATCATAGGATAATCCGTTGTCTGCCGTCACAGTAGATATAGTCTACACCGCAGACAAAGAACCTAGGTTCGATTCCTAGGCGCACGACTACACAAGCCCCATGCTGAAAAGTGTGGGGCTTTTTCTATTTATGACACCCACAAAACTGGAGTTTTATATGTCTCTTTCTGGCCGTACCATCTCCCGCGCACTGTCTGCCCATAGTCGTGGCAGTCAGACTCCCGGCAAGGATAAGGGTCCAACCTGTACCAAGTCTGCGCTTAAGGAATTTGGCAGGCGTGCCAATCCGTACAAACTGCATGGCCATCGCACACACTTGTATACGGAATATTGCACCCTTACCAGCGGGATGAATAAGTAATCCCTAGAACGCGCTCTAAGCGCGTTCCATAGTCTACCCCATACCTACCCATTACCCCATCCATAGGATTGCCTTGTAGAGCGTCCTAGAGGCTTGTAGCCATGAATAAAATACGTCAGGCCGATAAAGATGTGGCTGAGCATGCCATCAAGACATATTCAGATGTTTGGGCGCATGGGTTTTGGACTGGTGTCATTCTGTCATTTGCCACAGTGGCAACCGTCACGTTTATTGCGTGCAACATTTGAATAATGCAATGTTGTGTGCGTCAATTTTTTGTTGAAAATTTTTTGGAGAAACAACCGTCATGCGTAAGACAAATGGCCTTTCTGATGAAGTTATCCGCAAGCATCGGCATGACAAGCGTGCAAAGCATGATGCTATGCAGAAGCAACAGAAGCAAGATCAAAAGCATGAAAAGCGGATGAATGAAGATCAAGAGCTTGACGTTGACTAACGTCAGATATAGATAAGGGACATACTTAGCAAGCTTATTAGTAAGCTCCTAAGTATACCCCTTATATATAATACATTAAACCGGCCTGACAAATGTTTATACCCCACTTTTCGGGTATTTTTCTAGAGGAAATTGATATGAGCAGTGTTTCTTTTCATGTGCTTGGCCCCGAGACTATGGCTCCATATGTAATTTCTGCATGATTGACACTGCTTACCATACGTTGCATCATTAAAACAACCGTCGTACTTACATTTCATAATTACTCCTCGGTGTATCGGAACAGACTTCTAATCTGTAGTCCCGTAATTGGATCAATGTGGGTTCGAGTCCCATCACCGAGTCCATGAATATATACCGTGAAAGTTTGTGTTAATTACATGTGCCAATGGCGGAATTGGTAGACGCAACAGACTTAAAATCTGTCGATTAATTCGTCCGGGTTCAAGTCCCGGTTGGCATACCAAGTTTATGGGGTGAACGCGGGATGGTGACCCGCACTGCCGTTGGGAGCCAAACCCGACGAGACGTCGAAAGACGATTGGGGAGTCTGTAGAAGGTCCAGCTAGATGCTCGTTGAAATGCTGGCCGTCAGATCCGTGAAACCGGAAAGCCGGAACAACACCACCGGCCACCCCACCACACACACGAGGAAGGGATATGGGCATGTACAGGGCGGAACAGGTGTTTTTGCGTAGCGAAGATGTCAAGTATAAGGATGGCAAGCCGCCCACGCCTCCCGAGACGCTGAGATTGAGGCGCTGAAACAAGAGATTGAAACCCTTAATAGTTATATATTAGAATTGGGTGAAAGAGATTAAATGTCTAAGCGTCAACAAATCTCTTGTGTTGCCTATGATAAACGAGGCCGCGCAATCTCCATTGGTTACAACAGCTACGGTAAAACACATACTTTGCAAGGCAAGTATGCAGCTAAGGTAGGTAAGCCGGGTGCAATCTTTTTGCACGCTGAGATTGACGCCTTGATTAAAGCTCGTGGTAAAAAAATTCATAGGGTGTTTGTGTCAAGACGTTGTGGTGACAAGTTTGGCTTGGCCAAGCCGTGTCCCATATGTACCAAAGCCCTTGCTGATTACAATGTAAAAATTGTGGAGTGGACAATCTGATGCCCAAGACTATTACAGCCGCCCAAGCGCGGCTAAATTTTTGTCCAAAACTTTTCTCAGAAACATTCATTCGTATTAATGAAATGATTCTTGAGGCATCAAGATTGAAACATGAAGTTGAACTTGCTGTGCCAACCGAGGATGGCACCCACATTGATGTTAGGAAAGCCTTGGAAGAAAATGGATTCAAGGTGAATATGACAAGAATTGATTCCAAAACTTTTAACATGAGGATTGAGTGGTGAGTCAACGACATTTAGTTTTTGTTTATGGAAGTCTTAAGAAAGGCTTTCACAACCATTGGCTTCTAGATAAGCCTGATACAAAGTTCATTGACGATGCATCTAGCATCGCACCCAACTATGCAATGGTTAGTTTAGGATCATATCCCGGTTTGATCTTAGGCAATCAAAGAGTATCTGGTGAATTGTACGAAGTATCAGAAGATACTTTCCATAGCTTAGATAGGCTTGAGGGTCATCCTTATGTTTACAAGCGTGAGCAAGTTCGTTTCAAAACTGTTGGCAAAAAGGTTATTGAGGCATGGGTCTACCTCTTTAAAGATACAGACGATCACCGTTCCAAAACCCTTACAAATTGTTTCTGGAGTGACAATGAAGGTCTCAAAAGATAGTTTGACCAATTCTGCCATTGAACGTATGGTAGCTAAGGGCTACGAAATTATTGTTGAAGCCGATTCTGAATGGGTTGAAATCAGAAAGGTTGAACCTGTTGAGGAGCAGACTAATGCTGCCATCTGAGCATTACGAAAAGTATAAAGACGTCATTGATCAGGCTTTCAATGAGGTTGTTAAGCATCCTGTGAATGGCTATCATACTTGCTATTATGGATGTATTGACAAGACTGGACAGTGGATCAGGGGCTTTGGTAATGGACCTTGTTATGGTGGTGTGATGGGACTTAAAGGTTCCGTCGCCATCTTTAACAAGGTTATCCAACTCCCGCGGGTTAACGAAGAAAATCAAGCTATTTTCTATGACTATCTTGCCAATCATTCACCTTGGGCAGACGCCTTTATTAGTAAGGATACTGATAAGGTAATGAAGGACGGCTTGATGGTTTTGCAGACTGACATGCCAGCCAATTACATTATTGGTGCAGCCATAGCCACACGTTTTATGTGGGAAACAAGTAGGATGATGGATCGGTTTGTTCTGCTTGCTAAGGCTGGAGTCAACAGAGATTTAGCATACCTGTTGGCTTTGATTGCAGATGGACTAGAATTTACTAATAAGTCTGTGAAGGTTGTATTAGTACGATACATGACTTTTGCACACATCTGTCATGATGCTAATATCCTCTATAAAAACGATATAAAAAATTTCTTTAATAAGAACATTGTTAGGCCAGCTAAACATACGTTCCAAGAAAATGGAACGTATGATTACATTGACAATATGTGGGACGGAGAAGGTGGAAAGGAACTTGTTGACTACTTAGATAAGTATCTCAACGGTTCTAAGCAAGAAGTTAGTGGTCCATTTAGCAAAGCACTAAGAGCAAACACATCATTTGATAAGGAAGATTTTATCAAGTGTATGGTTGAGCATGGTGATGAAATCATGAAGGAGATCATGTCATGAAGGTTTGTATCATTGCTGGTAATTCAGCATATCGTGAGATGTTTGAAGCTCATGGTTGGGAAGTTATGGATAATGCTAAGAATGCAGATTTAGTCTGCTTCACTGGTGGTGCTGATGTATCGCCAGAATTGTATGGCCAAAAGAACGTTGCTTCATATGTTGATAAGAAGCGTGATGATTATGAAGAAGGACTTTTCAACGCTTATGTAGGTCATGTTCCTATGGTTGGTATCTGTCGTGGTGGTCAGTTTCTTAATGTCATGTGTGGTGGATCAATGTGGCAAGATGTTGATGGCCATGCTACTTATGGTGGTCACATCATGACTGATCTTAGAACGGGATATGATATCCTTGTTAGTTCAACCCATCACCAGATGATGAGATATGGAGAAGGTGGAGTGGTTCTAGCAACAGCCCATGAAGCAAAAAGTTTTCGTGATGATGATGGTTTACTTACTTATCGTGATGATTCAATTCACGAAGACTTGGAAGTTGTTTTATACCCAAAACAAAATGTTCTTTGTTTCCAACCCCACCCTGAGTTTAAGGGATTTGCTGAATGCACTAAGGCATTCTTTGAATATCTAAAAAGAATTTTGCCAAATCGTTTTGCACAGTAACGCAATGCTGATTGTGTTAATTTTGTTTAGAAAATTTTTGGAGGATTGGTTATGCTTATCACAGATTTTCCGGGATGCTGTACGGCAAAGGTTTTTTGTAGATTTGGACCCGAGGAAGACCATGAAACTGATGGTCAAGAGTGGGACCCAAAGACAAAGCTTAAGGAAGATTTAGTTAAGCAAAATGTTGCGCTGTTTGTTGACAAACTCAACTTTCTTAAGCGCACTGGCATGGCTGTTGTATTTGCTACCACTACAGATAAGCAAACCAACACTGAGGAAGCCCTAGCTCGTGTTGGTTTTTATGCGTCTGGTGCTGTTGATAAGACCCAACATCCAGAGACCAAAGTAACCGCATGGTTTATGCCACTTAACGAATGGAACCCAGAAGATGTCAAAGCCTGAAGATGAATTAGAGAGTGATAATATTGTTAATTGCTGTGGTGTAGTACAGATTTGGGGATTTGATTGTATTGATGGTGATAGGTTTTATGAAGGACATCCCGCAAAACCTGACGATGAAAAGAGACAAGCTTTTGAAGAAGATCTCCAACATCTTGAAGAATACTGGGAAGGTAAAAAGTTCCTATTAGCAGCGACAACTGTGGAACAAACTAATGCAAATAAAGCATTAGAAAATCGTGGGTTTACTTCACAAGGCCCAAATCGTCGTATCATCCTTTGGACTAAGGAACTCTAAACCATGTGTGGAAATGTAGGCGTTGCCGGTAATATTCGTAAGAAAGAAGAAGATACTTTCAAGTGTATGCTGGAACTTGACACAGTTCGAGGCCCACATTCAACTGGTGTTGCGTCTTTTAATTCTTTCCGAAAAGATGCTGTCATTATTGCTAAGGATGTAGGAACTCCTTGGGATTTATATAGCTCTGATAACTACAAAAATCTTATCAATGGCTATGTGCATAGGGTTTTGCTAGGCCATAATCGTTGGGCAACGCGTGGTAAGATCACTGAGAATAATGCCCATCCATTTAGGTCTGGTAACTTAGTGGGCGCGCACAATGGCACGCTATATAATCAGCATGACCTTGATGACCATGAGATGTTTGATGTTGATAGTGAAAATATCTATCATCATATGTCTAATCATGGTTGGGAACTTACTATTCCCAAGCTCAATGGCGCATTTGCTCTTGTGTGGTTTGATATTGAAGAGCACAAGGTACACTTCTGTCGCAATAAAGATCGTCCACTTTTCTATACCTTTAGTAAGGATGGCGAAACTTTGTTTTGGGCATCTGAACCTTGGATGCTTAATGTTGCTTTGCGAAAGAACAGCATTGAGTTTGGTGATATTTTTGATGTAGAGGTTCAAAAGCTCTACTCTTTTGATATTCCACAAAACTGGCAGAAGCATTCCATTCAAGAATCAATGAAGAAGGAAGACGTTGAGTTTTATAAGTACAAGACGTCTACCAATTATGATTATTGGGGACAGCGGGGGAAAACAACAGAAAAACAGACTGAGCCGTCGGGAAAGGAAACTAGCAAAGAAACGAGCACGTCTCGGGCTAGTAACGTAACCTTGCTCGACGGCACAGGATATGTTGGTAAGGAAGTTGATTTCTATGTGGATAAGCTTATGCCACATCCTAAGAAGCCCAACAAGAGTTATATCCGTGCGTTTACTGATGATGATGATGGGGTTGAAATTCGTATTCCAACAGATGACATTGCCAAGCAAACTTTGTTTCGTCAGCTTCTCGACAGTGTCAACTATTTCAAGGCTCGTGTTCAGTCTTTTAATCGTTATCCCGGAGGTAGTCATCTGCTTCTTGTTGTCCCGTCTATTAGAGAAATTCCTAATTGGACGGAAGAATCCAAGGTAGAAGTTTACAATGGTGAAAGAGTAAATCGAGAAGAGTTTTTAAGGCGTGTTAAGAATGGTTGCGCAATTTGTGACTGTTCTGCCACATTTGATGGAGCAAAGGATATTGAGTGGCTTGATGTTGGCACCTTCCTTTGCGCAGGGTGTAAGGATACAGAGTACGCACATCAGTTGATGTTTCCACAATATTCGAGGTAATCTATGAATCAAATCCTAGTTGGTTGTGATCCAGAACTTTTCATGTTCCAAAATGGGCGCCCTGTATCCGCTCATGGTGCAATTAGGGGGACGAAAGAAGAACCTTTTATTGTTCAAGATGGTGCTGTTCAGGTGGATGGCACTGCTTTGGAATTCAACATTAATCCAGCGCATGATGTTAATGAGTTCATTAATAACATCAATAGTGTTATGAATCAGCTTAAGGCTATGGTTCCGGGCTATGAAGTTCGGGCTGTTCCTGTAGCTGAATATGGTGAAGAGTATATGAAGACTCTGCCACCAATTGCTGTCGAACTTGGCTGCAATCCTGACTTTAATGCTTGGGAAGACGGAAAGGTAAATCCTAAGCCAAACGTCCAAGTTCCATTCCGTACTGCTTCTGGCCACGTACATATTGGCTGGACTCAGGATGAAGATGTATATTCAAAGGACCACTATGATAACTGCATCATTGCTGTCAAGCAGCTTGATTATAGTCTTGGTCTTGGTTCTATGTTGTTTGATAAGGATGTTAAGCGTCGAGCACTATATGGTGCTCCGGGTGCATTTCGTCCAAAGCCTTATGGCGTTGAGTATCGTGTGCTTAGTAATGCATGGTTGCGCGACAATCGCCTAATGGCTTGGGTATTCAACACAGTGATTAAGAGCCTTAATAAACTCTCAGATGGCGTTTATTTTGGTGATGTCCCATATATCAAAGATAATTATAATCCAATTGCTATCTTGACTGGAAAACAAAAAGTTGCAGATTGGCAGATTGAAGATGCTTTGTATAGTTGTGAAATTGATCTTCCACCACGAATCAAAATGTTGGAAGCCGCCTAAATGTACGGTAAAGATTATGCTTATGCCGGAACTCGTTTAGCTGAGTCTATTGTCCGGCTTCAAAAATCAGGAGAGCCTGTATTTGTTCATAATATGAACATGACGGGTGAGATTACATACACACTTCTCAAAGACAATCAGATGTGCATGGGCCATTGTGATGATTTAGATATGCACCCCGTTAAGCTAGGCTACGTTAATCATAAGAATGGTGTATCTTATGTGCAACGTAAGCCAGTTAGGCGGGACTGGAAGCAGGGACTTCGTGCACAGAATTGTGTAAGTTACAACGTTCCTTTTAGGAACATTGCCTTTAATGAAGTGAGAGATTGCATCATGGGCAATTATCCTAAGTTTGCTGATGCTCTAAAAGGCAATAGAGTGATTGCTTTCCATCGACATTGGGCAGTTAGAAAGGCAACTGATCTTTTGTATAAGGAACAGATTGTTGGACTGATTGTTGACGGAAAGCCAGTCTTGGATAAGAAATTTATCCATTTGAAAGAATATCTTGAGGAGTGTATGGCGTGAAAACCGTATTTCAAGAAATGCGTTTGCGCAGAAAAGAGCCGGGGCTGATTGGTGTTGAGATTGAAGTAGAGGGTCACAACTTACCAAACCCTGAGAAGTGGTGGTTACGTGAGCATGACGGTTCTTTAAAAGCTGCTGAGACAGCGGAATATGTGCTTGCACGTCCTGCTAAAAATCCTGCTGAGCTAAAGCAGGCTTTAAAGTATTTGGATGAACTTTATAAGGCACATGGCAGTATAGTAGATGATTCAGTTAGAGCAGGTGTGCATGTCCACATCAACTGTCAAGACTTGACTATTAAACAACTCTACACTTTCATTTGCTTGTACCTTTGTCTTGAAAATGTTTTGGTAAAGTTCTGTGGCGAGTATCGTGAAGGCAATCTGTTTTGTTTGCGAGCGAGTGATGCTGAATACCTGCTTGTGTGCCTATCTTCTGCAATTCAGCAGAATGATTTTAGAGGCACATTACATACAGATGATTTACGTTATGCTTCTATCAACGTAAAAGCTCTGGGTGATTATGGCAGCCTTGAGTTTCGTGCAATGCGTGGAACTCGTGATCTTGACCTGATTGGTAAGTGGGCTTTACTGCTCCTTAATCTAAAGGAAAGCTCTAAGAAGTTTTCTGATCCTACTGATGTAATCAATCAGTTTAGTATCAAGACTCCAATTGAATTTGTCAAAGAAGTTCTTGGTGAAAATGAACAACTCGTACGAATTCAAAACAAGCGTATTTATACAACCATGTTATACGAAGGTATGCGTAATGCCCAAGATGTAGCATATTGTATGGATTGGACTAATTATGGTCTATACCGCACAATTGGTGGTATGGATTTCCCTGTTGATGCTGACCCAGATGAACCTTTGGAGAATGTATAATGCCATATCTTTATCCGTATAATGCTGCTTCAGATTCGGCCAAGAAGTTATCTGAGGCTTTGGGTTTTAAGCGTATCAAAACAGAAGGATCAAAGTTTAAAGGCAGCAATGATAAAGTTGTCATTAATTGGGGCTGTTCAAATCTTCCTGAAGAAGTGAGGAAATGCCAAGTGATTAACAAGCCAGAAGCAGTAGCAATTTGTGCGGATAAGTTAAAGTTCTTTAACCATATCTCGTTATGGAATGAAGAAGCCTATCAAAAAGGAACCCATCGACAAGATGCTGTCTTTATTCCAGAATATACTATTGACCAAAACTTAGCATTACGCTGGGTGCAATCAGGTCACACCGTAGTTGCACGTACCATTCTTAATGGTCATAGTGGTGAGGGCATTGTTCTGATTGACGGCGATACCGATGTAGATAATCCAACAAGACGGATTGTTAAGGCTCCTTTATACACTGTGTATAAGAAGAAGAAGTCCGAATATCGTGTTCATGTAGTTGGTGGAGAAGCTAAGGATGTAGTTCGTAAAGCTCGCCGTCAGGACGTTCCTGATGACCAGATTAATTGGAAGATTCGTAACCATGCAAATGGTTTCGTTTTTTCTCGTAATCAGGCTTTGGGTGAAGTCCCAGCAAAGGTCCTACAGCAAGCGGTTAATGCTGTGAAGGCATGCGGTCTTGATTTTGGTGCAGTAGATATCATCTACAATGATGCCAATAAGCAAGTGTATGTTCTTGAAATTAATACTGCTCCGGGTATGGAAGGTGAGACTGTGGATATTTATGCTCGGGTTTTTAGAGAATATCTTAATGGTAATCAATTTGGAATTGCTCCTTGGGAGATGGTTGATTTTGGTAGAAATGCAAATCCACCTCTGCCTCGTGTTCCACAAGGCTAATAAAGGATTAATATGAAAAAGTTCTTGACAATTTGCCTACTGTGTGTTATAACTTGTGGCTGTAATGATCCTAATGGACCATTTGCATACAGCACAACCGATTACATTACAGACATGTCACAATATTGTACGGATGCTGGTGGCCAGCAAATTCAAAAAATTGCTATTAGTGGCAAGCAAACATACTTTATATTTGCTTGTCAAAAACTACCATCACCCCCTACACAAACAAACACACCACGCGTTGTTGAATAATGAGCAATGTATTTTTAATCAGTGATACACATTTTGGTCATAGAAAAATCCTAGAGTTTGAAAAAGAATTTAGACCATTCAATTCCATTGAAGAACATGATGAGTTCATTGTCAATCAGTGGAATAAAACTGTCTCTAAAAGAGATGTAGTGTACCATTTAGGTGATGTATTGTTTGGCACTAATGCATTTGAAAGTTTTAGTAGGTTGAATGGTACTATCAAGTTGATTTTAGGAAATCATGACCAGTATCCAACAGAAACATATTTACAATATGTAAATAAGGTACATGGTTCATATAAATTTGATGGAAATATTCTGACTCACATCCCTATTCATGAATCTCAGTTTATGAGATTTAAAAGAAACATTCATGGCCATCTTCACTCAAAACGCTTAGATGATGATAGATATGTTAATTGTTCTTGTGAGCAAATTGGACTAACACCAATTGCATATGAAGATTTAAAAAAGTCTTGGTAATGCAGTGCTGAAAGGATGAATTTTTAT
>JAEHJW020006451.1_pt1 | contig 27698 bp, 28 predicted proteins | sample 9271431 | NCBI WGS metagenome assembly JAEHJW02 | reverse complement strand
CGTATTACTCCGACACCTACGTTGACCCCCCCGTTGGCTACACTCAGCCAGACATGGGCACGCAAACGTACGGAAATCATACGCTGAATCGTTACACAGGCGAGTATGGTGCATCATACCCGTGGGCAACGTATCGGTATGGCAATTACGGCACCAAGACGGACATCTATCGTGTGTACATGACGGGTGATTGGGGTGTTACGCACGAAGTGTTGCAACACGGCACCGACCTGTCGGATTGGAGGGTGCGGACAAACGGTAACGACAGGCTGACCGTGACTAACGGTGGTTATGTCGGCATCGGAACGACAACGCCTCACACTCTGGTCGAATTGAGGAGCGGTGTCAACGCAGAACTTTCGCTAAACCGAGAGGGGGCGTGGGCAAGTGTTCCCGCAGGGCTAAAACTCCCGACAAACGACGCATTCACGCACAGTTGGACTTTTGGCTTACAGCCCAACAGCACCGATAACGTGTACCTAAATTACGATGCCATCAACGTTCTTACCGCGCTGCCTTCAGGCAACGTCGGCATCGGAACGACCGATCCGCTGGGTTATCGGCTGTATAACAATGGGACGTTTTTTAACAACGGCGATGCGACGATTGCGGGTGCGGCTTATCTCTACGACTACGACGATCACCTTACTTACGGCTCGTGGCTGTTCCGCGACGGCTCGATGGTTTTGTGGGACAACACGAATGGACTCGTTCTTGGCAATTACGCCAACGGTGCAACTCCGACAATCGGAGCGCATAGTCTGTGGGTCGAGGGAAACGCCTACGTCAACAGCGGAACGGTGACGATCAATCGGTCGGCGGGGACTCAGGACGGGATTGTTCTCCAAGACGGCGGAACCTCGAAGTGGGGAATCTTCAAGACAGCCATCAATACGTTCCGTCTCTACAACTACGCGGTGGGTGCGGACGCCCTTGTATTCGACGTATCGAGTAACGCGACGTTCGCAGCGGACGCGGTGTTCCAGAGTGGCAAATCGCTCTACAACAATTTCGCATCCGGCTACCTCGGATCGGGGTGGAAGCTCGAACACAACGTCTCGGTTGCGGGTCAATCGTATCTCGAAATCGACAACGTGATCGTTCGTGGTTCGCTGCACGCGCATATCTTCCAGAAAGACATCGTGCGTGCGTCGAACGGGTTCGTCCTGTTCTCCGACACGGACATCACGACGGCTCCGATGTTGATTGCTGCGATCGTCACGCTCACGTTCTCGCTGAAGGAAGGTGTGTTTCAGAACGGCGACATCGTGTGGGTGAAGGACATCAACCAGGAGGGAACGTCGCTCTACATTCGCAGCACGTTCCTGCGTGTCACCGACGCCACGAATCCTCTCTCGGTGAAGATGGTGTACGATAGCGGCGACGTGGACTACACGCTGAAAGGCGGTGCGGTCCTTGTGCGTGTTGGCAACACCGCGAACACGGGACGCCAGGGTGCGGTGTATGTCGATTCGTCCTCCAACTACGCGCCGTTCCTCGACGTGTATAACGGACGCAACTCTGCAGCCACGGTGACTCCGCGCGTGCGGCTTGGCCGACTCGATGGCATCACGGATGCAGCTCTCGGAGGATCGCTCTCGGACTACGGCCTCTATGCGCGACGTGTGTATTTGTCCTCGATGTCGGGGTCGAACAACTCGATCACGATGATCGCGGACGACAACACCGCACGTCTCACGCTGAAGCAGGCGGGGAACGCCATCTTCGACTTCAACACGGCGACCTCGACGGCAAACCTCGCGGGATGGCAGTTGACGAGCTACACGATTGGGCGCTTGTTCGCCGCGGGGGCCTTGACCACGCAGCTCGAACTCGATGCGGCGACGCCGCGCATCACGGTAGCGCAGTGGGACTTCAACACGGTCCAAGGCGTGCGAATGGTGCTTGGGTATGACGTGGACAGCGGGTTCTACGGCCTGACGATCGCTAAAACGGACAATACGGGCGTACCCGTGAGCTTCCCCGTGACGATCGGTTACGACGGGGCGAATTACCTTGCGCAGATCGCGGGGTGGACGTTCACCGACACGCTGTTCTCGAAGAACGTTTCGGGGACGTTGAACCTGCAGCTCGACGCCTACCACGCCTCGGTGGGCTTCCTTGATTCCGCTACTCCTGCAACCTCCAACGTCAAGTTCCTCGGATTCGGCAAGCTCTACAAGGCGGACGGATCGGGATGGGAAACGACGTCGGGGATCGACACGGGCTTTCAGATGCTCATGCGGAACGTCTCGAACGATGGATACGACCTCGTGTTTCATATTTCGAAGGACAAGAAGATCGTTGACGCGACGAACGTCGGCAAGATTTGGTATTCGTCGGGGGCGACGGTATCGAAGCAGTACACCGCCGCGTTCGGCACGACGGCGCAGGATGTTGATTGGAGCGCGGTTCCCTCCGGCATCGTGTATCTCAACGAGGGCGAGGATTCGCTGCAGTTCCTGTTCCGTGCATGGGTGGTTATCGGTGACGCGGTGGCCCACGGATGGGGGACCGTCTCTGTCGAGCTGTACCAGCAGACGAGTGACGGCGGGTGGACGCCCGTAACCGCGACACTGCAGACGTACGCCGTTTCGAGTACGAACGTCACGTCGCAGTACACGCTGACAAGTTCGTCCGGACTTTACTACCCCTCGCCCGCGGGTATCGACGCCGACCCGTTGGCCCTGAGCGTGTTTGGACGATCCGGCACGCCAAAGGGGACGGTATCGAACGTCTCTCTGCGCCCCGGCTCGTTCACGATCCTCGGACTCACGGCGAATAAGCTGTATCGGTGGAAGGTGCGCCTGCGTGCGCGCGAGGTGTCCGGCACGGTCAACTCCACGTATCCCGTGACGTTCTACATGCAGGATCTTGTGGTTCAAACGGGACGCACGCTCGCAGCGGTTGCGGCACGGAACGCGTATTCGTACGCAGCGCAGGGGACGTAATTAGGTAGCGGATTTGCAGAAAAGTCGTCATTTTATCACGCCATTCTCACAAGGGGGAACAATGCTCGCGAAATTACTCACCGACCTGAAGGGTCAGGTTTCCGTCGCCATTGAAGCCGTCGAAAACGGCGCTGTCGTCACGATCAGCGGTCCGACGGTGGATGGCTACGTGTCGAAGCGTTACGTCTTCGGCGCCACGGAAATCGATGCGATCAAATCCACAATCACCACTGTTCTTTGAGGGGGACGTTCATGAAGCTCGTCACAATTCCGGTTTCCGACATCACCGAAGCGAAAGAGGAACTCGACGCAGGGTTCGAGGCCGCGCTCACCGAGCGACGGAACGAACACTTCGCGCTGTTCCTGTCGTTGGCACAGGTCGCCAAATACGACACGATCGACGAGACTTCGGCGATGGAGGAGGCCCTCGACGATTTCCGGAAGCAGTATCGCGCAGTGAAAAAGGCGCAGGCGTCGGAATACATCGTCGAGAATCAGACGATCACGCGGCTCACGGCGGTCGTCAAGAAGCTCGTTGAGCAGAAGGCGGATCAGTTGCGGGGAACGTGGTGGCTGAAGCACCTCCGCGCTCTGGAAAACGCGAAGCCGTACGAAGTGCTTCCGAAGGAGGGGTAATGCCGTTTGGGATCGATGATGCGTTGCTGATCGCGGGAGGGATCTCCTCGATCGGGAGTTTGTTCGGGGACGACGCGCCGAACGTGGACACGAGCGAGCTGAAGAAGTACGCTCGGCAGTTCCTCGATTTCAATTCGCAGTTCTACCGCGATACGGCCGGCGAGGTTCGCCGGAACGCACTCGACAACGCACCGACGCTCGACACGTTTCTGTCGCTCATGCGTTCGCAGGGCTTCGGCTCCGGCATGGCGACGAAACTCGCAGAGCAATCGCGCACGAAGTCTCTCGATGCGGCCACTCGTGCCGTTCTTGGGACGCGTGCGCAGTTCGCGCAACTCGGCCTCGGGGCGATGGAATCCGCCATGGGGGTCGAGACGCAGAACGCCAACCGAACGTTCCAGGCGAACGAGGTGCAGCGTGAGCGCCTCGCTTCGCTTGGCGACAACATGCTCGCACTCGGAGGCGGGATGAAGTACCGACAGAATAAACTCACGCCGAATCCGGTGAGGTCCGGATCGACGACGTTCATGGACCTGTTGCAGCCGGAGGACGAAAAACCCGAAGCGCAGGACAGTGATCCGTTGCTCAATGGACACACGGTACACGATTGGGTCCGAATCATCAGTGGCGATTATTCGCGGAGGAAGTAATGCCGTTCAAATTTGCAGATGCGATCCTGAACGCGATGGCGAACGCAGACCAGCTCGCCGCGCAACGTGAGGAATCGTCGCGTGCCGCTGAGTTTCGCGATCAGCAGCTCTACCTCCAAACGTGGGAGGCGCGTGCGAACGAGAAGTATCGCAAGGCGACGCTCGACAACCAAACCGCGGAAGCGCGTGCGAATGAGCTGTATCGGCAGACTCAGCTCGATCGCTCGGCAGCGGAGGAAAAAGCCAACGCAAAGTTCCGACAGACGGAGCTTGAGCGAAGCGCAGCGGAGGCGAAGGCCAACGCCGCCTTTCGTGATCGTTCGCTTCAGTTGCAGTCCGATGCGGCTACCTACGCAAAGGAACGCCTCGACGCATCAACCATGTCGCCCGAAATGCGTGCCTGGGCGGGGCCGTTGATTGGCGACGATGGGAAAATCTCTCGAGCCGACTACGAGAAGGTCCTGCAGTTTTACGATCCCGTCCGTCAAAGCGTTGCGAGTGCGACCGCGACGAAGGTCGAGGAGGGAAAGCGAAGCGCGGCAGCGGAAGCACCGATCTTCAAGATGCTCTCCGACCTCAAGATCTCCGAACCCGTCAAGGGGAAGGACTCCATGGGCCTGATCGACGCAACCGCCGCGCTCATCAACAACCCGTCCGCGGTGCGCGATAGCGGTGGACGGGCGATTGTTTCGCGGCGTGCGCTGTTCGACGAATTGGTGAAGCAGCGAATGACGGGGAAGCGAGACTTCAATTCGTCGGGCGAACTCGCTCCGTTCGTGGAGAACGTTGCACGCGCAAAGTGGTATGCGCAGAGTCTCAAGAACATCACCGCGCAGATCGATGGCCTCCGGAAACAGAAGCTTTCGCCGTCCGACGATCTGGTCGGTGCGCTGAAAACGGCCAGCGAAGCTCTCGCCGGATACGCTTCAAACTCCGACGTCCGTCAGATGCTCAGCGAGAGTGAGCGTAGCGCACTCGACCGTGCCGTTGTGTCGTTCTCGTCCGATTCAATGTCCCGCTACATGCGGGATCTCGTTATGTCGAAACTCGCGGAGGAACGGCAGATCAACGTCAAGGCCGCACCGCAAGGACCACGTCTCGAAGCGCAGTAATTCGCGATTCGCGATTTGCGAATCGTGTTCGGGGATCGCTTAGTAGCGCAAACCAAGGGGGAAGCTATGCCGCAGTGGAACGATGTCGTCCGGCAATACCGTGACGATCCTACCTCATTCTCACCTGAACTTCGTCAGCTCATCGAGGAGGCCGACCCGTCTTTGAAGGCGTCGGCCCACGAAACGACAATCTTTGGTGTCGCCAAGCAAGCCTTCGAAGGCTTCGTCAAAGGCGTCACCACGTTCGATCCGTTTCCGTCGGACGAGCCGCAGAACGCCGCTGAATCGATCGCGTTCTCCGTGGGCGAGGTGGCCGGTTTCGCCGGCATGTTCTTCAATCCCCTCGGCGCAGGCGCGAAGGTTGGCTCCGTGGCGCTCCGGTTGGCCGGACGCTCCGTTGAGGCCGCGGAACTCGCCACACGTTTCGGCCCGATGTTCTTCCGCGCACCGTCCCTGCCTGGGGCCGTGGCGGGGTGGGTTGAGAAGGGGTTCGCGCAAGCCGTAGCGAAGTCCACGTATCTGAATTCCCTCGGATGGCTCGCCAAAGGGTCGAAGGGCTATCACATGTTGTCGGGTGCGCTCAGCATGGGCGTGGCCGGCGCGGTGGCTGCGAAGCCGATCACTCAGCTCGACATTCCCGATCGCGTCAACGCGTTCCTCACGATGGCCCCGATGGGCGCGTGGAACCGCTACCTCGGTATCGAATTCAACAAGGACGGCAAGGTTGACGTCGCGAAGTGGTTCAGCATCGACGAGAAAGCGCAATCGCCGTGGGCGAAGGCGCTCGGTCTGCAGCAGACGGATCGCTACCGGATCGTGAACAACGTTGCGCGTGCGCTCGCGTCGGGGATCTCGATGGGTTCGATCTCCACGTTGCAGGGCGCTCCGTGGGAGTATCAGGTGAAGGAGTATCTCCTGAACTCCGTCTTCGGATACAGCGAGCGATCGCATTGGGAGGCGCAAGCCCTCGAAGTGCTGCACAAGTATAACCGTCCCGGCACGGATTTTCAGCTCATGGAGCCGGAGAAGCTCGCGGAGTATCCGTCTCTCTCGAAGCTCGCGCAGGATTATCTGCGTTACGAGGCGGAGGCCCGTGTCGGCAAGTTTGAGCAGGCCGCGTCGATCTTCGCGCACGTGAAGGCGCAGTACTACCCTGAGACTCAGGACGCTCCGATGGAAGACCTCGCCAAAACGATGGTCGAGGACGGACATCTGACGAAGGAGCAGGCCGCGGACGTTGTGCAAGGCGCGGAAGTCGTTCGCGTGATGAACGAAGCGGAGAACGATGCGCTGAAAGAGGACGTTTCGCCGGAGGCGGCGAAGGATCGGGCGTTGCAGGCGGGACGTATCGCAGCGCGACGTATCGGTGAGCAGATGTACGATTTCCGTCGGCAGATGGGTGAGCGTGTCGCGATCGCGAACCGGATGGCGAAACAGGCGCTCCTCCACGACGAGCTGCAGGACTACGCCGACGAGAAACTCCCGGGCGGTGGTGGGCTTTTGTGGGACGCATACCGCATCGTGGACTACGCCAAACCGACGAGTCCGCTGAAGGACGACGAGACGTACGAAAGCCGCGTTCGCGGGGTCATTGACTACATGAGCGAGGCGTTCGGCGGGAAGAAGTCGTACGAGGAGGTCGAGAAGAACCTCCTCGCCGCGTATCCGGAAATGGCGCAGAACGATTACCTCATGCGGACCGTGCGCCGGAATTGGTGGAAGATCTCAAGCGCCGTGAAGGTCGGCAAGGCCACGTGGAACGCGGAGAAGGGGAGCGTCGAGATCCTGGGCGCACGCGACGCGCTCGATCGCAACGCGGTTGAGACACGTGCTGAATCGCTCTACGGACAGATGCTCGGCCTCAATGTGATCGAGCTGAATACCGTCACGCAGCAATCGAGAGAAACCGGCGAAACGGAGATCGTTCCGGTGCACGAATCGGACATTCCGCTTGCGCGTATCATCGCGGACATGAACGCGCAGGGGTATCGCCTCGCCGGTGGCGTGAAGGACAAAAGCTCGCTCCGGTTCACGCAGAGTTTTCTGCGATACCGCGAAGGAGGAGCGGGAGAGGCAATGACGTTCGACCGTCTCTCCGGTTCGGGCCAAACGATTGGCGAGTGGAAGATCGATTTCAACGCGATCGAGGCGGTCATGCCTGGATTCCGCGACGCCATGGCTACGATGCGTAATCGCTTCTTGAAGCGCATGAGTGGCGGCTCGCTGATTCACGTGGCGGAAATGGACAAGGGCAATGTGTTGATCGACGATGTTGACAAGTTCGAAGAAAACGTCGATCCCTCCAAACAATACCACGTCGGCTTCAAGTTCGACCACAAGCGAGGCGAGTATTCCGCGCGTGTCAAGCGACTGATCGAACGAATGCTCGAATACGACAACGTAACGTTTGTCGCGGAGTCAAAGAGCGAAATTCAGTATTTGTTGGACCGTGGCGCGCGTGTTGCAGCGATGGCCTCGGTTGACGGAATTGTTCGACGCGAAGGATGGAGTTCTCCGGAGCTTGTTCGTCAATACGACGCGATGGTAGCGGAAAACATCTACGCGTGGGAAATGGTGAACGGTGGGAAGTCCATCGTTGACATCGCCAAAGCGATGAAGGAAGCGCCGGACGCGAAGGCGTGGCTCCGGAACGTGTACGATCTCAACAAGCGAAATCAGCTCATCTTCGGCTCGGACGTTCCGACCACAATCACCGACGGCCTTACGGCCGCAACGGGAGGGGACGCACTCCGCGCCGTTCTCTTGCGGGTGAATCCGGACGACATTCGCGATACCTACGTCAACGCGCTCACGAAGAAGGCGTACGACACGCACCTGGACGGCGTGGTGTTTCTCCGGTGGGACGTGTTCGACGAATTCGCGAAGGCGCAGGGACTCTCGACGAAGATCGGTGGAATGAAGGGGTCGATCCTCGACGCAGATGGCGAAAAGGGATTGCTCATCGGCAAGCAGTTGTTCCACCGCGCATCGAAGGATCTCAATGATCGCATGACGACGGAGGACATCCACGCGCACGTTTATACGACGGCAGCGAAGCAGTACGGAACGCGGCCCGTGATGGACTCCAAGGCGTATTGGGATCTTTCGCCGGCGAAGATCGACAGAGGGAGGGCGGACGGGACGGTACGTTTGTATCGTGCAGAGGACATCCCTTCCACCGAACCCGTGGAGATTCCTTCTTACCTCCTGAACAGTGAGAGGGTTCAGCGCACTTTGGCAGCTTCGGGTCGATGGTTCACGGACGACCCCGAGGAGGCGTGGTGGTATCGTAAGAACGAATACCCGAACGGCAGGATTGTGTATGTGGATGTGCCGCGTGGCGATTTGGAAAAATTCCGTGTCTCCAACATGCCCGATCTTGGCGGCGAGAATGTAGCTGAGAATCCACGAGCTTTCTCGCGTCGTCCCGAAAAGGAGTTCTTTCTCCCGAAGGAAATGGCCGCTATGCGGCGGACGTTGGAGGGCGCGCTGGCCTCCGCCTCTCCCGCTACTCCTGAACACTCCCTCACTCCGTTCGTCACCAACATTCCGTTGAAGGCGTTCCGGTTCAACCCCGGCGTGTTCGAGGAACCGGAGTTCATTCTCGACGACACGCACGCGGTCCGACAGGTCGCACGCAATATCTACGATCCGGACATTCAGAACATTTGGAGCCAGCTCTACACGAAGCGGTCGTTCGAGGGAAGCCCCGAAGGGAACATGCTGTTCGACAAGCTCCGCGCGAAGGGTGGCAACGTCACCGAGGCGGATCTGAAGAATCTGGATCTCCGTAACGTTCATACGCAGACGCTCGTGGACTTCATCTACGAAGGCCGCATGTCGCCGTTGTGGAGCCATGTCGTGAGCGAAGTGATGAAGCTCAAGCGTGGCGTGGAGAACACGGCGAACGAGGACGGCGAATTCGCCGATACGGAGGTGGACGTGAAGGCGCTGCAGGACGCCATTTCGTCCGTGCGAACCTATCTCGCGTCGGCAGATCCCGATCCGTTACGTGTTCTCGGCCAACCGGCGGTGCGTAAGACGCTCGACCGGATGCTGAAACGCTACGTCATGGACCGCGTGGAGAAGCCGCATATGCCCGGGTCGATGAAGTCGATCTCGTATTCGGAGGATCGGCTCCTCACGAAGCGTTACGGCGCGTTGCGTCCTCACGAGTATCGTCTGTCCGCCGGATGGCGGGAGAAGCCGATGTTCTTCGAGGGCGAGAAGACGACACTCGGCGATATGTGGGACACGCACGAGGAGCTTCAGCAGTATCGCAAGGAACTCGAAGCCGTTCCCCCTCAAGAACGCACAGCGGAGCAAGCAACGCAGCACCGCGAAGTGAAGGAGATGCTCGCGAAATTCGAGGGTGCGTGGGATCACGTCGTTATCCGCGTTCCGGCTGATTCGCCGTCGGGTGTTCGCACGATGCGGTTCAAGGGATTCACAGATACGCCTGGATACGGTGCGTATCTGCATCCTGAAGACATGGTGCACCTCGGCGGTATGGACCAAGACGGTGACGCCGTGTTCATCTACACGCAGCTCGATCCGCGTATCAAGAACTACTTCGCTCGTCCGGAAAACCTGAACCGGCGGTATCGGTACGTTCCGCTGAGTGGAAAGGGACCCACCCTGACCGCGGCGCAGTACGCTCGCGTGGGCGGGCTGGATCGCGAACGTTACAAAAGGGTTCCGATCCCTGCGAAAGAATCCGAGGGACTCTACGCCAAACCGCCGAAGGTGGTGGACGATCTGCGCAAATCGTTCCCGTCGATGTTCGATCCGCTGACACTCGCGGAGGTCAATCGCGACGCCGCGAACGGCAACGCCATGCTCGGTTTCGGACTGAACGAAGCGAACGCGTGGATCGCAGCGATCGGGATGCATGGAGGTATCGACAACTTCCCCGACATCGAAACGTTGAAATCGGACATCGTGAACACTGCGGCAGACGCGGCTTCGGGCGATCCGATGGTGACACGTGACGAGGTTAAATACCTACTTGAAGGCGCGGTGAAAAAGGCGGCGACGGAACTCGGATATTCCGAAGCGCAAATCAAACAAATCGCGCGCTCGTACAAAAATCTCCGCAACATGGATACGCAGTGGCGGGGTTGGGAGGGGCAGCGTTTCGATCAGTGGGTGGACGCCATCGGAGGAGTAGCGGGGAAGATGGGCAAGCGTATGCCCGCCGACTCAAAATACCTGGCGATCATCAAAGCGGCGTCCCTCAACGTCTCGTTGCGTCCGCACGCGCTACTGAGTGGCCGGAAGCACGAAATCCTGTTCTCGCGTATGGACGCGCTGATCAACGGGGACAGCGACACGGCCAAATCGTTCCGCTTGCTCATCCCGATCAAATCGCTGCCGATGGGGAATCGTCTCGGTTATCGCGAATCCGTGTACTACAACTACCGGATCGTGAACACAGACACGTATGCTGAGGTTCGTTACGGTGCGGCGGATCGTGAGTATCGGAACCTCGATGCGTATGTGGAGCGAGACGCAGAGGGCAATCTCGTAGGGAAGAAGGGCTTCAAGGTCATTCCGCGGAGCGATAACGACAAGGCGGTGTTGGACAACGAATTCCTGTTCCAGGATTCGATGGATCTCGCAACGCTCGTGCGGACCGCAGAGCACGCAACGGTGTGGCTCGCCGCGCAGCCGGACATGCAGACCGGAACGAAGCGGCTGTACGACATCCTGCAGCGTGCCGAAGACTTCCGGTTCGCCAACGGTGAACGCGTGATGGCGCAACGTGGCGGGAAGCGCAAGGGGCAGGTGCTTTCGACGTACGACAAAATCGTGTCGGACATGAACGAGTATCGGGACGGACTCTCCAAGCAGGAACGTCTGATTTTCGATACGTGGTTCCTCGGTTCGACGCGAACGCAGTTGAAGACGTCCGAGGATGCCCTCGCCGAAGCGCAGACACGCCTCGCTGAGCTGGACGGGAAGCAGGCGGACTTGCTTGAGGCGGCGCGGATCGCCAACGCGAAGAAGGCCGAAGATCCCGTTGCGTTCAAGGAGGCGCGGGAAGCACTCGATCAATTCGCACGGTACAAAAAGGAAATGCAGATGCTCCTCTCGCCGAAGGAAGTCCTCCGACGGTGGCGTGCGACGAACGCGCAGATCTCGCCGTTCGCGTTCGAGAACGTTTCGCAGGAAGCGAAGACGGGACTCATGCAGGAGCTGCAGATGATCCTCGGCGCGTCGAGCGAGGTCAATACCGAGGTGTACGTCAAACGCCTGAAGGCGATCGCGCCGGAGGGACGGCTCCACGTAACGCGCGCAGACATCCTCGCACGCGAGGGAGCGCCGGAGGAGGCGAAAGAGGTCGGCAAGATGAACGGCGTTCCGCGGGCGGAGCAGATGGCACGCGAGACGGTGGACATGGTGCGTGATGTTGAACGTGACGCGAAGACGGAACGTAAGGAGGTGGCGAAAACCGTAACGCCCGAAAAGAGCGTGGCGGAGTTGGCCGCTGCGTACAAAAAACTCGACGCGGCAGACGCGCAAGCGGAACGCGTGAAGACGCTCGAAGATCGCCTCTCGCGGATCATGGAGCGCAATCCGAACATCGCCCGGGATCTCCCGATGTGGTACAAAGGGTATCTCGTGAAGACCGGCAAGGTGGCGAAGTCTCTGCAATACGCGACGCTCGACGATCTCGAAGGATTCGTGCGCTACTTCGAGGGACGTTCCGTGATGCAGGACGTGAAGAAGAACGGTCCGCGCTTGGGCCGGCGTCACTTCTTCTTCATGCCGGAATGGATCGTGCAGACGCTCGACAAGTACGATCCGAACACGGTCGTGACGAACGAAATCCCCGTGCTCACCCCTGGCGGATACGTGCGACAGTCCGTGAAGTATTGGACGAGCCATATGGGGCAGATCTTCGAATTCGCCAACCGGATGCACACGTCGAACGAGGCCGCGATCTCGATGATCGAACGGGCCGTGGACGACGAATTCGAGGCGGTCAAGCAGCTCGATCGTATGTATAACGGTGTCGGATCGAAGGTGTTCAAGATCGCGGTCCGGCTCCGGCAGCGTGATCGGGCGGTCGATGGCGAGAAGGCGCGACAGCAGTTTCAGGAAATGTGGAACGAGGTTGCGCCCGAGTGGGAGAAGCTGCGGACGAAGGAGTTCCGCCTCGTCACGAAGGACATGAAGCAGGAAACGTTCACGGGCGAACAACTCGTCCGTCGAATCGGCGAGAAGATCGGATCGGTGATCGATCAGGTTTGGGACGAACACTTCGAGAACGCGAAGTCCGAGGCGGAACTCCTCGTCGAACGTCGGCTCGGAGCGGACCAGGAAGGCAACGTTCACACGGAAATCGACTACCGCGCAACGCTGAAGAAGTGGAACGAACTCGTGCTGAGTGGCCGCTTTCCGAAGATCACGCTCAACATGATGCTCCGCATGGGGTATCAGCGCAAGCTTGACCGGATGTTCGGCAATCTGAGCGACGGTGAGAAGATCGAGAAACGCTACCAGCTCATGCAGGCGGGGAAGTGGAACGAGTATCAGCCCGTGTCTGCGTCCCGCGAGGAAGCGTATTCCTACTTCCCGCTGACCGGCCACGATGCGAAGCTGGCGAGCGAGTGGGTGTACAAGCGCGTCGAGAAGCTCGTGAAGGGCGACGCGATTCCGTCGGATCTCGCTCGTGAGCAGATGTCGTCGATCCTCGGCTACGCACGCTCGCACTCTCGAGACGGCGGAATGGTCGAGGGGTTCTTCGATCGTGTTCTGGACGGGATGGAGAAGTACGATCCGAAAAAGGACGACGGAGGTGTCGTTACGACGTGGACGCCTGGACATCTGAAGAATCGCGGTGGGGACGAATTCGGCCTCATGCCGGGGTGGATGGAAACGCCGGATGCGCTGAAGCGATACGCGAAACAGGCGATCACCGCGAAGCACAACATGATGTTCGCGCTCATGGCGGACGCTACGATCCGGCACTTCGAGAAGGAGCAGGTGTTCGGTGAGCGAACGCAGGAATGGGCGCAATACATGAAGCTCTACGTGCGGGCGAACATCGGCCAACCGTCCACGATTCCGGAGGAGTTTCTGAAGAACGAGAACTTCAAGCGGGCCGTGAATCCGTATTACTACTTCACGGATCAATTCTTCAAGGACCGCATGGGGACCGTTCTCGGCAAGATGCTCGGCGTGAAGCTCGGCCTGAAGCCGGGGGAACCGCTAAACAAGGAAGCCCTCGCGAAGCTCGGTGGCGAGGAATACCTCATGCGGAAGCTCACGCATTGGTCGAACCTCGAAGGAAAGATCGAACTCATCACGCTCCTGTCGCACACGAAGACGATGGTCAACAACGTCGTCGGAGGCAACGTGAACCTCGCGATCGAGGTCGGCCTGAATCCGTGGCGGAAGACATTCTCGCTGAATTCGCTGCGGGACGTCATGGGGCCGTCGGTCAAAACGTGGGAGGACGTCTGGAACTTCGTCGAAGCGCACGGTGGCGTGGAAACGTTCGTGAAGCAGCAGGTCGATTGGAACCCTGAGCTGCAGTCGGAACGGTGGACGAAGGCGCTGAGCGAAATGGTCGCAGAGGTGAAGTCGAACAAGAAGTACTCCGATGCGAACCTGAAAGCGATCGCAGCACGTCACGGAATTACCGACGCGATGTTCGAGAAGGCGGCGTGGTTTATGAAGACGACGGAAATCCGGAACCGGCGACGGGCGTGGCTCGCGGGGTATCTGAAGGCCAGGGAGGTCTTTGACGCTACTCCTGCCGCTTTCCCTGACGCAGCCGATCCGATGCTCGTCGAAATGGCGAACAAGACGGTGAACGCGACGCAGTTCCTCTACAACAACGCGACGCGACCCCTGTTCGCGACAACGAACGTCGGTAAGATCTTCTCGCGCTTCCAGATGTATGCGCTCAATTCGATCAACCTGCGCAAGCATATTCTGGAACGGGCCGCTGCGTCCGGATACGATCCGAACAGCGAGGACGGCAAACGGATGTCCCGCATGGCCGTGATCGACCTGTTCGTGCTCTCCCTCGCAACGTTGTATCCGGCGTCGGTGTTCGATGCGAACCTGAACGAGCCGTATAAGACGCTGCAGGGCGTGACGCAGATGCTTTTCGGGGACGACAAGCAGCGGAAGGAGGCGTTCTTCGGAACGCTGCCGTATCCGGCGAACCTCCTGCAGCCGATCTCTCCGCCCGTATCGCGGTTCCTGTATCCGGCGATCAACGGACTCATGACCGGCGAGTGGGACAAGTTCACGTCGTATCAGGTGTGGACGTACTTCCCGTTCGGTCGGCTCGCGAAGGATGCGGTGAAGACCGTGAACAATCCGACGCACGCGCTCGACAACATGTTCGGTCTGCCGACGGCGCAGATCGCGCGGAAGAACAACCGTATCGAGGACCGAGTTCGCCTGGACGGAATCCTCGGACTCATCGGCAGCGTGTCCGGCTTGACTTCGGACGACGAATCGAGTACATTGAAGCCGAATACGACGGAGTAACGACATGGGATATGTGATCGGTATCGCAATAATCGCATGGATCATCAAGGCGTTATTCATCGACGAAGGGGGGAAGCAGTACCACAAGTGACGGTAGCAAATTGCTACCGTGACGCATTGAAAACCCGCTACCGGCGGACCACAAACCGGCGAATTTCGTAACGAGCGTGTAGCTCAGGGGTAGAGCATCTGCCTTTTAAGCAGAGGGGAATGTGACGAGTTCCTGCAGAAAACGCAGAAACTCATCACGTCGGTGGTTCGTCGGTAGCAAATTGCTACCACGCCATGAAGCGCACCACGTTGTATCGCCGTCCGAACGGGTATTGGTACACCCTCACCGTTCTTCCCAATGGTCGCAAGCAGTGGAAGTCCTGCAAGACGAGACGTAAGCCCGACGTCTTGCTCGACGTCGTGCCACGCGTAGGCGAGGTAACGCTGCGGGACTTCTTCCGCACGTTCCTTGCGACGGCCCCTACCCGCTACTCCTCAAAGACCGTGGTGATGTATCGCCGCTACCTGCGCCTGTTCTCCGAGTGCGTCGGTGACGTCCTCCTCGCGGAGGTCACGACCGCTGACTTGGATCGCTACGTACAGCAACGACTCGCTCAGGACGTTTCGCAGGTGACACTCTCCGTTGAATTGCGCACGATCAAGGCCGCGTTCTCGTGGGCGTATCGCCGACGGATGCTCGATTGGTCCCCGTTCAACGCCATGCGCATCGAGACACGACGCGTCCCGCCCGAACATCTGACGGAGGCGGAGTTCGAGGCGCTCGTCCTGGCGATTCGCCAACCGTGGCTGCAGGATGTCGTCCTGTTCACGGCGGGAACGGGCCTGCGCCTGAGCGAAGTGCTCGCGATCCGTTGGCAGGACGTCGATCTGATGCGCAACGAAGTCACGATCCGGTCGTACGCGACGTTCCGTACAAAAAAGGACACGGTGCGGACCGTGGCTCTGAGCGAAATGGCACAACTCGTTCTGCGTCACCGTATGCCGGTGATGAGTAGCGAGAGGGTGTTCTACGAACACGGCCAATCGTGGGTATCGCACGCGTTCACCCGTTACGCGCGAAAGGCCGTGCCGCACAAGCGTATCCATTTCCACACGCTGCGACATTCGTACGCAACGTGGCTCGCGCAACGTGGGGTGCGGATCGAAGCGATACAGCGGCTCCTCGGCCATTCGTCGCCAACGGTCACGCAAATCTACGCGCATCTGACCGGCTCCGATCTGCATGGTGAGGTAAAAAAAATCCCCCTCGTCACGCCGAAGCGCAACGAAGGGGAGGTAGGGGAGGTAGGATCACGGTTCCCGCAGCCGATCGGGGGCAAGCGACCGCGAGAGTAGGTCCGTGATCGCCCTACGCCGTAAATCTACGAATCGTCCTCGACATTTTCAACATACGGTTTCTCGATGAGGGGGCGTCCGCAGTAGCAGCAGAAGCGCATCCCGTTCTCGGATGGCGTTCCGTCGATGATCGAGAAGTAGTTGTCGCATGTGGTTCTGTACGTTCCGGCGAAGTCCCCTCCCTCGTCGGCCCAAGTGCAGGCATCCCTCATGGCCTACTCCCCCTCGATTTCTTCGAGGATCTCGCGCAGCTCGTTCACGGCTCCCGCGAGATCGCCCTCGGACCAACGCTCAACGACGCGCTTCCCCGCATCGTAGAGAAGTGGCGAGTTCTGGATGAGGCGAACGTTGGCCTCGAATTCAGCCTTGCTCAACCCCTCCGCCGGTTCGACCGTTGCGATCCTCCACCAACGGTTCTCAATCAGACGCACGCCTGCGTTGGCAGGAAGCGCCTCCCACGGACCGCACGAATGGATCGGGAATTTAAGCTTGTGCATCGGTCGCCTCCGAATCGATCATCACGCGAGCAAACTCCTCGACATCTTCCGAGACAAAGCACGGAAGGTTGAGGCGCTTTGCGTGTTCTCGCCATTCCTCGACGAATTCCGTCACCGCGTCTTTGCTGACCTCGCTCAACGGATAATCCAGAACGTCGATGCAGTATTGTCGTGACGGATCGAGGTGGAGGACCGCCCAGATGAACGACTCCCGAACGTCCTCGTTCTCGATGTCCTTGATGACAATGCACGGCTCGTGATACGGCCGCGTTTCTCCGAGTGTTATCATGTGTGTTCCTACGATATGAGGCCACGCTCCACGAACGAAGTGTGGCCGGTTTCGGTGAAGACGATGTGATCGTGGATTGGAACGCCGAGAACACGTCCCGCATCGACGAGCTGTTTCGTGACGGCAATATCGTCCTGACTCGGTTCCGGATTGCCGCTTGGGTGGTTGTGCGCCACCACGATAGCGGCAGCGCGGTGCTGCAGGGCCGGCGCGAAGACTTCTCGCGGGTGAACGAGCGAGGAGTTGAGCGTTCCTCGCGTGATCTCCATGATGCCGGTGATACTGTTGCACGAGCTGAGCATGAGGAGAACGAAGCTCTCCTGCACGTGCGGCCCAGGAAGGAACGCACGCAGAACATTCACCGCGTCGTTCGGTCCGTTCACGGACTTATCAGCAACGAGGAGACTCCCCGTGCGCTCGAGACGCGGCTCGTATTTGACGATTCGTTTCATGGTTCCTCAGAGGTAGGGCCGGAAGTCCGTAACGATGGACAGGTCCGGCAGGATGATGGTTTCGTCCATGCAGTGTGTCCGCCGATTCACACGAACGCTGCCGCCGGTGAGAGCGTTGAGGCGCGGAATTCGCGTCTCGTCGAACACCTCGGTTCCGCGCTGATCCTCGCTGACGGTGAGGCCGTCGAAGCCGACGTCTAAGATACGCATCGCCAACTCGTCGGAGTATTGATTCGCCATGATGTAGGCGTAATACTCCGGATGGAAGCCGTAGTGGGAAAGGCGGATCGCTTCGAGGATCTCCGGATCGTGAATCGAGAGACTGATCGAACGGAACGTGGCTCGCGCATCGGACCAATCGAGCACGTCGGGATCGGACGTGGTGAGGTGAACGTTGTCGCTCCAATACTGCGAGGCGAGCGTGGCAAGCACCCACCAATCCTTGCGGAGTGTTGGCTCGCCACCCGTGAACATGATCCCACGCAGGTCCTTCTTCGCAAGCTTGGCGTACACGTGGCGTGTCGCATCGAGGGATGCGTTCATCTTCGTGTGAACGTTCCGTGAGATACAGTAGGCGCACTTCCTGTTGCACGCCGTTGTGAGCATGTGCTTTATCACGACTTCTCCTTCGCTGTTTTTCTCCTTTTGCGAAACGTATTGTTGTTCCATCGCACGATGTCGTGCGTTTCGGTCCCGCACGCAACGTGCTGTCCTTTGTGGCCGCGCTGCCGTGTGCAGCCGAAGCGTCTGACGTCTCGCTGAACGACGCGAGCGCAAGCGTGCGTGGCGCGTTCGCGTTTGCAGAACCTGCATGTGGTCATGGCTGATGGTCCCAACGTGTGACAACGTAGGCGTCTCCGTTCTTGTCGTAGGAGAGAAGCCGCGTTTCGGTTCCGTCCTGATCGTAGTCCCGAACGAAGACCGTGACGCCTTCGGGGGTCTTCACGTTCTGGACGCAGCCACCTTCGACGGTGACGACGACGTATTTCTGTTTCTTCCCGCTACTCATACGATCTCCTGGGACGGCGGGTGATTGCACCGTCGTCGAGAACGAGTGTGCGTGTAACGATACGATCAGTGTGCATGGTGTCCTTTCGTGATTATGAAGCGGAGCGCGCCTCCCCACGCGCCCCGCCTCGCTGAATGGTCACGCCTCGATCAGAGGCGCGGTTGACATCGGTGCATTGAGCTGAAAGCCCTCGGTGGCCTTCATCGCAAGCGCGAACGCGCTTTCCTTCAGATCCGCCGCGGCGCCGAACAGCATCGACTTGAGCGCACGATCGCGCTTGTCACCGCCTGCCACGTGATCCGTGTATTCGGTGATCGCGTTGTATGCGCCCCACAGCGTTCCGCGTCCGAGTTCCGCACCGCGTCCGCTCTCGTAGAGTCCGAGGATACGGGAGCGCGTGTTCTCAGCGCGAGTGTTCTTGTCGGCTTCCGGATTGTCCGGAACGAGACGCTTCACGTAGCCGATGAGTTCGGCGTCTGTGATGCGATGGAGCGCGAGCTTGTCGAACGCACGATGCACGAGGTTGTAATACTCGTTGCTCAGTTGGAGCGTGCGGAGAACATCCGACATGCGAACGTCGGCAGACTCCGTGTGTGCGATCGACAGACCGGCCATGTTGCGCTGACGCATCGCGGCCTGAAGCGTATTCCAGCAAATGACGCGGATCGTGGTGAACTTCACGACGAGTGGGGTGGACCCGTCGAACGAGTTGACGAAAAGCAACATCTTGTTGAGCGCGTCCTTGCCGGCGACCTTCACGTAGTCCGGAAGCCGTGCGAGAATCCACGCTTTCGCTCCGCTGTTGAACGTTCCGGCGGTTTCGATGGCGAGATCCTGCGTGTCCATGAATGTCGAAACGAGCTTGCGGAACGAGCTGTTGTTCACGATCTGATACCGTCTGCCGACCACGCCGAGGGGCGTTCCGTCGTCCCGCACCGTGGCAAAGCCCTGCGGAACACTGACGCTGCCCGCCTCGCCGTGGTAGTAGATCGGCTCCTTGCGGACGTGGTAGTTCAGACCGGCGTCGTCGAAGATCGTGTCGAGGGTGCTGCCCGGGGCGACCTTCGTTCCGACGTCACGCCAGGGCGATTCGAAATACACGTCTGATTTCATGTGATCCTCCTGTTATGCGCGTTTGCGCATGAGAAGTGAGAAGCCGCGTCGCTGCACGGTCTGCTGCTGCTGTTCCTGCGAGGCGATCCGATTCGTCATTTGCTTCTGCAGGCACGACACGTGAGCGTGTGAGATTGCGTATTCGGCCTTCGCGTAGATGCGAAGATCCCCCGCTTGGTACGGCTGTTGGCAGAGGGGACAGACGTCGCGGCCAACGTATTCGGCTTTGTACGTCTGCATGTAGATTGCAGGTGGGCGGATCATTTGATGTAACTCTCCTTGTTGGCGTTGAGGGGCTTGACGCGCACGAAGGCGTTGAAGCAATCGAGGCAGTAGTCCTTCTCGTACAACTCCGGATTGCCGCAGAAGAAGCACGTGATGGCCGGCTCACGCCCCTCGTGCGTGGGAGCAATGAGCCGACTCTCCGGTGTGTAGCGAGCAAGTGCCTTGCGTGCGATGGATGTTCCGAGCGGGACATCGGTCGCGGTGAGGTGCATTGGGCCTCCGTCAGTTCTTCCGACGTTCCAACTCGGCCCGTATCTCTCCGTACGTCCCCACCCGATAGACGATTGCGTTGACTTTCGAGAATGAACACATAAGCTCATCGGCGATACGCTGCATCGCCTCAAGTTTCGTGGGACGCTTGTGCGCAGGTAGCGCCTGAAGCTCCTCGAAACGTTTGATGATTTGGCGAACCGATTCCTCGGTTGTTGCGAGACGAGTGGCCGGCATGGTCAATTCGCTCCGATCGAAACCGCATCCCCGTTCCTTGCGATTTCGTGCAGGTAGGCGTGTTCAATCACGCCGCCCGTGGTGAGAAAATACATGCCATCCGAACCGTAGAACGCGCGACGTTCCCCACGTCGCATCACCTCTGCGAGATTGCGCTCGGCTTCCCCAAGCTCACGAGACGCTTGATCCAACTCCTGTTCCTTCCCCCGCACCGCTTCGAGTGCCTTCAGATACTTCGCTACTTCTGCCGTCATGTACCACGCTCCGTTTTAGAATGGTGAGGAATAGCGGGAGAGGCAGGATAACGAACGTCTGCCCTCGGTCCTCCCGAACAATTTGGCCGTCCACAACTTCCGACGGTCGAACCACGTCGGGGAGTTTCGCCCGACGCTTACACTGAAACCGGAGAGTGTCGATCATAACATCGACCTCCTCGTGCCAACCCTTCGAACGGCCGTTCGATCCCCAGGCACGCTCCGCCGGTAGATCGACGGAACGTGCCTGTTCGACGACTTCTCGCTCGAAGGCATTACCCTTGCGCTTCGACGGATGGCTCAATCTTTCTCCTCCCAAAATGCGGACACGAGGCCGACGGAGAGACGCCAAAAGTGAACGTCGATCTGCACCGACAACCCGTATCCGAAGTTGAGATACATCGAGATCCCGAACAGCCACAGGAATTCGAGTGCGATGAAACGTTGGTGTCCCTCGATTTCATACTTCCACCCGAATCCCGGGACGTTCAGGATGCACAAACCGAGGATCGTTGCGATAATCACCCCGATCATCACGCAGCCTCCCGTCGCGCTTTCTGCAGCATCAGAACGCGGTCGAACGAAGACGTGTCTTCGAGGTCCTCAAACGGAACGATCTTGAGATTTGCGTGACCCTTCGTGCCGGCTTCGCTGACGACCTCGACGTACATCTTCGCATCGTCCTCGGTGTCGAATATGTCTTCGACGTTGACCGCACCGCCGAGCGCCGTGCCGCTCACCATGTAGCGAGTGACCTTCTTCGGCGGCGGGGGAGTGAGGACTTTGATCGTGCCGTAGGCGTCCGCAGCACGAAACACCACGGGACCGCGCGGCGTATCAAAGCGAAGCGCCTTGATACCACCGTATTGATCGCGCTCCGCCTCGACGACGTTCCCCTGCAGGTGCAGAGAAACCGGCTCGTCCTTGGGGAACGTCTTCTCGATGAGATCCTTCATTCGTCACCGCCTTTCTCCGCACCGACAGGCCGGATCGACAGCTTCGTTTCCGGAAGCGTGGCGTAGCCAGGAGGCGTATCGCCCGTTTCCTTGATGTATGCCTTGAGGAGGTTCTTGTTCAGCGCGTCCTTCGGGGACACGCAGTTGAGTCCTTTCTCCTTGGCCCACGTGATGATGTCCGAGTCGGGCGGCCACTGCGTCACGAGGCGCGTGGTGAAGAACGCCGAACCCTTCGGGGTCCGAACGATCTTCTCCTTCGTCTCGCCCACGATCGCCTCAAGCTGTCGCGTCACGAATTGCTTCGTGTTCTCGACCTGCGAGACGCGGTGCTTGAAGTAGTCCGCGGTGGCTTTCGCCTCCGTCTCGATTTCCGCGATCTTGCGATCGAGCGATTCGAGGTATCCGAGAAGCCGTGTAACCTTGACCGTGAGCGTGGCCTGTGGATCGACCTTCGGCTCCTCGTTCAAGAATTCTCGGAGGGTGTTCCAGCCATCTGCGTCGCTTGCTGCTTGAGCCGCGAGAACTCCGCTTGGAGAAACTTCCATTCTTTGACTCCCACTTGTTTGAAGGTGAAATGATCGGGAACGAACTTCGCGTAGAACAGAAACGGATCTTCGTCCCGTGATTTGAGTGAACGAACCGTGCGTGCCTGCGGAACTTGGATGCGCACCTGATCGTCCATACCCTCTTGGATTTCGAAGCGATCTCCCTCGATGGCGATAACCTTGTCGGCTTTCTGCTCAATCGAGGAGGAACCCTTGAGAGCGTGAACGTTGAGTGAGCGACGCTCGCCCTCCTGGTCCTGCACGCCGGACTTCGAGGGGTGATGCACGCCGATAACGATCGTCTTCGTCTCGATGGCGAGGTTCTTCAGACCGAACGCGACGTGGCGCGTGTGCGCCGTCTCGTCGGTGATTCCCTCGATCACGACCTGATCGATCGTATCGATCACAACGACCTGCGGACGGACGTCGGCGATAATGCGCTTCAGATTGCGCAGCTCCGGCGACGTGCCGATCACTTCGATATGTGCGATCGCATCCGACAGGTGATTGCGTTCGCGCATGTAGTGCGTGTCAACCGCGTGCTTCGGCATTTCGTGTGCGACCTGGATCTGCCGTCGGTAGAACAGATTCGTTCCGACCTCGAGCGAGAACACGAGGACGCGCAGATGCTTGGTCTTCGCGATGAGATTCTGCACCCACGCGGTTTTTCCGAGGCCGGTATCGCCCGTGACGATCACGAGTTCCTCCGGATACATCCAGAAGTCCGATGGCATCCGGTAGTAGTTACGCAGGTTGAGGCCGACCTTCGAGTAGTCGTTGCGCACGAAGTTCACGTACTTCTTTTCGAGGGAACGTGCGCTCTCTGCACGAGGCGCGTAGTTCTTCGCTTTGAAGTGGATGCACGTGGACTCGCAATGCTTCGCGAACATTTCGTCGTAGCAACTGTATTCGTAACGCTTGTCGAACACGTTGTTCACGATCTTCTCGACCTCTTTGCGCTCCATACCGGAAGGCGTAGCCCACGCAACGAGTGATTCCACGATGGCGATGCGAGGGATACCGGCGCGACGCCACGCAGACGCGATCCGCAGCATGGTCTGATGGCGGTTCCCAGGTTGCGCACCCTTGTTGAACATGTTCTGAACGCAGGATACGATCGCGGCGGGTTGAGCCGTAATGACCACCTCAGACTTCTCCTCGGGCGCGGGGGATTCTTTCTCCGCTACTCCTTCGGATTTCGTTTCCGGAACGGGCTGCGCCTGTTCAACGGGCGTCTCGATCGCCTTATACTCCGTCTCGACGAACGGGGGATAGCGGAAGTCGAGGCGGGGCTGCTTGGCGAGTTCCTGAATCTGTTCGACCTTGAGCGTGAACAGTTCTTCCGGTGTGAGCGGGATCTTGTAGAGTCCGGATTTCTCGTTGAGTGTGTTCGTAACGCGGATCAGACGCGTCTTGTCGTAGATGTCGTCAATGCCGGGGAGCATGGCTTTGAGCTGAATGGCGAGAAGGGCAGGCAGATCGACGGACGGCTTCAGTCCGAAGATGTTCGGAATGACGATGTGGTATCCACGGCCCGAAAATGCGGGACGGATATTCTGCGTCACGATGCCGGTTAGATCCTGCAACTGCGCCACGATGTCACGCGCACGCTGCAGCGTGTCCTCGTCGCTGTATTCGCCCTTGTCGATGTCGATGAGTATCGCATCGAGGTATGCCACGCCATTGAAACCGGCAACCGACCCTTTGTGCATCCGAAGATATTGGTTCAGCGAATCATCGAATGAGAACAACGATCGGAACATCGGAGTACGATTACGACGTGCTGCCTCCGCGTGCCTGCCGAGCGTATCCAGGGGAACGACCCTGTTCCGCTTGGTGAAGTCACCGAGACATAATTCGACGTACTGCATTAGTCCTCCGAAAAGTGGGGGCGGCACGTTTCCGCACCGCCCCGTGAGTGAGCGAACGAGATCAGAAGCCGGGACCGTCCGCGGCAACCGCCTCCGTTTCGACGACAGCGGCCTCAGCGGGCGCGTCCTCGACGACCGGCGTGTAGTCCTTCACGAAGCGGGCAGCGACGTCCGCGAGGAACGCCTCCTTCAGCTTCTTCGCCGCGTCCGGATCGTTCGTGGAAGCGAACGTGGTGTAGTTCCGCATGATCTTCTTGCCCGTGCCGTCGATGCCCGCGTTGTAGCGCAGGCGCAGGACTTTCTTTCCTTCGAGGGCTGCGAGCGCCTCGGGCGCGATGAACGGTGCGGTGTCCTTGACCTTCGTGGACACGTTGCAGACGTTCAACAGCTTCAGGATGCGCGTGACGCTTCCTGCGCCGACCACAACGCCGTCCTGCTTCTTGAAGCGACCGTCCACGAAGATGCTGACGTGGTACGGATTGCCGTCGAACACCTTGCCGGTGTCCGCGGTGATCTTCAGGGACACGTCGATGTCCTCATACTTCGACTTCACGATCTCCGCCTTGAGAATGGTGACCTCGTTGATGGCGATGCCGTCGCGAGATCCGCCGCTGCGTTCACTGCCGGTTCCGAATTCCATTTGGTAACTCCGAATGTGAGTGAGAGAATGGTGAGTTGAATTGCGTGTGCGATCAGGCGGCTTTCTTCAGCGCCACGAGCCGCGAGAGCGACGCCAGGGAGCGCGTCTTGCCGGTCCCCGAATCGCCGATCACGAGGATCTTCGGGTTCGGAACGCCGGCTTGCTGATACTTCTCGACGATCAGGCCGATGTCCTGCGGCATTTCCGGTTCGAGAAGACCGAGGCGATCCTTCGCGATGTGATTGCCTTCGACCTGCGTGAGGAAGCGAAACTCACGGGTCTTGCCGGTCTGATTGACCTTCGTGAAAGCGATCACGTCGAAGAACTTCTTGATCTCGTCCTTCGTGGACCCCGGGATCTGCGGGACCCAATGGAACTCGCCCGTCTTGCCGTCCTTGTCGTATGACAAGTGCGTGCTGACAACTGCCGCGACGGGGAGGAGTGAGAGGTAGTGGAGCGTCTGACCGGCGAAGCGACCGAGGGTTCCCCAATCGGCCTGCTGCATCGGACGCGGCGTTCCTGTTGATTGCGGATCGGTGATGAGGCGCATCTGCTGAGAGACGGCCACGGAGAACGTGTCGATGATAACGAGGCCCAACTCGTGCTGCTGTGCGAGTGGAAGCATCGTAGCGACCGGCTCCTTCGTCTCGCCGAAGATCGGGTGCTTCACGACCTTTTCTTCGAGCTTGAACAGGCGGGACAACACGGTGTTGATCTGCGCGAGTCCCTTCGAGATCGGAACGGGAGGGATGCCGAAGATCTTCTCGACATTCCCGTATCCGCCGATCGACGAAAACGAGCGATCAACGTCCATCGCGAGTATTTTCATAACTCGTTGCTACTCCTTGTGTTACGGGTGGTATGGTGAGGTTGATTATGAGGAAACGTCTGCAAGTGGCACAAGGTAACGAAGTTACTGCGTGTGCGCTACCTAATAATGCGTCACCGGCTTGATGCGGAAATTCGTGATGCCGAATTCCTGGATGCGGTTCGCCTTCGCCAACTCAGCGAGTGCGTGCGTGGAATACGTCTCGATCTGCGTCTCGTTCCCGTCTTCGATCTCAACGAGAGCGTAACGCGTCGGGCGTGACGATTCGGAGCGGGGCGTCTCGATCGGCTGCTCCTGTTCCGGCTCCTTCGACGATACGAAGCCGGACGCGGGCAAGTGTGCCGCCTCGCTCATCATGCGCGCGATTTCGATCTGCGCTTCGGCTATCGCTTCGGCGCGGATCTGTTCGAGGCGTGCTCGTGAGGAATCGCTCAAAGGCGAATCCGAGGGGATCAAATCCATCTGCTCCATTCACACTCGCCTCCTACCACGAGGCGGAGTAGTAGAATTCGACACCCTCGCCCGCATCCTTCAGCGCGTCCTCGATGATCTTTTTCGTGTTCCTGATGTCTTCGAGGTAATACTGATTGTATTCCGTGCTGCCGAAGAAGAATCCGCCTTGAGTGGGCAGAAGTTCCTCGGCGACCGACGAATCCTCGATCGTCTCGCCGTCCTCAAGGATCGGGACCTGTTCACCACCGGCCGTAATGCGATAACCGTTGGTGACCTTGCCCTTCACGGGCTTGCTCGCAGCGAGCACGCGATTGCAGAGTTCGAGCAACTGCCGGAGCTTATCCTCGGTGACGTAGTACTCGCCGCAATCGTCCTTGCCGTCTTGGACGTTCGTGACGAACCATTGGTGAATCGCGTTGGCTTTGCGCCAATAGCCCGCGTCCTCGATGATGTAGGATACGCGCTTCTTGTTGACTTTGATCGGCTCACCCTTCGCCTTCAGCGCGATCGTGCCGGTGATGCCGCGTGTTTCATACTGTGCGCCGATGAAGACGCGTTTCGTGAGATACATGTCAAGACCCACGTTAATTCTCCTCTTTGGGGAAAGTGAATTCGTGCGGTTCGCCTTCTTTGAGGAATCCTCGGGCGACCAGGGCTTTGCGGACTTCCTCCGGCTCGATGAACCGACGGAACGCGACAATTGTGGGATACTGATCGTGGAGTTCTTCGTATCCTGCCGCGTATGTTGATTCCACGTAGAACGTCACGGGTAGAATGATCTGATCGCGGACGTCTCCCCACGGCATGAACTTCAGCAAGTCGTCGCGATGCGCCATGATGTGATATCCGGATACATACGCTCCGCCGTCGTCCGCGTAGAGAGGGCGGACGTACCGAGCGCGTTGCACGGGACTTCCGATGCGTGCGCGTTCGCTGTGGTACGTGCTGTCAAAGGTGAACGCACGGCAGCCGCTTTCGGTCGGCGATGCGAAGATCCGGAACGATTGATAGCCACGGAATTCACGTGTCGGCTGACCGTTGAACATGACGCGGACGAATCCATGGTTCTCGGCGAATCGTTCGATGTCGGCGAGGTGCGTGGTTGCGAGTTTCACGAGACACATGGCTACACTCCTCCGAAGATGAAATCGAAGACGCTTGGTTCGCGTGCGGGGGCCACTTTCTCCCGCTGCTCCTGTTCAACCGCAACGTCGGTGATGTTCACGAGGGGGCCGGACTTGGCCTCCGGCGCTACTGCGACTTCAACGCGACGCATACCGCGCTTGCTCACGAATTCGTCCCCGAGTGCGAAGACAAACATGCCTTCGGGGTATCCGTGATACGACGTATCGCGCAGGATGCGGAGCTTGCTTCCTTTCGTAATCATGTGTGGCTCCTATTGTCGTCCGAGCGCAAGGTCCGCAACGAGCGCGACGATGCCATACACGGACAGAATGGTGAGAGAGATCACGGCGAGGCCGGCGAGGGCGTAGCCCACCGCCTCCGCCACGAGTTTCAGGCGAAGCATGGATACCTCCGGTTGTGAGTTACGCTACGTCTTGAGGCGAGTGAAATTGAAGACGACGCCGCGCTGCTTCAGCACGTGCGATACGGCGTGTCCTCGATAGTGCGGATTACTCTGAGAGCGTTGTACGAGCGTGACGCGGAGCGATGTGAGATCCGTTCCGTTCACGGTGTACTTGGGTGATTCGATGTGGAGTTCGAAATAGCGGTCCGGATCGCTTTGGTCCGGAATGGTGCAGACGATGGCGTCTGCGTCGTGCTTGACGATGCGTGTGGTCATGGCTTTCCCTTGGTTATCGTTGGGTGACGACAGTATCGGGGGATC
>JAEHJW020004372.1_pt1 | contig 27743 bp, 42 predicted proteins | sample 9271431 | NCBI WGS metagenome assembly JAEHJW02 | reverse complement strand
GATGACCGCGAACAGGTTCTGCGTGCCCGCAGCCGGCGCGGTGAACCCGAACTGCTGCGTCGAGCCGTTCTGGGTGGCCGGGATGTAGGGATCGGGGATGAGGGGAAGGGGACCGGCCTGCGTGTTGATCGAGCGGACCACCATACCGGGCGCCACCGGGGCGTCGCCCAGGTAAATCTGACCGGCCTTCGCCTCGCGGTCGATCAAATCCCCCAGCACCGGGTTGATGTAGATGGCCGTGGGCTTGACCGCATAGGTCTGGTTCGCCATGAGGGCCGCGACCTCGGCCTTGATGGCATCGACGATCGACTGACCGATGGAGATCGTGCCGTGCGTCGTGATCTGGTTCAGGAGCCCCATGTACTGCGTGGTGGTGGGCGCCGACAGACTGGTATCGTTGCCGGACCAGGCCGCGACCGCCATGGTGACGATACAGGCCGAGGCCACATCGTGAATATCCTGCGCCTCGATGTCGCCGAAGATCCCCTGGCTCTTGGTCACCGCCACGTCGAACTGGGTGAGGTTCGACTGCGCGACGATGGCCTTCAACGTGCCGTACTTCTCGACGCGGGTCGGCCCCGTGGCGGTCGGCGCGATGTTGCGCGGATCGGTGAACGCCGCGGTGGCGATCGCCGTCTGCTCCAGGTAGCGATGCGGCTGGCCCGAGGCCTTCACGGCACGCATGCGCGCCAGAAGGATCGAGTTACGGCGCACCAGGTCGACGATCTCGCGCTCGAAGAGCCCGATTTCCACCGCACCGGGGCCCTGGAAGTCCAGAGCGGCCGCTTGCAGCTTCATCAGCTGGCGCTTGTCGGTAACGCCCTTGCGGGACGCCGCCGCCATCAGCGTCTGGGCCTGCTGCTTCTGAATGCCGGCCATCGCCTGGATGGCGCGCCCGCGCGCCTCGTCCGACGACAGCGGATTGGACAAAATGGCCGCGATGGCGCGCGGGACCTTGCGGCCCATGCTCGTCATCGAGCCCGCGCGCGGCATCTCGGCAGCGCTCACGAACCCCACAGATTGAAGATTGCTCATAGCTTGGCTCCTTCGAGGACCATAAAAAGCCCGGCAGGAACCGGGCTACGAGAGGGACGTCGTGAGACTTACCGAATGCTGCGGAAAAGCTCCATCTTGGCCTTGAACGCATCGGGCCCGGTGATGCCGGCCGCGTCCAGAGTGGCATCGAGGTCCGCGACCGCGCCGCTCATGTCGGTGTCCAGACCGAGCGCCGAATTGGCCACGAATGCCCCAGGCGACAGACTGCGGCGCTGCGGCGCGTTCGCATTGATGTCCGGGATGTCATCGTAGCGCGGCTCCATGCCGCGCGGCTTGGTGAGCGGATCGTCGTAGAAGAACTCGTGCTCGTCGCCGTACTCGGCGCCGTTGTCCGGATTGTCGACGCCCGACGGGTAGACCGCGTCCATCTTGTCGGCCATGTCGTGCAGTTCCTGCGCCAGGTTCGGGTTGTGGCGCGCGACCTTCAGCGCCATGCGGCGCATGCGATTCGTGTGGTGCTTGATGCCGGCGGCTTCCACCTTTCGGCGCTTGCGCTCGGCCTCGAGCTTTTCCTCGGTCTCGGCATTCCGGCGGTCCTTGTCCTCTTCGGTCTCGGTACCGGCCTTCTTGCGGGCCGCGCGCTCGCGCTCTTCGCGCGCCTTGCGCTCTTCCTCATCGCCTTCGGCGGAGACGGGCTTGGCGCTGGCCTGGATGGCCGCGACCGACTTGGTCAACGCAGCGACCGATTCGGCAAGTTGTTCGAGCGTGACAGTGTTGGGCATGGCTGGGTCCTCTGCATTGGCAGCGATAGTGGTGGTGCTGTACGCCGCCGCATCCTTTCGGAGAACGGCCGCACCCGTGAAAACGAACTCGGTGATGACGAGCGGATTGGCTTGCAAGTCCTCGATCCGCACCGCGAGGATTTCATACGACCAGCCGAGCGAACGTTTGTTCGCCTGGATCTGATCCACGACTTCGGGGAAATCGGAGGCGTAGAAGAAGCCCTCGACATGCAGGGCATTGCCCTTGGCCTTGGCGCCGGTCACGATGCCGATCTTCTTCTGCGGGTCGTGGCCGTCGAAGGAAGGCGTGTAGTCGACGCCCATGCCGAGCAAGGAGGGAATGGCACGATCGACGGCTTCGGCCGTCAGGATCACGCGCTTGCCGTCCGAGCCGCCGGGCGGCCGATCGCTCGCCACCCCGATGCGGGTCATGATGCCGCTGAACGGCGCCTTGTTCGGGTGATCCTTGACATCGGGAAGCATGAGGCTCATGGCCTCGAGACGCAGCTCCATGGCGGCCTTCACATGCCAACCCTCGGTGTCGACGCCGAGCTCGCGGGCCCGGCGCAAGATGCGCTTGCGGGCCTCCGCGCGTTCGGCGCTGGTCAAGCCCTGCGTGCGCTCCACCATGTCCCAGGCGAGCTTCACATGGGTCTTATCGTGCATCGGCAGCGCCCGCTTGGACGGCACCGCGAAGTCGGAGCCGGGCAGCGCGTTGCGCTCCTCGGTGGACAGGCTCGCGGCGTCCACGGCCTTGCCGTTTTCGCCCTCGCGGGCCAGCTGGTCGAGATCATCAGGCGGCATAACCTTTCCCCCTCGGCGGGTCTCATAGTGCGTGTCGCGGTTCCAGTAGGGCTGCTGCTGCGGATTAAACTCCTCCGCAGTGGGGCGGCCGAAACCGGACACCGTGTGCGGTAGCCGCCCGACCACGCGCTTCAACTGCGGGTGCGTCGACTGGGGCAATTCAAGCGGGCCCACCCAGGCAAACTGGTCGTGCTCGTGATTCAGCGCCGGCCCGAACTCCTGCGGGACGTCCGCGAGGTGCAAGGTGTAGCGGACGTTGCGCGACTCGTTCGTGTCGAGCTTTTGCAGATCGCCCTGATGATCATAGGCGACCTCTTCTAAGGCCTCGCGGCGCGCCGCCTGGGCGTTGGTCTCGCCGGCCTCGACGTGACCACCGGGCGTCTCCCACTCGTCGCGATCGGAGCGGTGCAGCAGCAGATACTTCGGCCCGGGCGCCCGAAACAGGAGCCCGGCGCAGCGTTCAGCCATGCTGACGCCAGGCGTTCAGGACACCGGCCAGCGCGTTCGCGATGGCGGTCTCCTTGGCGTGCGCCTTGTGATCGGCGCGGCGCAGGGCGACCACGGCGGCCGACTCGGCGGCGTGGTAGCGGCGCGTGACCTCCGCGCGGAACTCGGCCTCGAGATCGGCGGCGGCAATAGGCGCCGCGGCCACGGGTTCGGTCACCGGTGGTTTGACCGGCTCCGGTTTGCGCGTGTCCTTGGCCATCACGCGAAGATCGTGACGTCGAAGGTGCCGGCGGCGATCGTATCCGTCGAGACCGTTGGGGTCAGCACCACGTCGAAACTGGTCTGCGTCTTGTTCGTGACGCTCACGAACGCCGCCTGGTTCGGGGTGACGTTCACCACGTAGTCGGCCGGCAAGTTGCCGTTCACGTTCACGGTGGTGCTCACCGTGTCGCCGGCGGCCGCGCCCGCGACGTTGGCCACATTCGGCATGATGCCGATGGCGACGCGATCGGACTGCGCCGGCGCGGCGCCCGGCAGCGCGGTCAGGGTGTGATAGTCGAGGCTCATGGCTTCTCCTGTTGATTCATGGGGGGCGGCGAACCCGGGTCCGGCTTCAGACTCGGGTCCAGGTCCTGGCCGAGCATCATGGCGGCCTGCGTGGCGATCTCGGTGTCGGCGTAAAGCTTGTCGGCGAACGGATTCACGAGCTTTTCGTGGCCCAGCTTCTCGCGCATCTCGTTGGGCGTCATGAGGTTCGTCTTGTAGTAGATCTGCCAGATGCGCGCCGTGGCGAGCTCGTCCTCGCGGTCGAGCCCCGTGAAGCGGAACTCGAGATCGTGCCACCCCATCAGCTTGTGCAGGGTGTGGCGCGTGATGTGATCGGCGATGGCCGTGGCGGTCGGCTTGATGGCCGTGTCCCAGTCGCGGTCCTCGGAGACCTCGGCGGTCGAGCGGTTCACGTCCGCCTCGAGGCCGAGATTCTGCGGACTCACGCCAAAGGCGGTCGCGATCTCGCGCGCCAGCCAGTCCATGTACTTGAGATAGAGCGACTCGTCGCCGTTGGTGAACTTCATCACCTCGGGCTTCTCGTCGGTCGAGAAGAACGGCATGTACGCGCGCCCCTCGACCTCGTTCTGCCAGAAATCGCGGAGGGACGCCTTCTGCTCGGGATCAAGACCCTTGATCCACAAGGCGTTGTTCGGATTCGCGTTGCTCGCGAGCTTGCCCGAGAACTCCTCGACACCTAGGAGCTTGCCGATCGTGTCGAACGCGATCTGCACCGCGCCCACGCCGAACGGATCACCGGTGGAGGGGTTCGGGCGGATGTAGGTCATCTCCGAATCCAGGAACTGCACGCCGCCCATGACGTTGCCGACCGCGGCACCCCAGCCGGGTACCTGCAAATAGCGCGGTGTCTTGTTGTCGCCGGCCCACAGCGGATAAATCTGGATCGTGAGCCCGTCGACCGGCCACATCCAGAAAGGCCGCGCGGGGTTGTTCGAGAGCTGCTGTTCATAGCACCCCGCACCGACCAGGTAATCCTCGACCACCTGCTCGAGGAAAGAGCCCCAGCCGTCCTGCTCGTTTGGATGCAGCAGGCAGTGGGTCGCGACCTGGATGCGGCTGTCGCGGTCGGTATTCTTGTCCTTGCGGTAATGCTTGGCCGGTCGGATCTCCCATTCGAGCTGCTTGATGGGGTCCTTGATGACGTTGATCGCGCGCCGGCAGTAGGTCGTGCGCGTGAACGCCCGCAAGTTGATCGGCGTCGGCTTGTAGACCGCCTGGTGGTCCACAAGCGGCGCACCAAGCGGCGTGAACCGCGGGAAGATGTAGCTCTCCCGGACCGGAGCGGCCTTGCGCCGGGCAAACAGAGTGCGAATCCGGTCCAGTACGGGCATAGGGTCCTCAGTCGAGTGTGCCCCAGCTGGGCGCGCGGCCTTGACGATCGATCAAAGCATCGAATCCCAGCGAGAGCGCGTCGACCCGGTCATCGTGACGGCCGACAGGGAACGTTTCGAGCTCCTGGATCAAGGGCTGATTCCAGCCGGCTCGGAGCATGACGACATTGCCGACATTGACTTGTGCGGCAAACGGTTCCGCGCGCGTGATCTTGGAGCCGCTCATGATCTGGCCGTGCACGCGGTAGCCTTCCAGTTGCAACGCCAGATAGGCGATTTGGGACTTGCCCGCCTGCCCAGGGTCTTGCGGGATGTAGATCGCAATCCCACGTCCATCGCGCGAGGCCGTGGCCTTGAGCGCGGCCTCGACTTCATGCGGACCTTTCTGCATGTGGATCACGTCGCCGATCAAATAGCGGCCATCGGGCATCGTGCCGAGCAGGACGCCGGCGGTCGGATCGCCGCCGCCTTCGGTGGCGCCCAGGTCCCAGGCGCGGACAAAGCGCGTGCCAATCGGGATGGCATCGGCCGCAATGATGAGCGCGGGCTTGAAAAAACCGCCGCCGGTCGGTACCGGGATCTGCTGATAGAGCGCCGCCCACGTGCGCGGGTTGTTTTCAAACTGCGCCCAATGCTTGCGATCGAACCACTCGGGCCAGAGGTATTCGCCCTGGCGCCGGCCGAGCGGATCGCCGTCGACCTCGCAGCGCGCCTGGAGACAAACCACATCCCAGACATTGCCGTCCTTGCACAGGATCGAACCCGATTCGCCTTTCCAGGTGTCCGGCAGAATGCGGCCGGCAATGTCGTCCTCATGCCAGCGCGTCTGGATCAGCACGACCCAGCCGCCCGGCAAGAGGCGCGTCTTCAGGTCGTCTTCGTAGGCATCCCAGGTCTTCGTGCGGAACGTCGAGCTGTCCGCTTGCTCGCGGCCCTTGATCGGGTCGTCGATGATGACGCCGGCAGCACGGTTGCCGGTGATGCCGGACAGGATGCCGCACGCCATGTATTCCGAGCCGTTGGCCAGCGCGAAATCTTGCGCCGCGGTGGATCCATCCAGCAGGTGCGTGTTCCAGATGTGCTGATAGCGCGGCTGCTTGATGATCGACCGCACCCGGCGTCCCATCTTGCGCGCCAGGTCGTCGCCATAGGACGCCATGATGAGCCGCGTGCCCGGGCGCTGGCCCAGGATGTAGGCCGGGAACACCACCGACGCGTAGGTCGATTTCGCCGAGCCTGGCGGCATGAACAGCATCAGCCGCCCGTGCGGTTTCTGGGTGATCTCGTCGAGCTTGTCCAGGATCAGGCGGTGGTGCGCGGCCATCACCGACTCGATGGGCGCGAAGGCCTCGGTGTCGGGATCGTCGCTCGCCGGCTTGCCCGGGATGTCGACCGCCCGGGCGAATTCTCGCGCGCTAGTCCTCGCCCTTCGCCGGATCAGGAGCTCGGCCGCTGCCTGCGCTGGCGAGGGCCGCGAGCTCGTCATCGGTCAACTCCTTCGCCTCGCGGCGGATCTCGAGTGACCCGTCGTGCGTGATCTTCTCGCCGTATTTCTTGGGGCGCATCTTGGCGGCCAGCCACTTGCGCGCATCGATGCGCAGGCGCGCGCTCTCGATGGCCACGTGGCTCTTGCGGACGCGCTTGGTGGCGTCCGCGATGTCGATGGTCTCGTCGGCCAGGACCTCGGCCTGCATCTCGCGGGCCCGGGCATAGTTCGCGCGGAAGGCGTCGTACTGGGGATCGTCGCTCAAGAGCCAGCGCATGATGCTCCCGCGATGGGGGAGACCGGGCTGCTTGCACATCTGCATGAGCGACTCGCCGTTGGCCAGACGCTCGCAGATCTCGTCGGCGATCTTGGGGGAGAAGCGCACATGGCCCGACGCCTTGCGCTTCGAGGGCTTAGCCGTCCCCCGCAAGACGAGCTTCGGGGGTGGCTTCTTCATGCGGCCCTACTTGCCCTTTTTGGCAGGCGCGGGCTTCTTCGGTGCGGCTTTCTTTTTCGCGGTCATGGGAGGATCTCCGGGCATGAAAAAGGCCACCCGAAGGCAGCCTGGATTCTGAACGCAAGGCGCAACTTTCGCCCGCGCCACAGACCTTAGTCCGATTGAGCGGGCTCGTCAAGAGGTTGTTTCTGTCCCAGCCGGTAGGCCGCGTCGATCAGGAGCTCCAACGCGAGTTCGCCATCGAGCGACTCGTGCATCGAGGACGCAGCATCGCGCAGGCCGGCGAGCGTGTAGGGATACTTGCTGGTCCACGAGTGGCCTTCACCCGGCAGTGTCAGCTCGAGGCAGTCGCCCAGATCGAGCAACTCCACGTTTCCGTTCGTGTACTTCATTCTCACGCCTCCTCGCGTCTGTTGGACCAGCAACGCCGCAGGCGCGCAAGTAAGCCATTGCGAGCCCGTTGAGCCGCAGCGGCCTGACTTTTCCTCAGGCGCTCCATGATGGGAGCCGCGCTGAAGTTTGGGTTGAATGCTTCTCCTGATCGTGCCGCGATCTCGGTGCGCGCGGTGGCCGTGGCAATGTCACGACCGAGATCGAAAAACCAGGGAGGGGTATCGCTAGGCGCGCAAACCTGGATGTCCACCATGCGAAAGACGCCCCCTCGGTGTTGATCGAGTGAACACCGAACGAGCGTGATGCAGCTCTCCCAGATAGCCCGCTCGCGCTCAAGCTGGGCCAGCCGCGCGGCTCGCTCTTGCTCATCCACGATGGATTTGCGGACCGCGACGAGCTCGATCAGCTGGTAGATCGCCTCGGCCGCTACGTCGTTGCCGCCGAGTGCCGCGGTGTCGCCGGCGCTTTGCAGGGCCGCGACCGGGTCCGTGGACTGCCACGCAGCAACAACGACGCGCTCCCAGGGGGCGGCCCCCTGCGCTTTGATGGTTCTGGCCTGCGTCATATCACTCCCCCTTGGGCGTTAATCTGGCTTATGCGGTAGGCATAGGTGTCCATCGTCGGCATCACGACGTCGGCCTGATAGTCGTGCTTGTCGATGATCTGGAGCGCCATCTGCAAGATCTCCACGCGCTCGAGTTGCTTGGCGATCGCATCCTCGAACTGGCGGATCTCGGCCTCCACCATGGCGCCCAAGCGTGGGCCCGAGATCCGCTTCAAGGCGCGCCGGCGACGGCCCTGCAGGTCGCGCAGCTTCGCCATCCCTATCCGGACGTTGCGCAGCTCATCCTCGCATTGCTTCTTCATCTGGACGACCAGGGCAAAATGCTCGACGTCCACCACCACATCGAGCATTGCGTGCAAAAGACCCGCGACATAGGCCAAAGCCTGCGTCTCGATCGTCGGGCCCTCGTGCGTCTCGCCGGTCTCGTCATAGCGTGCACGCCGCGCGGGATCAGACAGCACGTCGTAGGCGATCTGCAGGGCGCGGAAACGATCGCCGCTACCGGTGCTTTGATCCCGGTCCGGATGAGCCTTCTGCGCCTTGCGTCGGTAGGCGCGCTTGATCGTGCCGGCATCGGCATCGCGCGGCACCTCCAGGATCTCGTAGGGATCGGTCATGCCGCTTCCTCCGGTTCGGTCAAGAGCTCGGCCGCGCGAATGCACGCCAGCCGCGTGAGATCGTGCAGTCCATCCAACGCCAGGCGATACCGGCCTTCCCACTGGCCCCATTCCTCGAGCGAGAGCCCCGCCGGCGCGCCCTTGCGGCCTTGCGACACGCCGGTGCCTCCACAGGCCGGGCATACGTCCAAGTAGGCAGAGTTGGATCGTCCACCGCAGCAGGTGAGACAGATCGCCGGCGCAAGCCACTCCCAGATCGCCGCGCCGAGCAGTGCATCCGGCAGCGGAAAGCGCGCGCGCAGCGCCGTGACCGTCCCTTGCGACTCGCCGGGATCGTCGAGATATTTCCAGCGCACCAGGCGGCGCGCCAGATCCGGCACATCGGCCTTGGCCAGGGCCGCCATGAGGTCCAGACAACGATCGCGGCCACCGCCGCCGATCTCACCCGACGGGTGCATGGACTTGCCCGCGCAGAGCGCCAGGCCCTCGGCGAACTGCATCCCATTCATGCCCCCCTCCTGCGTGGCGCCCACCAGTGGCATTTGCCCTGACCTGTGAGTGGGAAATCCGGCATGGCGAGGCTGCAATGGTAAGCATCCCCATGCAGCCGGTTCAGCGTGCAGCCCGCGCACGTGAGCTTCGCCGCCTCGCGCATCTGCTCCCGTTGCCGTCGCTCGGCCACTTCACAGGGGTCGCGGTAGTCCGGTTTGGGTAACACCCGGCCTTCAGATGACCGCACGGTAAGCCCTCCGCCAGCCCTTGATCGTGTTCACCGGCACGCCGACCGCGCGCGCCACCTGTTCGATCGTGCGGCCCGCGCGAAAGAGATCCAGCGCGTGGCGTTTTTTCTCGCGCGAATGGCTGGCGCGGGAGAGCCGCACCTCATCAGGGATCACCAGCCGGCGCCAGACCGTGAGCGTCGCCTGGCTGATGCCGGTCTTTTGGGAGACCTCGAGGATGCTCACCCCGTCGGTCAAGAGCGCCATCGCGCGGGCCTTCAGCTCGGGCGCGTGGCGCTTGGCCGCCGCATGGCCGCCCCGGCAGATCGTCGGCACCTCGTAGTCGACCTTGACGCCAAACCAAAGCGCCATGGCCGGATGGGCCTTGCAGGCGCGCAGCAAGGGCAGCGTGTGCGGTTCGGGTTCGTAGACGCCGGTCATGACCCGATCCCCATTTGCCGACGCCGGCGAGCGCATTCGCGCGCGCGTAGCAGTCGCGACCCAGCGGCCGCTGGCGGCTTCCCGCGCCCGTAGAACTTGCCGCGCAGATAGGCGGCGTGCTGGGGTTCGATGCCTACCAGCCAGTCCGCGAAGCGCATGACCACGTTCTGGTGGACCTGGCGGCGCGGATATTTGGGCGCCATGGCCTTGGCCATGGTGATCTGCCATTTCAGATGGCGCCCTTGTTGCTCTTCCGGTGTCTCGTTCTTGCGGCTCATCTTCACCCCTCCCTCGTTGCGTTGCGGTACAGACCGTTCTCCAGGGCGCGGTGGCCAATCTGCGGATACACCGGCCCGTGAGCCAGTAAGCCGCGCTGGACCGCTGTCAGCGGCGCGCGCGGGCGCACGGTCAGAAATCCGCCGGCGATCATCCCCGCGGCGACCAGCAAAAACGCGAGCCACACCGTAATCGTGACGACGTCATCCCATCTGCGATTGATCATCTCCGTCCTCCTCTGTGACGCCGGCAGCGCTTATGGGCGCCCACGGCGTATTTCGTGCACGGCTTGCCGGTCTTGGTCGGCGCCTGGCACAGGCCGAACCCCAACAGCCGATCCGCCTCCCAGCGGGTTTGAAAGGGCGCGCGCGCGGTCCAGGAAAGCTCGCTCATGCCACTTTCTCCGCCACGCTGAGCCCCACGCGCGGCATCGGCGCGATCAGCACCTCGATGCGTCCGCCCTTCACCACCTCGCGGCGCAGGATTTCGAGGTGATCGATCTGCTCGTCATCCGTCCACACGAGGGCATGCGTGAGGGCGTCCAGGATGCCCTTGGGCAAATTGTCGAGGTCCCTCTTGCGCAGGTCTGGGGGATAGACCGCGATCACCACGTGGAGCCGCTCTCGGAACGGCTGGACGGCTGGGACGGCCTGGGCGACCGCTGTCCGGTACCGGCGGCCCACCTCGCTGATCAGGTGGCGCCCGGCGAGCGGGCCGCGCGTCGGGTGACGCCAGTACAGATTCACCGTCGGCGCCCAGGGCAGCGTGAGGGTGAGCATCACGCCGGCCTCCCGAACTCGTCGAACAGGAGCTGCATCTGCGCGGCCTGAATCGCGAGCTTCTTCGCCGTGTCCTTCACCCGCGCCTGCACGTAGCGCTTCAACACCGCCGGTTCGATGCCGGCCTTCACGGCCACTGCCTCGACGCCGGCGCTGAAAGTGACCCCCGCGTCCTCCTTGGCGTGGCCCAGCGCCTCCAACTCGCTCAAGGCCTCGCGTACCGCTTCCAGCGAGATGATCGCCTCGCGGTCCTGCATGCTCAGTTTCGCCATGCTCTTCGTCTCCCCGTCAGTGGCGCGTCGGCGGCAGGTCTTGCGGCCGCCACGGCGCCAGGATGTCTTCCCGCAATGCCGCTCGCACGGCCCGGCTCATGACCGGATCCGCCGGGGGCGGTTCTTGGCGCAAGGCCAACCGCACCCCATCCCGCGACCGGCCCGGGCGCAAACCGCACCACGCGGTCTCCCATCCCTTGCCGCTCGCAATCACCGCGCCCACCTCGCGGTCGTCGGCCAGCAGCCGGTAGGCCTGGCGCTTCTCGTCCCACACCGCGCGCAGCCCCTCGGTCACCGCGAGCTCGTCCCAGGTCGGTCCGTCGACCAGGCGCAACTCGCTCCCGTCGACCACCCGCTGCCAGCTCACGCTCCACCCCCGCGCCGCCGCCTTTTGCGCTCCCCAAGAGAGAGGCCCCAATCCGTGGGCCTCTCTCTCCCCCTATAGGGGGAGACGGTAGGTCCGGCATAGGTTGGGCATAATGAAATCAACGACTTAGCGAGGGGTCCGGCAGGTTCGGCAAATGAGGTTCGGCATAATGAAATCAACGACTTAGCGATAGGTCCGGCAAGGTTCGGCACGCTTGATTTCATGACCGCCAATGGTTCCACGGCAAAAGCCTTAAAGATCAATCGCTTGATAAATTGTGGATAAGTATGTTCCACGGCTCGGTTTTTGTGGTCTTTATGTGCCATATCAATAACTTGCCGATAGGTCCGGCAAGGTTCGGCATGAGGTCCGGCAAACAGGCGATCAGGCGTCTTCATGGGGGACCTCCCGAAGGGCGGTAATGATCCAGCGGGTACCCTTGCGCGGGTCGATCTCGATGCGGAGTTCCTTCCGCTGCAGGAGCCTCTCCATGGCCCCATCGAGCTGTTCGATCGTCCAGCGCTTCTGGCCCCGCTGACCCAAGACCTTGTGCATGACGGCGGGTGCCCAGCGACGGCCGAACTGGCTGTCGGAGACCCGCGTGTGACGGGCGTTCAGATCGTTCAGTAGGTCGATGAAATCGGCTTCGATGGCGCGCTCGGTGAGTGGCATGGTCGATAGGTCGCCTGGGGTGTACGGGAGGAACGCGCCCTCGGCGTACAGGATCGGGATCTCTTCGCCAGCGGCGGCGTAGTTGGATTTCTTGCGGGTGAGGATCGTTCGGTCGCTGGATTGGTCTTTGGCTAAATACAAGCGGCTGCGCACGGAGTTCGACCAGGCGGTCGATCCTCCCGTCCCTTGGCCGTTCTGGAGACCGGCGGCGGAGGGATGGGCGCATAACAGGACCGCGCATTCGTAACGCTGCGCGAGGGCCGTCAGGGCCTGCTGCACGAACTGGCGGACCTGCGGTCGGATGTTCTCGTTGCCGCCAAAGGTGTCGGCGGCGGTGTCGACGATCACGAGCACCGGGTGGAGCTGCGCCACCAGGGCGTCGATCTCGTGCCAGAAAGGGGTGAGGGTGCCGGCGTCGTGACCATCGAAGGTCATGAGCAGATTGTCGCGGCCCACGCGGCTTGCGACATGGAACTCGGCGAGCTCGCGGTAGCCGATGCCAAGCGCCCGGTTGATGCCGTCCTGGCGCATGTGCAGGGTGTCCACGTCATCCTCGCAGAAGATCCCGAGCACGGCGCCCGCTTGCGGCTTCAGCCCCAGAAAGCCGCGGTGACTGGCGACCGCCGTCGCGAGCTGCTGCGCGAGCAGGGTCTTGCCCACGCCGCCGTCGCCGTAGAGGGCCGTGGTCTGCCGCATGGGGATCCAGTCCTCGAGGAGCCACTGGCGCACGGGTACGGGCTGATCGGCCCACAGCGAGGCGGGGGCGGCGTCCAGCGTGGCCGGGACCGCGGTCTCGACCTGCGCGCGCACGATGCCCAGTCCTTCCAGTTGCGCGAGATCGTTGAAATCGGTGGGATGGGTGGCATCGTCACGAAACTGCGGCAGGATCCAGGTGGCGCCCGAAACGCCATGCGCGGCCGATTCGGCAGCGCGCGCGCCCGGGTTCTGGGTGGCATCTTTCCAGCGGTCGTCATCACCGCAGAAGACGATGCGCGCGGCCGGATAGAGGGCCCGCAGGGCGCTCCCCACCGGCGCCAGATTGGTCTTGTCCGAGGCCACGGCCACCGCATGCCCGGTCGCCTCGTGCAGGCTCGCGCCGGTCGCGTAGCCCTCGCAGATCAGGATCACACCCCGGGGCGCGCCGATCAGGTGGAAATTGCCATGCTTCTCGCCGCCGGCGAGATAGCGCTTGCCGCCGTCGGGGGTGATGCGCTGAAGCGTTCGGATCTCACCGCGGCTGTTGCACAAGGGGATCAGCAACACCCCATGGCGGATCCGCAAGCCATGCGCCGCCACGCCCTTGGTGGTCAGATAGGGGTGAACCGTGGCGAGGTCGGCGCCCTCGAAGAGTTTCGTGGCGCGCGCCGCCGTCTGGTCGTGGCGTTTCTTGAGGGTCTGCGCGCGCACCGCCTGGGCATGCGCGATCGCGGCCTGCTGCGCGGCGTATTCGGCGGGTTTGAGATCGCTGCGGGTCTTGCCGCACCAGACGCGTTCCCAGCCCGCGCGCCAGTCCCCGTAGATCCCCACCGGCAGGCCATCGGCGTGGTAGATGTACCACCCGCTCTTTTGTCCGCGGCGGTCCTCTTTCGTGCCGACGCGCACCAGGTCGCCGCCGGCGATGGATTCGACCAAGAGCCCATCGGCCTGCAGGGTGCGCAGGAACACGGCGGACGGATCCTCCGGCAGCACCTCGCGCAGCGGCGCGAAGCCGCCCGGAAAGAGCCGGCCGAGGTTGCCGAATTGTGGGGGTGTTTCCGCCATCTCCCTTTCGCCGCCTTTTTTATTCTCGCGACGTCCCTGACATCACAGCGCCGCCATCCTGGCAGCGCGCCGGATCAACGATCTATTCCCCGTCGTCCCATAAATCGGCGCACTCGTTCGCGAGCGCCCGGCTCGTGACCTGGCGCATGAATTCGAGCGCCGTGGGCGTCACGCAGATTCTTGTCGATTCGACCACCTTGAAACCGAGCGCGTAGAGGAGGGTGAGACAGTCCTCGAGACGTTCGGTTTTCAAGCGGGAAATAGTGCTTTCGGAGGTGCCCAGGGTTGCGGCCAGCGCAATCTGGCGTCCTGGCTCACCCATCACTTGCAAGACCCGCGCGAAGGCCTTGCGGGCTCTTTCTTGCGGGGTCTCGGATAATTGGCTCATGGAAAAAGCCCCCTCTGGATTGAGGGGGAATACCCACTAGGAGGAGTGGTCGTGAGAAAAGAATCAATCATGCCGACGAACTCTCGGAACCGCAAAGATGTCGGGCCGAAGCTCCTCGCGCGTCACGGCCCCTTTGGTCGCGGCCTCGATCTGGATGGCGGTTTCAGCCGAGACGCGCTTATCACGCCGGAGCCAATTCCAGACATGGGCTTGCTTCACGCCACAGGCGCGAGCCAGCCCCGTTTGACCTCCGCAAATTTCAACTGCTCGTTCAAGTGCGCTCATGGTGCTGAAAATACAACGGAGGTTGTTCAATGTCAACACCTGCGGTTGTTTGCCAGATAGACAACAAACGTTGTACCGTCGCGCGCATGCTCACGACATTCGGCGAACGCCTCCGCGAAGCGAGGCTTGCAGCCAACTTGACGCAAACTCAGCTCGCAAAATTGGCCGGCATAAGTCAACAAGCCATTCAGAAGGCTGAGCGTTCCAAGAGCGCCACCAGTAGCTCACGCTTCGTGGTGGCGCTTGCGCGAGTGATGAAAGTCAGTCCGGATTGGCTGGCCAGCGGGATGCCAACTGTTATGTATATGAGTACCGGTTCGGACCTTCCTAGCGATGCCAAAACAGAACTCTTGTTGGCGGCCCTTGCGCAACAGAAGCAAGACTCATTGACCAAAAATACGGCCCCGGGCCCCGACCTCCGGCCGCCCATCCCCCTCATCTCCTGGGTCCAGGCCGGGAATTGGACGGAATGCACGGAGCCTTATCCACCAGGCGTGGCTGATGAGTGGGTGAGCCCGAGCACGCGCGTGAGTGCCTGCGCCTTCGCGCTCACCGTGCGCGGGGATTCGATGGAGCCGCGGTTCACGGAAGGGGAGACCTTGATCGTCGATCCCGAGCTCGATGCGCGCCACGGGGATTTCGTGATCGTGCGCCTGGATGACGCGGCCGAGGCGACCTTCAAGCAGCTCGTCATTGACGGGCCGCAGAAGTTCCTGAAGCCCCTTAATGCCAGGTATCCGGTCGTGCCGATCAATGGGAACGCCACGATCGTGGGTGTGGTGGTGGAGAAGCGGCAGGTGTTTTTACGGTAGACATGGCAAACTGAATAAAGGAGATTTACATGAGCGTCGAAACAAAACGAATGGCAGCTCCCCCTGCAGGAAACCGCTTTGAGCGCGCGTCCGATTACCACTTTGATTATGTGGGGGCCCTCCGGATTCAGGTCTCTGAAGTGGATTTGACGGTGGAGATTGGTCACCGTGAACCCGACGGAGAAGGAGACGGACCGGGCACCAAGAACGTGATGACGGGAAGCCTCGTGTTGACTCACACCGTTGCGCGAGCGCTTGTTGGGGCTATTACCCAGGCCCTCGATGATCAGGCGAAAGTGGGGCAAGCGTAATGTTGGCTCTGACCCACCAGACAGACGCGCCTGGGGCGATCCTGGCCGTCCAAGGAGGGAACCGCTATATTTTGGCCGCATCTACGCGGGCTCAAAGTGTTTTCAGCCTCCAGACGCTAGCCAATGGGAGCCGATCTGTTACTATTAAATCCATGACCCATTCCGCAGATTCCAATTTCGTTTCACGTGAAGAGCTCGACGCGCGGCTCGAGACCGTTGAGGCGCGGATGCTCGCGCACATCGGGGAAATCAAGGCCGACGTTCGGCACATTCAAGCCGATGTAGCTGAGACGCGCACCGACATCCGCGAGATGCGCCAACAGATCACCAGAATTCGGACGGTCGATTTTCGCATCCTGTTTGGCGCAATTATTACCGTCACATTGGGGCTCGCAGCCTTGATGGCCAAAGGTTTTCACTGGATTTAGCCTCCACTTCCTAGACTTCCTTCGCCCCCTCGGCTATGCCTCTAAGGCTTACAACAAGAAAGGGGAGCGGTATGAATCGTCTGTTCGTCCTGGCCTGCGCGGCATTCGCCCTGCAGGGGTGTGCGTCCTATGCGGGACCGTTCGTCACCAGCGTCTCGAGCGATGGCAACGGCGGTCTGAATGTTCAGAGCTGCATGGTGCGCCTCGAGCGTTTTACCAAGACCGTCTCAAACGCCAACTGCACGACCGAGCGTATCCGCCTGCGGGCGCGCCACAATCGGGAGAGCCAATAAGATGTCTCAACAACAGAAAAAGAAACCGAGCGCCATTATCAGGTATGGCGGGGGTTTCCTGATGATCATGGGTGCTATCGCAATTATAGGAACGATCGTGATGCCGTCCGGCGCCAATGGGGGCACGCCATCACCTGCACAGCCAAGTACAACCCCTGCAAGTGCGCCCACTCCCAACTATACCCCATTCGACATTAACCACGTCCAATATTGGGGGAAAACGGTCAGCGGCGTGACCTTCGTGATCTACCAGGTGCGCGTGGCCCCCACCTTAGTAACTCCTTTCCAGGTGTTCCACACTCAGGGCCATTTCGTCATCGTCAAACTGGTGGTTGAGAATGATCAAAAAAGCGCTGTCGTGCTTGGTGATGCGGAGTTTCGGCTTATATCCCCATCTGGCGTACGATATTCAGCCTCGAGCGATGACGCGTATCTTCACCACTCGGTGAGCTTTGCACAAATGAATCCTGGGATTCCTCGCATGATCCAGGCCGCTTTCAATGTGCCGTCGTACGTTCCTGTATCGTCTCTGAAATTCCGCGCGCAGGGAGGGATGACAGGCGCCCAAACAACGTTGCCATTACGCCCGCTTCAGGGTGTTCATCCGCCAGCATAAGAATTGTTTTGTTCCCAAAGCCCCTCCCGGGGCTTTTTTTATTTCTCCATGTACTACTTTGGTTGTTGACAGAACACAACGGCGGTTGTATTCTCTCTCCCATGAGCTCGACATGAGCCTTGGAGACCAACCCAATGATCAAGCAATCAACCCAGAACTGGACCGCCGGCGCCACCGTCAAGGTGGGCTTCCTGACCTTGAAGGTGCAGCGCGCCATCCCGACCCCGGGGGACTATGCCCCGGATGCCTACCTCCTCACCAACCTGGCCGGCACGCAGATCTATCAGTTCGTGCCTCACAACGGCCTGATCAAGGTCACGCCGGCCGAGGCGCGCGACCTGATCGAGGCGGCCGATCGCCATGCCGCGCGCATCGCCGCCCAGGCGATGGCGAAAGCCCAGCAGGCCGCCCAAGTCGCGGCGGTGTTCGCATGATCACCGACGGCCAGCTTTACCGTCTGATCGATGAGCAGACGACCTACCGCGTCACCGATGTGGCCGATCACGATCACCCTGATCGGCGTCGTCGATCCCACCGATCTCGCCATCTGCGAGCGCGGCCGCTTCGAGGCCGCTCTCGCCGCCGGCACCTGGCAGCTCGTGCAGGAGGTCGCATGACCGCCGACAAGCCACGCCTTTGCGACGCGCTGCTCGCCCAGGGTCACGCCCTCACCAATGATCGCCGGTTGACTGCCGAGGCCTACCGCCACGCGCTGCTCATCGCGTGCGGCATCATCGAGGGTCTCACCGATCCCGATCCCACCATCCGCGAGCTGCAGATGCGCATGTTCCTCGCGCAGCAGGCGAAGGAGGGCGCATGAGCCCCGACGAAGCCAAGACCTTGATGCTCGCCAAGGGCGAGTGCGACGAGCTGCACTGCGGACACCTTTTCAAGCGCCCGGCGACCCAGGAAGACCCAGCGGAGCAGGATTGCTTGTGCAAGGGCGCGTGTCCGTACGACGAACCCGCGCAGGCCCGGTTCGCTGTGATCCGGGGCGAGATCGAGGAGGAGGCCCTCATCGAATCATGGGAGGAGCTCGTGGGACCACTGGAAATGCTCTTGGGGGCACGGAGAGAGGGCCAATTGATCTCAGCCGCGGAAACACTTCGCCGGCGCGCAAACGCCTTGATCGACGCACACACCGTCAAGGTGCTGGAAAACCGCCATGAACTCTAGGCCGCAGCTGTCACTTTCCCTGGACTGGCTGAATCGCTGCCTTTTGGACCGCGCCATCCGGGCCGAGAGCGTCGAGGATTATCGCGCCATCAGCGACATGGCGCACGGCGCCTCGCTGATGATTCATAGCAATTCGCCCGAGGCCCAACACCTCCGCGATATCTCCACAGCCGTGGAAGACCTCATGGACGACCTTCTCTCCGGCCGCCGCGCCGCCACTCGTTAGGAGACACCCATCATGTACGACCACGCAACACGAGAACGCACCGCTTGGCTGGAACGCATACAGGCCCCCAAGCGGCCGCCTAACTGGGTTTTGCACCCGCGCTATTCCCCCAAGGGGGATGAGCGCGTGGATGCCGAGATCCGCGCCCGCCTGCAGCGGGTGCGTGCCGCCCGCTGTTCCACCTGAAAGGAGATTGCCCACATGAGCACCGCATTGCATGAACGCCGTCGGGGAGCCGCCCACGCCGCCCCCAAGAGCGCGCCCAAGACCCTCCCGGAGCGCATGGCCATCGCGGCCGCCTTTTGGCTCCAAGCCAAGGCCCGCGAGCAGGAGGCCGCGGCCGCGCGCCTGGACGCCGAGCACGAGCTCGTCGCCCTCATGAACGAGCAGCGCGCATTGCCGCTCGAGGGCACGGAGCACGCGGAGGCCTTGTCCTACAAGGTCACCGTGAGCACCAAACTCACCCGCACGCTCGATGCCGAGCGCGTGGCCGCCCTCGACGCCGAGATCCCCGCGGAGATCCTGCGCCGCGTGATCACCTACAAGCCATCCTTGAACCTGCGCGAGTACCGCTACATCGAGCAGAACGAGCCCGCATTTTTCGCGGCGCTCGCCAAGGCCGTCACCACCAAACCCGCCAAACCCACCATCGACGTGCGATTCGAGCCCACGGAGGCTGCGTAACCATGGCTATTTCCCTTGCGACCATCCAGCGCGCGACGGCCATCAAGGCCCCGCGCATCATGATCTACGGGCCCCATGGCCTGGGCAAAACCACCTTCGGCGCCTCGGCCCCGGACCCGGTGTTCATCCAGACAGAAGACGGCCTGGGGGCGCTTGCGGTCGATCACTTCCCGCTGGCGCAGACCTACCAGGAGGTCTTGGACGCCCTGGCCGCGCTCTATTCCGAGGAGCACGCCTTCAGGACGGTCGTGCTCGACTCGGCCGACTGGCTCGAAAACCTGATCTCGACCGACATCAACGCCCGCTACGAGGCCAAGGACCTCGCCTACGGGAAGGGCGCGGTCATTGCCGCCGAGTATTGGCGCAATGTGCTCGCGGGCTTCACGGCCCTGCGGGACCAGAAGGGCATCGCCACTATCATCGTGGCGCATTGCCAGATCAAGCGCTTCGACTCGCCCGAGGTCGAGCCCTACGAGCGCTACATGCCGAAGCTCCAGGAGCGCAGCAGTTCGCTCCTGCAGGAGTGGTCCGATCTCGTCCTCTTCGCGAACTACAAGACCATCGTGAAGAAGGAGGAGGTGGGCTTCGACAAGAAGGTCACGCGCGGCATTACCACCGGCGAGCGGTTGATGTACACGACCGAAAAGCCGGCGTTCCTCGCCAAGAACCGCTATTCGCTTCCGGACTCGCTGCCGCTTTCGTGGGCGGCGCTGGCCGAGGCCTTGGCGCCATCCACCCAGTCCAACGCAGCCTAACCCAACCCTCAACCCAGGAGCATTGCCCATGGCCCAACTCAACCAAACCTTCGACGCTTCGGGCGTCGATCCCACCCCGGCCTACGAACTGCTGCCGGCCGGCGATTATCTCGCGATGATCGTCGACTCGGAGCTCAAGGCCACCAAGGCCGGCGACGGCCAGTACCTGAACCTCACCCTGCAGGTGATCGACGGGCCCTACAAGGACCGGCTGTTCTTCGACCGGCTGAATCTGGTGAACTCGAACGCCAAGGCGGTCGAGATCGCGCAGCGCCAGCTTTCGCAGATCTGCCACGCGGTGGGCGTCATGCGCGTGAACGACTCCGGAGAGCTCCACGACCGGCCGCTGGTCGCTACCGTGAAGATCCGCAAGTCGCCGGAGTACGGAGACAGCAACCAGGTCGGCAGCTACAAGCCCGCGGCCACGGGGGCCGCTCCCGCTGCCGCGCCGCGCACGGTGGCCCGCGCTCAGACCGCCGCGCCCAAGGCCACTCCGGCGCAGACCGCGCAGGCCGCTCATGCCGCGAGTGCCGGTAGCCCGCCCCCCTGGGCGCGGAAGTAAGCCGCCATGCCGAAGCTCCCGGACAACACGCATACCACGACCGCGGCCATCGATCGCGCGGTGGTGGCCGAGGCCTCCGACTGGCGCCGTCCGCACCTCGGGGCGTCGCTCATCGGGCGCGCGTGCGACCGGGAGCTCTGGTATTCCTTTCGGTGGAGCACTGCGCCGGGCTTTTCCGGCCGCATGCTCCGGCTTTTTGACCGCGGCGCGCGCGAGGAGGATACCTTCGCGCGGCTCCTGCGTTCCGCAGGCGTCACGGTCGTGACACTGGATCCCAAGACGGGCCGTCAAATCCGCTACAGCCAGCTCTCCGGCCACTTCGGCGGCTCACTGGATGCCATGATCCAAGGCCTCGTCGAGGCCCCCAAAAAGTGGCATGTGGGCGAGTTCAAGACCCACAACGCCAAATCCTTTGCCGACCTCACTAAGAAGGGTGTGGCCCAGGCAAAGCCCGAACACTACGCCCAGATGCAGTGCTACATGCGCTGGGCCCAGACGGACCGCGCCTACTATCTGGCGGTCTGCAAGGACGATGATCAACTCCACGGCGAGCGCGTCGAGGCCGATGGCGCGTTGTATCTAAAGCTCCTGGCCCGGGCTGAGCGCGTGATCTTCGCGGATACGCCGCCGGCGCGCCTGTCCGAGGATCCGACCTGGTACCAGTGCAAGTTCTGCGACCACGCGCCTACTTGCCACGGCGAGCAGCTGCCGGAGATTTCCTGCCGCACCTGCATCCACGCCACGCCCGAGCGCGAGGGTGACGCCCGCTGGTCCTGCACTCGGTGGGGGGCGGACATTCCGCTCGACGCCCAGAAGGCCGGCTGCGCCGAGCATCGCTACCTGCCCGCGCTCATGCGCTTTCCGACCGTGGATGCCTCCGTCGACGAGAACTGGATCGCCTACCAGCTCCCGGACGGCCGCACGGTACGCAACGGTGCGGCAGGCCCCATGAGTTATACGAGCGCCGAATGGCGCGCCGGGCCCGTGGCCCTGTTGGGTGATCCCGGCGTCGAGGCCTTGCGCGCAACCTTCAGCGCCACCGTGGAGAAGGCCTCGTGATCACGCTGCGTCCCTATCAGCGCGAGGCGATCGACGCCCTGTATGCCTTTTTTGAGCACACGTCGGGCCATCCGCTCGTCACCCTCCCGACCGGCAGCGGCAAAAGCGTGATCATCGCGGCTTTCATCCAGGAGGTCTTCGCTCAGTGGCCACGCTCGCGGATCCTCGTGCTGACGCACGTCAAAGAACTGATCGAGCAAAACTTCCTGCAGCTCGTGCGCCTCTGGCCCGAGGCCCCGGCCGGTATCTATAGCGCGGGCCTGCGTCGCCGCGACATAGGGGATGCCATCACCTTTGCCGGGATCCAGTCAGTCTATCGCGCGGCCGAGGAACTCGGTTCGTATGACCTCGTCCTCATCGATGAGTGCCACCTGATTCCACCTAAAGGGGCGGGCATGTATCGAACCTTTCTCGGGGGCATGAACGGCCTGAACCCGGCGACCAAGATCATCGGGTTCACCGCGACCCCATATCGGTTGGGCCATGGCCTGTTACACGAAGGCGAGGACGCGTTGTTTACCGACATCGCCTACGAGGTCCCGATCGGGATGCTGATCGAGCAAGGCCATCTGGCGCGCCTCACGACGGCGCCTGTGCGCGAACGGCTGCACGCGGAGGGGATTGCCAAGCGCAATGGCGAATTCGTGCCAGGCGCCCTGCAGGACGCCGTGGATCGCGCGCCCGTGACCGCTGCCGCCTGTGCCGAGATCGTGACGCTCGGCGCCGACCGCCAGGCCTGGTTGCTCTTTTGCGCCGGCGTGCGCCACGCCACGCATGTCCGGGACGAGCTCTTGCGGCTCGGGATCCCGACCGCGCTCGTGACGGGCGAGACGCCGGCGGCTGAACGCGCGGCCATCATCAACGATTACCGTGCGCGCAAGCTCCGCGCGCTCGTCAATGTCGACGTGCTCACGACCGGTTTCGACGCCCCGCATATCGATCTTCTGGCGCTCCTGCGACCCACGCAGTCGCCAGGGCTCTATTTGCAGATGTGCGGGCGCGGCATGCGCACGGCGCCCGGCAAGACCGAATGCCTGGTGCTCGATTTCGCGGGGAACGTCGCCCGCCACGGCCCGGTGGATGATGTGCGACCCCCGCGCGCGCCGCGTGGCCAACCGGGAGGCGAGGCCCCGCACAAGAAGTGCACCCAGTGCGGCGCCAAGATGCATCCCAAGTCCGCGTACTGCGCCGACTGCGGTTATGTGTTTCCCGAGGAGGTCGCGCACGAGGCGACGGCGAGCGCGCAGCCTATCCTGCGCGCCGAGGCCGAGGCCATGCGCTACGACGCCCTCGATGTTACGTATGCCCAACATGACAAAGTGGGGGCCCCTCCGAGTCTGCGCGTGAGTTATCACGCCGGGATGCGCCTCGTCGCCCGCGAGTGGGTGTGCCTCGAGCACCAAGGCTATGCGCGCACCAAGGCGCGGCTCTGGTGGAAGCGCCGCGCGGGCCCGCACTCCGAACCCCCCGAGACGATCGACGAGGCCCTGAATCGGCTAGACGAACTGGCGGTCCCGAGCGAAATCCTGGTCGATGAGACCCAACAATACCCAGCCCTCATAGGAGCCGTTTTCGATGCCCATCACACCCGCTGACAAAGAACAGATGCGCGTGGTCCTGCAGAAGGCCCTGGCCATCGTGGCCGACCTTCCCGAACAGCGGCCCTGCGCCTTGTGCGACCATTTCGTGAAGCCCCCTTATTGCGAGCACTGGCACGCGACCGTTCCCCTCGAGGCCCAGGACGCGGGCTGCGAGGCCTGGTTCTCTATCCCATTTTAAGGAGGAAGTCAGTATGCCAATCAGTCTGGATGAGGCGATTCAAAAGCTGCGCGGTCAACTCGGCATGACGCCCGAGGAAGTGGCCCGCTTCGACAGGGCAAGCAACCATCCCTACGAGTGCCGCTGCGCGATCTGTCAGGAGTGGTGGACGCACATGGGCCCCGAGGATGCACCGGAGGACGATCTGTGAAGCTCTGGCACCGCTGGCGCCTCTGGCGTCTGGCCCGCGAGGTCCGCGCTACGGCGCGGTGGTTGAAACACCGATAAGAGGGGAGGAAGACATGTCCAACAAGAATGAACCGTTGCGCGATGAGGTCCTGGCCGCGCTTTCCGACGCGCCTCAAACGATCGCCGCCATCTATGCGGCGTGCCAGACGGCGGAAGATCACAAGCAGGTCGCTAATGCCTTGTTCTACTTACGGCAGACGGGTCTTGCGGGATCGGCCGGCCGTGGTCTGTATGTGCGCGGGACAGGCGAATACGTGCGTGCGCCAACCGAACCGGAAGCCAGGGCGCCACGCGCGAAACGCGCAGTCGTGTGGCCGGCCAGTCCGAAAGCGCTCGCGCCAGGCCCTCGGGGGGGGGCGACCGAGACCATTTTGCGCAAGCTGGTGGCCGATACACAGGACGCGCTGGACGCTTACCTGATGTCGATCGGTGATCCCCACATCCTCACACCGCTGCGCGAAGCCCGTGACCAGGCGCGCATCGCTCTGGCCCACCTTGAAGGAGAAGCCGCATGACCACTTTGCAAGATATTCCCCTCATAGCCCTGCGCGAGTCCGATTTGAACCCGCGCCGCCATTTCCCAGAGGCCTCGTTGAACGAGCTCGCGGAGAACATTCGTTCGGTCGGCATCTTGACGCCGTTGCTGGTACGGCCTTCGCCGACCCTCCACGGGAGCCGCTACGAGATCGCCGGCGGACACCGGCGGTACCGAGCCGCCAAACGCGCAGGCCTCGCAGAGGTCCCGTGCTTGGTCCGTGATCTCTCGGATGACGAGTTCTTGGAAATCGTCACGCTCGACAATCTGCACCGGGAGGATGTGCATCCGCTGGACGAGGCCCAAGGCTATGCGGTGCTGCTCGCGCACAACGAGCTCGAAATCGAGACCCTGGCCGCGAAGGTCGGCAAGTCGGTGTCGTATATCTACCAGCGCCTAAAGCTGCGCGACCTGATCCCAGAAGTGCAGAAGGCCTTCCTGGCCGACGAGATCACGACCGGACACGCCATTCTGCTCGCGCGCGTGAATCCGGAGGGCCAGAAAGAGCTTCTGGACAACTGTTTGGATGAATACCAGGCTTTTTCCGTGCGGGATCTGGCCCGCGAGATCCGGGGCGGCCTCTATCTGCGCCTGGAGAAGGCCCCGTTTCCCACGGATGACGCCACGCTTCCGGGCGGCTCGTGTGTGGAGTGCCCGAAACGGACCGGCTATAACACACAGCTTTTCCCGGACATAGCCGAGGCCGATACATGCACCGATCGGGAGTGCCATGCCGGGAAGATGGCGGCATGGCTCGACGGCATCTACCTGGCGAAGAAGTGCACGGCGCGCGTCTCGGCCGGCTACGGCGGCGCCATGGATGGCTGCACGCCGAATTGGCGCGCGGCCGGTAAGGCGAAGTGTCCGGACACGAAAAAGGCCCTCGTGATGGAGGGCGGCTGGATGATGGGCAAGGACTACAAGGCCGGCCAGGTGCTCTCGATATGCGCCAACAAGAAGTGTGCGGTGCACAACGCCCAGGCGATCGCACAGAGGACTGAGCAGAAGATCTCTCGCCACGAGATAGAGGACAAGCGCACGGCCAAGGCCGAAGCCGAGGATGCGATGCTCGCGCGGGTCATGGAGGCCATCCGCGCGCGTCCGGAGGTGCCGGATGCCGCCTGGCGGTGCATAGGTCAGATGATATTCGAAAGGACGTACAACGGCCGGTCATCGGTTGCGACGGTGCTCGGCATGAACCTGGATGGTGCGTCCCCCACCGAGGAGGCTCTCGGCGAGTACCTGGTAACGCTCTCCGGGAAAGCGCTCACGCAGGCAGTGCTTCTCATGTTGGGCGCCTATATCCAGAACAGCTACGGCGAGCCGGAGCCGCTCGAACAAGCCTTTCTGGACGAGTATGTGACGGCCGAGAAGGCCGAAGCATGATCGCTGCCTATCCCTTGCAATGGCCCGCAGGCTGGCCTCGGGCCAAGAACCGGGAGCAGGCGCGATTTAGTACAAAAGAGCGGCAGTATTCGAGCACTCCCGGCGGTGGCTCGTGGATGCGGTCGAAGCAACTGACCGTGGCAAGCCTGGGTTCGTGCTCAAGACCAAGGCAACTACGCGAGAGACAGAGGGGGGGTGATGGACAAGCACACGAAGGGGCCTTGGCGGCTGAGTGAGGAGAAGTTCAGTACGCTCTACGTCGAGCCTTTTATCTGCGCTATCTTCGGCACAGATAAGACAGCAGAAGCGAACGCCCGCCTTATTGCCGCCGCTCCTGATCTGCTGGAGGCGTTGGAGAATCTAGTCATGCCAGCCGCTGCGGCTATGTTGGCGGCCAACAGAACCGGCTATAGCTTCGATATAGAGGCTGAACTGAGGAGCGCCCGCACTGCGATTGCGAAGGCGAAGGGGGAGTAATGGATATGTTTTCCAAGTGGCTACGCGAGCAAGCATCTAATCTGCCTTCTATCCGCCAGGAGCTTTTGGATTGCGCCGCCGAGGTAGATGCGCGAAGAGCGCGGATGCGCAGTCTCGAAGAAGCCCTCGCCAACGCGCTTCAGGCTCAAGCGCGGTTCGTGCCCTGTAGCGAGCGGTTGCCCAAGGAGCCCGGCGCATACGTTACCGCTGTGGCAACTCAGGCAGGGCGCTTGTTCCTGAAAGTCATGCTGTACGATCGAGGGTGGGTCTCGGCTGATCCAGTCGTGTCGTGGCTCGACAACCTGCCCCCGCTGGACAGGAGCGTGAGGATTAAGGGAGAGTGATGAACAAGCACACGAAAGGGCCTTGGCGCGTTGGTCAATCCTATGGTCCTACCGTCTACATAGAGCCGAGCGTCGCATCTGTCAACGCGCACAAAAACAGTCGGTCAGAGATCGAGGCCAACGCTCGCCTCATTGCGGCAGCTCCAGAGCTTTTGGAGGCGTTGGACGCGCTTCTAACGGCTATGGGAGACGGGAATGGGAACGAGGTTGACGGCGTGTACGGGAATTGGCCGGAGTGGTCGCCATATCGGGAGTTAGATGATGCGGTTGCTGTGGTCAAGAAGGCGAGAGATGGGGGCGCATGTTCCTGACAGCTCAAGACCTCGAGGCCTTGACCGGCCGCAAGCGCTGGCGTTCTCAGGTCCAGTGGCTCCAGACGCATGGGTACCGGCACGATCTCACCGCGGTTGGCCGTCCCGTAGTCCTGCGCGAGGAAATGGAGCGGCACCTGTTGGGAGCTGATAAAAAGCGGGCCGCGCAGCCTCGGCTTGACCTGCTGAGGTCGGAGCGGTAACGCTATGGCCATGGGTCGTCGTCGCCAAACCGGGTTGCATCTGCCGCCACACCTGCACAAAAAGGGGCGCGTGTACTACTACGTCACAGCCCAAGGCGGCAAGCGGTCCTGGATTCGCCTGTCGGATCAGTACGCCGAGGCCTTAGCGCAATGGGCCAAGCTTGAGGGCCGCGATTACGCCGGTGTGAAGGTGGCCGATGGCATCGATCGGTATTTGCTCGAGTGCTTAGGGCCACTCGCCGAGGTCACGCAGGCGGAGTACCGCCGGATGGGTGTCTTGCTCCGGGCGGTCTTCGGCCACATGCGCTTTGCCGAGGTCGAACCCCACCACATCGCCGCCTATCTGGACACCAAGCAGGCCCGGGTGAGCGCGAACCGGGAGATCACCCTCCTGCAGACGGTCTTTGCCTACGCTATGCGTTGGGGCTGGTGTACGCAGAATCCCTGCCGCGGCGTGCGCCGGCACACCGAGAAACGGCGCGAACGCTACATCACGGACGCCGAGTTCGTGGTGATCAAGGCCGCGGCGGACGAACAGTGGCGCTGCATCCTGGATCTCGCCTATCTCACGGCCATGCGCCGCGGTGACATCCTGAACCTCAGGCTTTCCGACATCACGGACCAGGCGCTCGTGATCCGCCAGGGTAAAACAGGCGCGCGCCAGGCCTTCGAGCTGACGCCGGCGCTCCAATCGGTCCTCACCCGGAGTCGGCGGCTACGCCGGCGCGTGGGGTCGCTGTGGCTTTTCTGTACCCGGGAAGGACAGCCGTACAGCGTAAGTGGCTGGAACAGCGCGTGGCGTCGCCTGGTGGCGCGGACGGCCCTCGAGGATCTGCACTTTCACGACATCCGGGCCAAGGCGTTGACCGACGCCAATCGGGAGGCCGGACGCGACTACGCGCAGGCCTTGGCCGGCCATGCTTCGGGGGAAATGACAGAGGCTTATGTGCGGGCCCGGGACACGCAAACTGTGCGACCATTGGGCAGAATTGTAGATGGAACCCTATTTCGTAGAAAAGAGGATGGCGAAAAACCGTCCTAAGTCATTGTTTTTATTGGTCGGGGCGAGAGGATTTGAACCTCCGACCACCTGAACCCCATTCAGGTGCGCTACCAGGCTGCGCTACGCCCCGTTCCGGCAGGCATCATACCG
>JAEHJW020002416.1_pt1 | contig 27748 bp, 34 predicted proteins | sample 9271431 | NCBI WGS metagenome assembly JAEHJW02 | reverse complement strand
ACTGCATCGTGCCCATGACGCCCTTGATCGATTTGTAACTGTTGGCGTTAAACAGTTGCGCGGCAGCCACGGCCATGCTTGTGGACTTTGGCATGCCGCCAAAGTTGTTTTGCCACCACTGCGACTCCGCGTTCATATTCGACATGCTGAATTTTCCGTTGTGCACAAACTGCGCCATCAGCGCCTGCGTCTGCGGCATGGACATCCCAAACACGCCCGACACATATGCCAAACCTGTGAGTTGGTTCTGATTCGTCGGCATGCCGATGGACGCCTGTCCGTTTTTGTTTTTCGTGATGTTGAGATGTCCGAGACTTGGGAACATCTTTGTCGCGTACTGCATGACCCGTTGCAGGTTCGTCTGACCGCCGTATGAGCCAGTCAGACCCTGCTGCGCGAGGTACATTTCGCCAAACGGCGACAGGTTGGTGCCGGAGGTCAGCGCATTGTACATGAAGAGTTGCCCCGCAGGTCCGCCTCCTGGGTTCGTGAGGGCGCTGTTGAACGTCGAGAGCATATTTGCCCCCCGCGACCCTTGCAGCGCCTGCAGACCGCTCTTTGACATCGTGGTCATCATGCCGAGCAGTTTCGCGAAGTTCGGGGCGGTTGTCCGCTGCTGGTCAAGCGTCTGAATCAGGTTTGTGATGCCCGTCATGAGAGAATTCGTGCGCCCCTGCATGCCGCCCGCAATCGTCGCGTTGCCAAGTCCGAAGATGGCGCTGCGGTTTGTGGCCGTCGCAGACAGCCCCGATGTGATGCCAAGGCGTTGGAGTTCCGCAAGTTGCTGCGCGAGTGTCGTGGCACCATTGGCCCCGTAGCCAAGACCGACCGCGCCCCCGAAGAGTGCGCTAAGGCTTCCGTTGCCAATCGCCGCGTTGCCTCCTGTGGCCGCCAGCGACTGCGCGGATTGGATCGCCTGCAGGTTCGAAATTCCCATGCCGTAGCCAAGGCCCGTGATGCGTTTGTACATCGCGTTGTAGCCGCCGCCCGATGCGAGAGTATGCCACAGGTTGCTCGCTGCAGGCGCGGACTGCTGATACGTATTGTAGCCGCCCATGATGTTGCTCGCGAGATACCCGCCGACAAGGCCAACGCCCGCCGCTGCGCCGCCGATCGCCAGCATGCCGCCCATGCTCAGACCGGACGCGTCCATGGCCGCCAGCGCATCATAAGGTACGCCTGACCGCATAAGCGACAGGTGGGCAATGCGCCGCATCGCCGCCGATCCTCGTCCGGATGCAGACGCGCCTGCTGGCGTTTGCGCCATGTTGTTCACGAGATTTGCATAGGCTCGCTGAATGCGCGGTCCTTTGATTGGACCCATCGCATAGTTGACTGACTTAGGCGTAAAAAGACTTGCGGCGGACGAACCGCTCGCCGCCCCCACGGCTTGCAACGCCTGCAGTTCTCCGGACTGCGACTGCAGCGTCACAAACGGATTGAGCGCCGCCGTGGCGGATGTTGGCGATATGGTTGCCGTCTTGGGTTTCGTCAGCGCCGATGTCAGGCGGTCGATGGCCGATGTGAGCCTCGTAAAGGGGCTTGTTGCGGTCGCAGACGTTGTTGCGGCTGCTGCTGTGGGTTTCCCCTGCAACTGCGCCAGAGCCGCCGCAGCGCCTGTCTGGTGCGCGTAGTGGCCCGGCATCATCTGATGCATGCTCGCCCGAAACGCAGGACCCCACATGACGGGCGACGAACCGCTTCCCGCACGCGAGAGCGCCGCTGGAGGCATGCCGCCTTTTACGTGCGACAGGGCCGCAAAGGGGGTTGTCGTGCGCGGCGGAACAATCGACCCGGCGAGCGGCATGTTGCCGTAGGGAGTCGGGATGGCAGACGGCGCAGAACCGGAAGGCGAACGTCCGGACTGTTTTTGCAGGTCGGCGAGTTTTTTCTTGAACGAGTCCACTTCGCGACCGAGTTCCTTAAGTTTGTTGATCGCCTGCCCCGCATCCGTCTGTACGCCAATCTTGATTCGATCCGCCATTATCCGCCCACCCCCCCTTGCTCAAACATCTTGCCAAACGCCTCCAGGTCAATCTGATCCAGACCGCGTGTTTCTCCTTCGCCCATCGCCCACCGTTCGATCTCGGATTGTCGCTCCTCGGTCTCCGGCGCGATCGACTCTTCTAATTCGTCGATGATTTCCTCGCGCCTTCGCCCTTGTGACAACTGAGAGTGATAGGCTTCGTAAAAGTCGGCCATCCACGCCTCGTATAACACTTCGATATCATCAAGATCCTGATACGGGCCCCGCGCTTGATTCCACGTCCTGCGCAATCGATACAAGGGGCTTGTCGCGTCCTGAAGCGCCCACCGAATCCCGTGTACTTCGAATGAAGTCACGAAAAGAGCGGTCGTGCTCCAGGCACTTTTGGTACAGGTCCACCAGGAGTTCGTCGTCTTCGAATGTGTTCCAGCTCCAGTTGTCCGGCGTTTCGGTCGCCGTAAGTTCCACGGTAGCCAATGCCAGCGCCTGAATCTCCGTGTCTTGATCGACCATCTGGCCGCCGACGAGTTGTCGGGCGTACCCTGCAATGGCGAGTTGTTGTTTCTTGTAGGGAGCCACAAAAACAAAGCGCCCGACGGGAGTATCCACCGCCAGACGCCTTTTTTGTTCGAGGATGTCCATGAATTCATGCTCCTTTTGCTTAGGTTGTCGGACTCATCGGGTACGAATTCTGATACAGCGCCATGAACGTCGCGTCAAGTTGATAAATCGCATGCTTGGCGATCGTGATGGTCGCTTGCGAGATGGACAGTTTGCGCACGCTGATGATTGGCTGCGGCGTGAGTTTGTCAAAGATGATCAAGTCAAACACGATTCCTTTGAGAATGTCCGCCGTATTGATCGGAGAAATGCCCAAAGACTCCATGCTTTGCGTGCGCAACATCGCATTCGTGATCTCAACCGTGATCGAGGTCATGCCAGGAACATACTCAATCGCTTCGTTGTTGCCCATACCGGAGTTCGGTTGCTGCTGGTAATCGGTGATGATCCGGCAACTTTGCGTCAGTGCGATCGGCGTGCCCGCGACGTAGAGCGAGGTTAAGTTGCCGACGAACGACTGCACATTCGTGCCCAAATTGGTTGACATGTCTTAACCCTCCCTTAGAGCGTCGTCGCGTTGATCGAAACGCCGACAAAGTTGTTTGGAACGCCGACCGATACAGACGCCGCCACGGTAACGGCATTGCTTGTAGAGACAGCGCCAGAAAACTGATTGGCCGATGGTTGCGCGGTGAACAATCCGGCCTTGAAGTAATCCTCTGCGATGTTGTAGGCGATTTTGGCCGCCAGATTTGCGAGAATTTGCGTCGTAATGCCATTGATCTGTGCCTGGATGGTTGTCTTCACGTCGCGCACATATGCGCCGAGGATGATGCTGCTGACCTCTTGGCGGCTGATCTCGGATTGCGGATTTTGGATCGTCATGATGGCGTTGCTGACGTAGACGCCGTTTGACTTGTCTTGCTTGAGCGCAGCGACTCCGTATTGCAGGAGTGCGTCGAGAACAGAGGATGTCGGCGTCTCCATACCAACCACGTTCAGCGACTGTCCTTCGGTGTTTGCGGGAACCGCTTGCGCCGCACGGGCCGATCCCGTCATAACAGCCGTGTAATACGGCGGATAGAGCGTTGAGACAGCGGTCGGAACCGAACTGTAAACACCCGGCCAGTTGAGTTCCACGTAGGGGGAATTTAACCCCTGCGCCCGTGTGATCTCCTGCGTGTACAACTCTCCGGCGTCTCCTCCCGCATGACCCCAACGCGGCATGCTGGCAGCCCACATGGATGCGCAGTGCGCGGCGAGCATGGTGTGCACCGCTGATTGCCCGGTGAGCACAACCACCACATCGAGGTCCGTATCGGATTCAAGCGCGTTCATCCCGTTTTGCCAATCGGTTGTCGTCGGAGCCGTAACCGTCGCGCCAGTCAGGTACGTCCAAGTTCCGGTCGTCGGAAGTCCTGCGCCAGCGCCCGAAGGAATGACGGACGTGACCCATGGTTGCGCGCCGGAGTTGAACCACAGGTTGACCGCATACAGATTCTCATTGAGGTCAATCGCCGTCGTAGAAACCGCCGCGTTGGTCACCCAATCAAGCGCCGTGGACGGATCATTCGGATTCGACGTGAGGACCGCAGCGGTGAAGTTGGCCTGCGAGTTGATTTGGTTGACCACCTGCTGAATCGTGGTGTATGTCGAATACGGAACGCTGAACATGAGGGCTGGCGTCGTACCGCCATTGACCGTGAGACTTGTTCCGTTCGTCGTTACAGTCACACTCACCGTAGCGCCGTTGTACGAAAGACTCAGGCCCTGGCGGCTGATGTTGTCTTGGGAAACGGATTTTGCGACGGCGTCATTTCGCGCCTGCACCATGTAGCCGCTGACAGAACCTGCGCTGATTGCGACGGCAGTCTGGTTGCCGTTGAGACCCCATGATGTCGAAGTCAGGTCAAGTTGAGGCACTGTCGAATTGTCGATGGCAAGAGTGGCCTGCGTCGCTTCATCGACGCGCACCGTCTTGATCGACGCTGGGGCTACTTGAATGTTTGCCAGCGGATCGGATGCCAATTGAACACCCGTGAACAGGCGACCCCCAGAAAGCGCAGCGAGCGCCGACGGGATGTCGAACCACTCATTGACCGCTTGGGGTTTGGAGTCGTTGGCTGAACCGAGCAAGACGAGCGAATACGCGCCATTTAACACCCCGGCTTGCGATTGGATGTTGACCTGTACGTCGACCTGCGGTTGCCAGTGCAATTGCCCGTTGAAGAAAAAGCCTCCTACTGCCATGTGTTAACCTCCCTTCTCAGGACATCGGTTGTTTCAAAAAGGCGTCAAACTCCGTTTCCCACTGCGTGAGCGAACGCGAATTGTCTTTTCGATGCAGAAAAGCAAACGCCGCAAGGCTTGTAAGGCACTCGCGGCGTTTTGCCAGCATGAGATTGGCAAATGTGTCGATCGATACGACAGGCTCTGTTGCGGCCTGCGCTGGATCGACCTGATTTTCGGTTGTCTTCGCCACCAAAGCACCTCCTAATTGGCGGTCGCGTTTACAGATGTGGAGGATGGCACAATGCCAACCTCGTTGTACGTGTCATAATGCGTGCAGGACAGCGTGAGAATTCTCGCGAAAACAGGAACAGACTCTTTCAACTGCTCCTCAAGGTTGAGAAGCGCGCCGACATTGATGCGCTGCTCCATGAGACCGGCTTGCGTCAATGCGGTGCGCTGATTGGTAAGCGCCCACTTCGCAAACAGAACCAGGTAGGCAACCAGATTGGCGTTCACAGCCAGACAGTGAATGTCGATCTGGCTTGAAAACTCCGTGCCGTGTTGTTCTCCTGTGTAATTTCCGTTCGCGTCTAGGTCAATGCCAATGACTTGACCGATGTACTGCTGCGTCTCGTCGCTGCCCTGCGGAAGGACCGCGAGTTGCGGCGCTTGAATCTCCTGCCACGCCAGACCCTGTTGAATCAGCAAAGACGCGCTGTTCGTCTGCCAGAAGTTTTGCGCATCGGTCTGAAAGTCAAACGGACTTGTCGGCAGAAATCCATACACGTCTGCGCCGGACGTCGCATAATTGGCAACTAAACTCTGTTTCGCATTTTGCAGCGCCGTCTGCACCATAAGTTCCGGCGCAAAAAAGCTCATGACAGAACACTTCTCAGGTCAGCCGATACCGCGCCCGACGTGTACGCCGTGACGTTGATCCGCGCATCATGGAACACTCCGCGAAACGAGTACATGCCAGGCGCCGTGATGTCGGGAGTCGTCGCCGCCGAACCGCCCGCCAAATTGAACGGCGTGAGCGCAAACCAGTTGGTTCCGTCGTTTGTAGCCTCGAAGTGAGCGGTTGCCACAAAGGTTCCCGTGACCGTCAATTGGTGCCATGTGCGCCCTTTTACCGCCAGTTGAACGGCGGCCTCCGGTTGCGTATCGGTAACGGGAACTGCCGCCTGCACACCCGTTGCCGCCGCATTCTGGCATAGAGTGACGTGCATGATCTGGCCGACGCGTGAGAAATACGACTGCATCAGATCGTTGAGATTTTGCGAGCGAGGTCCAGCCATATGCTATCGCCTCATTCCAGTGATGTCTTGCGTCGTGTTGTGCGCTTTGGTTCGACTTTCTTTTCTGACGCGGGCATTTCTTCGGGGTCTGGTATAGCATCTGGAATCTCGTCCGCCAGAAAACCGTGTCCATCGTCTTCTGTGATTGTGTAGAGGCCCGGAATCGAGCGCAGATAGGCCGCTTCTGTCGGGCTGATTTGCGCTTCGCCGTTTGCGTCAAACTGCACGCGAAAAGGGGCCGACGCCCCCGGAACGAGTCCAGCGTGCCACGTTCCGGGTTTGCCGCCTGCGAGAATTGCCATCAGATTTGTTGCCCCGGCAGACCCGCCGGATTGAGACGCCCGATGTTTTTGATGATGTACATCCGCTGGGGAGCCTTGACGACGAGCGCATGATACAAAAGGATGAGCCATTCCACCGTTGTGCTCGTGATCGCCAGAGGCCATTTGAGCATCGGCAGCATCTGCGCGATCGCCAAGTTGGACGGCGTCCGGTCGACCATCACGATCATGCCCGTCTGCGGACGCCATGCATTCTCGTCCGTGAACGACACGGTGGACAGGTTGTACGCATTGATCGTCTCGATGCAACCCGTGCCATCATCGGTCGTGCTGTTGACCGTACCGCGATAGATGCGCATCCACGTCAGCGGCTGCCCGTTGCTCGTACCGGGGTCGATAACCATGTTGACGACTTGCCCCGCTGCGACGGCAACGCTGCCGAGGTACGTGGTCAGCGATTCACCGGAGTCATTTCCAGCCGACGCCCAGTAGTAGTACGTTCCTGCGTCGGATACTCCCGCTTTGGATGCGGAAGCCGTTAGGAAGTACGAAGTCTGGCTGCCCGTCGGAGCCGCTGCGGTAGGAGCCGTACCGACAACTGGCGCGGCGGGAGACTGCTGGCCAGCCGTAATCACGGGTTGGTCCGTCATGCCCGCACGGTTGAGAAACAGGTCGTACGTGAACGGTACGAATCCGAAGTTGGATTGGTAGCCAGCCAGCGGAATGCCCGGTGTGTATCCGGCAGCCGGATTGACCGCAACCAACTGTTTGAACTCCGTGACCAGCCGCATTTTGGCGAGGTCTTCCAAGACGGTCGGTTTCATGAAGGCGCGCACGTTCTTGAACGAGGTCAAGAAGCCGAGTTGCGCCAATTGGCGACCGATGCCCTCAAACAGGCTGAAGTCGAAGTATTGACCCTGCATGTCGAGAATGTTCTTTCCGGCTGTGTAGCCGTAAGGAACGGGATTCGTCTGGCTATTGCCGACGTACTGAACGCCGTTTTGCAGCGCCAACACAAGACCGTCATAGTTGACGATGTTGCCGTTGGCGTCCAGCACGGTGTGATCGCCCCAGATGAAGTTGCGCTCGACGCGGGCCAAGAGTTGCATCGCGCCGTCGCGATTTTCTTCTTCTACCGGATCGACCTGAGAACCGCCGAGTTGTCCAGTCAACGCCATTTGATGCGTGATGCCCCGGCGAACGCCGAAGTACCGGACGTAGATCCCGTTGCGCGAGAACTGCGCCGTGCCGCCGTAAGGCGTGCCGCCTTCGACGAACGCTGGATTGCCGCGATCATCGCCGTAGGATTGGCGATCGTTCCATTCGTAGTAGGGCTGGATCGACGGCACGCGCTCGAACCAGTTCCACTTGACAAAGTGCTGCTCTTCGTACAGAACGCTGGTCATCGTGGCGTCGAGGTTTTGCAAGCGCAAAGGCGTCGCATCGCCAAACGTGCCGCCGATGTTTTGCGTTGCCATGGCTTTTGCCAGGTCCGCAACCGTCTGATCGCCCTGAAAACTCGGTCCGAAATACTGGCGCCCGAGATTGTTTGTGAATCCCATGGACTTGCGGATCGGGCTGTTCGGATTGACCAGCGCGTCCATTCCGTACCGTCCGAGGTCATAAGACGACCAGAACCCAGGCTGACCGAGCGCTTGCGGGTAAAATTCTTCCCATGCCCGCAGATGCGCATCGCCCGTTACCTTGCGAAACCCAGGATCCCGAAAGCGCGTGGACTTGAGCATCTCGTCATAGGACTTGACGAACACCTTTCCGGACTTCGTGAGACGGTCGGCGGTCGGGCGGTGCATCCGGGCCGAAGTCATATCCCGCAGCGACTGATCGGCCACGTCCATTCCGGCAAGCGGTTCGCTGTCTACATAACGACCGGAGCCGATGTTTGCGAGGGCATTAGCGCCCCAAGTGTACGAGTTGTTGGACACGTAGAACCCCCCTTACAGGCCAAGAGCCTGACGTGCATCGTCAGTGAGCGCAGCTTCAACCCACTGATCCGCCGTCAAGCCTCGACCCATTGATTCGTCAAAATCGGCAACCAAACCGCTCTCCACCACATCGTCGCGCATGCCCTTGATGAGACGGTCGCGAACCAGAGACTTGCTGAGTTTGGCTTGTTGCTGTCCACGAGCGCCTGACTTCGCAATCGGAATCACATTTTGCGCCGTGAAGTTCGGAATTCCGGAATACGGTTGATCGGTCGGCGCAGAAACGAGATTGTCCAACTGTTGCTGCAGATTCGTAACCGTCCGCAGGAGTGCGGCTTGCGCACGCATGCTCTTGTTCAGGCCGTCCGAAATTTCGCGATTCGACTTCGCCAAGGCGTTGTTCGATTTCGCGAGAGTCGCCTGCCTGGACTCCGATTGCGCCAGGTAGTCGCCGATCGTGTCGGCCAACACTTCAAGAGTCGGATTGGCGTCAAACAATGCATCGTTCGCAGCTCCAGACTTGTACAAGTCTTCGTAAAATTCTTGACGGCGCGATTTGGTGACCTTCGGTTTGGTGCGACGGCCCATGTTGGTGATGATCGTCTTGTCGTCGCCGCGTCCCTCTTCTTCGCCCATCTCTTCCTCTTCGCCGTGAATGTCATCATCGTCTGCGTCGTTGTCGCGCAGATACGAATCTTGACTGTCGCGGATGGCGCGCGCGGCGCTCCCTTTGGACTTTTTCAGCGACTCGCCGCAGTTGTGGCAAAACTTCTGCCCTTTCTCGACTTCAGACTTGCACTTTCGGCATTTCTGGATGTCTTCCTGCTCGTCGCGTCCGTCGCCCTCGTCCTCGTCGTGATCGCGACGGGATTTGCGCGTGTCTTCGACGGCGCGTTTCTGACGGCGAGCCGCCTCCTTGGTTGCGCGCTTGTCGGCGTCATCCTGAGGTTCGGTATCGCCGTATTGCGCGCCCATTTCCTCTTTGTTGTCCTTGTCTTCTTCCGCGTCACTGTCGTACCGGCCCATGTTATCCGGATCGGCAGGCGGATTGTCAGAGCCGCCTTGCGCGCCTTTGTCTATCGCTTTCTTGCGCGATTTCTCCATGCGTTGGTGCAAGGAGTACGCCGATTCAAGTTCTTCCAGTGCGTCACGCACTTCTGCCATCTGCTTTCCCTCCTTGGAACTGTGTGATGATGCGGCGCAAGAGTCCGCGGGCTTCGTCGGCGTCCATGTGTTTGCAGACGACGAGATGCCGGAACATCCCTTTTGCGCCATCAAAAAAACGACCCGAAGACGGATCGTAGTGGTGACCGTTGCACTTGCCCCACAGCACGTCGGTGACCCCGGAATCGAGGTCTTGCATGCGCAGCGGCGTGCCGGTTCCTGTGGACATGGTTTTTGTCAGCGATTTATACAGTTTTGCCCACGTAAACGGATTGACAGGTTCATGGGTGATGGCGAGTTGATCCACCGTGCAACGCACGATATCATCTCCTTTCAACTCATTGGTTCCCCCTTGCACGCTCCACCCGATGCGCCGTTTCACATAGGGTTTGTCCATCGCCTGCATGAGGTTCCACAAGTCATCGGCGTCTTCAACGCCTTCATAGAGCAGCCCGACGACTTCAAGCCCGAGTTCGCCTTTTTCGTCCTTGACCAGTTTGGCGTCAAGCGGTTCGCCGAGCAGATCGCCAGGGCGTTCAAAATGGTTCCAATTAAAAAATCCGCCGTCTAACAGCGGTTGAAAATTGATGCCCTCCTGAATCACGCGTTGCCGTTGAATGTCTTTGTCGGGCGTCGAAGCCACGCCGTAGATGAGGCGGACCTTCTGGCCGTGAAGTCGTTCTTCGGCGCGCTTGACAAGGGGGAGATACAACTCAAAACGTTTTGTGTCGATGATCGCCGCCCCCTAACTGAAATAGACGGTGACGGTGCCCGTTGCCGATGCGTTGACGCTGAACGTGACCTGACCGCTTGCATAGGTTACTGAGGCCACGGATGCCCCGACAGGACCCATGATTGACCACACGGTCGGTTGCCGAGGCCATGCAACCGCTCCCGTATTGACCGCCGTTCCCGCTGTCGCCACGGTTCCGGTCGCCGTTCCGACCGCGAACCCGTACACGGAATCCGACGAGAACCCGATTCCGAGCGGAACTTGGTTCCCCGTGACAGGGTCTGTCGTTCCTTCGGTCAGCCCTGTTTGCAGGGCATAAATCTGATCCCCCAGACGCGCCTTAAACGCCACGTCGCCCATACGCTGGTTCAAAAAGTCACGAATGTACTTCGGGATTGCCATATTTTTGTCTCACCTCCTTGCGGACTCAACGGATTGCCGCCTCCCAACCGGAGCGCAAAATCTGTTCCACATCGCGCCGGACCGTCTGAACAACGGCATCGCGAACGGGATTCGGCGCAATGGCCGGGTGCCACCACGATGCGGGATCCGAATTGATGGACACGGCGCGAAATGTTAGGTATTGCGTGTATTTCGGACCTCCCGCGCGCACCATGCCGCTGTAGATGCTCGTCTTGTGCGTGTAGGACATCATGCGCCCATGGACTGCGGATTCCGTCTCGTGATGCGGCGCGAAAAACGTCTTGGTCTGCGGCGGGTATTTGTCGGATAGGTCGCCCAAGCGTCCTCCGCCGCGTCCTTTTTGGTAGTACGACAACCGCCGCGCCATGTTGTACACAGGCTTTGGCATGGCCTTAAACTGCTCCGCGCCCGGTTTTCCGTGGCGCATCGGAACGATGGCGAGTCGCCCCGGAATCTTGGCGTGCGGACCGTTCAACAGCCCCGGCTTCATGTCGTATGCGCCGGTTCCTCGCTCAATGGCCTCCGCGTACTTGAAATCCGTGGAGACTTCGCCGTCAAACGGGTCTGTCGAGCGGATCGCGCCGGATCGATGCAAATTCTGCGCGTAGGCTTCGCCGAGGCTGCGTTGCACCTTCTGACTCATGCCTGGCAGTTTTTCGCCGAGCACAGCGCGCTCCCATGTGTTGCGCACGAGCAAAAGAGCCTCCTGCATGGCGTCAAGCGCGGGCTTCCAGTCCACGATCTGCCGCCGCATGTCGCCCATGTCTACGGAAATTTTCATGACACGTGGCCTCACCTCCAAACGGAATGTGCGTGCTACGCCTGCAACATCGGCGATACGGCTGTTGCGCTGTTGACCACCAGATGCCGCTTGCGTAGAACGACCTTTTGACCCAAGCTCTGCGTATGCTCGAAGCGAACCATCGGCGGCACGTAGCAAACCCATTCGTATTTGGCGCGATACTTGACGCTGTAATTGGTTCCCGCTGCAGGAGCGGTAGAAGCTCCCGACCAATCGATGGTCTTGCCGCTAACGGTCATTCCGCTGTACTGCGTGACTGCGCCTGTCGATGGATTGCTCTGGGTGACCAGTTGCAGATCGCTTGCCGTGTACCATAGGTTGTCGGTTGTTCCCGTTCCTCTTGTCAGCACCTGACCTTCAAATGGCCACTGGTGCGGGTCGCCGTCAAAAACAAGCAGATCAAGCGGTCCGATATTCCATTCACCCCACGGATCGGCGGAGAACACGAGATCGCCGTCGCTGATCGCAAAGCCCGTGGCAAGCAAATCGCGATCCTGCATGGCGTTGCTGACGATGCCTCGGATGTATGCGGGAGTGTTTGGATAAAAACGCCCCAAACCTCCGCATACTTTGCAAGACACCTGCGCCCGCGCCATATCGCTGCCCTGCGTTACGCACGAGCAAATCGCGCCCTGATACCAATTGGCGCGGTCGCCGTGTTCGCGGAAGAACACCATATCAACTTGTGGCAGAAATGTGCTGTTCGGCCATGGCACGAACGACCACCTCCCACGGGATGGTGTCCTGACCACGAGCGGGGAGCATGTGACGACGCGCCCATTCGACTCCCGACTCAACCTCCGGCGTCATTTTGCGTATGCTGCATCGGTTGCAGGTGAGCACAGGGATGCCGAACACCTTGACCTCGCTTGGTCGATAGGGCGGCGGCTGCTCAATTGTCTGCGTCGGTTTTGATTTATCGCCCGTATAGACCACGCGCGACGCTTGATAAATCGCATCATCCCAACCCTGCAAAACGCTCTGGTGCAGTGTCTGCCGCATCTTTGATCCGCACTTCGGACACGGCAAATAACCATGCGCAGTGTATCGCAAGGCTTCCTCCTCGGTCATGCGCACATCCACACCCCCTTAGATGACCACGAATTGCGGCCCCGCGCCGCGCTTTTTGATCTTCAGGAGCATCGACCCCTTGCCGTTGTCCATCCCCGGTCCATGCACCCATGTGCCGTACTGTTTGGCGAGTTCCTGCCATGGATACTTGGCCTGAAACGTCACATTCCCCGATACGCCATCACGCGATGTCTGCCGCGATGCAAGGCCGCCCGCGAAGGCGTTGCCAACCTGTGCAATCACATCGTAGGCCGCTTTCTTGGCGATGAGTTCACGCAGCGGCGCATGCAGTTCGTGGTCGTGGCGCAAGCCTGTAATCATCCAGAAGTGCCAAAAAGATGGTATGTGATTGTAGATGTACAGGAACTGCAGCATGGCGCTCTCATAAAACTGCCACGTGACAATCGCACCGTTCGATGGAACGAGTTCCACCTCGCCGTTCGTCTCATTCCATACGATCCAGTCCAGCGTCACATCAAGTGTCAACGTCGCATTGAAATAGCCCGTCAGATTCAAGACTTTCAGGACGCGGTTATACGGCATGACAATCGACATCCAACGCATGAAGTCGCGCGGTCGATAGTAAGACTGCGGAATCGCCGTGTGATCCGCCCACCCGCTGTAGACGTTCGTCTCAGGACCCTGCGCCAGCGTATTCGGGTCGGTCGCGACATAGGTTGGTTCTGCATAGAACGTCAGGAAGTTCTCGCAGTAACCCTGCGACATCGTGATCAAGTTGCGCAGATAACTATCGTCCATCGGCAGCGCATCCACGATGAGCGGTTCGCTCTGATTCGTTGACGGCAGTTGCGTCGGGCGCACCTTGACCTGGATATAATCGCTCTGCGTGCTGTTTAGGAGTGTATACGTTGATACAGACGGATTCGAAAGGCTGACCGCCGTTCCACCATCCCACGAGAGCGTTGGTATGACACCTGATGTGTAAGCGAGCGTAAACACGCCCCGTTTGTGCTGTGGAGGCACAAATGATGCTTCGACGCCTGTCACGAGTTGCGGTTGCTGTACGATACCCGTCTGTGCCGATTGGTTGAACGGAACGCCGTGACACCATTGGTATTTGAGTTCATCGGTCGTTACGAGAGAGACATAGAACGTCGCGCTGTCCGCCACAGGCCCAGTGCTGCTGGTTGCTTCGACGTTGTACGAACCGTGACGCGCGATGCGATGTCCATAAGAGTCAAGCGCCGTCCTCAAATCAAAAGCCAGGGTAAACGGCCCCTGGCTTGCGGTGAGCGTTTGTGTTTGTGTAAGGATTGCGCCGAATCCGTCCAACCTCACGACTTCGACGGTGACCGTTTCGCCTGCCGTCGCATTCGTCGGTGTGATGGTTGCATAGACGATTTCGCTGCCTGGCAAATACATGTTATATTCGATGCGGTCTACTTGGGCGACCAGTGCAGTGCTCAACGGTCACCCCTCCTATTTGGCAGAACGCGCCTTCACGAGCGCCCGGATGCCGTCTTTCTGCGCGTCTGCGATATAGGCGCGGATGCCGGATACGGACTTCTGAACATCCTGCAAATCCTCATCAAAGTGATGCTTGGCGAATCGTCGGATGCGGCCCTTGACGCGTTCCAACTCTTCCGGCGCATACTTCGCGGCATTTCTGCGCTGGTTGATATAATCCCACGCGGCCATCGTCTCCTTACGCGAAGGCTTGCCGCCAACCGTCAACGGATAACTGTTGTGCGCAGGGTCCGCGTAGACCTCTTTGCCGTATTCGGCTTCCTTGCGGCGCTTGACTTCGGACCATGCTGGTTTGGTACGCATGGATTTTTGCACTCCCTTCCCCCGCGGCAACGCACCGAGCATCTCCATCATGTCTTTTTTGCTCCATGCCTTCGCGCTCGCGGCGATGTTTTCCGATGCCGATCCCGCCGATCCTTCGCCGAGCAACTTCTCGATCTCGCCCACTTTCGACGCGAGTTTTGCACGCTTTGCGCCTTCGACCGTTCCGCTCATGGTCGGCGAATAGAACATCGTGTGCTCAGACGGTTGCCCCGTGCGTAAAACGCGGCCCTCTCGTTGTGTGATTGACTTCGGCACCCACGGCGTGTCGAGGTGGATCATCGTGTGACCGCCATGCTGGAGGTTGATTCCTTCCTCTCCCGCGCTCGTGGATAGCATGACTTTGATCTTGCCTTCTCCGAACAGTTTCGCCGCTTCTGTGCGCTTCTCTGGCGTTACATCGCCCGATATCACGCCGATCTCAGACGGCTTTAATCCTTGTTCGATCAGACCACGCTTGACCTTCTCCAGCGGCATTTTTGCGTCAGAGAAGATGACCATGCCGCGATTGTCCGGGTTTTCCAAATGATCCATCGTCGTATCGACGGCCCATTGTTCTTTCGGGTACAGCTTCTTCATGTCGGCGCGCGCGGGGTCGAGTTGGTCTGGGTCAACCGCAATCTGCTCAAGCCGCTTCATCTTCGTCAGGATGTTCGCGGCATTCTCGCGGTATTGCGTCTCGTCCATCCCCTCTAACTCTTGCATCAAATCAGAGGACATGGCGTTGTAGACCTTCGCCTGCTCTTTCGACATGTCAATGCTATGCGTAACATGCCGAACAGACGGAAGACTGCTGTTCACGTCAGGGCTGTTGTGATGGCGCAACATCACGGCATCCTTCATCTTTTCGCGCAAGGCTTCCTGATTCTTGAGCGCGACAGGCTTCATGATGTCGCCGCGTGGCGTGCGGACACGCTCCAGTACGGCGTGTTGTTTCGCGAATTCGTTCCACGAACCCACCTTCTGTGGCGCAACGTGAGACAGCATGGTATGCGTCTCTTTAGGTTGCCCGTTCGGGAATGGCGTTGCCGTCAATATCCAGCGATACTTGGCGCCTGCAAAAGTGTCTTTCCACGCCTTGGTTTGCTGGCTGTCATTCTTGATCTTGTGACCCTCGTCCGCGATAACCGCATCGCCCGCGAGTTCCTTTATCTTGGCGGCATATTCGGGATTGCGAAGCATTTCATAGTTGGTAATCACGAAGTCCGCATCTTTCGCTGCTTCAAAGGATTGCGCCAGACGCTTGGGTGTTGAATTGTCGAGCACGACCACGTTACGTCCGGAAAACTTCTCGACTTCCGCTTTCCACTGGAACTTTACGGATGATGGAGCCACGACGGCGAACCGCTTTACTTTCCCCTCGTCCATCGCGACATCGGCGGCGGTGATGGCTGTCGGCGTCTTGCCAAGGCCGACAGCGTAACCAAGAATGGCTTTCTTGTTGTGCAACAAGAACTCGACGCCCGCTTTTTGATGCTCGTATAAGTTCATGTGTTTCATATCGGACGGCATTTCGCCGTTCCACGCCGGATCATACTTGGCGTCGAATTTTACCGGAGCGTCCGCATTCTGCGTCTTGATCTCGACCGTCTTTGCCTTTGGCAGCTCGGGCGCGTTGCCTAGCGATTCTTCGTAGGCTTTTGCGGCTTTGGCGCTGATCGTGGCGTGTTGGAAGGCATGCGCCACGTTAGGGATGTCTTTGACGGGCACATACCAGCGCTTTTCATCACCGTCAAAGCGAGCTCCGAGCGACTTTAGACGGTCCTTGTCCTCGAAATTAGAGTGAGCGTGCACCCACAGCCCGTTGCCGAATCGGGGCTTCTCTTGCGGATGCAGGAATTTTACGGTTCCCTTCGCGGCGGTCGGTCGCCCGAATTTGTCTTGGGCACTCTGATAGCCTTGGCCGATCGTATATTCGTGACCACCGTTTTCGGCGGCAGTAATTTCGTGCGCAATGTTTCGCTCCGCCAAATGACGCGACAGATGCGGTTGCGGTGCTTTCTGCTTGCGCCAAGCCTCGCGGATGTTCTGGCCGCGCATTGCCTTCGGAACTGAACCGCCGATGATGTTGCCTGACCCGTCGATCTTGATATGTCTATAGTCCGAGTCGCCATACTTTCCTGCCGCTCCGCCACCGTGCGGGTGAATTGTAATCCAACGCTCCGCAGACGCCTTGCGCAAAAACGTCCGAATGCCCACATGCATACCTCCATTCAAACCGACTTCGTTGCATACTCCCCGTTCTCCAACGCCGTCTCAGACGTCAATTTCAGGCACACAACTTCGCCCTCAACCGGATCAATCACAGGCAGATGAGACAGCCCAAGCAGATCATATCCACCACCCTCTGTTGGCTTCGCAACCGCCCACATCGAGTATTCGCGCATGCTTTGCAGATGGTTGTGTTCGATGATTGCCGGATCGTATGCGTCGCCTACGAACGCCCTCTGTGCGCCGTATTGCTCCATGAGCGTGACGACTGCCGCATCCGACTCCAACACGACAGACGGCTTGCCGACGATCTCAAGAATGACATACATAGCACACCTCAAATCTGTTTAGGGAACTCAGCCGTCACTTGCTCTAGCGCCCGGCGATTCGTCTGCGTAATGCCTCGCCAGACGATGTGGGAATGATACTGCGTGCTGTATGATGTGTCCGGTCGAATCCAGTTCACGCCCATGACGACAGCTCGCATAAAGTCGGTTGTGAGCGTGCACCCCGAGCCATCGACAAATACCCGAACGCCATTTTGCGAGCGTATCCACATGGCGAGCGGTTGCGCCTGCTCGACCGTCGGATTCGCGCCTAACGAGTCGAGAATTGAGTATGTGCGGTTGTATGGGTACGAGGCGAGGTTGGGATTCAATTCGCTTCTTCTGCCTCTTCATCGTCAGCGGGTTCCGATAACTCGATCAAGCGTCCGGCGCGCCCTTTGCGGTTCATGCGCCCCATCATGCGGATCTCCTGACGCATCTGTTTGAGGGCTACCACGACGTTCCCGAGCAGGCCGTCCATATCGTTTAACCGTTCGTCCGTGGTTTTCTCAAGGGCCGTGATATCAGCCATGAGCCGTGCGTAAAAAGCGCCGGAGTCGGCAATGTCATCATCGGTCGGTCGTTTTGTTTGCAACTCATCGATGACCATGGTGCGGATGCGCTTGATTTCCAACGCTTCCCGCTTCATTTCTTCGGCCTCGTATCGCTCCGTAATTTTGCGAGCAATTCCTCGAATCCCGAAAACTGCGAACGCAAACAGCGCGACAACGCCAATAATCGCGAACGTCAAAAGTACAATCTGCATATTATTCTCCTCCTTGTTCGTATTGTGGATAACATCTGCAATTGTGTGTTACAATCCCGTCAGCGATGTAAAACTCACGCTCGGTTTGGAGGTTATATACATGTCCAATAAACGGAATTCTGTGGACGCTGACGATCTCGTCAAGGAATACCTTTCCGGAAAGAATATCACGCAATTGAAGAGGCAATTCGGGATTGGAGCCATCACTGTTCTCGGCATATTGGATCGGAATGGCGTTTCTATCCGACCCGCAAGAGTTTCCGCAACCAGAATCGATGTTCCTGTTGAGGAAATTGTCGCAAGGTACCAATCCGGGGAATCGATCAAATCTCTTAGCGATTTCTATTCCGTGTCGCGAGTGGTAATCACCAAAAGACTCATAGAATGCGGGGTGAACAGGCGGGATCGTAGCGCCGCCATGTACCAAAGAATGTCTCAGACTTCCCCCGAAGAACGCATGCGCCTCGTTCACTCCGCGCACGCAGCGATTCAAGGTACTAAGCAGACCTTCTCCGAAAAAAGAAAACGCGCTCTTACAGTCCAAAACCGCCTCACCAATGTCTCCGCATCCGAAACTTGGCTCGCAGATGAATTGCGAGCCAAGGGGTACGACGCCATTCAGCAATTCGCGGTTGGCACCTATAATTGTGATGTCGCCGTCCATCCCGTCGCCGTGGAAATCTTCGGCGGTGGTTGGCACTGGTACGGTCGTCACAAGGCTAGAGCGATTGAACGTCTCCACTACTTCCTCGATCATGGGTGGCATGTTTTGATCATCACCACTTATGGGCGCATTCCACTCACTGGCGAAACTACTGAATACGTGGCTTCCTTTATTGAGGAAACCCGCAGAGATCCAACCGCCTCCCGTCAATATAGGGTGATTAGGGGTGCAGGAGAGATTCTTGCCGCTGGAAGTGCGGATGACGACCAGTTCTCCATTGAACCATCGTTTACTTGTGGCCGAAATTCCCTCGGCCAATACACGAGAGCTCCCAGGTAAACAAAAAGGATGAGTCGGACCTCCGACCGGAAGCCATCCGCCCGCTTCTCCGATCAAGGAAGCCTTGCGTCCGACGTTCAACCCGTCATTCGCCCAGAAGTGGTCGAGAATCGTTTGAAGTTCAAACACCTTCGGGGTTCCGTCGACCTGCAAATAGAGCCGCTTGCATCCTGCGCAGGCGTTTGGGTGAACGACGAACGCCACATGCGTAACGCCCATCTGTTCGAGTCCAAGGAGTCGCCCTCCGTTCGACGCCAGCCTTGTTTCGGTCGCCGCGACGCGCCGCCAATCCCGTTTGATTTCGTCGCTGCCCTTAAATTGGTGATAGAGTTCCGTCGAAAGCGCCTGCCACGTCCGAATCGGTGCACGGTCGTGCAGGATTTCACCCACGTTATTGCGCGGGTTGAGTTTCCCTTGCATCATTTCGGAAACCATCGACCCAATGGCCCGGCTTTGCATGGTGCGCAGCGCGGACACGGCTTCATTGGCTACGCCAGACGCGAACCATTGGATGTGGCGTGCGCCATGTTCGTTAACCCACTTGGCCGCCAGCCGTTCGCCTGCGTTCCATGCGATTCCGGCAACGGCATGACGAAGATGGTTGACCGTCGCGTGATCCGGCAGTTTTCCACGAGCGGCAAGTACTCCACCTTGCAGGATATCGCCGAGTGACGGATGGAGCGTGTTATCAGGCAGTACAAGACCTGTGTCTTCCCAGCGCCTGCGCCTCGATTCCTCAAGTGCGCCGAATGTTCCAGCTATGACGTCACGAATCAGATCGGCGACAGCCAAGATATTGTCGAGATTCGACCAGTCGAGTTCTGGCGCTCGCGATTTTTTGAGCACAGGAACGCCGTCTGACACATACTCGCAGGCTTCGCGCAACGCATCGGAGAGTTTATTATTCCACGCTTCCTCGGCTTCTCGCGCCCAGCGTTCGTGGTTCTCCAGTTCCTTGCGCCGCGACTTCTCCAGAACTTCGTGAACATGGTCGTGGATGCCATGCGCCTGCGCGGTTGCGGCAAGCGCCTTGGCTAATTCCGCGCCGTCAAGATCGGTCTTCACCCGTAGTTTCAAGACATCCACCTCATCGGTCGTACTCTTGCCCCTCTGGAGGCTTGTAGCGAAAGCCGAGCCTTGACGTTTGCATCGGATCTTTGTTGTTCATGCGCTTGACCTGTTCGTCGGCGCTGTTGCGAATCGGACCGTCTTCCCCGACTCCCAATCGGTCCGGGTCGTTTTCGTAGACTTGCGTCGGCGTCAGACTGCGCTGATAGTCGGTAAACTCCTTGAGCGCGTCTGCTGCCGTTCCGATCTGGCGGTCAACATGGTAGATCAGTTGGCGGCCATTCCCGGTCATCGCAAAGTAGTCTGTGCCAAGAAGCGTGCCGTCGGGGCGAATGCGCGCCTGCACCTCGACGGGGATGCCGTCATAGGGAAATGTGAATTTTACGTCGCTCTTTCTTGTTGGTTTGCGAAAGCCTGCAATCACTCTTCAATCACCTCCACCACGAGACTCTTGATCAATGATTTCTTCACCTGCTCAGGCGGCTTCTGCGGCGCATCAGATGCTTTATCCTCCGCCTTCGGTACATCTTTATCATCTGGTGGCTTCGGAGGCTCAGAAGGGCCTCCTGGAGCGCCTTGCGACTGCCCTTGCAGAAGCGCCAATGCGATGGGCAGCGGATAGTCTCCAACGTCTATCCCATTGATCGGTTTGAGCGGCGGCTTGTTCTCTTTGGCCAGCGCTTCGTTAATGCGCCAGTATTTGTCGACCGCCTGACTTGATAACTCGATGCGTTCCTTTTCTTTCTCGCGTTTCAGACCATCGAAAATCATAATCAGGTCTTCGTGCCACGGTCGGACGATGTGCACCGTGAAGAAGTTCGCGATGTTCTGAAGGAGTCCGTGGAACCCTTCCTCTTCCGCCGCCGCCAACTGCTCCTCACGGTTTCCTGTTCCGAACAGCGACTGGCCGCTGCCTGCGTCGTGCGAGAATCCGATGGTGGACGGGTCCATGCGATAATTCGCCGTCTTCAAGTTGATGATGATGCGCAACAGTTCTCCATACAGCATATCTTTAGGCGTGTCGCGCAGGTTGTAGGTCGTGACCTCGAAATCCTCGTCACCGTTCATGAGAAGCAGGCGTTCCCAACTCGCGGGTCCAGCCTCGCTGAATATCTTTCGCTTCATGGCCTCAAGCGCGTTCGGATCATAGTCGCCCTTGATCGCGACAAGCCGTTCGGGATAATTTGTGCGAAACAGATTCTGATTGTAGGACCATGCGTTGACCCACGCCGCCGTGACATCGATGCTCTGCTGCAGGAGGCTTCCTTGACCGAAAGGAAGTTTATTGATCCACACCGACGGCTGTGTGATGTCGATGCGGACCTGATCCGCCATCCAACCGCCCTTGATCTCGGCGTTAACCTCTTGCACATAGGCAAGTTTGTCGCGTGGGATACCCGTCAGTTCTGCCAGTTCGTCGCCCGCCTGATTGAGCGCGTCCGCCAAACTCTCCGGGTCTTTTGGATCGAACTGCAACCCGAGTTTCGACGCGTTATCGAGAAGCCACGGGTACAGCACGCGAATGACAGGGAGGACCGTCGCGCCGTCCGCGAACCAATACTTGATCGGTCGTCCTCTTCGGTCGCGCTGGATGATGCAGGCTTTGCGGTCCACAACAAGTTCCTCACGCACCATGACCGGGAACACGTCTTTGATGCCGTTCGGGTGGATGTCGTGCAGCGGATCGCCAATGATGTCCTCGATGTGCTCACATAAGAGTTTGAGTTCTGGCGTCTCCAAGAAGTCGGGCCTGTCGTGATCCTTGTGCACCACGCGATATCCCGCGTGCAGTTGGGGGTCTCGGCAGCGCTGGCTGACTTGACGCACCTGTTGGATGCGCGTATTGATGATGAGTTGGTCAATCGCGCTGTGATCATAGGTGTCGCGCAAGAAACTAAAGTTGACTTCGTCCTCGGGCTTCTCCATGGCCCCTGCTTGGTTGAACCCGGTCAGCCGCGTCCAATCACTAAAAAAGGCTCCGCGCTGCACTTCGCGCAAAGCCTTGTTGCGAGCCTTATTCAGTTCTTGCTCGCTTCTCAGGCTTTTGACCATCGTGTCGGCTGATATCAGGAGACCGCCTGGCGTCTGGACGAATCCTGGCGGCGCTCCTATTTCCGGGATCTGCATTGGAACCGGCAATCGCGCCGCCCCCTCTCTACCACTCTATGACCGCGAGTCTCGTTTGCTCAAATCCGTGTCCGGTCGGCTCTGTCCACGTCTCGACCACAGCCGCAGGCGGCGTACGCCAAACTCCTGCATCGTCCGTATAACCGACGCTGGCGCTCCAAATGTTGCAATAACCGCCGTTGACGCCTGCCGTCACACATTCAGGGGCATCCAAAGAACGGTCCAGCACCAGCCATCCCTGCTTTTTGCTTTCTGGCAGCGTGACGCGCTTTATGGTGATTTTCGGCATGTGCAAACCTCATTTCTTCAGCCCATAGAGTTGCGATTTTTCTTCTTCTGTCAGCGGCATACCGTCGGACTTCCGTGGCGCGTTGTCGCCTCCGTCAATCTCCGTCGCAAACGCGCACCCGGCGCACTTGCTGCCAAGATAGCGCGTTGCTGAATATCCGCGAACACAGGCTCCCGTTTTTGTGCAGGCGACGAACGACATCACCGACTCGCCTCCACCTTGAGCGCCATATTGACCTCCCATTGCTGTTTCCGGTCCGGCACAACAAAGAATCCACCTGGAAGGTCGACGTGATACCACGTATGTCCTGCGATATCCAATTCATCCACTGCATGCAGCGGTTCGTCGGACTCGATGCGCCACACATCCCAAACAGGATACCGCTCGATTTTCACGGGGATCAGGCGTACCCCCGATTCTCCGTCTGCGCGTTTTCCTTCGATGATTTCCAGTTCCACAATTCATCCTCCTCAGTCGTCCAAGTCTCTTTTCTTGCGTTTTCGCTGTTCTTTTTGCGGCGGGTTCCGATAACACGCTTCGCAAATCGGGTCACCGGATGGGCCGTAGGCGCTCATGACGCCTGTCGGTATATAACGCAGGGCACCCGGTGGATGCGTCTCACCGCACAAGAGGCACGTATACGGGAAAATACTCCCGTTATCCGGCTGATACTTCTGGTGACTGTGCCACCAAATCCTCTGCGCTGGGCTCGCTTCGCGCAGATTCGGTCTCGGAAACTGCATCGACTTTCGCCTCCTGCATCGCAACCTTTAGCGATTCGTAGATGGTGCGGCTGCGTTCTTCTAGCGACTCCTTGGTGATCGGTCGCCCTTCGAGCAACAGTTCACGGACCGCCGAAAACTGCACATGCTGCACCAGCTGCTGATCTTGCAGGTGGTTATGATGATCCGTCATGGCTTCGGCCCATGCTTCCAGCGCGTCGAGCCGTTTTTTGTGCGATGCCGCCGTCTGCCGTCGTTGCTTCGTCTTCTCGTCCACAAAATATCCCCCTTATGTTTCGCGATAGCACGCAACTAAGCGCCGTCATCTCGCGACCGTGATCTGCGATATGTTCAAAGTGCAGGTGCGCATGCGGAGCGGGAATCATGCCTTCGGTGGCCGCTATGCCCTTCATCATCGTGTACGACGCCACAGGACCCATCGACCACACCTTTACAGTTTCGTTTTCCGCGAGCGCTCGCACGATGGATTGAGCCAACTCGGCGACCGTTGTCTTACGATTGACGCGCATGTCTTTCATGGTGCACATTCCTTTCTGCTAACCTTGCACAGCGCCTCCCGGCCTCCATGCGCCCGGATCTCTAAGCGCCGCCTGCTTGCTCCAATCCTCTAGGAAACGTCCGTTTCTTGCCGCGACGTTGACGGACATATCCATAGCATCAGCCACATCCTCGTGCGCCATCTTCGGCGCAAACGCCACCATCTGCTCGTAGAGTTTGCTCATCTTCGGATGGATGCGCAGGTTTGGCAATCGTTCCATGTCGATCCATCCTTCTTCGCCATCCGTTGATTGGCGCAAATAGAGGCCGCCATTCTCTACCCATGGCACATTACGCGTGATGCGGCTGTACTTGTCTCCCGTGTTCGTGATGCCCTTGATAGGCATGCGCGGCGTTCCTGGATGGACCTGATGCCAGCGTTTTAACTGCGAGACAAAATATTTCTGCCCGCCATTGTCCTCGACGGCAATCCGTTCAGGAAGCCACTTTTCGAAACTGTCCACCACAATCTTGCCTTGGTCGCCTGGATCGAACTGCCCGCTTACAACATCGAGAACCAGCACGTCCAACGCATCGGTGATACCGATAACCACCAGCGCGAAGTCATCCGATGATGTTTTCTCGGTTGTCGCCAGGTCGATGCCCGCAAAGATGCGCAGGCGAGAGCCGAGAAAATAGAAGGAGTCGTCGGATTCGTTGAAAGAGACCTCCTGCTTCGTATACCACCGAAACCACGATGCCTTAAACGCGCCGCCTTCGATGGCTTGCGGTCGTTGCTGATACTGCGCCATCCAGAAGTAAGTTCCTTGCGTGCGGCGAATGCGCTCCAATGCTTCGTTATCAAATCGACTCGGCCACAACGGTTCTCCGGCGGATCGCCCGAGCGTATCTCCGCTATCTTCTGCGACGGCAGGCAGGCGTACAACATCCCAATTGTCGCCTTCCCCGATCTCCATCTGCCGCAAAAGTCGCCCGGCTAGGTCGTCGTCATTCCAGCGGGTGATCGTTAAGATGATTGCGCCATCGGGTTCGAGTCGTGTATAGGCCGTAGACACATACCAATCCCATATTTTCTGGCGGTAAGTAGGTGAGTTGGCCTCTTCGGCGTTCTTGATAACGTCGTCCAATACGAGCAGCGAGCAGCCCCTTCCAGTAATTCCCGATCCATATCCGGCGGCCACGTACATGCCGTGGCGTTTTTTGAGCGCCCACTGTTCGACGGAAGCGGACTCGTCGGACAACTCGATGCCATACAGTTCCTGTCCAAACTCCCGAACGATTGCCCGCGTTCGGATGCTAAAGTCCTGCGCGAGACTCGACGAGTAACTGGCCACGATCACGCGATGTTCGGGGTGTCGGAGCATGTACCACGCAGGGAAATGGATGGTGGAGGTCTCGGATTTGGAGTGTCTCGGCGGCATAAATATCATCAGCCTCTTGATCTCACCGCGTTCCACGGCCTCCAGTTTCTTCGCCATGAGTTCAATGTGTCGCGGCGTCCAATCCCAAGCGGGCGTCACATACTGCCCGAACAGGCGCAACTTCTCGCGTGCGCCCAGTCGCTGCAACTCCAGGTCGCTCTTGTCTGCCAGTTCAGGCGGAAGCATCATGTACACCTCCAGTTTCAATCCTCATCCGGCGCGATGGCCGGATGCTACCTCAGTTCCATGCTTGAATATTCGAATCGTCGCAGCGGTTTCAATCCTCATCCGGCGCGATGGCCGGATGCTACACCGCCAGAAACGAAATTCCTGCCAGCGCATATTGAACTTCCATCGCAGCCCCAACAAACGGCGCATTCGCATATGCGTCAACCAACATGGCCGTCATCGTACAGACGAATGCTGTATACATGCACACATCAAGTCTGGTCATCGTGTCATTCGCCTCCATAGATACCACGCGCGCTCAACGCTCCACAGATACATAACGGTCAATCCTGCGACGAGGGTGTACAACCATGATGGCGTGTATCCAGGCACAAACAGCAGGGCATACCATGCGTAGACAATCATGACAGCGCTCAAGACTTGTGCGGCGATCATGGCGATTGGGAAGCGTTTCATTCGCCCGCCTCCGGTATCACGAGGATGGCGCAGGGGCCTTGATAAACTCCTACGACCATCTTAGGGTCAGTTGTCACATCAACAATCCGTATAGCATAATCTTCGGATAGTGTGTTTATCGCGACGCCCGTCCGCTTCGTCAGCATCGCTACGAGTTCGGCGGTTGATGGCTCTTGCTTGTATTCGCTCTTGTCTGACGCTCGCTTGACGATGGTGTACGTGCCATGCGGAGACGCATACTCATGACCGTAAGCGGACGCCGCATCAACTCGTTCGACGGTCATGAGTTGACCTTTGAAGTTCCTGATTATATCTCCGATGTGCGCCCGTTCCGGCTCTTGCGAAGCCTCATCACCCGCGCAGCTCGATACCTTCATTACTTCGAGGCGTTGCTTCGCATCGCTGTTGATTTCTTCAGCCACAGCCTTTGCGAGAGATTGAATGCTCTTGCTTGATGGCCAGGATTCGGCATGCGGCGAGAACGCGATTTGATAGTTACCGTGGCAAATCTCGTAGAATGTTTCGGTTCTGAGTTTTTGCGCGTCTACGGATTTCGGACCCACTTCTATGACACGCCAATAATCACGATCAAAGTAAATCAAATCCCCGACCTTCGCCTTCTGCATCTTCGTATGCGCCGTTGTAAGAGACTTATAAAACCTTGACAGTTTCCGCTCTTTTCCCAATTCAGCGCGTCCGATTTCGCCTGGGCTACTTTCGTTTGTGTGACGCTCCAAGGGCTTCAATTCCCGACCAACGAATCGGTACATATACGCGAGTTCGTTTAGGCTGACACTTCGCGCATTCCGTATTGCATGAGGTTGACGGCTGCATTCAAGTCTCGATCCATCACGTTTCCGCACTCTATGCAGCGGTAGACTCGATCTGATAGTTTCAAGTCCGGTTTCTTGTGACCGCAGTCCGAACAGAGTTTCGAGGATGGGTAGAACCTGTTTACCACAATCAATCTCACACCGTACCAATTGCATTTGTACTCAAGTTGACGTCTGACTTCGCCCAAGCGTTGATCTTGTATCGCTCTGGCTAAGCAGTGATTCTTGAGCATCCCACTCACATTCAAATTTTCTATGACAATGAATTCTGGCTTGGTTTTCACCAGCTTCCTTGTCATTTGATGAATGTGATTGGTGTGTTGGTCGCGAATCTTCTTGTTGACTGAGCGTACTTCCTTCTCTAGTTTTAGTAAGCCGCGAGACTTCTTACAGCGGTTTCCCACCTCCTTCGAGTAATGACGGCTCGCTCGCCGCTGAAGTCGCTTGACGCGCTTCTGGAGTTGCTTCATGCGCTTTGACTTGTTGATGTTCTTGAACACTTGACCATCCGACACAATGGCTAAATCCTTGACGCCTAAATCAATGCCGATAGGTTCCGATGTTTCAATTGATACTTCTTGTTCGACATCCACCGCGGCACCGATAAACCAACGTCCGTTATCGCAAGTGATTCGCGGGTTTTGATAGGTTGCATCCAGCGGAATCCTCCCGCGTTCCTTGAGTCGAATGCGCCCGATCTTCTCTAGTTGCACATGCGTTTCTGACATTTTCAGTTTGATCGGATCGTGATAGAAACTCGGTCGCGTCTTGTGCTTACTCTTGAATGTCGGAAACTCCGCATTCTTGCGAAAAAAGTTCTTGAGTGCAATCGAGCAATCCTTGATGGCCTGTTTCGTGACGTTGTTGCTGTACTTGTTCAGCCACGGAAAGTCTGTTTTCTTGAGTTGTGTAAGCTGCCTGCGCAACTCTCCATCGAACAGAAACTTGCCTGTGGCTTCGTAGTTCTCTTTCTCTTTGGCGAGCGCCCAGTTATACGCCCACCGCGCCGTTCCTGCGGCTTGATGCAAGAGCGAACATTGTTTGTCGTTCGGTGCCAGTTCGACCTTGAAGGTTTTAATCATTTCTTCACCACCTTACATTCATTATACCATAACGTGACTGTAATTGCTATCACGAAACATAACGGATATAATGACTTCGAGGTGATGAAGATGAGCGGCAATCCGAATCTTAAGAATCGACACGCTTTCTCTAGTGCTGTGGACAAGAAGCTGTACGAGACGTTTGAGCAGATTCATCAAGAGACCAGAATACCTAAATCAAAACTGCTTGACGAAGCGATCCAACTCTTGATCGAAAAGTACAAACCCACCAAAGAATCATAAGGTTGTACTAAGTCTTATCAGGTTATCATCAACTGTTGCCCTCCCTTCCTCTTCCACACTCAGGCTCGTTCTGAACCTAGAACCGTCGCGGTTTTCTAACATGAGGTAAGAATTGCGCGCCGAAGATGCACTCGCTGGGAACGGAACTTCGCAGCGAATACCTACCAA
>JAEHJW020005299.1_pt1 | contig 27798 bp, 35 predicted proteins | sample 9271431 | NCBI WGS metagenome assembly JAEHJW02 | reverse complement strand
CTGAAAGGCGGCGTGCCGGTCTTTCGCGCTATCCGCGAGCATGGATCGTGGTCAGCGAATACAATTACGACATCGCGGAGCGGTCCTGGTACCTCCAGCCCGGCAACCCGTCCCTGGGAAAATTCAGTGGCCCATTCCTGCGGGAGATCGCCCAGGCGTTCAAACCCACGCTGACCAGGAGGGTCGCCAAAGTGGACCGCACTGTCTGAGCTATGCCCGGCTACGGCACGAGGATCTTGACCGGAATGATCGCCTTGGCGATGCCGTCGAGCACGCCGGGGAACTGCTCGATCTCCCCCTCGATCCAGCAATGCGACACCAGGCCGCCGAGGGTCTGGGCGCCGCTGACGGGGGAAGGCGCCAGCGCCGCCTCGACGGCGTCGATGATGTCGTTGAGCGCAGATTCCGGGTTGGCGTTGGGGTCCTTGCCGACATCGGTGTAGACCCAGATTTCGGCCAGGATGGTGCGCCTGGGCGGCAGGTCGCGCACCTCGCGGGGCGGATAGTGGGTGCCGGTGGACTGGACGAACAGCGCCGGGAACGAGGCGACCTTGCTCCACAACTGCAAACGCCGGCCGCTGGTGTTGAAGGGGGCCGCCGTCAGCGCCAGTTGGAACAGCGCCGAAATGATCGTTTCACGGCTGGATGCCATCGCCCAAAGCCCTCGCCTTCATGTCGATGACCGCCTTGAGGTCCGCTGCCGCTTCCGCCTCCATGCCGGCCAGCCCGCCCCGCAGGTAGGCCCGGGCATCGAGATTGGCGATGCGGGAATAGGCGCCGACGTCGATGCGGGTGGAGGGAATGTCGCGGCCGAACGCCTCGGTGATGGTGCGGCTATAGGCCCGCACCTTGAACCGCCCGCCCCGCCCGGGGGCGCCGTATTCCAGCGCCGCCGCCTTGGCGTATTCCGATCCCGGCAGGTCGCCGTCCAGCGTCACCACCCCCTTGATGCGCTGGGGATCGTCATAAAGACGCGAGGTGATCTCGCTTTTCAGCTTGCCGGTGCGCTCGGGCGCCAGGGCGCGAACCCTGGCCTCCAGGTCGGCGGTGAGCGCGCGGATGCGCTCCAGCAGGGCGTCGTGGAGTTCCGCCGGCCATTGCTCGAAACGGGCGACGACGCGCCGGTCGCCGGTGATGACGACGTCGATGTCCATGGGCATCCCCGCTCAAAGGGGGAGCGCCGGCAGGATGCCGGCGACCCAGATGTACACGGCCAGCGAACCCAGCACGCCGCTGGCGGCAAGCAGGAGCAATGCCAGCAGCACGTCGTGAACCAAGTTCATGGCGATCTCTACGGCTCACGCCAGCGCCGGCACGCGGTACTTGTCGAGCACCGCCGCGATATCCGGTGGCAGCGGCCCGGTCTGGCCCGGCAGCGCGCCGATCCAGTACTGCTCCTGGCCGACGCCGGGCTCGCCCTGGGACTTGAGGAACGGGTCCCGCCCCCGCGCCTTGAAGCGGGCGGTGACCAGCCGCAGCACCGCCGTTTCGAGATCGGCGGGAAGCGACTGTGCTCCGGCCAGCGGCGGCTCACCGGGCAGCAGGTAGCCGGCCTGATAGGCCACCACCACGGTGACGGCATGCCAGGGGCGGACGGTGCCGTCATCATCGAGGCGGAGCAGCCGACCGGAGGCCGGATCGGCGAGGAAGTCGGCACCGGGATTCAGTGCCACCCCGTCCTCGGTCACCGACGTCACCGCGACCAGAGGCCAGCGGGAAAGCTGGAGGGCCGGCAACCGCTGAAGGAGCATGTGCGGAGTGAGATCGCGTTCCAGAAAGAACTGGTCCTGCACCGCCTCGATGGCGAAGACGCGGTTGCAGGTCCTGGCGACCAGCGCCGATTGCTCGGTGACGTAGCGCGCGAGCGTGGCGTCGCTGGACGTGTCGCTGGCTGGGATGGCCAGATCGTCCTTGATGCTGGCCAGCGTGGTCAGGTCCAGGTTGGCGGCCGGGGTGACGACGGTGGTGAGGACGGTGGTCGCCATCAGGTCTTGGCCGGCTTGGGCGCGGGATCTTTCTTCGGCGCTTCGTCCGGAATGATTTCGACCAGCCCCTTGGCTGCCAGGTCGCGGGCAAGGGCATCCTCATAGAGAAGGGTGTCGCCCGGCATGTAGGGCGGGGCGTGGCGGAGGAAACGGACGCACGTCATGGTTTCTCTCCGATCACACCGGCGCCGGCAGTTCGTCGAAGCCGCCCAGGACCAGGACGGCGACGGTCTTGGCGGTGTCGGTGGCGGCGGCCGACAGCACCGGGGTATGGTCGATGCGGATGTAGCGCCGGGCGCTCGACAGGGTGATATCCGCCGTCACCTGCCCGCGGACGGTGCCCCCGCCGGCCGGGCCGGTGGCCACCACGCCCGGTGCCGTCAGGGCCTGGTGAACGGCCCAAGAAGCGCCGTCGGCCGAGTCCTCGACCTGGAAGCCGGTAATGGCCAGGGTGTCGCCCGCGCCAAGAACCGCCTCGAACGGGATCTCGATCTCGCCGCACAGCGGGACACTGCCGAAGCTGAGCCGGTCGATGGCCAGCCCGACCACCTCGGTGTTGTTGCCGGCACCGCCGGCTGTGGCCGAAGCGAAGGGGGAAGCGATGCGCGCCGTGATCATCGACGCGACATCGGTCATGTACATGCGGTCCATGGTGGGTCTCCCGACAGAAAGAGGATTCAGGCCCACTTGACGCCGGTGATGATGGCGGTGGCCTCGTCGTGGCGGAGGTGGAAGTCGTGCTCGGCGATGGCGCGGAACAGCGTCTCGTCGCGTTCGAAGGCGTTGCGCTGGGTGCCGTCCTCGGCGGTGTAGGTGCCTTCCATCGACATGGACAGCGCCAGCGCCAGGGCGTCGAACAGCAGCGCCTGGCTCATGTCGGTGAAGTAGATCTCGGTCTGGGTGCCGTCGACCAGGTTCTGCGGGATCTGGGTGGTGGTCTTGAACGGGTAGCCCCGCACGGTGCCGTTCTCGGTCATCTCGTCCTTGTAGACGTAGAAGCCGTTGCTGTTCTTCAGGGTCAGCAGGAACTGCTTGATGCGCGGATGGAAGAACCAGCAGGGGTTCAGCATCGGCACGTTGGCGTTTTCCAGCGCCAGGATGGCGGCGGAGAGTTCCTGGTCGATGGTGGTGAGGTCGAAGGCGGGGTTCGAGGGCACCAGATTGCCCGGCAGGGCGATGAAGCGCAGCCCCTTCGGCCAATCGGCGGTGCCGTCGCCGCGGATGAAGGCCAGGTCCTCGGTGCGGGCGAGGCCGCGCACGATGTCGTTCTGCACCAGCCCGTCGGTGGCCGGGGTGGCGTAGCGCAGGAAGTCGTTGCTGACCGGCACCAGCACCGTCAGCTTCTTGAAGGTGGCGATGATGTTGCCGGTTCCGGGCTGCTGGGCCGGGGCCTTCGCGCCCTCGGAGCCGTAGGTGCCGGTGACGCCCGAAGTCTGCTTGCCCATGCGCATGGTGCCGCGCGGCATCGGCACCACCACCGGACCGGAGGCGCGGACCACGGTGGCCGGGCGCAGCAGCTCGATGATCTGGTTGGCGAAGTCCTCCGGCACCAGGTTGCCGCCGCTGGCCGCCACCGAGGTGCTGAGCGCCTTGGTCACCGGGCTGGATTCGCCCAGATGCTTCTCCGCCCACTGGCCGGCCAGCATGACGTTGCCGCCGGCATGGTAGAGCGCCTTGACGTAGCCGCCGAGGGGGTAGTCGGCCGCCTTGGCCTGGGCGGGAGCCTTCGCAGCATCCTGGCCTTCCACCGGCTGGGCGGTTTCGGCGCTGAGCCCGCGCGCTTTCCGCAGCCGGGAAAGCTGGTCGTCGAGGCCCTTGACCTCGGCCTCCAGGCCGTCGAACTCGGTGATCTGGTCGGGCGACATGGTCTCGCCGCCGGCCAGTTCGGTCATTTTGTCGACGGCCTTGACCCGGCGGGCCAAGAGGTCGCTTTCCTTGACGGGGATCGTCATGGTCATGGGTCCTTCTGCAAAGGGGATAGGGATCAGGCGGCGGCCTTCAGCCGGGCCAGGGCGGCGCGGCGGCGGCGGAGATCAAGGGCGGATTTGTCGGCAGCGAGGTCATCGGCCTCGCCCTCCGGTTCGCCGTCGTCGTCGGGGTCTTCTTCCGGCGGGCCAGGGTCCAACTGGGCCAGCACGCCGTCGATCAGGTCGCGGGCCTGGGTGAGGGCGTCTTCATTGTCCGAGGACAGCACCCGGCCGGCCTTGATGATGCCGACGATGGCCTTCCGCCGCACGGTGACGGCCGCCTTCTCGGTGTCGTCGGCGTCCTCGTCACCGAGCAGTTCCGCCACCTCTTCGGCGGTCATCGCCACCAGGGCGGCGCCCAACTGGCGCAGGGCCTCGGCCAGCATTTCCGGCACCGGCGAAGCGTCGCCCTCGGACTCCGCCTCCCACCCGACGTTCTCTTCGATGTAGCCGAGTTCGGCCAGCAGACCGGCCAGCCAGCTCACGGCGTAAAGCCCCTTGGTCTTCAGCCTGGGCGGCGGGACAGCAGGAACCGGTGCGGCGGCGGGAGCGGAACGCTCCACCACCAGGGCCTCCGGATTGGCCGGCACCGAGACGAAGCTGAATTCCCACAGCTCGGAGCGGCTGACGGTCACGCCGCCGCCCTTGATCGGGGTTTCCTCGACGGGGGCGAAGCCGATGGACGTGGCGTTGACCACGCCGGTCTTGATCAGGCCGTACACCCGGTCGGCCAGGGGATCGGTGCCTTCCGGTGGGAACTGCGCCACCGCCTCCAACTGGCCATCGTTGACACCGATGGCGACGCAGCGGGCGATCGGGCTGCCGGGATCATGGTTCCACAGGATGACCGGATTGGCCTTGTAGGCGGCAAGGTCGATGCCCTCGGCCACCACTACGTCACCGGCCCGGTCGACCGCCGGGGTCGAGGCGACGACGCGCACTTGGCGCTCCTCCAGGCCGGAGGTGCTGGTGGTGGTCGACAGGAATTTCCGCTGAAGCGTCATTGCCCTTCCCCCTTGGGTGGGCGGCCGGCGCCGTCGGGGGCGGTGCCGGTCAAGTTCGAGCCGAGTGCCGCCATGTTGACCGGGCTCATCAGCACGTCGCCGCCGTCCACCGGCGGCAGGCCCTCGCGGATGCGCACCTCGTTGACGGTCATGAATCCGGTGAGGATGCCGACCCGGTACTGGTTGAAACGGGTGGCGGGATCGGCGCGAAACAGGTCCGACAAATCAAAATCGACGAACAGCCCCTGCTCGGCCAGCCCGAAATGGAAGTCGAGGCGCCTCTCCCAGCGGGTGAATTTCGGTGCCAGGGTGTTGTTGGCGTAGTCGGCGTCCTGGGCGGCGATGTTGTTGTTGGTCGAGCGGTCGGTCTTGGCCAGCTTGTGCGGCGGCATGCGGAAGAAGCGGCAGATGTCCTCGACCTGGAAATTGCGGCTGGCCAGGAATTCCAGATCCACCGAGGTGAGCGTCAGGGTCGCCGGCTTCAGCCCCTGCTCCAGCACCGCGGTGCGCCCGGTGTTGGCCAGCCCGGCGAACAGGTCTTCCCAGTCCTGCTTGATGCGGCGTGCCGCCTCCGGGGTCAGCTTGCCGTCGGTGGTCAGCACCACCGACGGCCGCGCGCCGTTGCCGATCCAGCGGCCAGCCTGCTGTTCCTGCCCCAGGGTCAGCCCCACTGCCTCGGCGGCGAAGCCGATGCGGCTGGTACCCAGCAGCATGTTAAAGCCGAGCTCGTGCAGGTGGAACACATGCTCGGCCGGAACCCGGAAGCCCTCATAGGCCTGGCGCAGGCTGTCGAAGATGGACAGCTCGAACAGGCCGGTAGGGGCGAACTGGTAGAAGATCGACCCGTCGGCCGCCTCCAGCACGATGACCTTGTCGGGGTTGAACGGCAGCAATTCGGTGGGCGTGCCGGAGCGGTCGCGCAGCACCAGGGCATAGGCGTTGGATTTGAGGCCGATGGAGCGTTCCATCATGCCGGCGAACTGGTACCAGTCCTGCACCCGGTTGGGGCGCCGGAACAGCCGGGCCAGCGGGTGGTCGGTCACCTCCTCGCGCCCGCCCAGCAGCACCCGGCCATCCTCGGTCTGGCGGTCGGGCAGCCGGCGATAGAGCCGGGGAGACGAGCGGGCGACGTCCTCGGCGGGAATGGTGATGCAGCCGAACACCGCCGCGCAGCGCATGGCGGTGGCCTGGTTGATGGCGATGCCGGTGGCCGAGCGCACCGAGCCCAGGAACGGCAGCCAGCCGGCGGCTCCCGAGTCCAAGGTGGCCCCTCGACGCCGCGGCGCCACCATCGCCCCGAACAGCCCGCGCATCAGCCGTCACCGTCGGCGGCGGGCGGTGGGGCATCCTGCCGTGCCGTCAGCAGGACTCCGGCCAGCACCAGGGCGCCGCCGACCATGAACCCGGCCGGCGGCCAAGCCAGCCAGGCACCGAAACTGATGGCGGCGACGGCGGCGAGGCCGGCGAGGTCGCGCAGGAATTTCGGCGCCACGCGGGCAGCCGCGCGCAAACCCCTATGGAGGTGCATCCTGTCGATCCTTGCAGAAAGAGGACCCAGCGATTGGACTCGCCCAGGGCCTCGGCTAATGTTGCGCCCGGGTGCAATGGGGCAACGGGGCAGGTGCGATGTGACCGGCAGTTCGAAGGGCGACATCTCCAACGCGGAATACACCGACCCGGTTCGCCGGCTTCTGGCCATTGGCGACAGCGGTAGCATCGATCCCGAAGAATGGCCCGACTATGCCGCCGAATTCGGTTTCGAACCGGCGCATGTTCCCGAACTGATCCGTCTCGCCTGCGACACGGACCTGAGCTTTGGCACCCACGCTGACGACCGGGTCATGTGGGCATCGATGCACGCGTGGCGGGCGCTGGGGCAGATGCGGGCCGAGGAGGTGGTTGTGCCGTTGCTGGCCGTGTCGAAGACGATGATCGGCGATGAGCCGGCGGTGGAAGAGATTCCGCAGGTGCTCGGCATGATCGGGCCACCGGCCATTCCGCACATCGCGGCCTATCTCGGCGACTCCTCGAACATGAAGGTACATGAATCTGCGGCGATCGACGGTATCAGGCACATCGTCCAGCGCCATCCACAGTGCCGTAGCGAATGCATCGACATTCTGGTCGGGATGCTCAAATGCAATTCCACGGAGAGACGTCTGGCGAACGGCTTTGCCGTTTCGGTCTTGATCGACCTCAGGGCCGTTGAGACCATCGACATCATTCGTGATGCCTTCCAACGGGACGTCATCGACATCTCGATCGCCGGTGATATCGAGGATGTCGAAATCGACCTTGGCCTGAGGACCGGACGCTCGACACCCAAACCGAAATACTTTTCCAGCCCCTTCGCGTTTGATGGTCTTGTCGGCCGCAGCCCCGACGCGACTGCGAAGCCGACGAAGATCGGACGAAACGATCCCTGTCCCTGCGGCAGCGGGAAGAAGTACAAAAAGTGCTGCCTGCGGTAGCCGCCCCGTTTGTGGCGGGCTTTCAGAACACCAGGAACCCGCGTTCCTCATAGACCGAGCGCTCGGCCTCGCCGCGAACCATGGCGCGGCCCAGCGCGTTGATCAGCGCCGAGATGCCGTCGATGCGCTCGGTCGAGCGTTCCTTGTCCGGCTTGATGTTGCCGCCGGGTCCTGGCGCACGGCGACATTGGAGGCGTTCCAGCGCAGCACCGGGTGGCCACCGTGCCACAGGGCGCGCGACACCGACAGGCGTTCCAGTTCGGCGGTCGGCGCCGCCATGCTGAGGAAGCCCTGGCCGAACTCCACCAGGGTCAGCCCCTCGTCCTGCAGGTTCTGGACGATCTCCCCGGCGAAGGTGCGGTCGAAGGCGACCTCGCGCAGGTCGTAAATCCCGGCGAGGTCGAGGATCTCCTGCTCGATGAAGGCGAAGTCGGTGGTGTTGCCGGGGGTGGCCACCAGCCAGCCCTGTTCGCGCCACAGATCGTAGGGCACCCGGTCACGGCGGGCGCGGCGCAGGATGTCCTCCTCCGGCACCCAGAAGCGGCACAGGGTGATCCAGCGTTCGCCCGGGATGGTAGGCGGGAACAGCAGCACGAAGGCCGACAGGTCGTTGACCCGGGCGAGGTCGAGCCCACCATAGCACAGCCGCCCGGCCAGCCGCTCGGTCAGGGCGTCCATCTCGGCCTTGACGGCCGCCGGGGTGGTGGCTTTCGACGGGCCACCCTCGTCCCACACCGCCATGTCGAGCCAGCGGGTGACCTGCTCGGTCCATTCGTTGAGGCGCAGCCGCCGGATGGCGTTCTGCTGCGCCGGCATCTCGCGGGCCTCCTCGACCTGGCGCTTCAGGTCCGCCACCTTGACGGTAACGCCGAGGCTGGGATTGGCCTTGATCCACACCGCCGGATCGGTCCAGTCGTCGCCGGCATCAATGGTGGCGATGTAAGCGAACCAGCTGTCGGTGGCCTCGGCCGGGATGCTGCCCTCCAGCGCCTTGACCGAGAATTCGTGGTGCTGCCAGCACACCGAATGGCGGTCGTGGCCAGCCGTGGTGATCTCGAAGATCAGCGGCTGGCGCCGCGCCCCCGTGGCGGTGTTGAGCTTCTGGACGATCTCCGGGTTCGGGTGCTCATGCACTTCATCGACTGCGGCGAAATGCACGTTGAGGCCGTCCATCTTCGAGGCGTCGGCCGATAGCGGCCGGAACCACGACGAGGTAGCGAGCACTGCGAGATTGTTGACTGTGCGGGTCACGCGCGCCCGCAAGGGCGGGCTGGCCTCGACCATCCGCTCGGCCTCGCCGAAGACGATGCGCGCCTGGTCGCGGGTGGTCGCCGCGGCGTAAACATGGCTGCCCGGCTCGCCGTCGGCGACCAGGGCGTAAAGGGCGGTACCGGCCAGCATCACCGACTTGCCGTTCTTCCGGGCCACCTCGACATAGGCGGTGCGGAAGCGGCGCAGCCCATCGGCCCGCTTCCAGCCGAACAGCGAGCCGATGACGAACGCCTGCCACGGCTGGAGATCGAACGGGTGGTTGGCCCATTCGCCGGTGGAATGGCGCAGATGGCCGAAGAACTCAGTGGCGTGGCGGGCGGCGACCCCGTCCCAGGCCAGCCCCCGCGCCTCGCCCTGCACCAGGTCGTCGAGATGGCGTCGGCAGGCGAGTTGGACCAGCCGGCCGGCGACCACCTTTCCGTCGACCACGGCGCGGGCGTAAGCCTCGACGGCGCAGGGCGGCGCCTTGGGCTTACGCGGGGTCCTTGCCACGGTTGAGGTACTCCTCGAATGGGTCGATGGTCGCGGCCGGTTCGGCCATGCGGATGCGCGAGCGCGACGACGGCGTCAGGCCGAACTCGCTTTCCAGTTGGGCCATCTGGAGGAGGCATTTGTTGGCCACCGCCAGGAACGGGTTCTGGATGACATTGCCGGCCTCGGTCTTGACCACCGGCCCGCGCCGCTTAATCTCGGCCTCGGCATCGACCCAGCGGCACCACACCACCACGTAGCGGGCGAGCGCCCCGGCATCGAGTTCGGTCATCACCCCGTGCCGGGCCAGCATCTCCGCCATGGCGGCGAACTTGGCGCCGGCCCGCTCGTCGAGATGGGCCGGCGGCTCGGGCACGGCGACGGTCGGCTTGGGCTCGGCCTTGTTGAGCCGATGCGGACGGGCGGTACCCTTGACCAGCTTGAGGTGGGTGGGCAGCGGCTTGCGGCCCGCCATGGCACGTCTCCTCCGACGCCCGATCGGCGAATTCGCCGATCCCGGCGCGGCGATTAATAAAGCAATGAAATGATGGTGTTGATCGCTTGGCTCCGGCGTGGAACAGCGCCTTCATGAAGGCGTGATCAAGCTTTGGAGACGACCATGCGCAAGCCCACCGACAGCCGCCAAGCGCTCGACGCATTCATTGCCAAAAAGGTGGAATTCGATGCGACGATCGAGCGGCTGCGGACTCTCAGCGCCGATCATTTCAACTGGACGCCGGAGGAGATCACCTGGGGCCATGTCGGCACCCTGGGCCACTACGCCGAGCTGCTGAAACGCATCACCGACAGCGCCTTCAAGGAAGGCGAGTTCGCCGAGTAGCCGAACCGCTTTCCCACCGCCCCCCGCCTTCGCTGGGGTAGGCTCCGACCGGGTCCAGCCCGGCGGGGCTTGGGGTGGTACAGGGATGCGGATCGTCCGCGCCCGCCACCTGAGGGCAACACCATGACCAAACTTTCCGATACCCAGCTCGTGATCCTGACCGCCGCCTGCCAGCGCCCGGGTCGCCTCGTCCTTCCCTTGCCGGCCCATCTGAAGGGCGGCGCCGCCGACAAGGTGATCGGTAGCCTCACCGCCAAGGGACTGATCAAAGAGGAACCCGCCATGCCGGGTGATCCGGTCTGGCGCGGCGACGAGACCCTGGTTGCCACCGACGCGGCCTTCACCGCCCTCGGCATTGAGGAGGACGTTGGGCCTGCGGGCGCCGACGGGGCGCCGGAAGGTGAGCCGGCGACGGGCATGGCGGCCGAACCCAAAACCCCGCCCACCGGCGCCGACACCGCGCCCGAAGCCAAACCCGTCCGCAAAACCCGGTCGGGCACCAAGCAGGATGCGCTGATCCCATGCTGCGGCGGCCCGAGGGTGCCAGCATCGAGGAGATCGCCGTCGCCTTCGCCTGGCAGAAGCACACCATCCGCGCCGCCATCTCGGTGGCGGTCAAGAAGAAGCTGGGCCTCGACGTCACCAGCGAGAAGGTGGACGGGCGCGGCCGAGTCTACCGGGCTCGGTGACGGAGGCGGCCATGAAGACCATCGTGATCAGCAACGCCACCTACTGGGCCATCGCCGACCTCGCCATCCTGCCCTTCCGCTCGACGGCGGCGAAGCAGCCGGACGGCACTTGGCTGGTACCGGTCAGCGACGAGGTGTGGCACCGGCTTGAGGACCATCGGCTTGCCGGCGAAAGCGACGACGATCTCGTCCAGAGGTTCATTCGCAGCCATCGCGGGCAGCGGCCGAACTAACCCGCCGGCCGAACCATCCCGCCGCCGCATTCACGAGTGCGGCGGCGGTGTCCGTTCAGCGGAAACGAAATGCCTCGAACACCCGCCGCAGCACGAAGCTGCGGGCCACGGATACGGCCGAGAAGATCGCCCCGATCGCCATGTCGTCCGACAGGGTGGTATGCAGGCCGAACAGCGGGAACACCACGGTCTGGATGGCGACGGCAATCCCATATCCCACGGCGACGTTAGCCAGGGACTCGATCATCGACATGCGGCGCGACTGCCTCACGGCTTGCGCTCCGCCGCCAGATCATCAAAGGCCCGACCATCGCCGTCCAGCACGGCGGCCTTGCCGGTGAAGTCCTGCCACCGGCGGACGATGACATCGCAATAGGCCGGGTCCAGTTCCATCGCGAGGCATCCCCGCCCCACGGTCTCGGCGGCGATCAGGGTGGTGCCGCTGCCGCAGAACGGCTCGTAGATCAGGTCGCCGCGTTCGCTGTTGTTGACGATGGGGCGGCGCATGGCCTCCACCGGCTTCTGGGTGCCGTGCGGGGTGGCGGTATCCTCGACCCCGGCCGGTGCGATCGACCACAGGGTGGACTGGTCGCGCGCCCCCTGCCAATGGCTGCGGGTGCCTTTGCGCACCGCGTACCAGCAGTTATGCGTGACAAGTCCATCCGCGACGTAGTGCAGGTCCTTGTCCACATCCATCGAATAGACCAGACCACTGAACGGCGCTGCGTCATTGCCGGTGAGCATGGCCCATTCGAAGGCGTCGCCCTCGGTCGGAATCGAGATCTGCATGATCGTCGGATGCAGGTTGCAGGCGCGAACAAGCCGCGTCGCCCGTCGCGAGAACATCAGCCGCTCGTCGCCCGTCATGAAGGGATGATCCCGTTCGAGGCGGTGGTCTCGGAGCAGCAGTGTGGCACGTGCCGCAAGCGCTCCGAGATTGAGGCGAGCGTAAATGCTGGCAATCATCTCCGGCGACCGCTGCCGCTCCGGGAGTTTCGCCCAGTCGTCGACTTCCCAATGCGTCGTCGGAATTCCGTATCTGCACGACAGAACCTGCTCTGTGCATTGGGCTTCGACGGCAGTGTCATGCACCGAAATGATCCACGCCTCTTCGGCCTTGTTGTCGGCCAAGCGCGTGGCGAGGCCGAAGCCTCGGCTGTTGAACAGCGACACCCGCCCGACACGCCACCATTCGCCGCGCCGCATGAGATAGACGATCTGCTTATCCGCGGCCTCCGGGTTCAGGCGTACCGTGAAACGGTGTTCCGGTGTCGCCCGGGTGACCCGTCCCCCCGCCGCGATCGTGTGCATCAACCCGTCGAACTGACGCTCACCGAACCGGGTTATTCGCCGGCCGCGGCGGCGCACGACACTTTCGAAGGAGTTGTAGGACACGACGTAATCACCGATGCGGAGCGTCTCGATCGGCACCTCTGCGATCGTGGCTGGTTGGGATCCCGTGCCACGATCAATGACCTTCCGAACCATCGTACCGGCAGGTTGACACGGTTCGTGCTGCCAATGGTAATCGCCGCGCCCCAGAGCGAAGCGGCTCTTCGACCAGACAATCTGGGCGCGGATGTCGAAGCCGCAGGCGACCAGGCTCTCGGCCACGGTGGTGGCGTGGATGGCCGCGTGCCAGACATAGGCCACATCGCCGGGGAACAACGCCCAGGCATCGCGCCAGTCGGCACGGTCGTCGTTGGCCACCTTGCCGGTGCGCCTGGTGGACGAGACTCCAGCGTCGTTCCGCCAAGTGGGATCGTATTCGACCCCGTAAGGCGGGTCGCTGCAAAGAAGATGTGGGATCTTGCCGGCCAGCAGGCGTTCGACATCGGTCGCCACCGTGCTGTCGCCGCACAGCAGCCGATGCTCGCCCAACAGCCACAGGTCACCGGGCTTGGTCACCGGCCGGGCGGGCGGCGCCGGCACCACGTCCTCGTCGGTAAGGCCGGACGCCGGCCCGTCTTCCATCAGGCTCTTGAGTTCCCCGGCATCGAAACCGGTGAGGCCGAGGTCGTAGCCGATCTCGTCGAGATCCTTCAGTTCGAGGGCGAGCAGTTCGTCGTCCCATTGCGCCCACGCCGCCGAGCGGTTGGCCAGCAGCCGGAACGCCTTGATCTGCGCCTCGGTCAGATCGTCGGCCAGCGCCACCGGCACTTCGGCCAACCCCAGCCGCAGCGCCGCCTTCAGGCGCAAGTGGCCGTCGATGACCGTGCCGTCCGAGCGGGCCACCACCGGGATGCGGAAGCCGAATTCGCGGATGGCCGCACACATGCGGTCCACCGCCTCATCATTCTTGCGCGGGTTGCGGGCGTAGGGGATCAGCCGCGTCACCGGCCAGGATTCGACCGTCAGCATGATGGTGGTTCCGCGTTGCGCCGCTCAGCGGCGATCTCGTCGTAGGTGCGGCCGTCTCCATCGAGCACCGGGGTGATCTCGGGATACAGCAGGTTCCAGCGGCGCAAGGTCACATCGACATAGGCCGGAGCCAAGTCGATGGCCCGGACCTTCCGGCCGGTCTGCTGGCCGGCGATGATGGTGGTGCCCGAGCCGGAGAACGGCTCGAAGCAGATGCCGCCGTCGTCGGTGAAGGCGGTGATGACGTATTCTGCCAGCGCCACCGGGAACACCGCCGGGTGCTCGACCTCGATACCGCGCGCCTTGTGGCGCCCGATGCGGATGACGCTGTCGGCGATGCGGAAATCCTGGGTCGGCTGGCCGGCATGCGTCCACGCCCCAACGGTGCCGTCGGCCTTGCGCATGGCGGTGGAATGGCCGTCGGCGCGCAGATGGGTGTCCTGGCCGGCATACTTGCACGGCACCGTCTTGTTGGGCTTGCGGCCGACCCGGTTGAAGTGGAACACCAGCTCGAACGACGGCGCCAGCCGCCCTCCCCAATCGCCAGGCAAGCCGGGGCCCTGGTCCCAGACGTAGAGCCCGAACCGGCGCCAGCCTTCGCCGCGCATCCAGTCGAGCCAGTCCTGCCAGTAGGGCTGCCATTCGCCGTCACGATGGACCAGGCCGAGATTGACCAGCACCTGGCCGTCCTCGGCCATCGGCAGCGCGGTGAACACACCCCGCATCAGGGCATCCCAATCGCCGATGCCGCCGGTGGCGTAATCCCGCTGCTGGCCGTAGGGCGGCGAGGTGAAGCACAGCGCCGCGGTTTCGCCGGCCATAACGCGGGCGACATCGGCCGGGCTGGTGCTGTCACCGCACAGCAGCCGGTGCGGCCCCAGCAGCCACAGGTCGCCGGGCCGGACGATGGGGTCGGCGGCCGGTTCGGGCACCTCGTCGGCGGCATCGTTACTGTCGCCGCCATCGCTGTCAGCAGGCTGCAGCAGGTCGGCGATCTCGTCGCCGGTGAAGCCGGTCAGTCCAAGGTCGAACCCGGCCTCCTGAAGATCGCCCAGTTCGAGGGCCAGGAGTTCGTTATCCCAGCCGGCATCGAGGGCCAGCCGGTTGTCGGCCAGGATGTAGGCGCGGCGCTGGGTCTCGGTCAGATGATCGAGCACCAGCACCGGCACGGTCTCCAGGCCCAGCCGGCGGGCGGCGGCCAGGCGCCCGTGGCCGGCGATGACATTGCCCCGGCCGTCGGCGAGGATCGGGTTGGTCCAGCCGAATTCCCGGATGCTGGCGGCGATCTGCGCCACCTGCTCGTCGGAATGGGTGCGGGCGTTCCGCACATAGCCCACCAGCCGGTCGACGGGCCAGTGCTCGACCGTTTCAGGAAGCGGATGGGTCATGGCCGTCAGTCGTGGCAGTCGCAGGGAAGGCAATCGTCGGCTACTCCGCCCTCGAAGTCCCGCTGGCGGCGGACGAAATCGAACATCTCGCGGTAGCTGGGCCGGTCGGCCCGGAACAGCGCCATTTCCGGCTTCCGCAGCGTGCCGGAGGCCGGGGCGGTGCGCTCCATGCCGATCCACCAGGAGGCGCGCTCGGGGAACAAGCGCATGATCCCCTGGATGGTGGCGGCCCCCTTCATGAAGCACAGGTCGCAATTGCCCAGCGGCGTCTTGCCGTCATTGTCGGGCAGGCCGAGATCGAAGGGCTGGCGCTTCCAGAACGCCGACACGTCGCGGCGGGTAACGCGGGCCTGGTCCAGAGGCAGGACGGTCTCGAACCGCTCCTTGCCGGTGTCGTTCAACGCCTTCTGGCGGGCGACCCGGCGCGGCTCGTCGTGGCGCAGGCCGACGACGTTGGTCCATTCCTCGTACCCCATCATGTCGCGCATGAAGGCGATGCCGCGCTTGATCTTGAGGTAATGGGTGCAGAGCCGCATGGTCGGGTTGGGCAGGATGCCGCGAACTTGGACCACCCTGGCGAAGGGTTCGCCGTCGCGCGCCGCGCTGTTGTAGCCGACCACGCCGGTGTCGAACGGCTCGGCGGGATCGTATTCCAGCCAGGTGATGGCGACCTGCCAGCGGGCCGAGCAGTCGTGGACGAAGCGCAGCGTCTGCTCGAACTCGCGCCCGGTATTGAAGAAGACCACATGGACGTCGGCGGGCAGGTGTCCGTCGTGGGCGTCGAGGATGTGGCGCAGCATATAGCCGGAGGTGCGCCCGCCCGAGAACGATACCAGCGCCGGGCCGTCGATGCGGTAGGGATCATGGGGCATCATCGGTTTCCCGCGGCCTGGATGCGGCGGCCGATCCAGCCGATGACGGGGACGGCGAAGCTGTTGCCCAGAGCCCGGTAGCGGGGACCATCGGGGCAGCGATCCGCCGGACGGCCCCGCCAGGGAATGCGGGTGTAATCATCCGGGAAGCCCTGCAGCCGCTCGCATTCGCGCGGCGTCAGGCGGCGGACGCCAAGATCGTGGTGGACAGCCAATTGCCCGCCGGCATTGTCGCGCCCCACGGCATTCATCGCCCGCAGCGTCGGCGCAATGGCGCCGGCCGCGATGTCGCCGCCGGCCTTGCAGTCGAAGGCGACCGGAACCAGGGGCGTACCGCGTCCGCTGCCATCTTCCGAGGCGTCGAAGCCCTCGCCGCGCAAGGCGTGGGTCACGAAGGTCTCGGTCTCGAAATCCATTCGGCCGCTGGCCGAGGCACAGGCGTTCACGGCGGTGGCGATGTCGATGGGGCCGGAGGTGTTGTTGCCGCCGAAAGCGAGGGGCAGGTCGTCGACACTGAATCCGCCACGGCTGCGAGCGCCGCCCGCAAGGGTTCCGGCAACGCCTTGTTCCGCTTCCCGGCCCGGCGGATGATCCCGGCGCAGGCCTTCGCGCTCAAGAAGTACCGGGGCGGGATCGGCCCGGTTTCCAGCACCCGCGACAACGAACACACGGCGGCGGCGTTGGGCCAGGCCGAAATATTGGGCGTCGAGCACCCGCCACGCGACTGCGCGCGCGGGTCCAAGCACAATACCGGCGTCCGACCATTTTCCCCCTGGCGGGAGAAGCGGACCATCCTCGCCGGCCAGCCCGCCCAGAAGGCATCCGAAGGCGTTGTCGCGGGTGGACAGGACACCGGGAACGTTCTCCCAGACGACGAGGGCGGGATCGATGGCGTCGGCCAGTTCCACGAATTTGAGCGTCAGGTTGCCGCGTGCGTCGTCGAGCGACCGCCGGTGCCCGGCCACCGAGAACGCCTGGCAGGGCGTGCCGCCCACCAGCAGGTCGATGCGGCCCCTCCATGCGGCGCCGTCGATGGCGGTCATGTCGCCGAGGTTCGAAATGCCGGGATGGCGGTGCGCCAGCACGGCGCGGGGAAACGGCTCGATCTCGGCGAAGAAGGCCGGCCGCCAACCCAGCGGCTCCCACGCCACCGTGGCGGCTTCGATGCCGCTGCACACCGACCCGTAGACCAGTCCGTCGGCGGGAACGTGACGTTTCCCGCCGTCCGGCATCGTCTACCCCCCCTCTTTCATTTTGGCCACGCACACGCAAAACCCCATGCCGGTCGCACCATCGAGGGCGCCGGACGAATTAATCCCCCATCCCCCTTCTGGCTGCCTGGTCCTACCCGTCAGACCGGCGTGGGCATGCCCCTCTGGCCGAGAGACTACCGCCGCCGGCCATGGGCGCGGTTGTGGCAGCCGCGATGGACCGCCCGCAGGTTGGCGGGGTCGTCGGTGCCGCCACGGCGCTTCTCGATCAGGTGATGGGCGGTGTCGGCGCCGGGCCGGCCGCACAGATGGCAGATGCCCTGGTCGCGGGCGATCACCGCCGCCGCCAGCTTGCGCCACCGCTGCGTACCGTACTCCCGGTCCAGGCGATCGCGGCGGACACGCTTGGCCGGCGTCCAGCCGTGTGGGCGGTGGAGCGGCGGCTTCCTGGGCATGAATGGGTCCAGAAATGGCGGCGCCCGCGAGGGGATGTTCCCCGCGGGCGCTCGCATCCAAATCATAGCGGTAGAATAGCACCAAAAGCGGGGTGTTTGTCTGTTCGAAAAGTGTCTGCCAGACACCTTTCCCTCAGTTGCTCAAGATTTCGCTGCCCTGGTCGCTGCGATCAAGTCCCGCTTCGACATGTGGCGCGGCACCGGATTGCCGTTGAGCTTCCAGGCGATCACGCACAAAGCGAACAGCCAGTGCTGGTGGGCGGCGGCACGGGCCAGCCCAACCGTCCAGCACACCTCCTTCCACGGCCGTCCGCAGGCGCGCAGCCAGACAATGCGGGCATCGGCCGTGTCGAGCCAGAGCAGCCAGCGCAACGCCGCGTCCATGCGGTCGATGGCGCCGGCCGACGGCGGGGGCCGTTTCAGTACCGCTTCCTGCCAGCCGAAGGATTCCCAGAATTCCCGGACCGTGGGCGGCCAGACGCTAATAAAGCCCCGCATCCGGGTTTCGGGCAGGCGGGCCAGCACGTCGGCCGCCTCGGTCAGGTGGGTTTCGACGCGGGACGGTGTCCAAGGCGTATCAGCCATTGCCCGCCTCCCAGGTCGGCCTCTGGCCGTACAGCCTAGCGCCGAGTTGGCGGACGAGTTCCCGTTCCGGCCAGGTGAGACGCGGATCGCTCTCGGCAATCACCAACACACCCTGGTCCTGCCAGCCGGCGCGCTTCACCTCGTCGGGGGAGCGACGGCTGCCGCCGAAGCCTTGGGGGTGCCACTTCATCGGACACCTCCCCCCGTGTCGATGGACCACAGCAGGATGGCCAGGGCGTCGGCCTCGTTGTCGTCCTCGGGGGCGAAGCCGCGCGCCCGGATGGCGGCGATCACGGCCTCCTTGGCGGCATTGCCCTTGCCGGCGACGTGGCGCTTGATAGTGCCGACCGGCACGCCCTGATAGGCGATCCGCCGGGTTTCGCACCACGCCGTCAGGTGGGCGAGGAAGCCGCCGTAGATGTGGGCGGCGTCGGTACCAGCGTGGCGGCGGACCTCCTCGAAGAAGATGGCGCGGATACCGCTGGCCTGGGTGTCGAGGGCGTCGAGCCAGGAGCGGAAACGCAGGAACCGCATCCCGCCGCCCTCGTATCGGCCGGGGCGGAACGCCATGGTGCCGGACACGATGGCATTGTCGACCAGCCGCATAGCCCAGCCGGTGGTGGTGCCCAGATCGAGGGCCAGGACGACGCCGGGATTGTCGTTGATGGCCGGGATGCGGCCCGGCTGAAAGGCGTGGCCGCAATGGGCACAGCACGGGGCGGTGGCCGGAACCACCACACCGCAGTCAGGGCAAATTCTGGGGCTGGCCGGACCGATGGCCGGCGGGGACTCCGGACTGGCCGGAAGGCTGGCGGTTCTCATCATGAAGGCTCACGGGATCGTGGGCCTCCAGCTTTGGTCGAGTGGGAGTCTATGGGCGGTCCGGTATCGCGGCAAGCGAAATCGGAAACGCCAACCCGGCTGTTCCCAAGTTCCCAACCTCCAACGCGATTCCAAAACCTTTCCCATGGCGGAGAAAATTTACAAATGAACGCGCATCATGTTCGCACGCCGACACAACCAATGATGCGTATTTTCTTTTTCCTGCAATGACTCTTGAAGAGGTTGGGAACATTGGGAACGTTGGGAACAGCGTTGATCGACAACGTGTTTCCTGTTCCCAACCCCATTCGGAGGTTGGGAACGGTTGGGAACAGAGCGGCCGGCGAATCGGTCACCAACGATGGCTCCGCGCCGGAGGTTGAGAACAAGGATCGGGAGGTTGGGAACAGCGCCGACAGAAAAAGGGCCGCGAGAACGTTGTTCCAGCGGCCCGGAAGAGAACGGATGAGAAATCATCGCAGCTTTCGGTAGCGCCATTCCGAAGAGCTGCCGACACGGCAACGATACCGTTCCCAGCCCCGAGTCTTCAGGAACGCCGAGACCCGCATCTGATCGCCGCGGGTCCAACGGCCGGGCTCGATGCCGATGGCCTGGTGGAGGATTTCGCCCACCGACACGTCGGCGAGGGGCTGGTCGCGCTCCACCTCTTCGTCGCGCCAATCGTCCCAGGCGCCGTAGCCGTAATTGACGCGGCGCTTCTCGAAGGCGAGCCAGCGGTCGATCAGCGCGTCCCAGGCGTCGGCTTGGTAGCGTTCCTCCTGCTCGGCATTGGCCAGCGCGATCAGTTCGGAATCGGCCAGCCACCAGATGGCACCCTGGGCGTACATCGCCATCGCTTCGGCCCAAAGCTGGTCGCGGTCGCGACGCAGCGCATCGATGTCGATGCGCCCGCAGCGGATCGGCCAGAAGCGGCGGTTGCCGGTTTCGTCGCGCAGGTAGGTGTCGGGATTGACGCTGCCTGCGAAGACGCACTGGCGCGGCACATCGACGACGTAGCGCTCGTAGGGTGGGCGGTAGCGATCGTTGGTGCGCGACAGGAACGACTTGATGCGTGAGACATCGGCCCGGCCGAGGGCGTCGAGTTCGGCGATCTCGATGATCCACACGCCGCGCATCTGCTGGGCGGCATCCTTGCTGCCGATTTCCGCCAACTCGTCGGTGAACCAGTCGGCGCCGGCCAGCACCTTGAGGGCGGTGGATTTCCTGGCGCCTTGCGGGCCTTCCAGGATCAGCATGTGGTCGGCCTTGGCGCCCGGCCGCATGATGCGGGCGATTCCGGAAATCATCCAGAGCGAGCCGAAGGCGCGGTTGAGCCGGGTGTCGGCGGCGCCGAGATAGGTGATCGCCCAGGTTTCCAGCCGTGGCACGCCGTCCCAGCGCAAGGATTGCAGATACTCGCGCACCGGGTGGACGCGGATGTCGCGGGCGACGGCGCCGACCGAACGGGCCACCACGGCGGGCGCGACGTTGATTTCGCGGCGCTGCAGCCACTCGGCACAGCGGACATCATCGGCATCGGTCCACGACCGGGGCAGCGTCGCTTGCTCGTCCCACGGCAGCGGGCGATTGACGACGATCTCCTGGCGGAATTCGTCGAAGATCAGCGCCCCGGCGAACGCCTCGTCCTGGGACAGCGCGGTGATGACGTTGGCCTCATTGCGCTCGGGCGCGCCATCGGGAGCGGTGCGGAGCTGGGAGAACCACGTCGGGCGGATGGCGGGCGCGGCGCCGCTTGGTCCCAGCCGGCGGCGCAGGTCGCGGATCTGCTTTTCGGTCACCGACACCGGGATGCGAGCGGTGGCCTTGATGGCGACCAGCACTTCGCGCTCTGCCACCGGATCGAGGCGGGCGCGGGCGAGCTGGCCGAGCACCCGGCTGAGCTCGGCCATGTCGGGCGGGAAGGTCAGCTTCAGGGCGGCGGCACGCAGGTCGTCGAAGCCGGCGACGCGTTCCGCGTCTTCATTGAGTTTGGCGGCGAAGCCGCCGAGCGCCGGCTCCCCCGGCGGCGTCCCGTCGGCGGCCGACTCCTTATTATAGTCGGCGGCAACCGCGCCCCTGCGCAGATCGTCGTTGAAATCGTCGCCGTGCAGAGGGGCGACGATGGCGTTCTCGATCCCGGCAACGTTGAGCCGGTCGGCCAGGGTGGCGGCTGCCTGCATGCCGGCCTCGCCGGCATCGGCGAAGATGGTGACGCGCCGAATGCCGTCCGGCCATTGCCAGCGCCGCAGCCCGTCCGCCGACAGCGCCGCCCAGGTGGGCACGCCGAAGATCGCCCATGCCGACAGCGCGGTCTCGATGCCCTCGGCGATGCCGAGATGGCCGTCGGTCGGGATCGGCGCCAGGCGGACCGAGCCGCCCGCCACCGGTCCCAGCATTTTCTTGCCCGGCGGAGCCTTGGCGCTGCCGTCGTCGAGCAGAAAGGTGCGGTGGATGCCGCCGGTGGGCTCGCCGGTCCCGTCGCGGATGCGGGCGACCAGGCCGGGCCAGCCCCTGCGGCTGTCGAAATCGGCGAGGTCGGGATGAAACAGCAGGTCGGGCGAGCCGGGGTCGCCGATGGCGCGTCCTTGCAAGTAGGCCTCGCCGGCGGTGCCGGCCAGCGGAGTGCAGCCGCTTAAGGTTCGGGCCACGTCCAGATCGTGGGTCGGCTTCGGTGCCACCTGGCGCGGCGGCGTCGGTCGATCGACGTGGGCCAGTCGCGCGGCTTCCTCGAACAGCGCACGGTCGGCGAGGCCGGTGGCATGATGGATCAGGTCGATGGGGCCGGCGCTCTCGCCGGTGGCGTGGTCGAATCCCCAGCCGGCATGGGGGCCCGCGAGATGGATGACGCAGGAACCGTCCTTGCGCGGCGGCCGGCCGGCGAGGTCGGCACAGCGCAGCGTCCGCTTGTCCTGCGCCAAGCGGCCGTGCGGGAACAGCCCTGGCAGCCAGTCGGAGGCGGTGGCGACGAGACGGTCGCGGATGTCGCCCAGATCGAAGCGGGCCGGTGGCTGCCAGACGTCGTTGAGGTCGATCATGCCAGGATCACCAGCCCCCGTTCAGCGCGGGTGATGGCGGTGTAGAGCCAGCGGCGGCGGTCCTGTTCGGTGCGCCCGAGGCCGTCGTCCCAGACGATGATGTTCTCCCACTGCGAGCCCTGGGCCTTGTGGCAGGTGATGGCCCAGCCGAAGGTGGCCTCGGCCAACCCGCGCTTGCCCTTCCAATCGCGGTCGTGGCGATCGGGGTCGAGGGCGACGTGGTCCTCGAAATGGCCCTTGTAGATGTGCAGCCGCCCCGGCTGGCCATCCCGCCCCGGCGCTCCCACCTGCCGTCCGTCCTCGTCGATGGCCACCGCCGAGAAGTACAGGCTGCCCTCGTCGACGATGTCGGCGAGCGACAGGAACATGCCATTGATCAGGCCGAGATCGTTCTGATTCTTGAGGCAGATGATCTTCTCGTGTGGGCCGGTGGGCAGGAACGACCCGCCGAAGCCGGCGGCGCGGCGCAGCGCGTTGTTGAGCTGGAACCGGGTGGCGTTCCTGCCGCAGATGACCTGGCCGCCGCGCAGGGCCTGCTCGGGGGTGACATCGGCCATCCGCATTTTCCACACATGATCGTCGTACTGGCCGAAGCCGATGGGCCGGCCTTCCCGCGCCATGGTGGCCAGGCGGATGACGGCGCTCTCGGCGGCCTGACGGTGGATCTCGGTCAGCATGACGTCGGGAGCGGCCTGGGTGAAGGCGCCTTCGCCCCGGATCGGCGGGAGCTGGCCGGGATCGCCCAGCACCAGGATGGGGCGGCCGAAGCTCATCAGGTCGCGGGCCATGTCCTCGCCCACCATCGACACCTCGTCGAGCACGATCAGGCGGGCGGAGGCGGCATCGCTGTCGGGATTGAGGGCGAAGCGCGGCTTCTTCATCTCGCGGAGCGCCTGGCGCATGGCCTCGATCGCCGCCTCCGCCGTGGTGCGGTCGAAGCCGGCGAGGCTGCGGGCGGTCTGTTCGGCCTCGGCGATCTTCTTTTGAGCTTCCTCGACCTCCTCCTCGGTCGCGGCGATGACGCTGTAGATCAGGCTGTGGATGGTCCGGGCCGGCGTGCCCTTGCGCCGCAGCACCAGCGCCGCCTTGCCGGTGAAGGTGGCGGTGACCACGCCGGGACGGTCCTCGGCATGGGGCGCGAGACCCAATTCGTCGAGGGCGAATTTCAGCACCGTCGATTTGCCGCTGCCGGCGAAGCCGAACAGCCGGAACACCTGCTGCTCGTCGGTGCGGCGCTCGAACCAGTCGCGAACGGCGGCGATGGCGCGTCCCTGCGTGGCGGAGGGGGTGACGTCGGCCATCGCTGTCACCGGGCCTGAAAGCGCTTTTCGACCTCGGCCAGCCGGTTGGCCAGGGTGCTGGCCTGGGCGATCAGGGCCGTGATATCGGTGCGAAGCTGCTCGATCTCGGGATCGGTGCGGATGGGACCATAGGCCGCCTCGCGGATCTGCTCGATCATTTTGCGCGGCAGCTTCAACTCCTCGGCCACGCGCCGGTCGCAATAGTTGTCCAGGTACATCCCTTTGGAATCGTCGAAGACCTCATCGAGCTTGTGGCGGATGCGCATGCGTTCGTCGGGGGTGGCGGGACGGAGGGTCGTCATCGGAATCTCCAGGGGAACGGGGGAGATGGGTTTCGCCGCGATGGGGCGCGGCACGGGCTTCGGCACCATCTTGGCCGGCGGGCGCGGGCGGACCTTGCAGGTGGGGCAGATGGTGCGGCGCGGACGATTCTTGTCGCAGTCCCAGCCCTTGGCACGGGCGCGCCGTTCGATGTCGTCGGCGTGGCGGCTGGTGGTCAGGCGAAGATCCAGCGTTTCTCCGCATTCGGCGCACCACAGGCGGGCAACCGTGTGCCAGCCGGTGAGCTCCCGGACATGGATGAGGTCGTAGCTCAAGGGGCGGGTCTTCGTCGTCACCGGCTCGTCCCCCAGCAGCGATCCTGCCATGGACACGCCGCGTGCCAGCCGCTGGCCGTCTTGCCGCCGCGGCAGACCACCGAGCCGCGTTCGGCCACCGCCCGGGGCAGCAATTCGCGGGCGTCGCAGGCCTGCACCACCTGGACGGCGCGGTCGCTCATGGCCTGGGCCAAGGCGGCATCGAACGGCACCAGCTCCGCGTGGATTTCCCAGGTATCGCGGTTCATCGCGGTGAACAGCGCCGGATTGGGCAGATCCATGTACGCCTGGTAGAGGGACATTTGTGCGGCGTAGACTGGCTTGGACAGCACCACGCCCTTCTTCACCACCTCCTTCCAGGAGGACATGCCGAGGGCCTTGTTCTCCCACAGCGCCGGATAGTCCATCGCCACCGGCCCGGCGACCAGGCAGCCGTCGATGTGCCCCTTGAACCGGCCACCCAGTGCCGCGAAGCCGAACTGCCGCCCATCCCGACGCTCGGTGCGCAGATCGAAGCCGGCGGCCCGCAGCCATGCCGCCACCACATCCTCTCCGCGATGGCCTGCCTCGAAGATGCGCAAGGTGGCGGGATCGAAATCGCGATCTTCGTCCTTGAGGACGGCCAGGAAGTCGTATTGGATCTGGCGCAGGCAGTCGCGGCCGATGCCCGAGGTGCTGACATACTGGCGAGTTGCCTGCGCCCGGTTGCGCGTCACCAGGGCAGCGTCGATGGCGGCGTTGACCGCCACGCCGATGCCGGGATCGCGATCCGGAGCTTGGTACTGGCAGCCGGAACCGTGGTTGAGGTCGAGCATGGCGACCTCAAAAGGGAATGGGGTCGTCGAGGGCGGTACCGGTGCGTTCCGCCACGCCGGCCTGACGCTGCATGGATTCCACATAGCCGGTAACGGCGGCTTCGATCAGCCGGTCGATGTCCTCGGCCGTGCGGTGATAGAAGGGCTCCATGAGGCCCAAGGCGGTCAGCGCCTCGGCAAAGAGACGCCGGGCATCCTTGATGGCCTGGGTCTCGCGGGCGGTCTTGTCGATCATGCCACTGTGTCTCCTCGCGATCTCGGCGCCGGCATCCAGGCAGCGCATCGAGCAGAAACGGTAATGGGGGTACAGATCGTGGCGGAGGCGGTGGACATAGCCAAAGCCCCTGATCTCCCGGCCGCACACCGCACACAGACTCACCCCAGCAAGAGCAGGGTCAGGTCCGGGTGCTCGCCGGGTTCCGCCTTGATCCGTTTCGACGCCAGCACGATGAAGCGGCTGATGGCGGCGATGGCCAGAGCCTCCAGTTCGACCATGGTCAGCGCCCGAATGGGCTGGTGCAGTCTTCCGCGGGCTTCGAGCCATTCACCGATCACCTTCGCCGCCTGGCGCGTCGTGTGCGCCTGCCATTCGTCGTCCGTCATGGCGGGGGGCCGCCCGCCGGCGCGCTTTGCGCGCCTGTCCCAAGGTTTGGCGGCGAAGCCGCCAGGGAGGCGGGCGGCATTTCCGTCAGCCATTGAGCCAGGCCGGGCCGGCGGCCGGCGGTGCCGGGGGCTGCTGCTGCGTGGCGGGCTGCTGGTTCCACGGCACGGTCCCCTGCCGCGGGGCCGGTGCCGGAGCGGCATCGGTGGCCCAGGCGGGAGCGTTCTGGCCGCCGGTGCCGGCGGCCAGCTTGCGCGGCTTGGCGTTGATGGGGTCGGGGGTGACCGTCTCGCCCTTCATCACCGCGTCGTATTGCGGGTCGCCCGGCACCACCACGTTGGCCAGCCGGTTCTGATCGCGGTACTTGGGGTCGCTGGCGGGCTCGACCATGATGCGGGCGACGAAGGTGATGCCGTCGAGCTGTTTCAGGCCCTGGAGCACCCGCTTGGCCTTGGCCGCGTCGCTCATGTCCTTGGGGTTCAGGCCCAGCGCGCTGTCGACCATGGCGCGGAACGACGCCTTGGAGATGTTCCAGCCCTTGGATTGCCCCTTGTCGTCGAGCTTGCCGCCGGCCACGGTGAAGTTCTGCCAGAACTTGCGCCGCACGAATGGTCCCGCGACTACGGTGAATTCGCAGTCGAGCATCTTGGCGTCGCTTTCGGCCGAGGCCTTCAGCAGCCCGGCGTCCATCGGCACGGAGCCGTTGACGCCGCCGGGGCGGATGGACATGCGCACCTTGGCGAAGGTGCCGTCGGGGATCAGTTCGCCCACCGGCATCATCTGCGGCTGGGCATCGTTGAAATCGTAGGACATCGGGATAATCTCCTTGGATTACGCGGGAATGCGGTTGATCTTGGCCAGCAGGGCGCCGAGATCGGGGGCTTCGGTAATGTCGAGCCGGCCGGAGCGATCCTTGGCCGGCAGGCCATAGGAATTGCCGGCGCGGCAGACCAGGCGGCGCTCGGCGGCCTTTTCGTCCAGCAGCCAGTTGCCGTCGGCATCACGGGCGAACAGGTGCATGGAAACCACCTGATCGACGATGCCGGGCAGTTCGCGGCCGGCCTTCGAGCCTTCCATCTGCGGTTGCCAGGTGACGGCGTTGAATTCGTCGGTGACCTTTTCCAGCACGCCGACGAAGATCACGGTCTTGGCCGGCGCGTGCTGGAGATGCTTCAGCGCCTGGATTACCTCGCGGCCGAGCAGCCCATAGGCGCCGCGCACATCGGGCTTGCCGGTGCGCTCCGAGAAGGCTTCCGGCTGCTGCTTGGCGAAGGCCATCGCCTGGCGGGTGAGGTCGGTGATCGAGTCGACGAAGACCACCGGCATGGAAACCAGGAATTCCTCGACGCCCGAACCGGCATAGACCGAGCGCACATGCTGATGGTGCTGCGCGCTGTAGAAGGCATTGGGGTCGACCGCCGGATCGGGACCGCCGATCAGCACGGCGAGATCGCGGAAGTCGCCGAAGCTGCGCACCGGGATGCTGGCGCCGGGCCAATCCTGAACGGATTTCATCCCGGCCTCGAGATCGAGGCAGGCGGTCTTGTCCGCCGGCAGGGTTTTCAGCAGCGAGGTTTTGCCGACGCCGGGAGGGCCGAAGATGGCCACCGAGGTCTTGTTGCCGCCGGCAGACAGGCGCTCGTCGGCGGTGATGATGCGAACGGCCATGGGGAGGGTTCTCCTTTCAATCGGGAACGGCGGGGCGTTGACCTGGCGCCGAAGGGAAGCCTGCCCGCCCTCGCGGAACGGGCTGCCCCGCCGCTGTCTCAGGGATTCCGGGGTTTGAGGGTGAAGCTCGGCTTGCCGGCCCTGACGGTGCGGGCGGCCTCGAACGCGGCGCGGATGTGCGCCGGCCAGGCGCCGAACTTGCGCTCGGGCACCTTGTAGGCGAGATCGACGTATTGGGCCGGGTCGTCCCCGGCGGCCCGGATGCGCTCAACGGTGGCCGCCAACTGGACCTGATCCCATTCCACCCGCTTCGGCAGGTCGGCCACCACCGTGACTCCGCCGTCGTCGAAGCGCACCGTGCCGGTGTCCTTGGCCTCCTGCCGGCGCATTTCGGCGGCGATGGCCCCGTACTTGCGGTCCAGCACGCCGTCGAGCCAGTCCTTGGCCATCTTGGCGCGGCGCAGGGTCTCTTCCGCCTCCTCTTGCAGGAGCACCAGGGTTTCCCCCGACAGGGCGGCGATCTCCCCCACCGGCATGTGCATCAGGTCGGCGAGGCTGGGGCGATTGGTGATGGTCATGGACGGGTCCTCCCTTCGGGGGTGCCGGCCGCCTTGATGGCGAGGTAGGCGATGCGGCCGTCCTTCTGCCGCCGCTGCGCCAGCAGCACCCGGCCGTCTTCGGCCAGCGTCATGACCAGGCCGGCAAGGCTGTCCAGGGCGATCCGGGGTTCGTCCGGCAGGGAGGACGGACCGGCGGCGCGGTCGATCACCAGCAGACCCTGGTGGTAGACGAAGCGCTCGCCGGGCTGGGCGGCATCGATCCAGCCGCGCAGCGCGGCTTCGTCGGCGATGAGGGTGGGGGTGGGTTCGTTGGGCTTCATCCCCATTGAAGTACCGGATGCGCCGCCAGGCACCAATTCGAACGATTTCGCTCTGTTTCGCCCGCGAACCGGGGAGAAAACAAAGTCACCGCTGCGCATTCCAGCGAAAACGCGGGTCCCGGCCGAGGCTCTCATCGGTCGGTCTCCCGCATCATCTCGGCCTCGAACGCCTCGACATCTTCGAGGCGGTAGACCACCCGGCCGCCGATCTTCAGGTAATGGGGGCCCTGCTTGAGCCAGCGCCAGCGCTCCAGCGTGCGGGGGCTGATCCGCCA